>Ga0181344_1000403_pt1 | contig 17490 bp, 16 predicted proteins | sample Su13VDMLBDD_FD_130098 | JGI IMG/M metagenome (GOLD analysis project Ga0181344, IMG submission 130098) | Freshwater viral communities from Lake Michigan, USA - Su13.VD.MLB.D.D | ecosystem: Environmental > Aquatic > Freshwater > Lake | place: USA: Michigan | collected 2013-07-15
CCTAATCTAGCAAAAATGGCTCCGTTAGTTCTAACATTATTAGTTCACCAACCACCTCTACGACCTTGATAATTAACAAATTCTCTAGTATCTCCAAGTATTTCTTGAGCAACTCTATCTGGAGTGAAGGTTAAGATATTATCATTATCAATTTTTATATCAAAAAAGTTAGAAACAACTTCTAAATCTTTATTTTCAATTTCTAATAATTTCTGAGCAATTTCATTGTCAGGTAATTTACTAAGTGCTCTTTTAAATTTTTGTGAATAGATTACGTTAGACTCTAATAAAAGTTGTTCTAATATAAGTTTTTCTACAATAAATTCTTCATACTTGTTTAAGCTTCTCATTTAATATGTTAATATTTTTAATACAACATCTTCAACAAATTCTTTCATATCTGCTGGGTCAATTGTTGCAACTGTGTCTTTAGTAGAATGACAGTGAAATAACATTGAATAATCTAAATATGTTTCATCATCCCACTTAACATTTGTTTTACCTTCTAAAACAGGAGGTAGTGGATTTATTACTACTGAATCAATTCCATTTCTTCTAAATGTTACTGAATCATTAAAAGGTGTTCTAACTATTGGACAATCAAAAAGAATTTTAATATGATTTGTTAAAGGTCCTGGATAATCTCCAATAAAAAAGTGTTTACCACCTTTACCACTTAACTCTAAATTAAGTACCCATTCTATGTCACCAAATTTACCTTCATTTATTTGTTCTGAAGCTCTATTAGAGCCTATACCACCTACTTCTTCTCCATCTAATAGAATTACATTCATTGTTGGTAAAAGCTTCTTAATCATTATTGCATTGATTACTGAAGCACTATTATCATTGGCATTATCTATTTTAGGATTACTAACATCATGATGTGCAACAACCATTCTATTTGATGTACCTTGTAAGATAAGATTATAACCAGTTACTTGTGATGTATAGAATCTATCTAATTCATAAGCGATACCTTCAGAATCAAGTAAATCCATCAAGAATTGAACTCTTGGTGGTGGATTTTGTGAATGATTATCATAAATAGTTCCTTCGTTTCTGACTTTACAGAAGTCATATATTTTGTTGTACATAATTGTATATATTAAAAAATTAAAATAAAAACACCCCTATTTAAAAAATAGGGGTGAATTCATTAGTTAAGAGGTTCTATTATTTTTTAGAACTTTTTTTGTCTTCTGTTACTACTACTTCTTCAGCAGTAATCTCGGTTGTGTCAAGATTTTTGAAACCTTTACCCATCATATTCATGATTTGAACTCCAAGTAATCCATCTAATGAACCATTACCTTGACCACCACCGTTGATTAACAAGTCTGGCATGATTTTGATTCCACCTTTACCGATTTCTTCTGTTACTTTATAAGTCGTGAAGTTATCTTGACCCATTGCGTCAACAGCCAATCTATAAGATTCTGCAGTTGATTTACCCACTGCTAAGATAGCATTTGCTTCAGCTTCTCCAATAAGAGTTTTCTTAGTAGCTTCTGCTTTAGCATTTAATGTTGTAGCTTCTGCGTTAGCTTCGGCTGCAATTTTTACTGAACGAGCTTTACCGGTTGCATCTTTAACCGCTGAGTCTGCCAATCTTTCAGAGATTTGAACACCTTGGTCTGCTTTTACAACTTCACCTTGCATATCTGCAATAGCAGTTTGTTTTTCAACACCTTGTCTTCTTACTTGTGCTTTTTCTTGAGTTTCATAAGTAACTTGTTGCTCTTCTGCAATTTTACGATCAGTTAATGTTTTCATCAATGACTCTGGTGGAGTAATGTCTCCAATTAGGGTATCTACAGCGTGTACGTTATACTCTTCAAGTACAGATGAAATAGCTTCTTTGGCAGCATCTTGTCTTGATTGACGAGTAGATAAGAACGCAATAACATCTGAATTTTGTGCAGAGTTACGGAAGTAGTTACCAATTGTAGGCTCTAATACTTGTGATACAAGTGCTTGTGTAGAACCAAAACGAGCAATTACTTTTGGGGCTTCAGCCATTGGAATGTGGATGATTTGAGAAACGTCTAAGTTAAATGGGAAACCATCTTTAGAACGTACTGTAATCGTACTCAATCCTTTGTCTAAGTTGTGAGACTCTGTTCTAGCGTTAGCCCAGTTAAGTACAAGGTTAGTTGTTGGAACAATCTCAATTGTATTAGTATATTTGTTAATCGCATATTTACCTGGTCCTAATGGTTCTGCCCAAACACCTTTTTGTCCTTTAGAAACTAAGTTACCGTGTTTAAATCCAGCACCAGTTACGTCAACACCATCAACACCAACATAAGAAATAACTACACCACAGTGACCAATTGGAATTTCAGTCATTTGTACTTCTTCAACTTGAACTGCCCAAGGGTTAAGATTATAAGAACCTGCTTGAATAACTTGTGTTTGTAAACCTCTATTTCCACCTTCTGATAAGAAAGCATCAAAGTCTTGGAAGTTGTTGTGACCTTCTATTTTTTCTCCAGCAATTTGACCGGCACTAAGTGGTTCACCATCTAATGTGGTAACAATACCCACCATGTTTTCTTGTACACTTACTTGTTTAACAGCAGATACTTCAAATAAGAATGTATTGATTTTATAACTACCATTTGTAATATAAGCAGATTGACGTCCTTTTTGTCCTCCATTATTAAGGAAACTCACCGCATCTTGAAAGTTATCACATTCAACTCTACGTCCTAAGATACGTCCTGTTTGTGGAACTTTACCATCTTTAGATGAAATTAATCCAATATGTCCCTCTGGAATAACTATAAATCCTTGCATGTCAACTGAATACTGCCAAGGCCACATAAACCAGTGTAAACCTGTTTCTAACATTTTAGCTTGTAAACCGGCTTCACCGTTTACTGCGATGATTCTATCACCACTTAATTGTTTGTTCTCACCAAAAAGAACGAATTTTTTCGTTACTAAACCAACCTTGTTCTCAGGAACAATAACTAGTCCAAAAAATACACGAAAAATGAATTTGTACATAAGTACGGCTACTACTAAGAGCATCCAAGGCCAATAGGCCAAAATCTGTGTTACCATAATTTAATTGTTTTTAATTGTTTTAATTCTATTGTTAATTTCTAATTTGTTTCGATTAAATCTAAAATATCTTTTAAAGACATTTCTAATAGGTCTTCATAATCATCAACCTTTACTTCTGTTTTTTTAGACACTTGTTGAATTCCCCAATCAAGTATTTTTAATCCATGTCTATTAGGATCTAAAATCGATTTTGAAACGATTTTTAATAACTCCAAGTTTTTATCCTGAACTAAATCAATCTTTCTTGTATCATTAGTTGTTATTAAACCAGTTGTTTCATCAAATAATAATTGATTTAAGGCCAATTCTCTCGCTTCTGCAGTTGTCAATTTTCTAAAACACCAACCATTGAGTTTTAGTTTTCTTTTAACTCCCTCAAACTTGATAAGATACTCTACATAAGGTGTCAATATAGTACCACTATATGAAGTCCTAGGTGTTACTTTACGATTAATCTCTTCGACACGATACATACCATCCTTTACTAAAGTCTTATATCTATCTTGCATACAAACAATTATATCTCCTTTTGAAACATCTTCACCTTTTAATAGTTCAAATCTATTATAAAAGTTTGTTGGTAGTGGTATATCAATCTCTGGGAGAGACTTACCATCAGTTGTAGTAAAGTTCTTTACTGAGTATGAACCAAAATCTTTAAGTCTAACACTCTTATAAGTGGATGTAGTACTATTGTTCATAGAAATTACTTCATAAGAATGTCCTTTTACTAACTTTGTAGTACCTTTTTTACATATTACATTCATATTAGTCTAGTATTGCGTTAGTTGTATCGATAGATTTACCTGATTTATCTTTTTGAGTTATTTTTATGGCAGATGATGGATTGTCTTTTAATCCATTTTGCATCCACTCTTTGAAGTCTAAGTGTTCTAAGTAATCTTGTGCAGTTGGAATGAACCTCATTCCAAAATCTTCTAATATATGTTGTTCACATATATCTTTTACAGATACAACTTTTTCATCTGAGTTTGTGATAGTGTATCCGAATATAGGTATCATCACCTCGTGGATCCAAAATCCGTGGTGAGTTAAAGCTCTGTGTCTATTATCAGACAAGTAAGCTTTAGAACAGTCCATCTTCATATGAATTGCTAAGTAGTCGTTTGGTTCACCACCAAATCTACGAGCAGAAGAAACTGAATGTATGTGTGCGTTAGCCATTAATATTTTATTTTATCGATTGTTTCTTGTAATTGTTCTTGTGTTAGTTTGTCGAGTACAAATGTAAGCATTTCATCTGAATTACCAAAATTTGTTTGAATATGTTGTTTAAGAAAATCTAAATAATCTTGTCTTTCACCAACACCTAATTGTAACATTTTAATTTCTCTCTGCCATTGTGTACCACCATTGATTTCAAAGTCAATATAACTTTCACCGGAAAATGATAAATTATATTTTATTTTATCATGAGTTTCCTTAGTTGATATACCTGCCAGTATTTCAAACTCAACAGGTATATAAGGTTTCTGACAAATTCTATCTACTATATCTTTGGAGTCTCTTAAATCTAAACCACAAAGTTCTTTTATGTTTTTAACAAATTGTAACTTATTATTACAATCGTTTACTAATTTTATTTTTACAATATTTTTCATTATACACAAAGAATTAAACTTTCTTTGTATAAGTATTCATCAATGACTTTTTGATCAATTTGATTTACTTGTTTTAGTAAGTTTGGTAATTTCGCTGGTTGTAAACCAATACTACCTACTACATCACTTCCATTATTAAAATTATTGATAATGAAATCTGCCATTTCATTTTTCTCTAATGGATCCATTTCAGTTTTTAATCTATCTCTAATGTTAAGTAATCCTTCATTAGTCATATAACGAGCTCTTTTTATTCTGTCTCCTTCTGGGGCAAATACACTGATACTCATATCAACTTTTTTATCCCACTCTCTTTCAAATAAGATAGAAGAATGAAAGATAGTATAGATTGCACCTTTTCTCTCCATTTTATCGTTAAACTTAGCAAAAGCATTGAAAAGATCATCTTGTACAATGTCAAGAATTTTATCAAAAGTACCTTTCTTCATTCCACGTAAATTTAATTGGTGATTGATAAAGATGTCAGAACCTAACTCTCTACGTACTTCACCTAATAATTCGTGATTGTGATTTAAAATAAACTTTAAAATAAGGTCAGCATCAAAAACAGGTACACCTATTCTCTTAAATACTTGAATTGTAGTGTCTTTTCCTGAGTATCTGCTACCTGATAAACCTAATGTAATCATATATCGTTTTTATATTTTGAAATACAAATGTACAACATTATTTAATAAAAACAAAACTAAACTAATAAATTTTTAATGATATAAATAACTAAAACAATTAAGATATATGATAATAAATTTAAAAAGTCAAACAGACCTTTCGGGGTTTTATGTAGTTTATGAAGGTTCAACAAACTTAGAAAAACCAGGATGGTATGGGATATCTCACTTAATGGAACATTTAGTTTGTAAATCATTCGACCACTTACAAGAAGATTTCGATAGAGATGGCATTGATTGGAATGCATACACATCTTCAAATGAAATTGTATTCTATTTAACAGGTTTAGATGAAAAAGTAAACAAATATAAGAATCAATTCGTAGAATTACTAACTTCTTTTAATGTAACTAAAGAGGAATTTGAAAATGAAAGAAAAATTGTTCTTGAAGAGTATATGGATTGTTTCAACGATCAAACACAATCACATATGTTAAATCTTTCAAGAAAGTTATTCAATGATTATGACCCAATTGGATTAAAAAAGGATTTAGAAAATCTAAAGTTTATGGATTGTCTTAACTTCTTTGAATTACAATATACTAAACCAACTAAAATTATCAATGTTTCTAAAAATAAAGATTATAAAAACAAATCTGTTCAATTTCAAGAAAGAAAAATTGTAACTAATTTAAGTTTTGGTAATCATGATGTTGATTTAGAATTAAATAATGATTTCAAAGATAAAACTTCTGTTGTAATTTTATCACCAGTTATTGAAGAAGATTTTGCTTATGTACATTTTATCAATGCTATGTTATCATTAGGATTGAAATCTCCTTTATATCAAGAAATTAGAGAAAAAAAAGGATTGGTTTATTATATTCATTGTTATCAATCAAGAGTAAATGATAAAGGATTAAATTCTATATCAACATTGACTTCAAATAAAAACTTTACTGAGGTTGTAGAAGCAGTTAAGAAAGTTATTACAAATCCAGATAAGTTTTTAACTAAAGAAAGATTTAACATTGTTAAAGATTACTATGAAGTAAGAAAACAAAAAGATGAAATCAATAGATATGGTGCTGTGAATCAATGGATAAACCCTCCCAAATGGAGTGTCTATGACATATTAGAAGATGTTACTTTGAAAAAAGTTAGAGAAGTTTATGATAAGTATTACGACTTTGATAAGTTCTATATTTCTTCTGATAAGAAAGAATTTAAGAAATAATTTTAAACCCACTTAAAAAAGTGGGTTTTTTGTTATTTATTTTTAATATATAATAAAAAATTATTATTTGTAATGAGATACATTAAAAAATTCAATGAGAGCTTCTTAGACAGATTAGAAGCTGCTGTTAAAGGTAAATCTGATAAGGGTAAACTTATTGGAGAAATGTTAAAAAAACAAAATATTGCTGAACAAGGATTTGCTTATACATTCAGATTTATGGGTGGTTCGGATCTTACTGATGAGGAAAAAAGTCATCCTATTTCATATTTGGTAAATTATAAACCAAATGAAGGTAAATTAAAAGTTGAAGGTGGTAAACTTTTACTAACTGATGAAATGTTTAATGATAAAAAAGTTGTAAATGTTATTCCAATGTTGGATAAAGAAATTGCAGCAGAAGGAAAGACAGAACTAGAAGAACATGGTCGTATTTGGTCAAGTGCAGTAATTAAATTTGATTATAAGTTTGACTTAGCTGCAGAGAATCCAACTCTAACATTTTCAAATGCTTTACTTTTTGATATAGAAAAAGGAACTTGGGTAAAAAATGAAGATATAAAAATAGATACGGTTGAAATACTTGATGGTGAAGTAAATCCAGAAACTGAAAAAGCACTTGCTGACTCATTAGCGGGTACTGTTTGGAATCAAGAATTGGTTACTACTTATAAAACATTTATTGATGAATGTAATAAAAGAAAAGATATCGTAGATATTATTTCAAAACATCATTCGGGTGTTGCAAAACCAGAGACAACACAAGAACCTGCAGTTGCAGAAAGTGTCATTACAAAATTTAATAGATTTTAATAAAAAAAACCACTCAAATGAGTGGTTTTTTATTAGTAATTTTTATTTACCCAATCAATCAATTTTAATAGATTTTCTGTATTATTTGGATATTTGTCCAATAAAGATTCTAGAAATTTTAATCTTCCATCTTTGTATAAGTCACCATATGCTTTATACTCATTAAAAATTCCATTTTCCCAATCTAATAACTGATCAAAATCTCTTTCAACAATATTCATATCATAGTGATTAAAAGACTCTGAAAGATTTGTAGTAGCTTGGTGAGTTTTAGTATCTAAAATCATTTTACTAATATCGATCATATCAGGGTTATTTTTATCTTGGCAACAGCTTTCAAAAAATTCTGCGGACTTTTCTTCATTATCCTGTTTCATAGGATCATAAACACAATCATGAAATAACGCAGTAATCAATAATTTTTCATATTCTTTTTGAGAGTATTTTGATTTACCTTCATTGATTTGTTCTATTAAATCATTTAAGTGATTTAAAGTATGATAAGAACGGTGTGATTCATTCCACATAGAAAGTAATGTATTAACATCACACTTGATATTCCATTTGTTTAATAGTTCTTGTAAGTCCATTTATTTAATTATTTTTATAAAAATCGACTTTATATCGATTTGCGATTTCTTCTGCTTTAACTAAGAAAGGTTCAGTTACAAAAAATACCCATTTGAATCCAGGATAGTTTTTATTTATATCTATTACCGACATGAAACTACCAAATCTTTCTGTATCACCTACTTTTTCTTTTGTACCAATTAGTTCTCCATTTTTGTCGACAAACTTTGGTATACTAGCAAAACCTTGTTTCCACATTAGATCATCCATTTCTTTACGAATTTTATCTCTTGTTTGCCACCCAGTTTTTATGAAATCAACTACTACACTTGGGTAGATAATTTTTTCTTCACCTTTACTATTATTAAATCTTATCGGTGCAACGATAAAATCATCATCTAAACTTTCATTAAATTTCTTTATACGCATAAACTATATATTAAAAATCTTTTTTATACTTTCTTTTCTAAAGTGTTTTCTATACCATTTTGACATAATTTCCATGTGTGTTTTCACATATGTACTTCCCATTCTTCTTGGTTTCCCGACTAAAAACATTTTTTATAATTTTTTTTCTTTTTCTAGGTCGCATTGTTGCATTTATAGCGTTGTAGAAGTTTTCTAAAAGATCGTCACCTTTCATATTATTTTTTTAAAATTTCATCAATTTTTGCTTCTCGTTTTGCTGCTTTCTCTCTTAGTAAACGTTCAGCTTTCTCTTGTTCAGTTTCTTCACTTTTTGCAGACTTATCGGCTTTATAAGCCCAAAGATTATCTAATAGTTCATCAACATATCCATATTTATCTACTTTGGTATAACTACCTAAATCGTAGTATTTATCATAACTACTTTTATAAGATTTAAAGTCGTCAAAAATGTATTTCTCTTTCATATTATTTATTTAGTTGGTTAAAAATTTTTTGCATTCCGTTTGTAGCAACATCTTCAATGTGATGAAAATACGGCAACTTATAATCTGGTATATCATACATCAACATATCTATTTTAGAAGGTTCGATGTAATATACCGGTGTTTTAAAATCTGTTAAAAATGGAATTTCATTTGCAGGAGAAACTTGTAGTGAAGTACCTACAATTATACAATAGTCACATTGTTCTGCAGCGTTAACAGCTTGATTGACAAATTCTTGATTTAACTGCTCACCGAACCAAACGATATGAGGTCGCAATTGTGAACCTTTATCACACTTGTCTCCTAGATTTACATCTTCGGTCCAGTCATAGATTAAAGAAGGGTCTAAAGTAGATCGAACTTTAGTTAATTCACCGTGTAAGTGAATTACGTTGGTTGAACCTGCTCTTTCGTGTAGGTCGTCAACGTTCTGTGTAACTACGGTTACATCAAATTCATTTTCTAATTCTGCAATAAGTCTATGTGCTAGATTTGGTTTTACTTCTTTTAATTGAGCTCTACGTTCGTTATAAAATTTAAGAACTAATTCTTTGTCTTTTCTCCATGCAGAGATAGTGGCAACATCTTCAATCTTGAAATTGTTCCACAAACTTTCTTTAGAATCTCTAAAGGTTTCTATTCCACTTTCCTTGGAAACTCCCGCTCCAGTGAATACTAATATTTTTTTTCTTTCATTCATATTTAATTATATTAAAACGAGTAAAATTAGTTTAGATACTTATAAATTATTTATATATAGTTAATAAAAACTAAACCATCTTAATGAGTTCAACAAATTTAGTGAAAAAAAATTTATTTACCAAACCATACCTATTAACTTTAGATGAAATAAGTCAGATTGGACAAGATATGAATTTGGTGGGATATGATCCTCAATTAAATATAACTAGTGATGATACTAATATTGTATTAAAATATGGTGTTCCAAGTAGTCCTAAGATTTTAAATTGGGTTGAACCTTATAAAATTGCAGGTATTGATTACACTTTATTTTATACAGAAGTAAATTCTGGACTAAATATTGGTGATAGAGTTTTTATTATCAATGGTACTTATGATAGTAATTTATTGATACAAGCAGATAAATATAAGAAAGGTCATGATGGTTATAAAGTTCTTTTTATTGATAACTGTAAGGTAGTTTTAGATATAGAATTTACTGGTTCTCTACCAAGTAATGAAACAACTGTAAACAATGATGACTTTGATGATTTTATAAAAGTTTATTACTTAAAAGATGCAAATGATTTCTTACATGTGAATAGACAAATTACTACACAAGTTAGTGGTAACACAGTTGATTTTAAATTTAATCAGAATCAAAATAATGTAGTATTTACTGACAATGACTTCAATCCAATTGGTGATCTTTGGGGAGTAAATGGTGGATTATCAGGTGCACCAGGTTTCTTTATAAAAGATGGTACATCAACTTGGATCGATATAACTAGTGATTTTATGATAGGTTCTTATTCAATTGCAGCAACTAACTCAAATAATAAGATACTTATACTAAATAATGGATTTACATATAATGGTGTTGATTTTAAAGAAAATGCAGTTTATACTTGGCAATATGATTCTATAGCAGCAACATTTAGTTGGGTTGTTAATGTTAAACACGAAAACAATAATGTTCCTATTCTTACTAAATCTAATTTTAGAGATGGTACTTTTAATGGTACTTGGAATGGTGGATTATATGGTTCAAATGAAAAAAGAATTACTTGGGGTTCAACTACTTCTTTTTGGAATCATGGAACCTTATTAAATACTATTTGGGAAAAAGGTATAATGGAGTCTAGGTATAGTCAGGTTGAAAGTTATATTGCTGAGTTTGATGCTTATGGATTACCTTATCAAAAATCAACAAATCCTGATAATGATGGATATGGATATAATTTTGTTATAAATTCTGAGATACGTAATGCGGTTATCAATAATGCAAATGTTAGTAATTCTACATTAGGTACGTCATCTAATTTTTCAATTATTGAAGAACACGTAAGAGGTAATTTAACAAATCAATTTATTCAAGATAATTTTAACAGTACTCTTATCAATAAAGCTTATTTTGAAAGTTGTGGTATTAGTAATACTAATATAGAGAATGCTATAATAAAAAACTCTAGAGTTAGTAACTCAAGATTATATAGTGTTAAGTCAATCAATACACATTATAAATCATCTTTATTTAAAAACTCAAACTATATTAGTGATAATATAATTAAGGTATTAGATTTTGATGAGTTTGAATATACAACTACTAATAATACAACACATTTAGTTTATAAATTTTATATAAATAAGAGAAGTTATGAAAAGTTTAAATTCAAAGACAACTTTTATATTAAGGGTATTAAACTAAATGGTTCTAATATAACATTTTCTGATACTGAACCAATTTCAAATACTATATTAAACTTTTTTGATAAAAAATTTAAGTTAGGTCCTTGGACGGAATATATTGATAATTATGATATCATTACTGATATTTTTTATAAACGACCTATAAGATTCAATTCTTTTGTTTCAACCCCTAAAGAAAATCAATATGAATTTAATGTTAATACTGGTTCCAATGTGACTGGTCAAGTTACTAATAGTAAAGGTTATTCATTAGATATTTTTATTGAATTAGATAGTACGGTGGTGCCTAATATTACAGAAACATCTATAAGTTATAAAAATATTATAGATTTTTCTAATGCATATATTCAAAATTCTGATTTTGAAAGTGGTATTGTTGAAAATTCAAATTGGAATAGTGGTAATCATATAAATTATAACAATTCTAATAACTTAGTTAGTACTTCAAGTCAAAATGGTGTATATGATATAAGTTTAACACAATCATCACTAATTTTAAACTCAATTACATTCAATAATGATATTGAATTAGATTATTACAAAAATGGTGATATTGTTTTCTTAAATGCGGTTGATTATGATACTAGAGGTACTGTTACTGGTATTACTGTAAGTACACCAGGTTCTGGATATCTTACATCGAATAATGTCTCAACTACTTATAACGGTACTGGCTATGATTTACAAATTAACATTACTGCAAGTGTAATAGGTGGAGTGTCATCACTAACTCACAATGGTGATGGTGATGGATTTACTGATGATGGTATTTATAGTGCATCAGGTGGTTCCGGAACAGGGCTAACATTAAATATTACTCGTAATGGTAGTGGATTTATTGACACTTATTCAATTAATAATCCAGGTTCTGGATATTTGGTAAATGATTTAATCACTGTTGTTGATGCAGGTTTACCCGCATCATTTAATATAACTAATATAACAAATGGTGAAGTAACCAGTGCAACTGTAAGTGTAAGAGGTTTATTCTATGAAGTTGGTGATATTATCGATGTAGGTACTGGTAATGCAAAAATTACAGTTACTAGTGTAACTGGTTCTTTAACAAGATTACCTGATACTTATAAGATTTCAGATTTAAACACATTTACAATTGATGAAGTAGTTGCAACAGGTTCAACTAGTGTTTTAATAAATCTTTTACCTATTGGTGTATTTAGTTCTTATGGTGCTAATAATAGATATGGATATTTACATAAAACTAAATTCTATAAATCAAAAATAGTATCTGGTTTATTTAGAAGAGCTTATTTAAAGGGTTCGTTAATTAAAAACGATACAATTGATATTAGTGATAAAGATTTTACTAATATTACAAAACTTAAAAGTTTAATAATTGCAGATACCATATTTTCTAAAAATGATAATATTTTATCTAATGCTTTTTATATATTTTCATCATTTGTTGGCGGAACTGATATATGGGATAATGGTATTTTATTTAGATCTATTTGGAATGGAATGTCATTTAATAATGGCTTGGTAAGAGAATCTACTTGGTTAGATGGTACTTTCATAAATGGATTATTTTATCTTTCCGCAGAACCACCTTCATATGATGCAACCACAAACGGATTAGATTTATTAAGTATTGATTTACCATTTTATAATTCAAATAACATATTATCATATTATAGAAATGGTGATACATCAACTGGTAATAACAATAGATTATCTTGGCAAAAAGGTACATTTATCAATGGTGAGTTTTATAAAAGTAAATGGGAATCTGGTGACTTCAATGGAGGTAAATTTTATTATTCTGATTTTTATGATGGAACAATTAACGGTGGTATAATTGGTGATAAAACACTTTCAACAACTGATACTATGGTTTACAATGGTACTATAAACTATACAACTGTTGAGAATGCTCTTTTTGAAGCAAACTATACTGATTATAATAGAGCTATTAATAATAACATAAATTGGTATGATGGTGTATTTAATGATGGTGTATTTAATACTAATCAAAATAATACGGCAACTTGGTACAATGGTACATTTAATGGAGGTGAATTTGGTGAACGTAGTATTTACACCACTGAGGGTACTCCAAAATGGAAAAATGGTACATTTAATGGTGGTAAATTTACTTCAATATATGGTACTTCTTCAGGTACATACTCAAATACATCATTAGATGATATTAGTAGTTATGCTTGGGAGGATGGTGTATTCAATGATGGTGAATTTGGATTTGGTGATTATAGTAGTTCCAGCTCACTATATAATAATTCAAGCTGGTTTAATGGTACATTTAATGGTGGTAAGTTTAAAGGAAAAGTTTGGAATAATGGTATATTTACATTTGGTGAATTTTTTGGTAGTGGAATATCTGCCATTGGAGGAACTGCATCGGATATTATAAATTCGAATCCAAATAATTTTGTAAAATCATTTATTGATAATGGTAATCAATATTATGGATTATGGAGAAATGGTTTTGTCACAGACACTAAAAGTAAGTATTTAGATGAAGAAATTTTTACAGAGTTAAAAAGAAATGATTTTAATAAGACACAACAATTTGCATTATTAAAAAATATTCTTTGGTTAAATGGTACATTTAGTCATCCGAGTGCAACTATTCAAAATTCAGTTTGGTTAGATGGTGAATTTGGAAATGGTATATTTGATAGTAGTGCGTTTAATCCATATGCAATAAGAGCAACTAGTTCTAGTGCAACATTTAATTTTAATGATACTTGTAAGTGGACTAATGGTATTTTTAACTCAGGAGAGTTTTCTATATCAAATTGGGAAAATGGTAGGTTTATTACAGGTACTGCAACTGGTATGATTTGGAAAAATGGTATCGTAAATTATATGAATGCTTACAATGTATTCTGGGAGGATGGATTATGGAGAAATGGAAACTGGCAAGGCTCTTTTTATAATATAAATTCAGATGGAACTGTTACAGATCCTTATACAAAACAAGTTTTAAATAGAGGTATGTCTTGGAGTGGTACTTCATCATGTCATATTTGGAGTGTATTTTATAAAGAAAGTTTAACAGAATTTAGTATACCACCAGTAAATGAACCTGCAACAAGTGTTACTCAACAATTAGATTCAAGTGAACCATTACCACCACTACCACCTACACAATTTGGATTAGTAAATTCTGGTACAAGTCCTTCACCAACTAATCCATCTAATAAACAACTGGGTTCAATTACATGGACTGTTGATGGTGGAACTGCTAATAAAGTTGGTAATGATTCAAGTATTAGTGTTACTTTTACAGGAATTGATCAATTTAGTCAAGTTAAGTGGCAATCGGTTACTTCTATTAGTGGATTATCTGATGTTCAAACATTTACTTTAGAACCAGGTGTAAATGATTTTGTAGTTAAAGCAATAAATCCTGATAATAATCAAGTTACTTATACTAATCATTTAATTTATACTAAAGTCTCACCTGCTTATACCATTTCACCTTCAATTAGTACAAATATAGTTATTAGTACAAATATGCCGGGTACAGTTACGGTGACATCTGCACCGGTAATATTAATACTTAGAGCAGTAGCTGGAAGTTCTACACTTTATAATGCAAGAGGTATCGCCACAATAACATTAAATGGTAGTTCTATCGGTACATTTGATACCACCAGTGCAATTAATGGTGGTGTAAAAAACAAATCAATAACTTTAAGTTCTATGGGAACTTATAATGTTACAATAACTACTCAAATTGGTGGTCCAGGTGGTTATGTTAAGCTAATATAAAAAAATAAAATAAAAATGGGTAGGAAAGCAACAATACAATTTACAGGTATACCACAATCATCAGATTTTTTTGGAATAACTATGTCGGGTGGTCCCAGTTCATCATTTGAATTAAGTGGTATTTCTTGGGACGGAAATATTCTTCAACCAGGTGCTAATAAGGAATATGCTGCAACAAGTTTATATAATTATATAAATTCTGTTTTGCCTATTGATACTGATATTATTACTACAATAGGTAATGACGGTTATACAGTCAATCTATTTAGTGAAACTGCAACAAGTGTTAAGTTTTTTTCAAATCCTACAATACTTATTAATAGTGGTAGTTTAGATGGTTATTCAAATGTATCTTCCCAATCTTGGACTGCAAATTATAGTGTTGGAAGTAATATCTTAAACTTAACTTGGAGTGGAGCATCAGATCCTGAAGAATCTATTAGAGGATACCTCTTATCATATAAAAAAGGAAATAGTAGTGTTTGGATCTCTTTAGGTTTAATTGAGACAAGTGATGGTGGTGCTAGTTATGATTTTACTATATCACAACAAGTAACACATGTTTTTAGAGTAGTAACTGTAGATACTACAAACCTAATTAGTACACCAGTTTATTTTACTTATTCTATAACTCCAATATATCAAATAACATCAACTTCTAATCTACAATCTTTATCAGCCTGTTCGTTAGGTGTACCAAATAGTGTTGTTTATTTAACCACTGCAACTCCTTCTATCAATGAATATGTTTATACTGATGCATTATATTCAACAGGGTTTAATGGTACTAGAACAACAATATTAGCTTCTCCTGGCACACAGTCTAGAAATTGGAAAATTGGAACTCCAACAAACACATATTATAGTTGTACTATAAATGCGAGTGGTTTGATAACTAGTAATCCTATTTTATGTTCGGCCGGGCCCAATAGTGGACTTTTATCTAATAAGTCATCATCGGAAACTTCTACTTGTAACTATTCTGTTAATGCCAACAATAATGTATATTGGAATGGCACACTTGCAGTGGGTACTATTCTATATACAAATGTAATTTTAACAAATACTGTTACGATAGGTTATTATCGTATTTTAACAGATGCAGATTTTGACTATATTATTCAAGTAGGTAATGCAGGTAATATTCTTAGTATAAAAGTATATTCACAATTTTGTACTTTTGGATCAGGCGGATCCGGTGGAGGTGGTGGAGGTGGTTGTGTTGATCCTTTTGTATCAATACTACTACCAAATGGTGTTACTAAATTCGCGGGAGAAGTAAAAGTAAATGATATTATTTTAACAGTACATGAAATAACTAAGGAGTTAGGAGAATTTAAAGTTTTAAGTAAGAAAATAATTACTCAACCAAAGGTAATTGTAAAATTCACTGATGGTACTGAAATTAAAGTTTCTGATACTCACAAATTTTTAATGAGTGATGATACTTGGAAACAAATATTTATGTTAAAAGGTGATGAAACTGTTAAAGGTCTAGAAAATGATAAAACTATAAAAGAAATAATAAAAATTGGTGAAGGTGATGTAGTAATGTTTGAAATTGAAGAAGCACACACTTATATTAGTGATGGACTGGTTTCACATAATCTTAAACAATATTTATCATTACAGATGGATGATTTTGGTAATGGTAATTATCCAATATAATCTTTGAATAAGTAGATAGAAATTTAATATATAGTTTATGCCATTTATAGATACAAACATAGCACCATCTTGGATATATGATTCCAATTTAGGAGGAATTAAAAGAATAGTTATTAGTGATACAAATATTAAATTTGTTAAGAATACTGTCAACTTGGCATATACTTTTACACAGTTAAAAAATTATCAATTTGTTACAGGAATTACTGGTTCTGCTGCACTAGGAACCTTCTCTGTTAGATTTAGACCACCTTTTACTACAGATACTATAAGTTTAAGAAGTAGTGTTTTAACTAATGGTGGTATAGAATTTTACACATATAATACTCCAAATAATACACTACAGTCTAATACACTATTGTCATATGGTTCAGATAATTCATTTGTTCAGTCTGTTATACAATCTACTAAAGTTAATGAACTTAGTTTTCTTATAAATGGATTTAGAGAGTTTACTTATTTAGATAGAGATATTGCAACATCATCACAACCGAGTGGTTGGTTTTATGGTATTGCACCTGGGGATTTTGAACCTTCTTATAATTTATTTTTATCTTCATCCACAAGTTCTATATCACCTAAGTATTCTATACTGGGTTCAGGTTTAAATACAATTTCAAATAAAAACTTTATTGCAAAATATATTGAATATGATACATTTAACTTAGATTATAGCTTTTATACATCAACTCCAGTAAATATGAGTATGTATTTACTTACTTTAGATAATTTAGGTACACCTACAAATTGGCGATCACATATAGTATCAACATTTTCAACAACTGGAACATATAGTATTTTAGGATTGGCAG
>Ga0181344_1000404_pt1 | contig 17406 bp, 11 predicted proteins | sample Su13VDMLBDD_FD_130098 | JGI IMG/M metagenome (GOLD analysis project Ga0181344, IMG submission 130098) | Freshwater viral communities from Lake Michigan, USA - Su13.VD.MLB.D.D | ecosystem: Environmental > Aquatic > Freshwater > Lake | place: USA: Michigan | collected 2013-07-15
TAGAGGAGTCTTTAAGTAAAGCAGAGTGGCATTATATAAACAAAAGGTATGATCTTCCTTATGAGTTTGCAATAGGTAAGGTACGCCTGTAAATAAACAAGTCATGATAGATAAACTATACAATAAGTACTTTCAGAAGTCTAAATCGTTTCTCTATCCAGCATTAGGTATAAAGAAATCTACCTTTGGACCAGAAAATACATATCTATCTATAGAAGGTCTTATACCTCCAGAAGATATGAAACTAATATGTGTCTTTAAACAATCTGACACTGAAAAGTTTAAAGTATTTGAAGAGCAGCAGCTTCTTACTAATCCTCTGTATGTAAAAAAGATAGATACAGACTCTAAATATATATATGTATTTGATATGTATGTATATAAAGATGATTGGATGTATTTTATGCTCGGAAAATATTCTAAGTTTTCTACGGTGCTGAGACGAGCTATTAGAATGTATTACGGAGAAAACTCAGGTGAGTATAAGTATTTACATAGCTTTTTAAACCCTGAAGAGTATTTTAATAAGTACGCAGATCTCTTACAAATGGATGTAGATATCCTAAAAAATGTAGGAGAGTTATGTAATCCTTGCAATAAAGACAAAGAAACTTTAAAAATTTCTTTAGAAAATTTGGAAGTTTTACAAGAAAACCAATAATTTTGTTATTAAACTAATTAGTATGAACAAATCAATGATTCTTATCACCTCTACATGGGGTAATAGAAAGACTTTCAAAATGATCCCAGCTTCACAAGATGCTCCTTATAACGAGTGTATCTTTGATCTGGATAGTAAAGTGTTGGCTGTAATTGGAAAAGAAAAGAAACAGTCTATGCACATGGTTGCTAAGCTTACTGAAATGGGTGATGTACAGAGAATGAAGATTGGTAAAAGAGAAAATGGTAAAGATTATGCAGAAGAGCGTAAAACTTTAGAAACGTTTTACGAATACTATATAGAAGAAATGTCTGAAGTAGAAAGTTTTGTAAAAATGTTTGCAATAAACTCTGATGAGTTTGATACTAAACAGTATTTTACGGCAGCTACTCAAACCCCGCAAACCAGCAACCTCCTAACTTCCATTTAATCCTTAGTTTGTGTGTGACCAAAATTAGCAGACAGTGTCTGCTTTTTTTGGCACTAGTAAAGGGGGAACAGCTTAACTGAACGTATAGAAACATGCAACAAGAAAGAACTCACTGGGTAATGGACTATGAAACCATCTGTAATTGTTTCATAGCAGTGTTCCAACACTATAAAGATCCTACAATAAGAAAAGTGTTTGCTGTTTGCGAACAGAGAAATGACTTTCCAGAGTTTGTCAAATTTCTAAACACCTGTATAGTTAAAAAGGAATATCATATATCCTTTAATGGTTTAAATTTTGACGCTCAGATTACCCAAAAGATTATAGACAACCAGAAGGTCCTTATATCAGCTACACCAGACTATCTTGTAAAATGGATTTATGACTATGCACAGAGTGTAATAGATAAGTCTAACAAGGGCTCATTCTTAGATTATCCACCTTACAAAATGAAGATTAAACAGATAGACTTGTTTAAACTTAATCACTGGGATAATAAAGCTAAGATGAGCAGCCTGAAATGGATACAATATTCTATAGACTGGGAGAATGTAGAAGAGATGCCTCATCCACACTATCAACCTGTAACAGATGAGAAGACATTGAATTCAGTTATAGACTATTGTATTAATGACGTACTTTCTACTAAAGAAGTGTTGATACATTCTAAAGAACAAATTAATCTAAGACAAACACTCACTAAAGAATATGGTATAGATCTGTACAGTGCATCAGAGCCCCGTATATCTAAAGAACTATTTCTACACTTCTTGCAGGAGAAACTTGGCTGGGACAAAGCTCATATCAAAACGCTTAGAACCAAACGAGATTATATTGTTCTAGCAGATTGTGTACTTCCCTATGTAGAGTTCAAAACTCCTGAGTTTAATCAAGTGCTAGACTATTTCCGTACCAAGGTGATTACATCTACTAAAGACGGATTTAAGTATAGTGTGGACTTCAAAGGAGTGAAGACTGACTATGGCTTAGGTGGTATCCATGGTGCAATAGAATCAGGTGTATATGAAGCTAAACAAGGGTGGACAATAATGACGTCTGACGTTACTAGTTTCTATCCCAACCTGGCTATCAAAAATGGTTTTCATCCAGAACATCTACCAGCTAAAGAGTTTGGTCAGTTGTATGAGTGGTTCTTTGAAGAAAGGAAGAAGATTCCTAAGACAGACCCAAAGAACTACGTGTACAAGATTATCCTAAACTCCACTTATGGTTTGACAGGTGACGAGAATAGTTTCCTGTATGATCCTAGAATGACTATGCAGATCACTATAAACGGTCAGCTGCTATTATCAAAACTTGCAGAAATGTTAAGTTTGGCTATTCCAGAGTGTCAGCCGTTAATGCTAAACACAGATGGTTTGGAGATGATGATACCTGATAGTAGAGTGAATGACTATATGAAAGTTTGTGCTGAATGGGAAAAGCTTACACAGCTGGCCCTAGAGCATGATCAGTATAGTAAGATGATCATCCGTGATGTCAACAATTATATGGCTGTTAGTAAAGCAGGTAAGGTGAAGTGTAAAGGTGCGTTTGAATGGGAAGACTTAGCCAAAAAGAAAGTGGCTACATTCCATAAGAATAAGTCTTTCCTCATTATACCTAAAGCTATATATGCTTATTTTGTACATGGTACCAAACCTGAAGAGTTTCTAGAACAGAACCAAGAAATAGTAGACTATTGTGGTGGTGTTAAAGCCAAGGGTGGTTGGCACTTTGAAGAAAGAAAAATAGTTAACGGAGAACTTGTTAACAATAAACTACAGAAAATAATTAGATATTATGTATCTAATAATGGAAGTAAGCTTGTAAAATGTCATAACGATGGAAGAGAGATCCAGGTAGAATCTGGTGAGTGGTTGCAAACAACAGTGAACAAACTAGATGCTACTAAACCATTCGATAGTTATGATATAAACAAGAAGTACTATTTAGAAGAGATCTATAAAGAGATAGAAGGAATTCAAGCTGTATCCTTCAAAAAAGCAACACAGCTTTCATTATTTTAGAATTTTAAAACCAATAAATATGCCTCCTAAAGTTCCTTTTTACACAGAATCTCAAGTAAGAAGTATAAGTCTCCCTAACCATGGGGGACGTTATGCCGTGGTACCGCACGGTGACGTTATAGACAATGTAAAAAATGAATTAAAAACAGCAGGATTTACTATTAAGAATGAGTATTATAAACTCAGCAACGAAGGTAATATAGCTCAGGGTGTATATCATCTTGATTATGGAAACGACTCAGACATGGGTATGATGTTTGCTTGGTCTAATAGTTACAATAAAACTATGAGATTTAAGTGTGGCATTGGAGCTCATGTATTTGTATGTATGAATGGTGTACTAAGAGGAGATATGGGTAGCTATGCTCGTAAACATTCTGGTACAGCTCTTCAAGATGTAGTGAGTCAAATTAAAAATCAAGTACATGCAGCTAGAGAACACTATGACAGACTATTACAAGATAAAGCTACACTTAAGAATGTAATTCTTACCCCTAGAGAAAAGGGTAGAATTCTAGGTGAGCTGTTTGCTCAGGATGAAATCCTTACACTGACACAGGTGGGTATAGTTAAGCGTGAAATGGATAAACCTAGTCACACTTATAACTGCCACACTGATTCAGCTTGGGCTATGTACAATCATATTACATTTGCTCTAAAAGAGTCTCATCCCAGTACATACATGAGTGACCATGAAAAACTTCATGACTACTTTGTAAAGTATAACGGTGTCATTACTCCAGTACAAACTGCTCAAACATCTGGATCAGATTATGATTTAGATTATACTATTAGTGAGCAAGAAGAATTTGGTGTAACATTTTTATAATAACTATGGGGGAAGAAAAAAATCTTCCCCCTTTTTTTATTTATTATGGAAAAGTATAAAAGAAAAAACACTATCTTTGGTTGGATTAAACACATTATTCTTTGTTTCATATCACTTACTAAAAAACCCACAAAATGATCATTGGAGTATCAGGATACGCAGGTTCTGGTAAAGACACAGTAGGAAAAATCATCCAGTATATAATGGGTGGTAAAAAAGATCCCTTTAGTTTCTCTATAGAAGACGCTATTAACAAACCAGAAGATTACAATTGGGTATTAGAAGAGTCTTCTAATTGGGAAATTAGAAAGTTTGCTGATAAATTAAAAGACATAGCAAGTCATATTACAGGTATAGATCAAGAGCTATTTGAAGATCAAGAATTTAAAAGAACACCACTTCCTGTAGAATGGTGGACTCCTTGTGACGAAGGCTTACAACCTATGACTGTAAGAGACCTTTTACAAAAACTTGGTACAGATGCTATGAGAAATGGATTACACCCTAATGTATGGGTCAATGCTCTTATGTCTGACTATGAATGTGTTCCAGCAGACAGGGCTCCAAAAGGTTGGGATTGTGATAACTGGATTATTACTGACACACGTTTTCCTAATGAAGCAAGAGCTATAAAAGAAAGAGATGGTATAATTATCCGTATAGATAGACCAGGATACAAACCTGTAAATGCTCACCCCAGTGAAACCAGTTTAGATAAATGGGACTTTGATTATAAAATAGCAAACGTTTCTGATGTATTTTCTTTAAAAGTTACAATTGAAAATATTTTGAAACATGCAAAAATTATATGAAGATAATTAAACAAAAAACCAAAACCCTGACCACAAGAAATAATGGGAGAAGTGCAGATGCCATTTCTCCCAATTTTATCTATGGCTGCCTTGGTGGTTGCATGAAGTCCTACTGTTATGTAGGAAGATACAACCATGACAAGGTATATATAAATGAAAATAGAGATGATATATGCCACTCTATAGATAAATGGATAGCTAACCAACCATGGCCCAAAGTTCCTAATCAATGTGATCCTGAACGTTATACAATAGATATAGGCTGTAGTACAGACGTAGCTCTCATGTCTAAGCATTATAACTGGCAAAGTGTATTTGATTTCTTTAACTATAGTGGTAAAATGAAAAGTACATTTGCCACTAAGTATCCCACCAGGTTTCCTATAGATGAGTATGATCTAGTTCCAGGTAAACATAGAATAAGAGTGAGCTTAATGCCTCAAGTTTATTCAGATATACTAGAACCTGGTACAGATAAAATATCAGATAGAATAGATTGTATCCCTAAGCTCCAAGAAAAGATGGAAGTGCACATTAACTTCTCTCCTATTATTTATACAGATGGTTGGTTAGATGAGTACAAAGAGTTGTTTGAAGAAATAAAATCTAAAGGAATAGACGTAAAATGTGAATGTATTTTCCTAACTTACAACAAAATTCAACACGAGCGTAATGATGAACAAGTAAACGAGTTACTATGGAGACCAGACATTCAAGAATCTAAAGATTCCCAGTACGCTCCAGACAATATACGTTATCAATATAAGCTCAAGAGTAATATGGTTAAGCAGTTCACTGAACTTTACATGGAATATTTTAACCCTTTAAACATTAGATACATTTTTTAGTTATGATTTTATCAGACAAAACAATTTTACAAGAGATGGAAAACGGAAACATCATTATAGATCCGTTTAACAGAGATCATTTAAATCCCAACAGTGTAGACTTAACACTTAACTCTCACTTCAAGATTTATGAACCAGGTATACTGGACGTTCGTAAACCTAATAAAGTTTGGGAGTTTATAGTTCCTGAAGAAGGGTTTGTTCTTAAACCTAAACAAGTTTATCTATACGCCTGTAATGAAAGAATAGGTGTAAAGAAAAACATCCGTGCTAAGGTGGAAGGTAAAAGTTCTTTAGGAAGACTAGGATTATTCATCCATGTAACAGCAGGTTTCATCGACACAGGTTTTGAAGGTAGCTTGGTATTAGAACTAGTAGCCACTAGAGAGATACGTATCTATCCTAACATGAAAATCTGTCAAGTGGAGTTTGCAAGAGTGGAAGGTGAAATTTTAGAAAGCTATGATAAAAAAACTGGTAGCAAGTATTATAACCAAACAGGAGTACAAGAATCATTAATGCATAAAAACTTTAAATAAAGATGAATAAAAATAACGGAGATGTTTTTATAATTTATTTTATCATAATGGCAATTGCAACAGGACTATTGTATTTATTTTTAAAAGCAATGTTAAACAATATATGAAAAAAGCTCTTTATTTAGATGATGTTAGAACACCTACAGAAACTATCCCAGGTTATCATCCCTGGTTTGTAGTAAGAAACTATGATGAGTTCTGTAAGTGGATTATAGAAAATGGAATTCCTGATTTAATCAGTTTTGATCATGACTTAGCTGATGAACACATGAATGACTACTACAATCAAGTGGCTGCTAATGGATTTCAACAACCTGATTACGCTTCTTATAAAGAGAAGACAGGAATGGATTGTGCTAACTTCTTAGCAGAATATTGCCAAAAGATGAATGTAGAGTTAAAACAATGTTCTGTACATAGTCATAATCCTGTAGGAGCTTCTAATATACAGAATTTCATAAACGGATTTAAAAAACACATGGGATGGGTGGAAGACTGCTTCCTAATGAAACATCCGTTTGTTGTAGAAACTAAAACTAAAAAGTAATATGAATCCACTAGATCTTTTTGGACATGACGACATATGTGTTAAAGTGTATGACCCTGAAAAGAAAGAGTTAATAGCTACATATGACACATATAAAGAAGCTTCTTCAAAGCTTGGTCTAAGTTGTAAGGTTATTAGTGCAGCTGCTAAAAACAAAACAAGAAGGTTTTGTGAAAGATTAAATAAAGAAATAGCTATTAGAGTAGCAAGTAAAAAATAAAACATGAAAGATTTTAAATGGTGGTTATCATTAGTTATTTACTTTTTTACTTTAGTAATAAGTCTTTATGTTTTCTACTTGAGTTTAAGAGTATTAAAATGGTTACTTAGTTAATTAAAAAAGCCCCTTTAATTAGGGGCTTTTTATTTTATCTTAGTTTCTGACTATATTCAAACGATTTAATAGCATCTATAGGGTTAAATGTTCTTCCCGTGTATCCAACAAATGTTCTCATAGCTTGAGATACAAGTTTAGAGTCCCCCTCATCTTTAAATCCGCTTTCATCTACTTGTTTTTTATAGTAGAGACTTGAATTAAAGTCTGTACCAGGAAGTAAATCTAAAGCATGTTCACCCATTAACTTTACTATGTTAATATACTGAGTGGTTTCACTAAATATAAGAGAAGGGTTTGTATACACTCTGTTAACCTCTTCTATACCTGTCATAGGCATAAACTGTTCTGTCTCAGATTTAACTTTAAGAAGAAGGAATACAGCAGCTTGAGCAGCCCATCCTTTCTCTCTAAGTTTTTTCATTCTGTCTTTATCATCAGGATCAAAACCAAGAAGTAAGCTGTAGGCCATGATAATAGATAAGATGACACCAACATCCACTAATGTTTTTCTAATAGCTTCTTTCTCTTTATCGGAGTAAGTGTTCCAGTTTTTAATAACATTAAATCTAAACTTTACAAGGTCTTTACCCACTGTTTGTAAGAATGTAAGATAGAAACCTTGTTCTATGTTCATAGACTCATAGTCAACACGTCTCTGTCCCCATCTAGCTACACCAAGAGGAATGAAATACTTTCTAAAGAAGAACATCATACGTCCTATAGATGTTTTCTCAGCGTAGGTTTTGTCAAACTTAGCATACGAACCGTTAAGTTTCTTTTGCATAGCGTGAAGCTTAGCTACAATATCACTAAAATCTGAGCTACCCACTTCAAAAGTATCTTTATATTGATCTTTTACACCAAGCTTACCATCTTTACCCATCTCAAATATATCAAGAAGGTTTGTGTCAAGCTTATCCCATTCTTTAAGTGCTTCTAGTTTCTTAGCAGAAATATCTTTTAATGACATTCCTTCTACATCTGTACCCACTTTAGAAGTGATAAATGTTTCTTTATCTACTATCTTTCCATTATACACTCTATGATTTTTCATAAAGGCTATAAAAGAACTCATCTGTATTTCCCACTCACCCCATATTTTACCCGCATAGATACCTTGACTAAATATGTTCTTAGCTAGGTTAAAACTTGTTTTCTGACCAAACTCATTTTCAAATTCTCCTTGTATAGGATCAAATATTTCCATAATCTGACCCCAGAAAGAAAGCATACCCACCTTACCCTGAACATAGTCTGACTGCATATCTTTAATAGCAGAACCATACTTACCACCTGCATAAATATCTTTTTTAGCATCAGCAAACTGTTTGAAGGTATAGTTTCTACCACCTGCTGCTTCTACCATATTCTGTACATTACCAGACAAAAAGTTTACAGTCCAGTTAAAAGGAGCAGCACCAAGTATACTAAAACTCGTAAGTTTCATTACGTTACTAATAGCCTTCTGTGTATTAACACCAAAGACATCATATCCCTGAAAATACTCTTCATTATACATTACAGAGTTTATGAAACTCTTTAGAACATCTAAACGAGTGTTTCCACCCATGTTTATCCTTGCTTGTAAATCTGGAATGTACTTCTTATAGATGTTATTCAAGATCATGTTTCTGTCTTCAGACTTAGGTTGATTAGATGGTTCCCCTAAAATCTCTTCAAGTCCGTTTACAAAAGCTAGTTCTTTTTCCAACTCTGATTTACGATTGATTGATCCTACATAATTCAACACTCCGCCCCACACATCATAACTAGCATTACTAGCGTCTCCTTTAGTGCTAAATCTTACAGGGACAAACTTAACTTGGTTATTGTCCATTGTAGCAAGTTTAGAAACCTCACCAGCAGGAGTAATACCTTCTTGATCTAAGTCTTGTTCTGTACGTGTCCATGAACGTTTAATGCCTTCCCATAAGCTTTCCATCTTACTTTGTGTACCTTCTTTAAGATTCTTACCACCTGTCTCTACAGTTCTTTCAAAGGTCTTTTTCTCTAAGAATGGTACAGCAAGTCCAAGTCTTTGATTTACTTCAATAGCTTCCTGAGATTCTAACATTTGTTTTTGGATGTAAAGAAGATTTTCATAATCTACTTTTTCTTTCTCAGTAGCTGTCTTGTTATTATACTTTTCTCTGAGTGCAACAAAATCTTTATTTAAATACGGATGATCTTTTCCATACTCTCTACGATACTGTTCGTTTGTCTTAGGTTTAAACCTGTTTTGAACGTCAAGATTATCTTTAGTTTGGATAAAGACTTCTTTACCGTTGTCATCTGTGTAAGACTCACGAAGAACAGATCTACTAAAGTGTCTAGCAGGTTTTTCTTCAATATACTTTTCTATAGGTACACTTCTTCTCCATTGATAAGTTGGAACTTCGTATACAGCTTCTCTAGTTTCTCCAGTAGTATCATCTTCATATAACACTTTACTACTTGTTACATGGTTCTTTTGATACCACTCAGACTGTTTAAACTCATTATACTTATTCTTTTCTTTCTTAAACTCTTCATATTTATAACCCATTGCTTCAGCAAACAACCTCTCTTGTTTTTCTAACTCCTCATAGTAATACTTAGTATTAACCTTATTATTCATTTCTCGTAAAGCATCGTTTACTTCTTCAAATCTCTTTAATTTCTTTTCATAATCAGGATCATTAGCCATTCTTTCTGCAAGTCTAGCATTTGCTGTTTCTTTAATTTCTGCAATCTCTCTTTTTTCAAAAGGTAAACCATTATCTCTAAGATAGTAAAGTGCATTTAATCTATCATTTTCCTCCCTTGTATATCCACTAAACAAACTATACTCCGCTATTCTTTGAAGATCTGAAATTTTATCTTGAATTTCCTTAATCTTGTTAGTAGTTTTTTCACCTATCATGTATCCCTTTATAAAACCATCTTTATCCTTATAAGGAGCTGTAATGGTTCTAAGTTCTGCATATAGGTCAGTGAGTTCTTGAGAACTAATGCTTTTAGTTAACTCTGCTTTTTCTTTTAACAAAGCATCCATTTCTGTATAGTAGTCATCTGATATAACTAATCTTGTGTTATTAGATAACCATTTTTCATACTCCTCACTACCTTCACCATACTGAATCTTTGCTTTTTCCTTAGCTCTGTTAAAATATTCTGTGTTTTCTATAGTTTGATATAACTTACTTCTGTTTTTATCATACTCTTCTAAAGCCTGTGCTATCTTTAAAGCATCTCCTGTTTTAGGATTACCTTTAGCATCAAGCTTTTCTCTTAATGCAGCTTTCTCTTCATTTAAAATCTGAAGCTCTTTTAAATGTTCTTCAGTAAAAGATCCATTATTTATATCATCGTTACTGTATAGTCTTTCTATATTACTTATGTTATCACGTATCTGACTTTCAATTTCTCTAACTGTCATTCTTTTACCTTGGTACATAACAGTTGTATCTAACGGCTTGGTGAGTCTATAATACTCATCCGTTAAACCAGTTTGCATATACTGTTTCTCAAAGTCACGCAGTTTCTTTTTAGCCTCTTTAAGTTTATCTTTATCCTTTTCTTCTAAAGCTTTTTTTATTTCATACTGAATTTTAGCATGATCAGCATAAAGTTTTTCATCAAACTCACTCTTAAAATATAATACTTGTCTTGTTTTTGTTTCATTGTTTTTATCAACATACTCTTCTTCTACACTGTATACCAAAGACTCGTTAATCTTTTTAACATCTAAACCTCTACCATACACTTTAGCTCTGTTCATAAACTCTTTAGAAAGTGTGTCTCTTAATTCTTTATTTTGAATTCTCACTCTATCTAAAGAAGCCTTAAGTTTTTTAGCAACACCTGCAAGAATAATATCTGGATTAGATATGGTAGCCATTAGCTTCCCAAAGAACCAACCCACATCACCTTTATTACCTTTTAAAAGTTCTTCAATAACTTTTTGAGAAGGTAGATTGTCACGTTCGTCTCTCAATTCCTTAGCTCTTTTTTCATCTCCTCTAGTACGAGCCGCAGCAATTAATTCGTTATACTCACGTTTAATATTGTTTAGAAGGTCTTCGTTAAAGACATCTCCAAGCATATCTACAATATCAGGAGTGATTGTCTTAATATAGTTATTACGCACACCATTTATAAGACCAACCATTTCATTAAGTCTAGTAACTAAAGGGTTGTCTTGGTCTGCCTCATCCATATAACTAAGAAGTTCTTCAAACATACTTTGATAACCAGTGAGAAAGTCTTTAACTTTCATCATCTCATTTAATCTCTGAGAAGCTCCTTCTCTATCTGTAGGATTTAACTTTTTAAGATCATCAAATCTTTTAATAGCTGTTTTAACAATAGGCACAGAAGAGTCAATTAATTCTAAGAAGTTCTTCTGTATTGTCATAAAGTTTTCAAACTCATCATAATTCTGAAGAGTTGACTCTAATACGTTCTTCTGTAGTTCAAGTTTGTTAGTCTTTGACTTTTGATCACCTAACATTTCATACAGAATATCTGCAGTTTTACTCTTACCAAACTTTTTATATAGCTGAGTAATCTTTGCTAAAGACTTTGCAAAAGCTTCTTTAAGTTTATCCTTTTCAATTTTTTCTACAAATTCAATACGTTTGTCCTCTTCAAGAACCACTTTCTTTTTAGCACTAGCATCAAGAGCAGGGTCTAAGTTTTCAAAGTAGTAGTTAGCTAACAGTCCATCATATGGAATATTTTCTATCATCTCTACCTTTACCTCAGTTATGTTCTTTGTTGTATTGTCAAGTCTGTAAGGAACACCTATTACATTCAATGAACCAACCTTTACGCCAGCTTGCATAAGCAGTTTCTTATATATGGAAAGCTGTTGACTAAACTTTATTTTTGGAGTCCTTGTCTTAGATATAAGCTCATGAAGTGTATCTGGCTCATCTTTGATACCAGTGTTATAGTTTGTATCAAGATCTTTATGAAACTGCTCTAATATATCCTTCTTAATGCTAGGTTTATCACCAAAGTTTTTTATAAACTTGGTTTTAAAGTCAAAGATCTCTACAGTTCCATCAGGTCTAATAGCTAATATATCAAACGTACCAGCTAGTTCCCCATTACTAACAGGAAGCTCACTGACTAACACAGATCCATCTTGTTTTATTTTTCTAATGGTGTCTAGCAAACCAGGCTGCGTAGAACTTCCGTACACAAGTTTTTCAAATGTTTTTCTATCCATAAATCTAGAAACAGGAAGTTGCTTAAGTCTTCCTCTAGAATCTAGCTTTACATCATTCATCAAAGAGTCTAAATCAAGATCCTTATCTAATATGATTGACTCTACTACAGTGTGAATAGATGTACCAAAAAGTGTTTTAGCTTTAGCTTCAGAAGCTTTAAATAAAAGATCACCTATTCTTTCACCAACAGCGTTTTCTAAGTCTTCTTTTTTATATTTATTCTGCAAAATAAGATCCATTACATGGTCGGCAAGCTGTTTAGCTTTTACAGCATCATCATCAAATGGTTCAACAACACCTGGAAACTCATTTTCAAAGTTTAATACAATTTCTCTAATTACATCATAACTTTCAAGCTCTCCGTAGTAGTCATTACCAATTACTTTAGTAACAGATTTGATTGGTACATTTGAATTTAATCTAGCATACTTATAACTATGTGTCTCAGGATCAAAACTTGTGAGAGAAGAGAAAGCTAAAAGTTTATTTAGAACTTCTTTCTGGTCTTCATTCATAGGCTGAGCTTCATAAAAAGCTTTCTCACCGTCTGTAAGCTGATTATATATCTCAGTGGAGTTTAAATTGGTATTTAGAAGAGCAATGTCTTTTGCATAGAACATATCTTGCAATATCTCATTAGCAGTCTTCTTAATCTTCACTCCTTTAATCCAAGCTATTATTGCTCTAATAATATCTTCAACCCAACCAGTTTTTTCTTTTTGCTTCATCTCATAAGCCAGCTGTTTAGCCAGGGCCTCTTTCTTTATCTTAGTAAAGTTAACCTGACCATTCACTCTATAGTTAGGGTTATCTTTATACTGAGCTACAGTGTCTTTGTAAATCTTAGTATTTCTTACTTTATCTAATGCCTCTATAAGAGCAGGATGATCTTGAGGCATCATGTCTAAGAAGAAGTGAAGAGCTTCTTCTGGTAGAGCTTGATCTTCCATACCAGATTGAATTCTTACCATTCTTTCTGCAAAGTCAGATACACCATTAGAACCAAACTTTTCTATCACATCATCTTGTGTAGAGATGGATACACCTATTCTAGTAAGAAAGTCTTTAGCAAGCTGTGTAACAGAAGTGTTTCTTAAAGCTTGAGCATTGGCTACATTGTTCCAAGCATTTAATCCAGCTTCATTAATTGTTAAATAGTCAGTTCCAAGATAGTCTAACACTGTTCCATACTCTGTGGTAAAATTACTAAGGAGATCACCTATGTTAGATGCATTCTGATTAATAGGATAGTAGTCTTTACCATCTTGTTTTACAGACGGTCCTTCTATTATTCCTGAAGAACGTAGTGTATCAAGAATACTTTCTTTTGTCATTACAGGAAGAGTCTGTAAACTTTTAAGAAGACCCTTATTAGTAATAAGCTCACGAGCTTGTGATACATTAGGTACAACTGCTTTATTACGTATAAAAGCAAGCATTGCTTTATCTTCACCTAAAGCTGATGACAAGTCATTCCATTCTTTACTTTTCTTATTAGGACAAGCTATCATGTTTTTATTTTATTTTTTATTATTTCAGTTTTCCGTTACAAGACATACGTTCTAAAAATTCTTCTATTGTTTCTCCAGAAAGCTTTTCTTGCTCATACATCTTAGCAATTTCTTCTAGAGGTGTTTCTATTTTCCAAGGTAGTTCTTTCTCTATCCATTTTGATATTGCACCAGTAAGTCCTTCTTGTTTTACTTCAGTAGAACCTACAAGTGGTGATGCAGGCATACCTGGTTCTAAAGGCATCACTCTTCTCATAGTAATTGTAACTCTATAAGATCCTGGTTCATATGTTTTACCATCTATCTTAGTAGTTAATTGTGGTAAGAAGCTATCTTGTTCACCTACAAAAGTTCTATGAAACACTTCTCTATTAACACCATTAACACCAAATACATATCCTGTACCAGCTTTAAGATCAATTTTTTTAGGACTACCATCTCTAGATTCAATTGAAAAGTTACCTGTTCCTCCAAGATTAACTCCTATTACAGGATATCTAATAGCAGATTTACTTTCATCAACATCATTGTGAGTACTTATAAATGATTTATTATCATAGAGATTAATAATAGCACCATCATAATGAGTCATATCTACACCTGTGGCTTTTTGCATAAGCTCTCTAAATCTTGGTGTAATCTTTCCTAAAGGTTGACCATTGATAGATGTATTATAATATCCGTATTTATCTCTATTCCCTGGATTAATTACATCTGGAATGTTTATAGATAATCTACCAGGGTTGTTAGACTTATAATCCCATCTTAAACCAAGACCAATCATTTTACTAGCTTGTACGCCTTTGTTAGTTTTAGCAGCTTGCTCTTCTAAAAATGGTTTAAGATAGTTAAATAATTCAATTTGTTCTTCTTTAGAAAGAGCAGCTTGGTTTACATATATACCTTCTTTAACTTGTTCTCCTTTTGGAACAGCAATAGTAGGTTGTTGTGTAGCTTTTTGTGTTATAATCTTCATACCTGTACTAAGATCTACATTATCAATATATAACTCTCCGCTGTCTTTATCTACTAAGTTATATAATCCATTATCTTGTAACACCCACTTAGAAGACTGTGGAGCTTTCTCACGTTTACCTGTTGCTGTGTTATAAAACTCTTTAAACGTTGTAGCAGAAGTAAAGAACTCTTTAGCAGGTTTACCACCAGACTTAGAAAGATATGTTTTATAAGCAGCTATGTCAGCATCTGATATTACCTTAACTTGTTTACCTTGAGGCTGAGCAACTTCTTTAGTTCTGTTGTTAATAAAGTCAGCTAATGCATCAGCATGACTTCTAAAGCCTGATGCAAAATAGATGAGATTTTTATTATCCAGTCTACCTGCATTTACAATACCAAGTATCCAATCACGTCTCTGTGGTTCTATATCCAAAAAGTCTTCTTTCCTAAGCCACTTCTCATAGTTGGCAACAGCTTCTTCCACAGTGTCTGTTTTAATCTTATTTTGTAAACCTCTACTATTCCAAGGATTACCAAAGTTATAATTCTCATCTACACCAGGGATACCGTCTCCTTCATTGGGAGTCATTACATAAACTCCTTGTTTATTTCTAGCAGCTTCCTTAGCTTTTACAGTACCATCATATATCACAACTGTAGCTTTAGTATTCAAAGGAGTCATAGGTTGAGCAGGAGCTTTTGTTATAGCTTTAAATTCTAAAGGTGTTTCTTTAGAGTACCACTTACCTTTTGAGTTAATTTCTCTAGTTGGCGTAGCATTAGATTTATAATCATAAAAACCTGGGTTGTTTGCTATAAACAATGTATAGAAGTTTTTATATTGTTCTTTTCTTTCTAATTCTGTCAACTTAGTATACTCGTTTACAGCACTTCCGTAAAGTTTATTAACAATCTCAACAGGAGCCATGTTTGTATAACTATACTGTGAAGTGTTCAAACCAGATTGGAAGGTAGAATACAAAGCAAGATTTCTAAAGAATGTTCTAACTATCTTGTATTCAGGATCCTCCAAGCTAGTAAGTTCTTCAAATTGTTGAATAATACTTTCTTTTTCAATTGGGTTAGAGCTGTTCTCTGCAATCTTAAAGGTAGTTATTCTTTTATTATTTTGACCAGGTTGAACAATAATATTTCTTATGAAAGGATACTTTTCAGCAAGTTCTTCATAGTATGGAAGAGACTTAATAGTCTGTAACATGTCACGAAGTTTCGGTGTTGTTACAAGCTCTTTCATATACTCATTAAAGTCCTGATTTGTCTCAAATGTAGAACTAAAGAATTCCATTCCTTCTTTAGACTTACCTATAAAGTTCTGTAGAATGTAAGAGATGTAGTCATTCTTAGCCGTTCTAGCAAACTTCAACATATCATCTTGTGACACAACTCCTTTAATTTCAAACGTTTTCTGAAGAGCATCTGCTTTTTCATAAATAAATTCATTAAAACTTTCATTGTTTCTAACAGGAAACAGATCAGAAAGAAGCTGAGTGATGTCTTTATATACATCTAGATGACTAATTACACTATCATTTTTAATAGCCTCTATAGAAGCTGGATTTAAAACACTCTTTCCATTAACACCATTCTTATAAATCTGATTACGAGAGTATGCATCAAACACACTATCATAAGGTTTACTATCAAAGTTTAATGCTCTTTGTATTTCAGTCATGCTACTAGTCTGCTCTTTCAAGTTTTCCATCTCAAAAATCATAGCAATCTGAATAAGCTTGGCTTTATCACTAAGTTGCGTAAGATCACCATCTGGTCTTATTCCTAAACTTAAACTATCTTTCGTAAAGTATTTTTGTAAATCTGTTATCCCCAGTCTAGTTTTTTCTTTTTTTATGTATTCCGCTATAGCAGCTTTACTAAACTTACCATCTTTATTATAGTATCCTAATTCTAAAAGAACTTCATTTCTAGCCTTAGTTCTAGCAGACTCTTTATAACCCGCAGCTTTTACAAACTTATTCTGGTAGTTCATCATTTTCTTTGTAAAGCTTCTGATAGCAGGCTGGTTTATAAAGTTTAATATTTTCTCACTAGATAAACCTACATACTTCATATAGAAAGCAATAGGACTAAGTTCTGTAACAACGTTTACAGCAAAGACATAATCATCTTTAGCTACGTCTACAAAAGCGTTGATAAATTCTGAAAAGAATTCTGACTTTAATACGCCATCTTCATCATAAACTTCAGCGTAATTAACGTTCTTTATTAAACCAGATTCATACTTTGCAATACTACCAGTCTCACTGTTAAAAAAACTAGATATATTATTGTTTGAAAAGAAAGCAGGATTACCTTTTGCCTTAGACATTTGATACAATACATTAAAAGTATTAGCTAATGCAGCAATACCTAGGTCACTCTTACCTTTTAGGAGAGATATAAACTTTCTAATGTTCTTTTCTCTACTTAATATCTCTGTATTTTTATAGTCAGTCTTTTGTCTTCCTTTTGCTTCTGTATTAAGTTTTTTATAGATGTCATCTATGATAGGAAGAATGTGGTAGTTTTCAGAAGGTGTAACCAGCTCTACATAGTTAGCAGGATGTAATATAATCTCTGCCATTGTATCGTACACTTTATTCTGTAAAGCACCCTTTAACTGATAATATTTGTCTTTATTTTTTAAGTCTTCCTGTGTATAATCAGA
>Ga0181344_1000406_pt1 | contig 17361 bp, 7 predicted proteins | sample Su13VDMLBDD_FD_130098 | JGI IMG/M metagenome (GOLD analysis project Ga0181344, IMG submission 130098) | Freshwater viral communities from Lake Michigan, USA - Su13.VD.MLB.D.D | ecosystem: Environmental > Aquatic > Freshwater > Lake | place: USA: Michigan | collected 2013-07-15
GCTCTTTGCCATCGTTGCCACCACGAGCTAGACCAAGGTATCAGATTGACCCGTCTGGAGCGATTGGAGCTTTGGGAAGACGCCCACAGAAAGACCGTGGGCTGGCTCTTCGATAACGGCTACATTACCGTGTAGCTTTATCGTACTTAAGGTTGAACTGTTCCATAATCCTACGCTTCTGATCGTCAAGCTGACGTAAGCGCTGAAGCGATACGCCCTTTTCCTTCAGCTCTTTCCGGTCGCGCGTCAGCTGAGTCAACTCATTCTCAATTGAGTTTGCCATATCAATCAGGCGCGCTTCTGGGTGGCGAATCATGTAATCACGGATGGGCTGTTTGTTATCCAAACGACCTTTGATTTCTGACTCACGCTTGGCTAGATTTGTAACGTTAGAATAAAATCTGTTGGCGATGTTTGCTGCTGACTCTTTGTTGCCATACAGCTTGCCGACAAATGGAATCTTGTACGGAGCGGTTTCGTCGCCCTCAAAAACGTCACCAACTAAGCTTGCAAACTTCTTGCCTTCGCGAAACAGGCCTCCGCCAAGCTGACCTGCAAAGTAGTCTAGCTGATCTGGCGTTGGGCTTAGCCAGCCCTTCTCGTATTCTGCATCGGATGGCGATGTCATCCAGTTTAGGCCATATGAGATTGCTTTGGAAATCAACGTAGCGCCTTCGCGTGATCGCAGATATCCGGCTGTAGGATTGGTTGCGCGGTCTTCCTTGTAGATTGGGCGACCGAACGAATCTTTGTTCTCAGCAAGAGCGGCAATTGGATCTAGGAACGTAGGAGCTACAGTCTGCAAGAATCCACCGCCGCCAATCGGGTTGAACGCGGATAGCATCGACGAGAAGATTTTTAAGATTTTTTCGCTTGCTTTGTTGCCGTTGCCAAAGGCTTTGTCATTGAAAGCTTCTGCTAACAAGCGACCGGTATTAGGTATGATATTGAACCCGAGCGGCATAGGAATGGCAACGTATCCGCCAGATCCTGTGATTATGTCCGGAATTACAATCGAACGCTCTTTAATAAACTCAGGCGGCTCATCGTCTTCAAATCCAGCTAGTGCCAACAGGCCGGCCTGAACAACACCAAGCAATAGTCCGCCTATGCCAATCTTCCATCCTGCTGGCCCACGCATAGTCTCGATAAGGCGAGACGTGCCTTGTACGGCTGCATTAAAGAACGCGTAGAACACGCCCATCCACTGAGCGATACGACCCTTCTTGTTGAAGTTAACGGTCAAGTTCTTTGCTAGTTCAGCGGCTCGGTCTTTGGCTTCTTCAATTACGTCCATCTCTGCGCGAGACAGCTTCATTTCAGTTCCTGCTACGATTGCATCGTTTGCCGCAAGCAGAGCCTTGGCATCCAGATTGGCTTTCTCAGCGCCTTCGCGGATGAATTGCTCAACTCCTACCTTATAAGCAGATAGGCGCAGGGCATTTTCCATTGCGTCGTTATAGTCCGAAAGAAAATCAACGCAGTAGTGAACCATTTTGCTGACGTTCCCAGCTTCCAGCTTCTTGACTTCGCGCTCGATAATGGCTTGCTGGCGACGTGTTTTTGCAAACTGATCTCTGTATCCAGTCTGGCCGCCATGATCTGAAAAGTCTCGGAACCAGTGCGACCATACATTGTCTTTTGCTGCACCCTTCTCTCGCAAAGCAAGGTATACGCCACGCATTGCTGGGAATGCACCGCTGGATACTTCTTTCTGTTTTCCGGCAAGATCAGTTGAGCTAAGGTTGAGAACGGCGCCGCCAAAGTCACGCATGAAGTTCCATGGGCCAAACAGCGGGTTGTACTGGGTGTTTATCGAAGCGAACCAACGGGTAATCGTTCCGAATGTATTGAACACCATATTGATATCATCTGAATCCAGATTCTTCAGGGCCATGACCATGCGGGCCGAAGTCGGATTTGACGAGTTGAAGAATATGAAACGATCTTTTCCGTTGACGCGGACAGGGATGACGTTTGGCGCATTGCGCAGATTCTGATTGACCTCATACGTAACAAGCCCGGTCTTCGAGTCGATACGGGCTACGCGCGGCTCTTGCAGGATATTCTCGGCAAGCTTTGGATCCACGCCTAAGTCAGCAAGTTCTTGCTTAAGAGCGCCCTTGTTCTTAATGGCGTCCGGATTGACCGGTAGCCAGAACTCTGGATTTGGATTTGTAATGGCCAAAGCAAGCAGGGCTCGGCCAATGCGAGCCTTCTCTGACTTGACGATTGCGCGCTCACGTTGCAGCGCAATGTTGGTGAAGATGTCGCCAACCTGACGCAAAGAACCCGATGCGCGTCGAGAGATACCGCCACGCGACGATATGCCTTTGCCCGTACCTGTAGCGCCAAACACAAAGTCTTGCTCTTCACGGTTAAGCGGAACGTAGTATTTATACGTCTTATTCCAAGCGTCAATTGTGCTTTGCTCTTCGATACCGCTTTCAACAAGAAGTTTCTGCGTGCTCTCAATAACGCGGTCGATATCTTTGGCAATTCCATCAAGCTTAGCTTTGTCTGTTGCGCTTAGGCCTTCCATGTAGGCTTTGGATTCATCTGTGTGAATGCCAGAGCCTTGATCTTTTAGTTTGATGGAGTCTGGATTGATCTTGTTAACCTGCGTGTTACGCTCTTCGGCGTGACGGTTATGCAGGTATTCATTCGCCTGTGCGATGCTCAGGCCTTCTTTTACCATCTTGGCTACGATAGGACGAAGCTCGTCACGAAGGAAGTCCTCAGTAAGAGCGGCGGTGCGGCCGTGAGACAGATTTTCCTTACGATACACATTCATAAGGTAATGGATGTTGTCTGCGTTCTCTTCAATAGCTTTTTGTACGTTCTTTGTGTCAATGTTTTTGTCTGAAACAAGGTATTCAAACGTGGACAGCAAAGACTGCTCTGGCGTATCCCAAGCGGCCTTTGGAGCTACACCACCAGAGTAAGACTTGGCGATGTCATACAGTGCAACCTTTCCGACATACTCAGTCAGCATGGAGCTGTTCATGCGCTCGCCGTCAACGATCTGTTTGAATACGCTATTAACCACCGCATAGTCGCTGTCGCCAAATACATTCTTAAGCGATTCCCATAGACCCTTAACGAATGCCTTGAACTTCTGCCATGAACCGCCAAGCTTGGCGTCCAGCAGGCGCTCTGCGTTAACAGCCCAAAACTCTGATGGGTTCATGTATTGGTAGTAAGACACATTAGGCATTGCAGCTAGCGCTTCTTGCTGCGTTTTCTCGCTTGGCTTTGATACGAACTCCAATACTTTGGCAAAGAATGCTTGGCCTTCTTTAGTCTTGTCCGCCTTTACTGCGCGACCCATAGATTCAAACCACTGCTGAACAAGAATCTTCTGTTGTTCAGGCGTCATCATGAGCTCCATCGAGTGAGCCACTTCATGACGGATTGTTGATGGATCAAAAACGCCGCTAGTGTCTTTGTACAAGCGGATCAGTCGTGCCAAGTTGTTGAACTGGCCAGCTACGTGATCTTGCCCTTCAGGAGCCGCACGCACAGAAAGTCGCAGACCATCAATCCAACTCGGCTGCTTCTTATACATGTCGTGAATTACGTCAAACACCTCTTGTGAGACATTGCCAGCAGCAAGCTCTTTTGCGGCGCGGGCCATGAAGTCTGCTGCAGAGTCGCGCTTTGGCTTTGTAATTTCAACAAAGCCCTGCATCTCTTTAGCCGCTTCAGTCAGCCAAGCATAGTTCTCTTGGTCTGTTGGGTTGAGCTTGTCTTGTGCAAAACGGCGCTCGATAGCTGCCATTTTTTGACGCATAGACTGAAGGTTCCGCATCTTCTCTTCACGGATTTCTTCGTTAGTCTTTTTATTTAGCCGTTCTGTTTCGTCAATAGTTAGGCCACGATCAACCAAAGGGGTGCCTGCTACACCTTTTTCTGGATCGACGTTGAACAGTGGTATTTCAGGAGATGGCTCTTCCTCAGCCGCCGCTTCCGGCTCAGCAACCTTTTCAACCTTAGATTCTTTTTTCTCTGCAGTCTTCTTCTCTGCCTTGGCCGGCTTCTCTGTTTCAACCTTTGCTACTGGACGGCCTTCTACTTCGGCGCGGATTTGCTCCATGATTTCTGGATGAGACGGGTAGTTTTCCCACTTAGCCTTCTCTTCTTTCATGCGGCTAACAGCTGCCTTGGCCGACTCTGGGTCTTTTACGTCAACGCCATACTTCTTGGCAATGACAGGATTCTTAGATGCTCCCTGAATTGCCGAGATGTCTTGCTTTAGTTCGTTCTGGCGGCGAGTGGCTATCTTTGCCATCTGCTGAATTGTCTTGTATCCGCTATCGTCAAAGCCAAACATGTCAAGATTTGCCGCGCCTTCTTCAATAGGCATAGACTTAGCAGCAAGGACTTGATTAACGACATCTTGAATCTTCTGCGTCTGCGCAAGTTTTAATCCAAGATTTTGAAGGCGGGGGTCGTTTGGAGCGGCGCTTGAAATTTTGTACGCATCATCTCCGGTAATTTTGTCTGCGTTGAGTGCTGAAACGAGTTCATCAGTTCCCTCAGTTGCGACTGAGTAAGCCCTTTTGCCCGTTGCTCTTCCCAGAAGTCCGCGTGACTCATAGTCTTCTTTTGGGAGGCCGGTTGCTTTGAAATACTGGACATAATCTTTTGTTTCTCCATTTTCGTTCCTGATGTTTAACTCGGCATCCATTAGGCTTGCCTGTCTTGCGTCAAACCCTTGTGATTCGTCAAATATCTGGGCTTTGATTGCAGGAGTATTGCTTCTCTTTGCAAGATCAAGCCTGTGCCGGCCAGATATAACCTCAAGATCACCATTGCTGCGGCGCCATACCTGAATTGGTGGAGAGCCAACCGGATCGTATTTTCCGCCTAACGGCTCTACAATGCCGCGCTCGTTAGCGTCCTGCTTAAATTGAGGAACATCTTTAGACAGTTTTAGGTCTTTAACTGGGACAGATTGTTCTTCATATCCAGAAATAGATCCTAAATCTTTGTCATAACTTCTAATTTTTTCTCGTTTCAAATCTGAAATGTTTTTTACAGCAGGAATTTCAGATGGTTCTTGAGCTGCTGCCTGAGGCGCTAAAGCTTCTTCTCCAAGAACTTCGCGCAAAAAAGCATCCATGTCTTGGGATTCGGACTGAGGCGCTTGAACTTTAGGCGCTTCTGGTGCATTTTTTTCGGGAACTGGTATCTCAATCTGTTCAGGGGGAATTCCCTGCTCGACCGGTGGAGTAGCCTCAACTGGTTGCGCTGGCTCCGTCGGCTTCTCAGATCCTTTAATTGACTCTGCTTTTGCAGTCTCGTCACGATGAAGGTCTTCGATTAACTTTTGAACCTTATCTATGCGTTCTTGCGCAAATTTTTGGTCAGATTTTTTCCCACGGTAAGTGCTTACAGCCTCACCCGGAGCGCCAAATACTTCACCAATGGCTTCAGATAGAACTTGTGCCGGATCAATCTGTTGGTTGATGGCAAACGAACCGCCAGCTTCTCCTGCAGCGCCTAGGGCAGACTGCTTGCCAGTTTCTTTTACAACGTCCTTAACCGTCTCTTTTGCCGCGCCCTTTTCAAGATTCGACATGACGGCTCCAGCAGCTTTGCCAGCGCTTCCCATGGACACAGCATCTAACAGGCCGATGACGCCAGACTTAATGCCGGCCTTTTCCCAGGCCTCACCATGCGGCATGCCTTGCTGGCGTAGCTCTGCGTACTGATTGCCAAACTCCATTGCTTGAGATGTCATCCCGCCCGCAGCGGCAGATGCTGTTGGATTAAGTAGGCCAATACGTGCGGCGATACCCGTGGCTGCAATAGCCATGCTTTGCGGCAAACTCTGCAAACCAATGTCGGCTGCAATTCCAACCGGATCTTGCATGATTGCTTTGCCTGTCATGGCAAGCTTCTCTAGCGTCGAGCCTTCCTTATACTCTTTGGACTGCTGCATGTCCTCAAATGCTTTTGTTGATGCGCGCTCACCTTCTGAAAGCTTCATCGCACGAATCTCTTCGGCGGTTTTTCCTACATTGTTAAGAGTGCTTTCAACAGACTTCTGGGTATTAAAGTATTCTTTACGAACACTCTCAGGCATGTTTTCAGGCTCGCCGTACTTAGACTTGCGGGCCTCTTGGACTTCCAGCATGCCAGCCAATTTTGCATTCTGAATGGCAATGTTTGTGTTTTTGGCGCCTACCTTAATGTCATTCCACAACATTGAGGCTTGATCGCCAATGTAACTTTTGTCTTCTGGCTTCTGAACTGGAAGAGCGGATTGTCCTGCAGGCAGCGAAGCGATACCGCCAGTCAAAGCCAAATCTTCATCGGAAGGTTGAGCGGCTTGCGGCTTATCGGCAGAAGCCTGTGGCGGCTGCTGCATTGCCTCCTGTGGCGGCTGCTTTTGCGTTTGCTGTCCTGACGTAATCCACTCATTACCAACCAGAAAAGCCTTCTCGCCCTGCGGATTTACAGCAGTTTGAGAAGGCGGAACCCACTGGTTGTCAACAAGAAAGAGAACCTCACCGGTTTGCGGGTTTACGGCTCTTTGCATGTTAACTATCCTTTATTATTGCGCTACAAATCCGGCAGGTGGAGGTGGTGGTGATTTTTTGTCTCCACCGCCAATCCATTCCATGAAGTTCCAACCCGAGTCTTTCTTCTCTTCGTCCTTTGGATATGTATTGTAATCCAATTGGACTGGAGGTTGTTTGATTCCAGCTTCTTCAAAATAAGCTTTTCTGATGTTGCCAATTTGAGTTTGATACCACTCGTATTGTGGAGTTCCGGGCTGAATACGATTTTTTTCAATTTCTTTTAGCAATCCAGAAATTCTGTCATCGTTGTTAATTCTAGCCAGAACAGTCAGAAGCTTCTTGTCTTCAGGGTTCCCGCGAGCGGCAGCCTGTTGAGCTGCTTGAACATCAGTGTTTGACATGTGAGAAAGCGCAGTAAGACCTGCTTCTGCGGTTCTTTCCGATTCCGCACCAGCCTTTTGGCCAAAATCAAGACCCTTAACGCGGACTCCACGCTGAGCCTCAAGCCAGTCTTCAGATTTCTTGTTTCTGTCTTCCATGCGCTGACGCGAAATTTCACGCATCTTATTGCTATAGTTCAAACCAGCTCCGCCTGCGCGGCCCAGTGTTTCACCGATCCCACCTGTGTTTGCGGCGCCAAGCAAAAATGCCTTTAGCTCTTCGCGTTTAAGTCGCTCTGGATCATAAGCCTCACGGTCGTATTCTTCCATTGCGGCAATGCGCTTGTTTTGAGCTTCCTTTTCTTCTGGCGTGTAATCTGCAACGCGTGCGTACTGTTTACGAGCCAGCTCTTCTTTGTCTGCTCGATTGATATTTGCCCTTTGCCAAGCCAAGTTTTCAATTTCTGCTCTTGTTGGACGGCGTTGAGAAACCGGAGCGCCAATCGGTCGATCTCCTGCTTCGTCTTCGATTGGTGTTGGGCCGCCCTCTTCAAAAGCAATAATTCCGCCGGTAGCCATTGCGCGCGGTTCCGCAGCGTTTGGCGCTGGCAAGCTGGCAATCCCTGTTTGCTGTTGCGGCTGAGGTCTTGCAGCGTTGCGTGCAAACTGAGCCATAGCCTGTTGGCTTTGTTGCTGCTCGTGACCAAGACGCTTTGCTTGCTGTTCTTCCAAGTCTTGACGGCGCAACTCTACCGCTTCTCGCTGCTTCTGCTCAACAACAGTTAGAGGCGACTGGCCGGTTTGCTGGGCCTGCTTGAGCTCCATGTCACGCTTCTTGGCTTGTTGTTCAGTTAGGATTTGCTGCAGAGCAATTGCCGAAAGAATATCTCCTTGCTGGCTAGCCTGTTGAAGCCTCTGCGGATTGCTTGAGTAAGCGTCCTTAATATCCTGAATGCTGTTTGTGATTCCGCCGGGAAGCAACGTAGCTGCTTGTGCCGCTCCTGCCGGCATAGCCTGTGGGCGACCGGGCTGTGGAGCGCCTCCTTGAGGCATTCCTCCCGGCATGTTAATTCCCTGCTTTGGCTGGGCTGGTTGTCCGATAGGTTGCATAGGCTGTAGCATAATCGTTCCTTACGGCTGATTCGTTGTTTTTGGCGCAACTGGAATCCCAGTGGTTGGATCAATCGTCCATCCCGCTTTTTTGGCGGCGTCACTGAGAGACCCCGTAGATCCGCTAGTTCCGTTGAATAGAGTGTCATACAGTTGAGATATGCCGCCTGCTGACGAAAGAATATCGGACAAAGTGCTTGGCTGAGCGTACGAATAAGACTGCGCAGCCAAAGGAAGGCCTTGAAGAAGCGATTGTTCAAACTGAACTTGCTTATAAGGATAGTCACGTTGCTCTTGAAATTGAGCGTAATCCGCAGCAATTCCTTGTGATTCAATGTCGCGTTGAGCTGCACCGGCATCTTTTTGTGCCTGAAGCGCCTGCAATCCGTAAGCGTTTGTAGCTGTTTTAGCGGCCTGTTGCGCTTGCTGTTCTGCATTAAATTGCTGTTGGCCAACGTCGTATGCCTTTTGGTATCCTTGACCAGTTACGTTTGCAAGATTCTGCAAAAGATTTCTTTGGTTTTCAGACTCCATAAGGGCGCCGCGAGACCCGCCGAAAGCGCCTGCGCGAGTTGCTGCTGTGCGATTCTTTAAGTTTTCAATCTCTGACTGACGACGAGCTTCTTCAATTTGCGGATTTAGCGCAGTTTGAATATATGGATTCATGTATTTTTGAGAAACGCCAGCATCTGTATAAGATTGTGGCGTATATGAACCCATGTTTTCAGTCGGAATGTTTATACCAGATATGCCTTGAAACGCTTGATTTTGTAGCGAAGACGCACCTGCGGTCAAAGGGCCTGTGTATGCTTGATACGGCTGACTAGATAGTGCTGCGCCTTGGCCAAGCATGTTTGTTACATACGGGCCAACCCAGTTTGAAAGAGATGACTCTGTGCCGGTCTGCTGACCAACCGTAGATGATCCACTGGCCGTTCCAGTGGTTCCAGAAGATACTGTTGCGTTTAAGTCAGCCATGTTTTACCCCGGCATAAATTTATTAGGGTTAATCTGTTTGCCCTGCCGAACATTTCCAGTACGGGCTTTGCGAACTTTATCCATCATGCTGTACAAGCGCTGCGCTCCAGCATCCGAATTACCATTGCCGAGATGGCTTACTACGTCAGCGGGAATTACAAATTCACCGTGGCTAAGTTTTGCAGGCTGATTAGTTCCAATGGTAGCAGGAATTTGGTCTGCCATGCCATCTGTGCTTCCAGAAAGGTATTTTCCTTTTGCAAGGTTTGCAAGGCCGCCAGCCGCATACTGGGCAACGGGCTTTGATTGTTGTGCTGGGTTTGCCTTGTTTTGTGCCTCTAGTTGCTTTGCCTGTTCAGCTGCAGCCGCCTTTGCTGTTGCAACGTCGCTTGGAGAGGCGTACTGGGTATCGGTAAAATACTGCTGTCCTGCGCTGCCCGCTCTGCGATTTGGATCATAAGTTCCGGGAACTCGTTCACGAACTGCAGTAAGCGTAGGAATGCCACCTTGGTACCCTGTTTTTTGAATTTTAGGCTGCGACCAACTTGAATTTGATCCTAGGAGGCCGAGCAATCCGCCGCCAACCGTGGCAAGCCTTGCCCAATTTGTGTTGCCGTTTTTGTCGGTAAAATTCGACTTCATTGTGTTGAAAGCAGAGGTTCCAACTTTGCCAATGATTCCAGCAATTGCGTTTCCAAGGTTTGTAGAAGACGGATCATACTGGTAATCACCGCTTACATACTTGTCAAACGAAAACTTCGGATCCGCCGTGTCAAACGATCCGCCAAAAGAACTAGTTGAATCTTCTCCCGGCGTCATTCCGTAATTAACTGGAACTTCAACTTTGTTTCCGTTGGCGTCAACCCATCCAATGTCTGGATTCCAGATGTTTGCATTTTGATTTTCGCCTGTGGTATCCGTATAGCCTGTGTCAAATGGAGCTTCATCAATTGACATTTCACCGCCGGTATCTATTGTTTCATCCATGATGTTTCCTTTAGCCCGAATTACCCTTAAGTATATTCAGTATATCGTCCATGCTGGTTTCCCCAACTTGAACATCTTCTCCAACTATACCACCTTGGGCGAATCCTGACGCTAGGCTGTATAGACCTTGATTTGCTGCTTGTTTTTGCTGGTTTTGCTGCGCTTGTTGACCGGTAAAGTTCATTGGGCCATACGGTGACGGCATCATCTGAGCTTGCTGCGGTGTAGCAAAAATGCTACTCCAGTCATAAATGTAATTAATCTTGGCCGGATCAGATCCCTTGACGGTAACTTGCTGGCCGCCAATATCATTAGCTCCTGCCAGATAGCTCATCATCTGGTTAAGATTTGCTTGCTGTTGCGTTCTCTTCTGATTTGCTTCAGCCTGCGCCTTTGCTTTTGCTGCCGTCTCTGCATTGGCTTTTGCTATTGCCGCATTCTTCGCGTCCTGATCGGCAATCTTTGCGTACATCCCGGTTGGCGCCCACGGCGTACCCTCTGCCGGAGTAAAGCCGGTTATTACTTTTCCAGTTACCTTGTCTGTGTAAACAGGAAGTCCGGTTGCCGGGTCAGTTAAGACTTCGACATTTTGTTTCTGTTCAATTTGCTGTTGCTGTTGGATTAGCGCTAGGTCAGCAGCGTCAACCTTGTTGTCATGGTTTACGTCGTAAGCTAGATTTGTAGCGGTCTGGCCAGAAATCATGTTCTGAACCATTGCCACATCGTTGGCCGTAATTTGACTTACAGGCTTGCCCAAAAGGTCGCTTACTTTTTGTATCTCTGATGAAGTCTGTGTTTTATACAGCGTCATCTGATTGTTAATATCAGTCTTCGCTACAGTAATAGCGTTTTGGAATTGCTGCGACGTGATATCAATCTTGTTGAGAATGTCAGTTCTGGTTGTTCCTAACTGTGAAGCAAGGCTGTCAATGGCTTTTTGAGTTGCCTGATCGCGCAGCATTCCAGCATTTTCGTTTGCCGCTATTTGCTCTGCGAGTTTGGAACCCATGCTGCTGATTTGCTCGCCAACAAAGGTTTTTATGCCGGCTTCCGTGGTGCCCAATGCGCCCAACAGATCGCTTCGAGTTGTTTTCAATTCCAAAGAAACAGTGTCAATTGCTGCCTTCAGGGCGTCATCGCTAGACATCCCTTGATTTTGGTACTCTTGCATCTTGTCAAGAATCTGGTTCTTTGCTCCAGATATCTGAACGGTAAGGTTTTGCTCTGTTGCGCCAAGTGCAGATAGCAAATCAGTTTTGGTTGTTCCAAGCTGAGAAGATATAGCATTAAGAGCTGCGGAATTTGCTTCCGCTTGAGTCATGTTCAAGCTCTTAAATTCATCAACCTTTTTAAGAATTGAATCTTTAATACTTTGAATTGCAGACGGGTCTCCACCAAACATGGAGTACATTGAATTAGCTGTAACTATATTTATGTTTTCTTTTGCCTTGGCTGCAAGATCCGATTCTGCGTACTGCCCGCCAAGTCTAATCAAATCTGATGCGCTAACCGGAGCATTGAGGCCCATGGTTTTAAATATAGTTGCAACTTCGTTTGCATCTACAAACCTAGGGTCAACATAGTCAGTAAGCTGTTTCTTAATGTCAGACTCTACTACGGCCGGACCTTGCACAACATATTTTGCAATTTCAGCTTCCGTAGGAACATACCCAATTCCGACAAAATAATCGACCGCTTCTTTTCTAGTAACTTGACGTGGGTCAACCCAATCTGCAACAGCTTTTGTAACCTCAGACTCTGGAGCTGATTTTACAAATTGCGCAATATCGGCGGCAGTTGCCTTGTCGTACCCTTCGTTCTTAAAGAATTGCGTAGCTTCTGCAGTTGTAACCGCTTTTGGATCAATTTGTTGAACAAACTTGGCAATAACCTCTGCCTGAACTCCACGGCCAACAAGATTATTAAGCTCTTCGGCTGTTGCTGTATAGTTTTCCTGTGTTGCAGCAGACTTAAGCTCTTCCAAAGAGATCATGTTCTTATTAACATAATCTGTAGCTTTGGCGTCGAAACCTGCTGGAGCGCCCACAAGTCCAGAATTTATGGCGTCAGCAGCGGTTACACCGGTCAGACCCTTGTCTGTCAGTATCTTTGTTGCTTCAGTTGTCGTGATTACGCTTCCTGAGAATTTTGGAACAGCGTTTGCAATATCAGCAAGAACTGGAACTTCCCAAATTCCAAGCGTGTTTTTAATTGCATCCATGTACGCTTGAGGGGTGCTGTAACTTAAAGCATACTGAGGATTGCTTATGAGAACTTGCTGCGTAACATCGTTTCGCAAATTTGAAACAAAGTCTGTAGATACTTGGGTTGACGGAGGGATCCATTGGTTTATAACCGTTCCAAGCTCGCCCATTGTGTAATTGCCAGACTTTATTGCCTGATTAAATGCAGCATTGGTTTCAACTGCAAGGGCCGGCAAATCCTGAACTGTGCTCAAACTTCCCATTGCAACAGCCGAGCCTGCGCCTGCAATAAATCCAAGAGTTGTCTGACCTGCTATGTTGCCAATAGCAGTCTCAACCGTTCTGCTAGGATCAATTTCTTTGAACAAAAGCTCCTGCATAACTTGTGGAATACCACTTTGAAAGCTTTCTCCAACAGCTTCTGCGAGCGGAGACGCGACCAACTTGTCAAGAATGCTTCTAAATGCTGGCGCGCTCGGGTTGTTAGTTCCCATTAGATTCTGGGTTACTTTGTCCAGACCGATTACTTGCGTCCCAATAGTTGTGAGCGCCGCAGTTCCGGCAACGAGTTTTGCTCTGGACATGGCTTCTGAATCAAGCTGCGCGTCCGTCCAAGATGGGTTTTGCTTTTTAAGTAGATCGCGGGCTTCATTAAATGCAGACAGTCCGTTACTGGCGGCTTCCATTCCTATTTCATATACTCGCGTAGTGTTTACGGCAGCATTTCCAACGAGCTTTTGAATAGCGTTTGCAGCAAAACCCTCAAGCTCTGCGGCGGCGGTTGTGCCAGTTCCTACCCATTTTCCTGCTGCAAACCCCGGAAGCATTGAAACCAAGTTTGTTCCAATGAAGTTAATCATCCCAGCTGGGTTATCGGCAACGTTATTCAAAACAGCGCCAACAACATCAAATCCCTTAGTCTTCAATGCCTCATTCAGCGATTGAATTGAACTCTTCATATCATCAGAACGCATGGCACCAGAAACTGCGTTCAAAGTTTTTGATATCTCCATGCTTGCTTGATCGTTCGGGTTCACGTCTCGCAGCATGCTTTCTAAGAATGTGGCGCTAGATGTAACTTGAGCGATACCATCAAGCGTCATTGCGCCAACATCAAGGCCCTTTGCCGCTATCTTGTATATAAGCGGTGAGTCTTCCGTGCTAGCGCTCTCAAGGATAATTTTTGCGCCGTCACGAATTGTTTTGATTGCGGTATCTGTAAACGTTGCCGTGTCGGTTCCAACTGCAGGAAATGAATCTGAAATGTATTTCAATAAATCTGGAGATGCCGTAGCGAAGATCTTTAGCTTGTCACCAGCCGCCAGCGTTTTTGAATTAACCATGTCGGTTAAAACAGAAGCCGTTGGAGCCGTAGTCATATCGCCGGTGGTTTTGTCGTAAATTAAAACCGGTGTCGTAGTTGGAACACGAGTTACGTAAATTGTGTGCCCACTAGAATCAATCATTGTCCCAACGTTAGATGACTTGCCAACCATTGCCTTGGCAACGTCTTCTTGTGTTGCGTACTTGTAGCCGTCCGGCATTGTAAAAGTACCTGCTGCCGGCCTATAAGATCCTACGGTTGGGTTTTCTGTTACGTAATTTTTAACTGCAGCATTAATTTCCTCTGCAGACACCTTCGGCATTAAGTCTGTTATCTTAAGCTCTTTGTTTGCGGCAAGAATGCTGTCTACGCTAGCGTTCTTCAGGGCTGATAAGTTATTACCAAACATCGAATACAACTTATCATGTGTTTCCGCTAAAACATCCGGAGGTATTTCGATATAGTTATTGTATCCCATTCGTTTGGCAAGATCAGTCATCAAGCCAGAATAGGCATTGTTAATAGGGCCTGACGCATCGGCCATATTGGTGGTCAATCCTTGGTATTTTCCAAGAGCCAAGTAGTGACCATAAGCATTAACATCGCCGCCCAATCCGTTTATCTGTACATATTGTTCAGCATTGAACGAAGGGTCTATAGATAGAACAACCGCTTTTGTTGCGGCGGAAACAATTATATTTTCTTTGTCTGCAAGGGCTTGGGCTTTGGTGTTTGCAATTGAAATTGAATCTGCAAACTTTTGCGCTGATTCATCTACTTGAATTTTTAATTTTGCTAAATTTGCATCTATTTCATCTATGTGCGGTGAAAATACGGTTTCGTATTGGTTTTCTGCCCAAGCATTTAGGTTGTTGTAGTAATTAAGGTCTAATTTGATGTTGCTTTCGGCTCCATGCAAATCAGCCATTTCGTAGCCACCAAGCGTTACTATATATCCAGCCTTTACAACGCCTTGTATCGGGTCTCCAAATGTTTGATTATTAAGAGCCAATTTTCCGCTGCTTGGAATTGTTAGATACGACCATTGGCCGTTTGCGCCGTATGCAACAATTTGCCCCGGACTTCCAGCTATTATGTCATTTTCTGAGCCCAAAAGCCTTTTTGTGTTTACAGATGCTTCCCCATTGTTCATTCCATCAACAATTTTTTGATACGAATCAATGCTTTTATCTAGTTTTGACTTTGCGTCGCCTACAATGCTTATTTGTTTTTCTGCGTCAGCAATATACAAACTACGCGTTGCAACCAAATCCTCTAAAGATTGTGAGTTTTGACGGTAACTCTCTCCTGAATTTTTAGCGTTATTGTACGCAATCGTTGCTGCGTCAACTATGTTACTAAATACTGGGGTTGCATATGTTCCAATGGTTTTTGCAATTGCTGCAGTTGTTGACGCGGACAATGCGTCACCTGCTTTTCCGCCAATAAATGCTGTTGACATCACCTGAGCTGCAACGCTCGACAAAACGCCTTGAGCGGCAGCGCCAACATGAGTGTAGTTACCGGCGCCATCTTTAAACATCGAGCTAATTGAATCTACTGACGATGTAAGTCCGCTAATAAGTCCACTGGATAGCGTGCTAACCATTTCTGATGTAACGTCTTTGCCAACAACTGCCGACTTAATAAATGATGCAGTTATCCCGGTTAGCGTAGTTTGAGCAATTGACCCTAGGTTGTCTCCAACCTTGTTCAGCGCAGCTCCAAGCTCTTGAAACTGTGGCGTATTTGCCAAGGCTTGCATTCCTGCGCCGGCTGCTGTTCCAATAAGCGCAGGAAGCGCGGCTTTTAATGCGTCTTTACCTTGAGCGGCTGCGGCACCTGCATTGATTCCGGCCATTGTTATGCCGGTTGCAACCTGCGTTAAAACTTGTTGGGTTCCAAGGCTTACCGCTTGGCCGGCAAACGTTGGGACGCATTGCATCCCCGCATCCGCAATCCCATTAAGAAGCCCGCCAACCCCAGTGCCAACACCGCCAGCGCCTCCAGCCCACGCAGTTGCTGCAGAAATAGCTGTAGCGGTAAGGATTTGAGACATTGTTCCGCCGTGAGCGGCGGTTGACGCTGCGGTAATAACAGGAAGAGCCCAAAGGCTTTGTCCTGCTGTAAATGGTGCAGCTGCAATTGCTGCAATTTGTGCAAGAAAAGTTATTGGGTCTTTTTTTATTTGCTGGCCAATCTGCTCAAACACGTGACCAACAGGTTGTATGACTTCTCGATATATAGGCTGTATGACGTTTCTGTCAATTGCAGATCCAACTTTTGAAGCCACGTCACCAATTGACTTGATGGAAGTAGTTACGGCGTCTCCAACAGACTTAGCAGCCCCTGAGATGGCGTCTCCTGCTCTGCCAAGCTGCTCTCCAACCCACCCACCTTTTAGGTATTCGCCATATGCCGGGCCGCCCCAAGGGTCGTTAATTGGATGTTCGCAACCCCAAGCACGGCTTTGAGCCATAGAAGCATACAGTATGGTTCTCTTTGGCTTGAAGGTATTGAATATGCTCATGGTTACACCAGCTTTGAAAAGTGTTTTTCAGTGTACCGATATCCGAGTCTCTCGTACAGTACGGTCTTGTCCTGATGCGCTTTGCACACTACGTTAATGATACCAACTTCGCGCGACTTTAGCACCTTTTCTGCTTCTTTGAGCAATCTTACCCCAACCATTCCTTTGCGATAAGGCTCTGCCAAATAATACAAATCCTCTATTGCAATCGTTGCTTGCTTTGAGTACAGGTATGGCATAACAAAAAACACAACAAACCCAATAAGCTCGCCATCCAGCCTGCATGTCAAGCATGTCAAATGACCGCTGCGCTGCGCAGCTAAGTATTGATCGTAATTTGGGTCAAACTTCAGACCGTGCTCAGGAACCAAGTCCTTGTAATACTTAAAAAAAATTGGCTCTGCTTCTTCAAAGAATGCGCTAAACGACTCTTCTTGATAGGTGATCATTGCTCAATCTGCTGCTCTGGGTCTGTTTGTTGATCTTCTTGCTGCGCTTGATTGGCTTGGTTTTGCTGTTTCATATCCTCTGGAAATGTCAACACAAAAACGTACCAACCAGTCTCTTTGGACCGCTCTACCTGAACAATTGCAAGGTGCAGCTTCTTTATGTGATCCATCAGCGTAACTGTTGAGCTATCTGGATCTGCATAAACTATGGTTTTTACACCACTGCTTTTTGCTCTGCGAACATATATTTCAATGTTGTTGATCAGGTTTTTGTGGGTGTCTACATTGATAACCCGCAAAAACACGTCCGTTCTTTTTTCGTTCGAATGAGAAATGAAAAGAGTGTTTCCTATTGTTATTCCATAACAATTTGGCTGATCAAGCTCTGCAACAACCTTGCTCATTTCTATTGCGGCTGCTTGACCAGTAAATCCAGCATCCATAACCGCATGAACAATGATTTCGCCTTGCGATATCTGTTTTTTCTTGCTGTTTATTAAAGCCATTTTCTTCCCCTGTTCGCTCTCACTGGTTAAAGTACCAGTGAGGAATTATCAATATATCACTTATTGTTGCACTTGGGTTATGACCAAGTTGACCGCTGGAGACTCTGGAGAAAACGCTGTGGCAGGGATTGCCTTGGCTGATACGGTGGCATTTGTTGTGGCAACCATGATCTCAATGTACTCATTCGCATCTAGGCTTATAGTCTCTGAAATCAGAATAGGGTTATACGTTGCAGAACCAGCCAAACTTACAGCTCGAGTCGATTCTGGCACATCTACGCCGTTTGCCCTGATCCAGCTGTAAATATCTTTTGTTGCAGAGTTTGTACTAGCGTACTGAATAGTTGCCGAGATATCGTAAAA
>Ga0181344_1000408_pt1 | contig 17256 bp, 26 predicted proteins | sample Su13VDMLBDD_FD_130098 | JGI IMG/M metagenome (GOLD analysis project Ga0181344, IMG submission 130098) | Freshwater viral communities from Lake Michigan, USA - Su13.VD.MLB.D.D | ecosystem: Environmental > Aquatic > Freshwater > Lake | place: USA: Michigan | collected 2013-07-15
TTAAAAACGAATGTTACTGAAATTTTCAAAGAAAGTAAGATTGATATTGAGAATCATTTTAAAATTCTTTTAACATTTGGAGCTGGTGTTGGCGGGTTTATTGGACCTGTTGAACAATTTGTAAAAGGTGAATTCCCAACTTTGAATGAGGAACAAATTTCATTAATACTACTCTCAGTAATTACAACACTTTTCTTTGAAGGTAAAAAAACATTAAAAAAACAAATTGAAGAAAAGATTAAAAAAAACGGATTAACACAAGAACTTGAAACTGTATTAAGTAAAAGTACAAAACTTAAAGATACATTTGTTGCATTTATTCAAAGTATAATAGGTACAACTGTAAGTGTTTTGAATATGTTAAGTTATATATTTATAATACCACTTTTACATCAAATTTATCTCTTCATAAGGAGAGGAGAACAAATTGAAAATGTAGAAGACCTTACAAGAAGAATAACAACTTTTGCAACAATAACTTTAACTGCAAAGTTAATAGAAAAAATGTTCAAAGGAATAATTAATAGATTTAAAAAAGAAGACATTTGATTTTTTCATTTTTTAATTTTATAGTTAAATAAAAAAAATAATGAAAAAATTCGATTTTAAAGATATTACTATAGTACCTGAAACATTATCATCAATTTCATCAAGAAGTGAAATAAAAATTACGAATGATGATGATAAATTACCATTGATTGTTAGTCCAATGGATACGGTTATTGACATCAATAACTATGAATTATTCTTAAATTCAGGAATGGATATTTGTATTCCAAGAAATACAAATTCAACCAATAAAAATGTTTTCACATCAATATCATTAACTGAATTCGAAGATATTTCTAAATTTAACTATAATAGATACGATAAAATTCTTGTTGACATAGCAAATGGTCACATGGAAAAACTTTATAAGTTATGTAAATTTTTCATAAGTAGAAATGACAATGAATTAATGATAGGTAATATTGCCAACCCATCAACTTATGAGAAATTTGCAGAAATTGGTGTTGATTATATAAGGGTTGGAATTGGTGGTGGTTCAGGATGTCTTACTTCCGTAAATACAGGTATCCATTATCCAATGGCATCACTCATTTCAGAATGTGCAAAAATTAAAAAAGAAAGAGGTTATAAAACCAAAATAGTCGCTGACGGTGGATTTAAAAACTATGATGATATAATCAAAGCATTGGCTCTCGGTGCTGATTATGTTATGTTAGGGGGTGTTTTAAATAAATGTTTGGAATCTTGTTCCCAAATTAAACTTGGTAAGTTAATTAACTTATCACCAAAAACATCTAATTTCCTTTGGAAGAAATTCCCATTTACAAGAAAATATATGTATAAAAAATTCAGAGGGATGAGTACAAAAGAAGTACAAAAAAAATGGGAGAGAGAAAACTTGGTAACATCAGAAGGTATTGTAAAATACAATAAAGTTGAATATACTTTGGATGGATGGTTAGAAAATTTTAAAGATTATCTCAAATCAGCAATGTCATATACTAACTCAAAAACTTTGGAAGAATTTAAAGAATCTGAATATGTCTTTATAACACAAAATGCTTTGAACCGATTTAATAAGTAATTAAAGAAAGGTAATCTCAACTTTGAGGTTACCTTTTCCTTTTATCACCCTATGATAAACACCATAAGGTATTGAATATTCTTCACCCTCTTTTAATATTTGGGGTAGTTCATTGTCTAATTGTAATTGCCAACCATTCCCTTCAAGAACCTTAACAAGTCTATCCTCTCTATCACGATGCCATTTGAACTCTCCACTATCAGTTTCCTCAGTAAAGACTCTTATTCTTTTTTCACCATTAATAGTTTCTTTAAATGGTAGATTCATATTACCAATAACCAGGGTATGTTTTTCCACCCCATAAATGTCCATATCGGTTTATTCTACAAGCCCAATAACCGGCTTTAGTCCTATCTTTCTTTTCATCACAATTATGTCTTGATGCAAAATTTTTCCTTGCTTTTGGATTTGAAACTTTCGCAGTTAATCCTCCATGGACATCTCCAAAACTTATTTTTTTAATTTTACCCGTTGAAGGGTTTTTAACATATACATAATATTTTTTTGAACCCCCTCTCATAGGATAACCTACTTTTACATCTTTACCTTGATATTTTGCTTCATTCAAAATTTCATCTTGAATTGGTGCATCCAACCAAACTTCCTCACCATTTTCCAACAAGACTTTTCTTCCTAAATCAGATTCAACTAACCAAATATCATCATCATTTAATTCTATTTTATCGTCATTATATAAATTTCTAACTTCATTTATTAGTTTAAAATATTTTTCTGAATAAGTTCTAAAAACAGTTTCATTTAATGAAATTTCATTTTCTAAATGATATTTTAAATCTTCCGAAATTAAACAATAATCAGTTAATTTCATAGGATGGTTGATTATTTTATTTAAACTTTCCTTAATCAAGGAATCAATATTTTTTATCATATGATTTTATTTAAAAAACCTGTTTATTTATTACAATATATCATTTATTAAATATTTGATATTTATAAAAAAATGTATTCATGAAATTAGTAATAAGCGAAAAACAGTTCAAACAAATGATATCACTTTTAAAGGAAAGTGTAGATAAAAAATTGAACGTACTATTTGTTGGTGATAGTTTAAGTAGTGAACCTGGGTTTACATGGAATTATTTATTGGCAAAAAAACATTCTGACTGGGATTCCACACATATTGCACAAAGAGGAAAAATAACAAAATGGATGAAGGACGAAGTATCAAAAGAATTAAAAAACAAAAAATATGATATCGTTTTTGTTTATGGTGGTACTAATGATATTTTTAATGGATTAGGTGGTAATTCAGCAAAAAGTAATTTAGAAAAAATTATTGGCATGGTTGCTGATCAAGGTGGAAAAACTTACATTTATTCAGGGTATGATGCTAAATCAATGTCAGAGAAATTAGGTAAAAAAAGAGATGATATGATTAAATTTCAAGAGTCATTAGAAAATTTGAGTGGTTCTAATTTTATTGTTATACCCCCAACACCTTTAAACTCAAATGAATTTGCATCTGATAAGTCACATATAACAGGTGGGGCTCATAGTAAAATGGCGAATGATGTTGATAGTTTTATTAGTGGAAATCTTCCAACACCTAAAGAAACTTCATATATAGAAACTTTATTTGGATTCAAAAAAGGTATCGGTGAAGAAAATATGCTAGAAGATTTATTAAGTGATTTAAAAGAATTTAATGGTGAAATTAATTATAAGGGGTCGGTAATTTCAGATGATATTGTATTCCAAATACAGACAGGATTACAATTATTGGGGTATTCATTACCTGTATGGGGTATAGATGGTAAATTCGGACCTGAAACTAAAAGAGCAGTAAAATCTCTTCAGGAAGATTTGGGATTAGAAACCGATGGAATTGTAAATTCAAGTCTAATGACTAAGTTAGTTGAAAAATTAAAAAGTGAAAATATAAATGATTCCGATTTTAAAGAATTAAATATTGAAAGAAAATCATCAATGTCAGATATTGATATATCAAAAGGTAGTTTCAGTGGTGAAAAATTTGAAAAAATCGCTTTAAAAATACAAGGAGAAGAATTTGTAAATAAAGTTAATAGTATTGCAAAAAATTTAAACATATCTCCTGAAATAATTTTAGCGACAATGTATTTTGAAAGTGGATTTAAACCTGATGCTCGAAATCCAAAATCTAGTGCGACAGGATTAATTCAATTTATGCCAAATACTGCAAAAGGTTTAGGAACATCAATTGATGAATTAAAAAATATGTCAGCGATTAAACAATTAGATTATGTTTATGATTTTTACAATAAAAAAAGAGGATTACTTAAATATGTTAAAAGTCCTGAAGATGGATATCTTTTAGTTTTTTATCCATACGCTTTAAGTCAAAATGATGATTTTATTTTAGGAAGTGAAGTTTCATCTGGACGAGTAAATTTAATAGCAAATCAAAATAAAGGTTTCGATTCTAATAATGACAATCAAATAACAAAAAGAGAAGTACTTAATTTTATTAGAAAGAAATGGGGAATTTAATTCTCATAATAACTATTTATTAATAAAAACTATGAAAATGAAAAAGAAAAATATTTCTGATTTCCATTTAATTCAGAATATCAGAAAAAACTTATTAAAAGAATCTGACAAAATGGAAGTTGATGAAAAAAAAGCAAGATGTGTTCCTGAAAATGTTGTTCCATTGGAAGAAATAGTTGGGAAAGCTGATGAATATGTTGATTACGCACCAGGTGTATCAAAAAGAAAACTAGGTGTTAATTCAATGGTGGATACATTGGGTATTCTAAACAATATAAGATTATTTAAAGATGTTAAAGATGGTGGGGCCCATTTAGCCTATAACTTAATGCACCACCTTAATAAGTTTAGAAACAAAAATTATTTTGATGAAACATCAGGTAATTGTCATAAAGCAATGGATAAAATAACTGAATTATATAAGGAAGCCGAACATGGAACTGAACTTGTTAAAGATATTGAAAGAGTTTTAAATCTTCAAACAAAAGATGATGAATTTACTCCATCCCCTAGAACAAAAGAACATTTGAAAAGATGTTTAGCGTTAATCAAAGGAGAATAATCTAACCTCTTAGGAGGACTTTTAGGACCGTTACTAGTTATGGTAACAAACAAAGAGGACATTCGCTACGTCCTCTTTTTTGTTTTATAATATTTATAATAAAAAGAATTATGAAAAAAATTGTAAGATTGACTGAAACCGATTTAACAAGATTAGTTAAAAGAATAATGAATGAACAAAGTTTCCCAGATACTGTACCACAGGAAAAAGAATATCAAACTAGTTTACAAAAAATAGAAAATAAAGATTATATTGATTTACAAATAAATCAATTACCACCAAGATTGAAAAGATATTCAGAAGAAAATGAAATGGATGGAATGTTTAGAGTACATAAGTCAGATTCAAATAAATATTTGTATATGAAACCCCAAAAAGATTCAAATGAATATCAGATTTTTTATTTTAATATGGATGAATTTAACAAATATGCAAATGTAATGGATTTTTATGCTAAAAATATAGAAGTAATTGATAAATTTCAAGATATGATTTAATTAAAAACTTATATTTATAAATAAAGTTAAATATGAAAAAGAATTATTTTTTCGGATGGGGGAATATCAAATGGTTTATCAGGGAAATAAATAAAATTTATTCAAGTCAATCATCATTTTATTCCAAAAAAAGAATTGAATCAGGTATTGCATTTATTATCGCACAATGGGGAATGATATTCTTCTTACTTGAAAAACATAAAACATTCACTATTTCAGATTTTAGTATCTGGGTGGGAATTGAATTCTTTGTTGCCGGTTATATGGTATATCAAATACAAAGAGAAAAGAAAATTGAAAAACCAACTGAAGAAACTGAACAAAAAGAAGAAACCCCCAACATATAGTTGAGGGTTTTTTTTATCGTTTCGGTGGCTCCAACAAAACGATATCTACTTAACTTCTTCAAATTCAACGTCAGAACCATTAAATCCATCGGTATTTTCGGTCTGATTTGATGTATTTTGGTACAATTCTTGGGTTATTTTCTGTATTATACCATTAATAATGTCCAATTCTTTATTAATTTCGTCAATTTCACCACCATTTTTAGCATTTTTTAGTGATTCTAATGCCTTTTTAACGTCATTTTTCTGTTCTTCACTGATTTTTTCGTCCAAATCCTTCAAAGTTTTTTCAATATTGAAGATTGTACTGTCAGCTTCATTAATTTTTTCCGCTTTTTCTTTCAAAATCCTGTCAGATTCAGCATTTTCTTCCGCTTCTCTCTTCATTCTATCAATTTCTTCCTTAGAAAGTCCTGAAGATGACTCAATTCTAATAGTTTGTTGTTTATTTGTACCCTTATCTAAGGCTGAAACGTTAATTATACCGTTAGCATCAATGTCAAATGTCACCTCTATCTGTGGAATACCCCTCATTGATGGTGGAATACCATCCAAATGGAATCTACCAATGGTTCTATTGTCTTTTGCCATAGGTCTTTCACCCTGTAATACATGAATTTCAACAGTTGGTTGATTATCAATCGCAGTTGAGAACACTTGTGACTTTTTAGTCGGAATTGTTGTATTTGACTCAATTAATTTGGTAAAAACACCACCCATAGTCTCAATTCCTAATGAAAGTGGGGTAACATCCAACAAAAGTACATCTTTTACATCTCCTGCTAATACACCACCTTGAATTGCCGCCCCCAAAGCAACAACTTCATCGGGATTTACACCTTTTGATGGTTCTTTTCCAAAGAATTGTTTAACCGCATCCTGAATTGCAGGAATTCTTGTTGAACCACCAACCAAAATTACCTCATCAATGTCTTTTGGTGACAACCCAGCATTCTTTAATGCCGATTTGCAAGGTTCAATTGTTCTTTTAACCAAAGAGTCCACCAACTGCTCAAATTTTGACTTGGTTAACGTTTTTACAAGGTGTTTTGGACTACCATCAATTGATGTGATATATGGTAAATTAATATCTGTTGATGGAGATGAGGATAATTCAATTTTAGATTTTTCTGCAGCTTCTTTCAATCTCTGTAATGACATTGAATCTTTAGATAAATCAAAATTATTCTCATTTTTAAATTCTTGTACCAACCAATCAATAATAACTTGATCGAAATCATCACCACCTAAGTGCGTATCCCCATCAGTTGCTAAAACTTCAAATACACCACCACCTAATTCTAATACAGACACATCATGAGTTCCTCCACCACAGTCAAAAACAACAATTTTCATATCTTTAGATTTCTTGTCCAATCCATACGCTAAAGCAGCCGCAGTTGGTTCATTAATAATCCTTTTAACAGTTAAACCCGCAATTTCACCCGCTTCTTTTGTTGCCTGTCTTTGAGCATCGTTGAAGTAAGCAGGTACTGTTATAACCGCTTCTGTAACAGAATGACCCAAATAGTCTTCAGCGGTTTGTTTCATCTTCTGTAACACCATTGCAGAGATTTCTTGAGGTGAATATTCCTTACCATCAATCTGAACTTTTGGAGTGTTATTTTTCCCTCTAATTACTTTATAAGGGACTCTCTTGGTTTCCTGAATAAATTCATCATAACCATTACCCATGAATCTTTTAATGGAGTAAATTGTTTTTTCCGGATTTGTCACAGACTGTCTTTTAGCCGGATCTCCAATTTTTCTCTCATTTTCATTAATAAAACCAATAACCGATGGGGTTGTTCTTTTACCCTCACTATTAGTGATAACAATCGGTTCACCGTTTTCCATAATCGCCACACAAGAATTTGTGGTACCTAAATCTATTCCTAAAATTTTACCCATAAATGTTTTTTTTGTTAAAAATTATAAATTTATTCTCATAGAGTCAATTATATCTTCATAAAAATTATTCCAATTTAACGCAACCTGACAATTTGTCAGTTTTATATTTTTTTTAATATAAAAATGGACTTTATTAAAATTTAATAGTATTTATTCCTAAATTAAAAATTAATATATGCTTATAAATTTACTAGATATAATAAAATTTGAATAATATTTAATCCTCCTATTATTTAGGGGGATTTTTTTTGTAAATCAATAAACTTAATTAAATAAAAAAAATGAAAAACACAGAAATTTATCACGAATTAGTACAAAAGATGAGAACTTTCTTTTTAGAGAAAGGATTTTTAGAAGTTCCTGCCCAATCAAGATTATCAATCTTGGCTGCATGTGAAAATCCACATAGTATTACAAAATTTGAATACTCAGGTGAAATTTGGCCGTTACCACAAACAGGCCAAATGTGGTTGGAAATTGAATTACTAAAAAATCCTGAATGGAATGGTGTATTTTGTATTACAACATCATATAGACAAGAAAAAAACCCGATTCCCGGCAGACATGATTTAATTTTCCCAATGTTTGAAGTGGAAACAAAAGGAACTAAAGAAGATATGGTTAAACTTCAATCAGAATTGTTAGATTATCTTGGATTTGATGTTCCAACTGTTGTTGACTATGATACCTTATGTGAAAAATATGATACATCAATTTTGGAAGCAGAACATGAAACAATAATGTGGAAAGAAATTGGAGATTCAATCTCCCTTCAAAATTTTCCTTTGAGAACAAATCCATTTTGGAATATGCAAAAAGCTGAAGGTGATAAATTCAAAAAAGTTGATGTGATTTTGTTCGGACAAGAAACAATTGGAAGTGCAGAAAGAAGTTGCGATGTTGACAGTATGAGAAAAATGTTCTATAATATTGAAGATGGTAAATATTCTGAAAAACTTTTTGAACTTTTTGGTAAAGAAAGGGTTGAAAAAGAACTAGAAGAATTCTTATCTTTCGATTTCTTCCCAAGATTTGGATGGGGTTGTGGACTTACTAGATTAGCAAGAGCATACGAATTAAATTTATCCAAAAAACTTTCTGAATCAATTGTATAATGGCAAAAAAACAAAACGTTGAAATACCTAATACAGGTGATACTAAATTTGAACAAATTATTGACCACGGAGATATAATCCAAATATGGAAATATGATCAAAAATTCAGTAAAAACGCATATGAAGTAGAAAACATCTATAAAGGTGAACCAAAGTTTGTTAAATTAAAAAAGGGGTTAAAATAACCCCTTTTTTTTTAGAATTAAGATATATTTATTGTAAAATAAATTAAATATGACAACAGAGATTATAGTATCATTTATTACAGGTGTAATGGGGCCAGTAACTTTACTTTATGTAAAAAGTATACTTGACAAAAGAAAGAAAAAACCTGATATGGTTAAGGAAACCTTAAAAGTAAGTGAATTAATAACCTCAAAAATAGAACACATCAAAGAAGACTTAAATTGTGATAGAGTTTGGATAACACAATTTCATAATGGGGGTAATTTTTATCCAACCGGTAAATCAATGGCAAAATTCAGTATTATTTACGAATCAGTTAATACTCATGTGACATCAAAACAATCCAATTTTCAAAACATCCCAGTTAATCTTTTTAGTAAATCAATTAATCATTTATTAGAACACGATGTAATAGAAATACCCGATTTCAAAGATGAAACAATTTCAACACATGGATTAAAATATGTTGCAGAAGAAACTGGATGTAAATCCACATATATCTTTGCTATTAAAACTATTGAAAACAAATTTATTGGTATGTTTGGAATTGATTATACCAAAAGAAAAGTACGACTAGATGCAGACACAATAAATCATTTATCAGTACATGCAGGGACATTAGGCGGTGTATTAATGAGTCATTTAAGTCAATAATAAAATATGTTTAAAATAAAAACCCCCTACTAAAAATAGGGGGTTTTTCTATTACAAGAATTCTATTTCATTAGTGTCAGGATTCCATTCAACAGTCAATGGTTTGTTACTGTAACGATACTGTTCATTTAGAACACTTGCATTAATATAATGAGTATCCCCATCAAATACATAACCATAACCAGAATGAATGTGTCCACAAACGTGAATTTTTGGTTTGAATTCTTTGATTTTATCAGTCAATAATTCACAACCCAAATGTTCAGTTCTTCCAACAACCCTATCAAGATACCCATAAGCAGGTCCGTGAGTAATTAATATATCAGTATCAATAGGTATTGCATCCCATTTACTTTTTAGTTCATCCCCTTTTCTTTGGAGATTGAAAGCCCAATTATAGAACTCAGGTTGCCAAGGGCTACCATATATTTTGATAGGGTTATCATTACCAATTTGGATTTCTTCATCTCTAAGATAATTGAATGTTTTAAAATTATTCAATATTTCTTGAGTAGACTTTGGGGTAACAACATTTTTGTAAACAAATAATTGTTCTCTATCAAGAAATTCCCAATCGTGATTACCTGCGATGAATACTTTGAAGTCATAGTTATCTATATTATCAAACCATTCGCAGAAATCTTGTATTTCTTGTTTATATCCCATTGATGAAATATCTCCAGCATGGATTAACAAATTACCACCAACCAAATCTTTAGTGATTTGATTGTGTTTACCGTGGGTGTCAGATATAAAAGTTATTTTCATTAGTATGTTTTTTTTTAATGAGTAATCATTTATTATTATAACCTAAATAACTTTTAAAAAATTCAAAGAATATTTGGTTTTTTTTTCATTATCATATATTTATTAAATAAAAATTATGAAAAAAATTATAAGATTAACCGAAAATGATTTAATGAAACTTGTTAAACGAGTTATAAAAGAACAAGCAACTGGAACTGAAAGTTCATTATTATATCCGTTAAAATGGTCATATATTTTTGAAATTAATAACAAAAGATCTCTTGGTTCTGAAAATCCGCCGGAAGGTTTTAGAGTTCTCAGTAATAATCAGAATGACATACTAAGAATAATTGATTTAGGAAACGCTCCAGGTAATTTAAAACCTAATCAAATTAGATTTGATTTTGAGGTTATTCTAAAATTTGACCCAATATACAACCAATCAACACACAAAGCAACAAAAGACCAAATACTTAATTTGTTATCTCAAAGAACAAATGTTTTTACAAATGGTACTGGTTTTGCAGGATTGAATCAATTAACAATATCAACTAGAGGTAATAATGGAACAAGTTTACCTTTGACTGCTGAAATGGTATCAGGTAAAGGTGATTTTGGTAATTATCTTAAAAGATATCCAATAAATGTGGAAAAAATGACAATTAAAATTTCATATAGTGATATTGGAGCAAGAACTGCATTGGCTAACCTATATTTCCCACCTACAGCAGGAACAAAGAGAAGTGATGTTACACAATCAAATTTTACAAGATTTAGAGATGAAATCGTAGATGTAATAAATGATAGTAATTTTAATGGAGAAATTCAATAGTAATCAATTAGAGTGTAAATAATAAAAGAGGATTTTAAATTTTAAAATCCTCTTTTATTTTATTAAAGAAATTGTAGTTTATTTTTTTTAGTTTGAAACCAAACTGAGTAAAGTGAATTATTCAAAATTTGAAACACTAAATAACCTTCTTCTTGGTCATAGATGTAAACTTTACATTCACCAAAATCACTAAAATCTGAAAATTGTCCAATTTTTTCTTTATAACTAATTTCATTAATATGGATTTCAATTTCAGTTGTATCTGAATTAATAATTATTTTACCATTAATTTTTTCAACACTTTTTTTCTTGTCTTTAACTGTAATCATTTCTTTAGCATCCAATGAAAGTTGAGCCTTTATTGAATAACTAATTAATAAAATAAGAAATAATAAAATTAGATTTTTCATATGATTATGTTTTTAAGTGTGATGTAATAATTATATTAACGAGTTCTCTACTTAGAAAGTTTCAAATTATTGACAATATTTTTTTTTTAATCCCACCAACCTCGTATTCCACTCCCATCAAATTGGTCATCCCAATCTTTCTCTTTGTCGAATTTACTATATTCTTGACCTTTAAGTATTTCCCAAAATTCATTCCATTCTTGTTCTTCCAATTCATTAACTCTATTGTAATACTTTCTATTCATTTCTTTTTCTTCTTCGGAAGAAAAATCAACTAACTCAAATAAGTCAGGATTTTCTTCGAGTGGAACAAATTTTCTATTATTAAAAAGTGGTTCATATCCCATTTCTTTTTCAACAATATCGAAGTATCTATCCTCACGTTTATTTCTGAGTATTTCAACAAGTCTTTTCATCTTGTCTACTTTTTTATTTCTACTATGGTCAACTTCAAGACCTTTCTTTTCAAGATTTTTGGATATATCATTAACACCAATTTCAATGAAATGTAATGTACCACTATAATCCCACCAGTGGTGTCTCCACAAGGCTTTTCTGAATCGGTATATATTCATAACAAAGTTGGGAAAATCTCTTAACAGAAGTCTTCTGGCTCTATCAAACCAAGTATATTTGTATGACATTTTAATATTTTTTAATGAATCTGAATAAATTTTAGATATTTCAATTTGATTATGTTCTCTCATACCAAGTATTTTTTACTATTAAACTCATATCTTTTAGATACACCTAATTTTTTCTTCTTAACGTCTTTAGAAAATTCAGTTATGAATAATTTCTTGGTATTCTTAGCGATAGATTTATTATAGTTATTAATGAAATTATCAAACAATCTTTCTGTGTTCATTATTTGAGTTTCATTCTCACAGGAATCCAAAACTTTGCTAATCCAAGCATATTGATTAAATATTTTTGAGTTTTCCATTTTCTTATTCTTTAAGAAGTTAAAAATTTTTTTTATCATTGTTATAATTTTAAAACGATTTATATGTGTATATAGTTCCAAAAATATAAAAATAAATTTGAAAATCAAATTTATTTATTTTATATTAAATATAAAAATGGAAACTTTGTTCACTCGAATTATAAACAAGATGTTCAAAAAACAATTGGAATTATTGTATGGTTCAGGAAGTTATGTAGATATTAGTGATATTAAATTTTGTACACAAAATAAAAACTATTTAATTACTTGCAAATTATATTTAAGTGACTTAGAGTTATTCAAAGAGGTTGGGGACGATGGATTAAAATATATCCTTAATGAAGTTAAGAAATATACCGGATTTATTGAAGAAAAATTTGTTTGTCTAATTTCCTACGATACCATTTGACTTATAAAAATTTATTTATTAAACTTAATTAAAATTATTCAAATGAAAAAAATTCAACTTGGTGACACCATAACAGTCAATTATACAGGAAAATTGGAAGATGGTACAATTTTCGATTCTTCTCTCAACGAAGGCAGAGAACCCCTTAAATCAACATTAGGTCAAGGACAATTAATCCCCGGATTTGAAAATGGATTATTGGAAATGTCAATTGGTGAAAAAAAGATTATTGAAATTGACTCCTTACAAGCCTATGGTCCATATGATGACAGTGCAATCATTACTGTACCTAAAAATCAATTCCCACCAAATGTTCAAATTGGAGAGACATTGCAAGGAAACACAGAAAGAGGGGTTGTAATTGTTACTGTTATTGATGTTAATGAAAGTAGTGTAACAATTGACACTAACCATCCACTAGCAGGAAAGAAATTAATTTTCGAACTCGAAGTATTAGGAATCGATTAGAATTAAAAAAGGTTAACATTACTGTTAACCTTTTTTTTTTATTTAAAATGGTAAATCATATTCTTCATCTGAAATATTATCAGATTTAAATACAAAACCAGTAACACTTAACGTAATCTTATCAACAAAGTTGTCAAACCATACAACTTCAGCAACATAGTCGCTGTCTGATTTATATAATTTGTAATAAGAATCATTTAGTGATTTATTAATTTTTTCTTGGTCAAAATTTTGTGAGTCGGATGTAAAAATACCTTTAAGACTATACGCTTTATATTGTCCATAGTCTCGAATAGCACTCTTTATATAAAAACCTAATCTCAAATCAGGGTAGAACTCAACAAATTTATCATAATCTATAATGAGATGTATAAAGAGAGTTGATTCAAACTGATGGTAATCATCCTCAAATCCCCATCCGGTCACAAATGGATAAGTTTTACTTAATTTTTTAATTATTAAGTTTAATCCATCCATTAGTGATTCGTTATCTTTAATCTCAGTTAAAGAATTAATTAACATATTAATCAAATAATTTTTTAATTTTATTCATTATTTCGATTTGTTTTCTCTCCAATTCTTGAATTTTTAATTTATCTTGTTGGGATAAATCAATGTTTTGACCTTTAATTATATTTATTTGATTATATAATCGGGTATGTTCGTTTAACAAGTTACCGTAAATAATGCCTTTGTCTTCTTCTCTCATAATTTTATCTTTATAAATAATGGATTTTATAAAAAAATATGATTTACAATTAAAAATATTTGTAATTATTATTACAATATTGCAACCATTTCTTTTAATACTAACACAAGGATTAAAAGAATCAATATCTTCCTATTGGGAAACCCCCTTACAACCCCTTTTTATTTTTATTAATGCAACAACAAGTTATTATTTATTCAGTACTCCGAAATGGAGGACACCATCAGTTTTTTTATTATTGTTGACAGCATTCTCAGTTACTCAATTCAAATTAATTCATAATGTATTTGCAGGTTGTTTCTTTTTATCCTGTCTAATATCTTTGTTATTGGTAAAAAGATTTATATACTATGGATTATTATTAATCATTTCAATTCCACTATTGTTTGTATTTGATTTCTTGTGGTTCGAGATATATGCAACAATAATAATTGTCAGTTATCATTTACACACAATAATTTATAAACAATACTTGGATTACAAAAGAGAAAAATCAAATATTAAATGATTTATTTTTATCTTGCAACTTAATCACCAATTCATCGTATTCATATAATTTATATTTTTTTATAACTTCCCCAATATAATTCCAATAACCAGGTCCACCATAACCTCTACATGAATTAGCCCAATATTTCCAATCTTTATTAACTGCGTGATTGTAATATTTATTTAAAAATTCGGCATGGTCTCTAAAAGATTCTTTAACATTAGGATATTTTCTCCATTTCGTGCCATCAGATGTTGTGTAATATTCTCCTGAAAATATTTCTTTATAATATTTCATACCGAATAAATTATTTGCGTTTTTTCCTAATTCACATTTTCCTCCACCACTCTCTGTGATTGCTTGAGCAAGTTGTACACTCACAGGTATGCCACATTCGATCTGATATAAGATTGCAACATCTTTATACTCCTCAATAAATTTAGTAAAAGGATGTTTGTGATTAAATGTACTACTAAAAGAAATGAATTTTGCTAATTCATTATTATCTGTAAATTGAGTTTTATACAGACGAAAATGTTTTTGAGGAATACTATAATTTAAAAAAAGTATAATAACCCCCAAAAACAAAATAATTCTTTTGTTCATAATTTTGTTTTTTATTTATAATAAATAGTAAAAACAAAATGAAAAGTATATATCTACTGAACATCAATTGATCCCACAACCCTCGATTCTCTAGGTAAATATATCTCAAAGTCAAAATTTTCTGACACCTTTTCTCCTTTAATAATTAAATCCTTCAAGATTTTGACAAATCTAACAATCGTTATGTCATTTTCAATCTTACTTTCCAAATCATATCTACCTAATTTGATTAGTTGATTTAACATGTCCTCACTCAGATTTATTTTCGCAACAAAAATAATTTTAATATGATTGTCATCCCAGTAATTAATTTTCTTACCACCTGAAATATCAAACAATACTTTATTTGTTTCTAATTTTAAACTCTTAACAAGAGTTTTGGTCGATTGGGAATATGAGACATTTACTAAAAGTAAAAATGTAATAAATAGAATTAAATTTTTCATGATTATATGTTTTTAAAGTTTTTTATATTGTAAAAATAGTCAAAGTTTTTCAAAAAACAAATATTATTTTGTTTTTATATAAATATATTAAAAATCCCCAAATCTTAATTAGAAATGGGGGTTTTTTAAACTATTTTTCATCGGATTCGTGAGACACAAGTATTTGCATAATCTCATCAACCAATGAATCTTCAATCAATCTTATTTCATCTACAGTTTTTGAATCCGAATTGTATGGTAAACTAACAGGAATTAATACGTCAGACCAATTTGGGGAATTGCTATCCACAATACCGGAATACACTTTGCTGTTTTTAATATCCACACTGATTGAATCTACAATGTTATTATCTTTCATAATGACAATAACTTTAAAATCGCCAAGTGTTTTAACAATAACTTTCCCATCCTCACCATCCTGAATTTTCTTTACTTTATCAACAAATAATATAACAAGTGAAGATGGAATAAACTTTCCATGAGTAGTCAAAAAGTTTACAAACTTGTAAATTAAAAATAAAATAACAATTAAAACAATTACAAAAATTAATGTTAACATAGTTTTTAAATTTAATAAGTGAAAAATAATTAAAGTCACATCTTATAAACTATTAAATGATATCCTGAGTTCCATTTTTAAAAAAAAATATTAATTAAAAAAAATCAATAAAATAATTTGATAATTTAAAAAAATAATATTAAATTTGTAGTGTTATTCGAATAACATAAGAATTAGGTGTCTGATACTATAGATTGGAGCCATTTAGTAATTAAAAAAAATCAAAAAAATTATGCAAACATTCAACTTGACAGAAATCCTGTCAAAAAGCACCAAAATTACCACCCTACAAGAAACAAAAGATTATGCACTCTTTGGATTTATCAAAGGCAATCGGATGATTAATGAATCAAATATAAAGAAAATCATGCAATCCATTAAAAGAAAAGCAATTAAAGAAATTGCAATAGTTGTTGGATTTAATGGAGACCCTAAAAAAGGAAAAGCATTATATATCATCGATGGTCAACATAGATTTTGGGCTTATTATAGATTAGGACTACCAATTCCATTTGTTGTCAGAGAAGATTTCGATATTGATGATCCAAAAAAATCATTGGAAGATGTTGAACGAGTAAATACCGCATCGGAAACTTGGGATGTAACCGATTTTATGTTTTCAAAATGTGAACTTGGTGATAATAACTATTTAAATTACAGATATATTTTTGACAAATATGGTGTAGAACATGAACTTATCTATTTTATCTTAAATAAAAAATCTGACAGGATAAAAATAAGTCATGACAGTTTTAAAAATGGAACATTAACTCTCTCCAATGATGAAAAATTATGGTTAGAAACTAATATGGATATTTTAACCTTATTCAAAAATAAATTTATAAACGAACCGGGAAAAAGATATTGGTTTAAAGCAATCGTTGAACTCTTGTTTACAGAAAATATTGATATGAAAAGATTAATCGAACAAATAAATAATGTAGATTGGAAAGTTCCACCAACTAATACAATAAAACATTCCTTAGAGATTATTAGGGATTTATATAATGATAAACTAAGAAAAAATAAATTGTTCGTAGGTGCTGATGGTAAAAGTTATGATATCTATATAAAATAAAAATAAAACCCCCAAATCTAAATCAGAAATGGGGGTTAATTTTTTAATTAAATGTATTCCCCGATAATTTATTTATAATACGAGAAATTAATTCATCCTTTGATTTAATTTTATTTGTAATTAAATTTTTTTCACCAAAATACTTTTGATATAATTCCCAATTCCAAATTGATTTATTTTCCATAATTTAATTCATCAAA
>Ga0181344_1000409_pt1 | contig 17215 bp, 16 predicted proteins | sample Su13VDMLBDD_FD_130098 | JGI IMG/M metagenome (GOLD analysis project Ga0181344, IMG submission 130098) | Freshwater viral communities from Lake Michigan, USA - Su13.VD.MLB.D.D | ecosystem: Environmental > Aquatic > Freshwater > Lake | place: USA: Michigan | collected 2013-07-15
AGCATTGGTGATCTTTGGTTTGATACCACAAATCAACAACTCAAAGTTTGGACTGGATCTGCTTGGTTGCTGATAGGCCCGGCGTTTACAGCAGGCACAGGTACCACAGGTGCTATTCCTGATACCATCGTAGACAACACCAACGTGAGCCATGTGGTAATCAAGCTCTACGTCAACAACAACGTGGTAGGTATCGTCAGTAAAGATGCTGCATTCACTCCACAAACTCCTATCTCAGGATTCGGTAGTGGTGTGCTTCCAGGTATTACCCTGGCATCCACGATAGCAGCAGTACCCCAACTGTTCCAGGGCACAGCTACCAATAGCCAAACAGTAGGCGGTCTTGCTAGCAGTGCGTTTTTGCTCAAGAACACGAACGAAACTACCAATGGCACATTCGCTGTGCTCAATAATGGCGGTCTCACTGTAGGTGCCAACCAAGATTTTAGGGCCAGTGTGACTGGTGCAAACGTGACCATCGCTAATCAGACTTCGGGTGGCAATATCAATTTTTCAGCCAATATCGCAGGAACACCTACCACAGTAATGACCATAAACGGCAGCACTGGTGTAGTTTCAGGTAACCAAATCAACGCTAACTATGCTGACGTAGCAGAACGCTTTGCTGCTGATACAGAATTAGCACCTGGCACAGTAGTTGAGCTCGGCGGAACAGAAGAAATTACCAAAGTTCAGCGAGAACTCAGCGAAGATGTGTTTGGTGTGATAAGTACACGAGCAGCATATCTAATGAATAGTCGGGCAGGAACCGATCAAACACACCCACCAGTAGCTATGACAGGACGAGTTCCTGTGCGTGTGGTAGGTATAATCCACAAAGGTGATCGGTTAGTATCAGCTGGAAATGGTTTGGCTCGGGCAGCGCAGCCTGGCGAAGCCACAGCTTTTAACGTGATTGGTCGTAGCCTTGTAACCAAGCTCGATTCTGCAGAAGGCACAGTGGAAGCCATTGTTACTATAAAATAATTAGGAATCTAGCATGACATATACAGTTGGTGGTGGGGTCCAGGCAGTAGATTATAACGGTTTCGTATCTACCACCTCGGGAGCCAACGTCAATAATGTTTGGGGTTCGGGTAGTACTGACAGCGGTTGGGGACAAACCCCACTAAGCACTGTGAGTTCTGGTGGAACGGTTACAGCCACCCAGTGGGCTGATTTAGTCAATACCTTGGCTAGCCTAGGTAGCCAAACAGGTACCACGATCACATCAAGAACCGCACCTGTGGCAGGAGACACTGTAGCTATCCTTTCTGCATTAAACACGGATTTGACCAGTTGTACTACCAATCGAGGTAATGCTGTTGCGTCGGGTACCACCAGTTCAACCTGGACCGGTAATATAGCCTACACCAGTGGAACCATTTCTTCTTCGAGCGGGTGGACACAGACCTGGACGCAGACTATCACTTTTGCCAATGCAAATAGCGCCAGGTATTTCTGGAATGCAGGTGGACTTGTGCGTTTAGATATGAGTAAAACTAGCACAGGCTCTGATAAAGATGCTGATTGGAACACCCTTGTAGGACAAGTAGGAACAATTTACGTCAGTGGTCGTGTGAATTCAGCAGCGCAAACTATAGCCGGTGTTTCTTATACAGGAACTACTCGTGTTGGTGGCAGCGGTGGTACACAAACTACTTTGGCTACGACCACAGGTTGGTATAGTCTTACTCCTGGTGGTGCTGCAACTACTATATTCCAACTCAACGATGCTTCTAGTCCCTACACCGGCGATTATATTCGAGTCACAGCAGCCGTTAATTCAGGTAGCACAGTTCTCACATTGGTCACTACTTGGGTAGATGCTGGTTACAGCGGAGCAGGTAAATCAAACAATATTTCAGGTGGTACCAATACCACGAGCCCATACACTACTTTTGGTACAGCTTCGGCTGTGTTATGTCGTTTCGTACCTCCTTCGACCACTTATCTTTCAAACTCATGGGGAACTCCCACAGTAGCATCCACCTTGCCATTGAGTGCTCAGTTGCTGGCAGTAGCAGGTGGTGGTGGATCAACACCACAAAATGATTATGGCGGTGGCGGCGGAGGTGGCGGTGGTGTCCAGACTGGAACCATTTATCTCACAGCCGGACAGGTATATACTGTAGCAGTAGGCTCAGGAGCTCCATATACACAAAACCCAGCTGCTACCGGCGGTAACTCCAGTGTGTCTGGTACCGGTGTAAGCGTAACTGCCTTAGGTGGCGGTTCAGGTGGTACAGGTGGTGGCCAATATTCTGCCAGCGGTGGATCCGGTGGCGGTGGTTCAGCAGACGGCGCTACTACTACAGGTGCAGCGGGCACAGCCGGACAAGGTAACAGCGGCGGTAATGGAGCCAATGGTTCAGGCGCAGGTGGCGGTGGCGGAGCAGGTGCCGCTGGTGGTAACTTCACATTAAATGGACCTGCTGGGTCAGGTGGTACAGGTATAATATCAACCATAATCACTTCTGCACAAGCCACAACATACAGTATTGGACAAGTGATTGGGTCTGATGTATACTTCAGTGGCGGCGGAGGCGGCGGTGGATGGGGAGGCGCATCAAATCCAGCAGCTGGATCAGGCGGTAATGGTGGTGGTGGTGCAGGTTCAGCAGGAGCAGGTACACCGTCTAATGCCACAAATGGTACAGCTAATACCGGTGGTGGTGGTGGCGGTGTAGGTCGTGGTACTTCATCTAATGCGTCCCATGGTGGTAATGGTGGTTCAGGTGTGGTTATTATTTCAGTACCAACAGCTAACTATACAGGAACTACAACTGGTAGCCCGACTGTAGTGACCAATGGCTCAAATACTGTGATGATTTTCACAGGAGCTGGCAGTTACACTGCTTAAACCATACAAGAGATAATATATGGCTCATTTTGCAGAAATAGATTCAAATAACAAGGTACTCCGAGTTATGGCGGTGAATAATAATGTTTGTTTAGATTCAAACGGTCAAGAATCAGAAGCAGTCGGACAACAGTTTCTGCGTAGACTATTTGGGGGCAACTGGATACAAACCAGTTACACAAACTGCATTCGTAAAAACTACGCTGGAGTAGGCATGACCTATGACAGGTCAAGAGACGCATTTATAGCTTTAAAACCATTGGGCCAGGATTCTTGGGTATTAAACGAAGATACTTGTCGTTGGGAACCACCGATACCTTATCCTACCGATGGACAATTATATGAATGGAACGAACGTTCTAAATCATGGGTGCTTGCACCATAATATTCGAGACATAAAATGACATATACAGTTGGTGGTGTAATCCAAGCAGCAGACTATAACGGTTTCGTATCTACTACCTCAGGAGCCAACGTCAATAATGTTTGGGGTTCGGGTAGTACCGACAGCGGTTGGGGACAAACTTCACTGAGCACAGTATCGAGTGGTGGAACGGTTACGGCCACCCAATGGGCCAGTTTAGTTAACACATTGGCTAGTATGGGCAGCCAAACAGGTACCACGATCACATCAAGAACTGCACCCGTGGCAGGTAATGTGATAGCGATCCTAGCCAACGTCAATACCGATTTAACCAACGTGACAACCAATCGTGGTAATGCCACAGTGGCTGGCAGCGAATATGGTACCTTTTCTGGCACCACAAGCAAGACCACTGCCACAGGATCAGGTCAAACTGCTTGGACTATCACATTTACTCATACAGTGACTTTTGCCAGCGCCAATGCTGCTAGATACTTTTGGAACGCCGGTGGCCGTGTGAGATTGCAATATGGTAAAAGCAGCACAGGTACAGACACCGACCCAGATTGGAACACGTTTGCTGGACTATGCGGCAGTATCTACGTTACTGGAAGAGTAAACAGTGCAGCACAGACTATCGTGGGCACATCATACACAGGAACTACTCGTGTGGGCGGCACAGGTGGTACGCAGACCACATTAGCTACTACCACAGGTTGGTATACCTTGACCCCAGGTGCAGCAGCTACTACCTTGTTCCAACTCAACAACGCTACTTCCCCTTATACCGGTGAGTATATTCGAACTACAGCAGCGGTCGACGCTGGCAGCGCCGTTCTTACGTTGGTGACAACATGGGTTAGCGATGGTTCGTCAGGAGCAGGTACTACAGCTGATATTTCTGGTGGTACAGCAACATCGAGCCCAAGTACCACTATCACCGGTACTGCGCCTACTACGCTATGCACATATATCCCACCTTCAACTACATATCTAACCAGTGCAGCTTGGGGTACACCCACTATTGCAGCATCGGTGGCCTAATCCAAAACTGTTTTACCAAAAAGGGCCTCCGGGCCCTTTACCTTTAGCTATTTCTCTGTTATAATATATCAATGACTACCGATGAACTCATAAAACACAGTCGCGCCCGTTTTGATCATGCCGCAGCCAGGCGTGTTTTGAAGGAAAAATATCAAGCTCGCATGCTGTTTGTCCACGCAGGAGGCATGTGGCGTGCAGGCCCAGAACTACAGACCACATTGTTGACCTGCCCCGATTCAGAGGCAGTGATATTGGATTTGTACGAAAACCCAGTTCAAGTCAACACCCAGGAATTACTTACACTAAGTCAGCAACGCTGGCAAGAACAGATGAATGCCTGGCTGGTAGAACATCAACAACTCAATCAACAACGATGACACGCGGCGCACTGATATTTGCTTTCAACAACGAAGTCACAGACTATGTGGCTATGGCTCGCTGGTCAGCTCAAAACATACGCCAGCACCTTGATATACCAGTGGCAGTGGTTACCGACGATCCCATGGCACAAGGATTTGACCATGTGATATATCTGTGTCCCGAAGGCAACAATAGTAGACATTTTTCAGACTACGATGCCACAGTGACCTGGCACAACGAAAGCCGCGCCAGTGCATACGATCTTACACCCTGGGATCATACCTTGCTACTGGATGCAGACTACATCGTAGCCAGTGACCAGTTAAAATCACTGTTTGACATCGACCAGGATTTCCTTGCCCATCGTTGGGCTAAGGATATATCAGGTTTGAATGATTTCAGAGGACTCAACTACTTTGGTAGATTCCGCATGCCGCAATGGTGGGCCACCGTGATCGCTTTCCGTAAATCAGATCATGCCCGGTTAATTTTTGAAACCATGGAAATGATACGCGACAATTGGTCACACTATCGTGACCTTTATAACATTAGTAAAGCGACATATCGCAATGATCATTCGCTCAGTATTGCCTTGAACACAGTAAATGGACACACCAATAATTGTGCAGACATACCCTGGCCATTGAGTAGCCTCACACCCGAGCATGATTTGGAACGCACCGATAAAGATATCTACCGCATAAGTTATATCGACGGTGAAAATCGTGCCAAATGCATTAGCGTAGCACATCAGGACTTCCATGCTATGGGCAAGAAACAACTGGAGGCTATCGTTGCCGGTGCTGGCTGAACGCGGGTATCTCATACCAGCAGTGAACACGCCCGGGGTCAGCTATATCCGCTGTGCTATCGCATTGGCGCAGAGCATACATCGTTTCCATCCCGATGCTAGTGTGACTTTGCTTACTAACGAGCAAATAGAATTGCCGGAGTTTGACCATGTGATCACCTTGCCTCATGGTGATCAAGGAGGCTATGCCAATGATTGGCAGGTGTTCGAAGCTAGTCCATATCGAGAAACCGTTAAGCTGGAAGCGGATATGGTATTAGCTAGTAGCTTTGATCACTGGTGGACCATGTTCGAACACCGTGATGTTGTAGTAAGCCAAGGCTGTAGAGATTACTACGACAACATCAGCACCAGCAGACACTATCGCAAATTTATTGATGAGAATCAATTGCCGGATGTGTATAATGCCATCACGTATTGGCGCTTGAGTAAAACAGCACAGGAGTTCTTTGATCTAGTGCGCAGTATATTTGAGCATTGGGATCAATTCCGACGCCTGGTCAAATTTGCAGAGTCTACACCCAGCACAGATTTCGTGTATGCCATGGCCGCAGAGATCATGGGCCGCGAACAGGTGACTTTGCCGCCAGGATATGGGCCCAGCATAGTACATATGAAACGGCACATCATTGGAACCACCGGTGAAGATTGGACGCAGGAATTGGTATGGGAACATGATCCCCTGCGCATACAAACTGTGGCCCAATGGGGCATGTTCCACTATCATGTCAAGGACTGGTGCCATGAATGAAACCACAGATAACTTTTGGGCAGCACTACAGAATTGGAATCCCGAACCACCCAAACCTATTTACTACAGATTATACCATGATGAGCTGGGCGTACCAATATGCTACAGCCATGAAGATTTACCAGGTAACTACATTGATGTCACACCCATGGACTGCGCCATATCCAGCATGAATGTGCGTGTAGTCGATGGCAAATTGGTGAAAATACAGCCCCGAACACGAGTCACAAAATTGGTGCCAGCTGCCGCCGGAACACCATGTGATCCACATGATGTCACTATCATCACACAGGGCATAGCACAGTATTGGAAACGGAAAACAAATGAAACAGATTGACATAGCAGATCTAGACTGCATTTATTTGAGCTACGACGAACCACAAAAAGAAGAATTTTGGGTCCGCATACAGAACATGATACCTTGGGCACGCCGTGTGGATGGGGTCAAGGGCAGCGACTCGGCACACAAGGCCGCAGCAGAAGCCAGCACCACTGAACGCTTTATCTTGATCGATGGCGACAACATGCCCAGCGAGAAATTCTTCAACCTCACGCTGGAATTTCCAGACGCAACCTGGGAACAAGCAGTGTTCCGTTGGCGCGCTCGTAATCACGTCAATGGCTTGATGTATGGCAATGGCGGCCTGAGCTCTTGGACACGCACCTTTGTAAAGAACATGCGCACACATGAAAACACAGATGGAAGAGCCGAGACGCAGGTAGAGTTCTGCTTCGAACCTAACTATTGGGCCATGCATGACTGCTATAGTACCACATACCCCAATGCATCAGCTTTCCAGGCCTGGCGCGCTGGATTCCGCGAAGGTGTCAAGATGTGCTTGGTGCAAGGCACCAAACCCAGCCTGGATCAATTCAAGAACAGTGTGCATCGGCGTAATCTAGATCACTTGACCATATGGCATAATGTGGGTCGTGATGTAGAACACGGTATCTGGGCCATTGCAGGTGCTAGGATGGGCACCTATATGACCATGCTCACAGCTTGGGACTATATACAAGTACAAGATTGGAATTCTTTGGCTGCGTTATGGGATACCGTCAAAGACAGTAACCCTGAAATCTTAGCCGGTCGTGTGGCAGAAGATTTAGTTTCGCAACTAGACCTACCAATAAATAATTTAGGTGAAAATGAGAGCGCCTTCTTTAAACAGCATTATCGATCCAACTGGCAAAATCTAGGTGTCTTAATCCGAGAAATGGATGTGATACGACGACAAGAGGGATGGTAAAATCTCAAGGATCTAATCAGATGAGTGATACTAAAATGAAACTATTTGTAAATGGTCATTGCGATAGCCAAGGACCAGGCAGCTGGCCTTATCTGTTGCAACAGCGTTTTGATTGTGACTTGGTAAACTTTTCGATGGGGGGTGCTGGTTGTGCATATATCCACGACACAACTATAGCTGAATTTTCGCAGCGATCTTATGATTTAGCTATCATATCATGGACGCCATCCTATTGGCATGCTATCAAAGTTGAGGATATCAGCAAATTTGCAGACAGTTCGTATACTTCTTTTCATCAAATAGGACTTTCTAACTGTCCAGATCTCATTGATCCAAATTGGATTTTTTCAACAAGAACCAAAACATATCCTGCATGTAGTGTTCAAAAATTTTTTGAAAATTGGGATCGCGAAGTCAAATATGAACAACAACTAGAAGGTGATCTCATACGTGTGATATGTTTGCAATATTGGTTCCAATGTATCAATCAACCTTATGTATTTTTATATAGCGATTATCCAGACCGTCCCAAACGTAGCTCCATGCAGCATGATGATTTTATGCATCTGTATAATCAAATTGATTGGTCGAAATGGTACTTGGATACAAGCCTTAACGAAATATCAAGACGCAAACAACTGTCTAGATTGGATGCACAAGAGCATTATGCCAATGAATTAGAAACTTTTATCCAACACAAAGGTTTATTATAATGAAATTACTTGTAAATGGTCATTGCCGCAGCCGTGGCCCAGGAAGTTGGCCTTATCATCTGCAAAAACTTTTGGATTGCGAACTGGTGAACCTGTCTATTTCTAACTCATGCAGTTTGTGGCAGATACAAACAACCATAGATGAATTGTCCAAGCGCCAATATGACTTGTTGATATTCATGTGGTGTAAAATCAGATTTCCTTCTGTCAAAGTACATGATATATCTAGATTTTCAGATAGCACTTTTACTTCGCTTTGGTCATCGGCACAAAATGATTGGCCGGAAAAAATAGTTTATCCATTCAACGATCAAGATCTAGTGGACAAAAACTGGATTCAGGGCCATGTACAAAATAATCAGTGCAGTGTAGGGAAATTTTTTGAAACCTATAATCAAGCGGTAAGATTCAAAGTCAAAACCGAAACTGAACTTTTGCGTATGATAGCTTTACAATCATTTCTCAAGTGTCGCAAACAACCTTATTTGTTTTTGTATGCCGAAGCATGTCCTGAATATAAAGATTTCCCCCATTTGTATTCTAAGATTGATTGGTCTGCATTTCATCCCGGACCTAACATACGAGATATCTCAAAAATGCATGATGGTAAATGGGTAGCTTCTGGACCCGGACCTATAGCTAGTCCGGAAGGCCATGCCTACTATGCTGAACTGTTGGCAGAATATATCAAAACTAAAGATCCAACTTACTTGACGCTGGGATTGTGAAACACAGGCATGTCTGGCAAGAATGGATAATCTTGCCATGACCACTGTCGCGGTATAGAACCAATAGCATCGTCGATTTTTTGTAAGCCAAGTTTTGCAGTCTCGATTGGCATGTAATAATGATAGCCTAGAGTTGAAATCTGCTGTTCTTTCCAGAGAGAGTCACCGTAACGGCCATCCCAACTCATTTTCTTTAAATTTTCATACACGGCCTGGCTATCTGTGAGTATCGCTCCGCCTCGTATTAGATTGAGATGCTTTTGATATTGGAAACTGAGACACATCAAAGTGCCAGGAATATATCCACCCTGTTTCCAATACACTGCTGCATCGATAATCTTGGTATTACCAATGCGATAGTAATCCTGCCAAGATTCGTCATTCCATCTCCAACGCAATCCCAGTTTCATGAAAGTCATTGGTACACTGATGTAAGTATGGCAAGGACAAGTCACATCATTGCTGTTTTCTAAACGTAGGCATAGCTCTATGGCATGTGTACAACAATCGGTTGACACAGCATACGCACTGTTGTAAAATTGTGCTATCCGACGTTCAAAGGCAGAAATTGTTTCATACATCCAATATTTACATTAAATATCATCTACTATGATAAAAGTTCAGACCAGCGAGGGAAAAATATTTGACCGAGACCAAATTCTGATCCAAATCATACAATGTATGATACGTCAAGAGTCTCGCATCCAGATTGATCTAAATGGCGAAGGACCTTGCTGTGAACATGTGGGCATATATCATATGTTGGACCAAATCTGCGACAGTTTTCAATACCCCAAACATCAAATTGAAATACACACAGCGAATTTTCTAGAGTCACACTCCCAATATCAAATCATACGTCAACATCAAAACTATGAGTTGGCAGCAGCACAGTCTGCTCACAAACAAGGGCTACACACAATCAAAAATTTCGATAAGGATTTTTTGCATTTTGGACATTTCATTGGACATGCAAACAAGTCACGATTACATCTAGCCAGTTATCTCAACGCCAATCAAGCTCAAAAGACCTTGCAATCATATCATTGTGATGTAACTAATCATTATCATCGAGAGTTCATTGGGCTCGAAGATCTTATGTTTGATAAGAATGTACCCAGTGACCAAATACACGATGCTTTTAATTTGTTGACTCGCGGGCCTATCACCTTAGATGTCATTGAAGTAGATTACATTGGACCAGGCCTGACCTACAATATCACACCTTATTATCCAGAATTTTTTCTTGAGATTGTGAGTTTAACGTACACAGGTGGCCGCACATTTTACATAGATGAAAAAATTTGGCGCCCTGTATTGATGCGCACACCATTCATGGTACAAGGTCCTGCTGGACTAATACATAATCTTCGTCGATTGGGTTTCCAAACATTTGACCGTTGGTGGGATGAAGGCTACAGCGAAGATCCCGACGGATGCCATGTGCCTGCTATGATAACCAATATTGATCGCATCGCCAAATTCAGCATAGCAGAACTAAAAGCCATGTACCAAGATATGAGTCCTATACTAGATCATAACCTTCAGAGATTATTGGAGTTATCCGATCGAGAATTCAATCGAGTATTTGCATCATGATACAAAATAAAGGGGATCAAGTATCCGCTGATTTTAAAAGTCAGTTTCTCAACAGTGCCGAAGATATGAAACAACAACTAGGTCCTGCATTGTGTTTGGCCAAGTGGCAACAGGTTAGTTTGCACTTGACCACAGGCATGAACAATAGCTGCTATCATCCTCCTTTGCATCGAATACCTGTAGACAGCATCGGTCGCAGCGCCAGCGCATTACACAACACTGATCACAAAAAAGATCAACGCAGGCTCATGCTGTCAGGTCAACGTCCCAATGAGTGCGGCTATTGTTGGGTTATGGAAGATGCCGGAAAACTCAGTGACCGACACTATCGTTCAGGCGAGCCTTGGGCTGCCGAACATCTCGCAACAATCAAAAACAGCACCGGTGACGAAGATGTAGTTCCTAGCTATGTGGAAGTAAACTTCAACAGCGCCTGCAATCTCCGATGCTCGTATTGCAGCCCACAATTCTCCAGCAGCTGGGCCGAAGAGATTGCACATTATGGCGCCTATCCTACCAGCACGCCACACAATCATCCAGACCATTTCACAGGTGATCGCCGTGTGATACCTAACCGAGAACACAATCCCTACGTGGAAGCATTCTGGGCTTGGTGGCCTGAGCTGTATCCGCAGTTGAAACATTTCCGCATGACCGGAGGCGAGCCTTTGTTGGATCGCAATACCTATCGTGTGTTTGATCATGTGCTGGCCAATCCCAAACCCGATCTGCATCTCAATGTGACCAGCAACTTCAGTGTAGATGAGCGGAGTTGGCAACGGTATTTGGATTATGTGAAACGTTTATGCGAAGGTGAGAACATTGAGCACTTCATGCAGTTCGTGAGCTTGGATACCATTGGACCACAAGCCGAATACATACGCCATGGATTAGATTTCAATCTGCTGTGGGACCGTGTTAATCAGTTCCTCACCGAGATACCCGGAAAAAATTCCATCACCTTCATCATGACAATGAACAACCTTTCAGTGACCACTATGGGATCTTTGTTTGCTGCCATATTGGGACTTAGGCAGATGTACTCTAAGACCTATCAGCGTGTATGGTTTGATACACCCTTGTTGAAAACGCCCACATGGCAGAGCATACAACTGCTGCCGGAGATGTATGTAGACAAGCTAGAAGAAATATGGGCCTGGATGATCCGGTGGACAGAAACCCCAGAGACACGTTTCCAAGGATTCAAGGACTACGAAATCGCACGTTTGGATCGAGACATAGCTTGGATGCGTGAAGGCCAAAATCTCGACCCCATGTTCATACAACGCAACAAAGCTGATTTCTATAGGTTCTTTTCCGAACATGATCGTCGTCGTGGCACTAATTTTTTAGAGACCTTTCCAGAAATGTCAAGTTGGTGGTCAGAATGTGAATATCATGCTCGGCAATCGTAAACTGATCTTAGACACATTCTGCGAAGTATTTGATCTCCTAAAACCTTGGTGTGATGAAGAGTTCTTTGATCTTGACGAACATGAGCTAGTACCTAATGCTATCTACGTGATAGGTCGGACCGAATTTAAAGTTCATCAACATAAAATTAGACAGTGGGTTGAATCGGATCTAGTCAAAGTCATACTGAGTAATCCTGCCGAAGGGTCCGAAACATTGAAATGGCAATGTATATCCATGCACCATTGTGTTGACCTTGTAAAGAACGGCCAAATATTATTGATCGGTGGCGGTAACATGGAGTCAGCCTGGCCTCATTTGCAGTATGAATGTTTCCTACCTAAAATTTTAGACTATGAAGAAAACCTTGAAGAAATACAACACAGTCAAGATATATTCCTACAGAAACAAAAACCATACAAATTTTTGTTTTTAAATGGCCGCCAAAGATTGCACCGCAAATATTTGATAGAATATCTAGATATCCATAATCTATTAGACCAGGGATTATGGACTTGGCTTGATAAGACACCACATCAAAATAGCAATCTTAAATTGATTGAAGATGGTCAAGATTTTTTACTGCGACCTAGAGCGGTACATTACCTTCCGTCGGAATACGAGGTTCCGAAGTATAGAGATAAGATAGGAGCTTCTCCGAATATTTTTACTAAGTTTGATCTGTTCAATAGAGAATGGGGAGAAATATATCTTTATGCTCCTCCTTATGTAGACACTTACTTCAGTATAATCACTGAGACTGTATACACCTATCCTTATAGTTTTCGCACAGAAAAAATTTGGAAGCCTATAGCCATGGGTCATCCATGGATCTGTGCGGCCAACTATGGTTACTATAAGGACATGCGGAACTTGGGATTCCAGACGTTTTCAAATATAATAGATGAGAGCTTTGATGAGATTGAAAATGATCAGGAACGCATAGAAAGGCTTGCGGTAGTAATACAAGACCTATGCCGCAGCGATTTGCCTGCTTTCCTTGCAGCAGCGGAACCAGTGTGTAAATACAATCAACAGCATCTTGCAGAGATGCGCGTCAAAGTACGCGAAGAATTTCCAGATCGCTTTTTCCAATACCTAAGACAACATCAATGGATGACCTAGAATTCCGTAAGCAAGTTCTTGACCCCAAGAGCTCTAGTTTCTGTGCGGCCAAATGGTACAACGCCACTATCTGGTTAGGGTCAGGCCAGACTACCAGCTGCCATCATCCGCCGGCACATGCCATTAACATCCATGAGCTCAAGCATAATCCCAGTGCCTTGCACAACACCATGGAAAAGAAAGCGGATCGCACACAGATGAAAATGGGCGAGCGGCCTGCTGATTGCGAATACTGCTGGAAGATTGAAGACATGGACACCAACGCTGTGAGCGATCGTGTGTACAAGTCAAAGATATACCCTATAGAGGCCCTTAATGAAGCATTCAACACCCCCAACTCAGCGGATGTCAATCTCCGCACTCTTGAAATCAGTTTTGACCGTACTTGCCAATTCGCTTGCTCTTATTGCAATCCTGCTTTTAGTTCCACTTGGGTCCGCGATATCCGCACAAACGGACCCTATAACGGATTGGTTAGCGATGGTCGGAACCATTTTACTCACCCTCATGATCACAGCCAACTTTATAAATTCGGTGAGGCTAATCCATACGTGGAAGCGTTCTTCCGGTGGTGGGAATCTGACCTCCACCGAACACTACAAGAACTCCGAATAACCGGCGGCGAACCTTTGATGTCGGGCTACACCTGGCAGCTCATAGACTGGTTTAAACAGAATCAAGGCCGCTCAAACACACGCCTGGCTATTAACTCTAACCTAGGGTTCGATGAACACAAGCTCACAGAATTTATCGAAGCCATCCGCCCACTGCCGCATGTGGAAGTATACACCAGCTGTGAAGCCACATGGATGCAGGCTGAATACATCCGTGATGGCTTGGACTATCATCAATGGTACGACAATGTGCAGACCTTGATTGAATCTGGCACTATCAAAGCCCTGCATGTGATGTGTACTATCAACGCCCTATGCTTGGATAGCCTTAATCAGTTCCTGGACCATTTGGTAGCACTCAAGGCCTTGTATGGACGCCAGGCGGTGAGTTTTACTTTGAACATCTTGCGCTTTCCCAGTTTCCAGTCTCCATTGGTGTTGCCTGAAGATATCCGAGCACTATACCGCGCTCGATTGCAGGCCTGGTATGCACAGAACGAAACCAATGAGTTCTTGCACGAACACGAGCTGCGTCATGTGCAAAGATTGATTGACTACTTGACACATGTGGATAGTCCACACAGCGAAGCATTTGAAATGCCCAAGCTACGCAATGATTTTTATCAATTCTACACTCAGTATGATCAGCGTAGGAATAAAAATTTTGCTACAGTTTTTCCTGATTTAGCAGCATGGTACCAAAGTTTAATATGCTAAAAGCTGTGAACATATATTATCCGGGCACAGGTGGCAACATGTTATCTAGAGTATTGAGTTTGGCTCCAAATGCCATACTCGCGACCAATGGTGAAAATCCATTGGAATATGAAACTCGTGTGAGTGCCGAAGAAAAAATGCAGCGTTTTTTAAACTGGGGAGGTTACAATTATAAATGGAAACAAAGAGAAGATGCGCACAAGCATTCGTACAGATTAGGTATCGTTCCTTTTATCAAGTACGAAAAGTCTCCACTCTGGCTCATTGAAAAACTTCATCCCACTGAGTTTTATTACAAAGAACAGCTGAATCTATGGGAGAAGAACAATACCTTTGAGCATTTTATTTTTACAACTGTTACCAAGCAAGATATAAAATTTGTGACCACGAAACAAATATCAAAATCTTACTCTGTGAACTATGATATTGAGCATCCTCTTATGTGCCAGTTAGAAACAAGATTCGCGGATCGTAGGATTGATATACCATTTGGTTGTTTTTTTTCTCAAAACGAATTTATGGACCATATCAAAAAAGTCGACAGCCAAATTGGATTAGATCTTGATCTTGATCTTGCAGCTCAGATTTGGCAAAAATGGTATACAGAAAGCACTAAAGTTTGGGACCCAAAATGAAACCGTACAACTACAATTCTTCAGATCCTGTAAAAATTTCTTTGGATCAGCTCACTGATAGACAACAATATCTTTTGACTGAAAGCAAGACTTTTTGCATGTATCCTTGGACTACCTTACATTCCTATCCCACTGGTGAAGCCTATCCTTGCTGTCATGCTGAAATGAAAGTAGGACAGATAGGAAACTGTCGCGAACAAAGCCTTGACCAAATATGGCATGGAGAACCCATGCAAAAATTGCGTGACAACATGCTGAATAATGTCGAGAGCAAACATTGTACCAGATGTTATGAACAGGAACAATCGGGGTTTTTTAGTGGACGTCGTAGTGCCAACAAACACTTTGGACACCATATTCATAAAGTAGAATCTGCCCCTTTTGAGATGATCTATTGGGACATACGCTTCAGCAATCTATGCAATCTCCGATGTCGAAGCTGTGGTCACATATTCAGTAGCCAATGGTATCAAGATCAAGCACAACTAGCTGGCAAGGATTGGGCACAGCGTAATCAACCACTCAACATCGCAGGTCGTACTCCTGACGATATGTGGCAGCAGCTCTTACCACACATTGACTATGTGGAACAGATCTATTTTGCCGGCGGTGAACCATTGTTGATGGAAGAACATTATCATATCTTGGAAGAACTGGTCAAAAGATCCTTGTTCCATGTACGTTTGATCTATAATACCAACTTCACTAATACCAAGCTCAAGCACAAGAGTGTGTTTGATTACTGGAAACTGTTTGATAGTGTGAGCGTGGGTGCCAGTCTTGACGGCTGTGAAGGTCATGCCGAATACATTCGCAAGGGCACTGTATGGGATCAAGTGGAGCGCAATCGCGTAGAAATGTTGAAGGTATGTCCACAGGTAGACTTCTATATCTCTCCCACTCTCAGTATCATGAATGCCTTGCACTTACCTGATTTCCATCGTAACTGGGTGGAGCGCGGATTTATATCTCCAAAAGATTTGAATATCAACATCCTACAAGATCCAGCATACTACAGGATAGATATTGCCAGTGCAGCCTACAAACAAGAAATACAGCAGAAGTATGAAGAACATATACAATGGTTGAAGCCGCATGATGCCTTACAAAGAGCCAAAGTAGGTTTTGAAAGCGCGATCAACTTTATGAATGCCACGGATAACAGTCATCTCATTGATACCTTCTGGCGCAAAACACAGGAGCTTGACATTATTAGGAACGAAAACATATTGGATCATATACCAGAGTTAGGCTCGTTATGAAACCGCCCCATGATCAATTTTGTGTGTTACCTTGGGTCAGCTTAGAAGCCAGTCCTGTTGGAACCGTGCGTCCTTGTTGTCTAGCCGAAGATGAAATCATTGATGATAATGGGCACAAATTCCAGTTGGCCAAGGCCAACTTTGTGGACATACAAAACAGCAACCACATGAAGATCTTGCGGCAAGATTTTTTGAGTGGTAAGAAGCCAGAGACTTGCCGCAAGTGTTGGAACGAAGAACGCAGTGGCCGTACCAGTAAACGAATGCACACCTTGGATAGGCTCAAGCACATATTGCCCAATCAAACTTGGACAGTAAATGCAAAACCCTTGATGTTCTTGGATCTCAAATTGGGCAACATCTGCAACTTGAAATGTCGTATATGTGGTTCCTGGTCTAGCTCATCATTTGCAGTGGAGGAGATTGCACATGATATATCATCGGATAGGAAAAACAGTTTCCATTACCAGATGCTCAAAGCCGGACGTTGGCCACGAGAAAATCAACAGTTCTGGCAACAGATAGATCAGCATCTTTCGGACATCCGCTATATCGAATTCACCGGCGGTGAACCGTTCATGATTGAAGAGCATTTCGACATGCTGCGTGGTATGGTTGATCGTGGTATTGCCCATCAGGTAGAAATACATTATAATACCAATGGCACACAGTATCCTCAGGCGGCTGTTGATATCTGGAAGCACTTTAAAACTGTAGAAATCGCATTCAGCATAGACGACCTTGATCGAAGATTTGAATATCAACGTGACAACGCACAGTGGGCAGATGTAGAACGAAACATAGGACTATTTAAAAATTTGCGTGCCCAACATCCTAATCTTCAACTACAATGTTGCTCAACTGTGAATGTGTTTAATGTACGCTATATTGATCAGTTGGCTTGGTGGGTAGCCAGTCAAGATTTTGATTTTGTATATTGGAACATGCTACATGAGGCTTGGTATC
>Ga0181344_1000411_pt1 | contig 17180 bp, 18 predicted proteins | sample Su13VDMLBDD_FD_130098 | JGI IMG/M metagenome (GOLD analysis project Ga0181344, IMG submission 130098) | Freshwater viral communities from Lake Michigan, USA - Su13.VD.MLB.D.D | ecosystem: Environmental > Aquatic > Freshwater > Lake | place: USA: Michigan | collected 2013-07-15
ATAATGTCATCGATAGTTTTCGGACGCCATTTTTCCCATAATAATAATTTATTTACTGACATATTTATTAAGTGTTTATAACTTAATATAGAAAAGTTTAATTAAAAAGTTTATACTCTTTTAAGTATTTTAGACTGTTATTTCTTTTTAATGTTGTATAGTGCGTATTTGATTCTACTATTAATTCTCTGGTGTTTTTCCAAAAGTCTATATTATTCAGTTTTTTGTCTTGAACACCCCATATATAGTCATATCCTAAACTATAAGTATAATTTTTTAGTTTACTACCTATACCCATATTTTTATATTCTGGTAAAACTGCCAGTGATATACCTTGTAGTCCTTTATCACTTATCTTTTCTTTAAAGTATATTTCCGTTTCATCTTTTGGGAAATCCGTTAGACTATTACTTTTAATTTGTTCAAAAAATAAATTAAGCGATTTCTCTGCTAATAAGTAACATCCTACTATTTTATCATCAATACTAGCTTTTATTGAAATTCCATTATTTAACCTTGGTTTTATTTTTCTCAATATTTCTTCCTTTGAGTCTATGAAACCAAAGTTTATTACTAATATTTCAACAACATCATTATTATCTTCTTCGTTTATTATGCTAATATCTATCATAGTGGATTTCCTATTAAATATTCCTCTTCTGTTTCAGTACCATCGTGAAGAGTTCTGGTATAAACACCGTTTCCAATCCAATTTATTTCTGAATGAGGGAAAACTTTACTTACTGTTTGTTTATCACAGTATCTACAATCTGCACCTATAAGTATTTCGGCAGGTCTTCCAGACACTTCTATCCAAAAACCTTCTCTATGTAGTAAAGTAATCAATTGTTTCATTAATTCTTTTCTTGCTTCTTTTGTACCATCGTGACCCCAACCAGAAATTTTATGTCCGTGAGATTCTCTTGAGAATATTACAACATCTGCATTAGGATCTTTATCTATATCAACTGCTGTCCAGAAAGTTAAATCTGGATCATTAACAACTGCTTCAGGTGATGAGATTCTAACGTGTCCACCAAGTGGCTTATAAGCTAGATCAACAATCTCCCATATTTCTTTTTTTAGTTTACTTCTATCTTCCATAGTAAGTTCAGCCCATTTATTCTTATCGTATAAATCGGAAAAAGTAAAGTCTTCAAATAGTTTAATATAATTCATACTTCTATATATTAAATTAGAGAGTTATATTTTTTAATATATATCTTATGATTGGAGATAGATTTAATTTTGAAGATGTATTCTTTAGAGATTTAACAGTATGTGTGTTAGATACATTAGAAGGACAAGTAAAATGGGTAAATAAATTTACCTCAGGTGATAGATTTGTAGAAGTACCTTTTTATTACTCAATGACAGGAGATGAGAGATTTTTATTAGATTCATTTACTGATGATATAGTTTCTGGTGATTCTTCTGGTAATGGTAGATATGTTGAATTAAATACTGATATTATACCTAGAGGACATTTGACAATGAAATCATTTGCAATTCGTTCAGATGAGTTTGCTAATCCAAATGTTTGGTTAAGAACTGTAGTTGAGAATGAAGTTGAGATAAGAAAAGTTTTAGGAAGAATTAGAGCAGTACCTGTTACAGTTAGTTATGACTTGACTATATTACTTTCAAGTGAAATTGATAGTTTTAAGTGTAGTCAAGCAGTTATGGATACATTATGGTTATATAAATTTATGTATTTTGAACATAATTTTATGAATATTGATGCAGTTATTTTGATGCCAGATTCAAATACTATTGAGATGACTAGGGAAAAGAATTTAACTTCAGATAATTCAATAAAAATGACTGTTTCATTTGAAGTACAAACATATTATCCTGCATTTAGAAAGGATAGAGCTGATTTTCCTGGTTATACTAAAGAAAATGGTGGAATGTCTGACCTTAATGGTTATGCTATTGAGGGTGGTTATTCTGATTTCTTTAGTCAACCACCTAACTCTAATGAAGGTTTCTTTGTTACACCTAAGAGAACTCGCTGGTTTAATAACATTTTAAGAGCGAGAGAACAAAGTTCAAGGAGATATGATAATCCTAATGGAGATCCACCAAATAAAAATAAATAAAAATAAAAAAAGGAAAAAAATGGCTTTTTTACCTTAATATATAGTTTATACAAAAAAAATAATAAATTAGAAATATGAAGAATCTTAAACTTGAATTGTTTAACTTCAAAAAAGATCTTTCTCTTGACCAAGAAGAAATATCTACAATTGTAGAAGGACATATGAATGCTTGTAATCAACATTCAGAGAAAACTATAATTACTTCTCTTAATGAAAGATTAAAACCTTATACTTATGATAAGAGTGTGAAGTTATTATTAGAGAGTCTTAATGATGACATGGCGGCTTTTGAATTATTATATGAATTGAAAAATTTATATGGAGTTCTTAATACTAGAAATCAAGGAGAACTTTACAGACAACCTATAAATGTATTATTACAAACTATTAATCTTGAAACAGATCAAGATAGAATGTCAAAAATTCTTAATGAATTGGCTATCTATGACTGGGTTCCAGAAATTAAAGTATTTGTACATAATTTAACAAAATCACCAGAAAAAAGATCTAATCTTTTAAGTGGTGGTAGTGCAGAATCAATTTTTACAATTGTTGAACAAGTTGAAGAAGGTCATGTTGCTTTAGTTAGAGATTCTTGGTTTTTATTAACTGAAAATTCAATTGAAAAAACTTTATTAGAAAATCACGTTAAAGATACTGAAACTTTAAGAAGTTTAAGAACTTTAGAAACTGCTATTAAATATTCAACAGTTACAGAAAGTAGAATTAACTTTAGAGTTTCTGAGTATTTAACAATTGGTTTAGCAGTTGGTAAAAAAGGTGGTTTGTTTATCAATGATGATGAGTTAAATGAAGAAACTACATTAGAAAGTTTATTCAACTCTCCAATTATTCCTATCGTTAACAAAAACTTTTATCCTGTTTTATTAGAAACTTCTAAAAACTTAGATAAATTTGTTGAGTTAGACGTTGTAAAAAGAGTTAATAACTTAGTAAATCCTTATTTAGAAGTATTTGCTTTCAATTACAAAAATAATACATTTGTTTACAGATGTGATGAAAGATATGGTAACTCATTCTTCAAATATGAATCTGCTTTAGAATTAGTAAATGAAGTAAGAAATGAATTAAACTATGATTTAACTTATTTCTTTGAAAATAAATTAAACAAAGAAATCATTGTTAAAAGAAAACTTGAAGATAAAGAAAGAGAAATTTCTCTTAAATTAGAAGATGTTCAATTTAACATTGAGAAAATCAAAGGTTCATTAAAAATGATTGGTGAGTCAGAAGTTTTAACAACTGCTCTTAAAAATTTAGAGAAAAGACAAACTAATCTTAATACTGAATTACAGGCTATTAAAGAATTACAATACAAAGAAAGAATTAAAGGATAATCTTTAAAAAATTATTAAAAATACTCAAACGAAAGTTTGAGTATTTTTTTTTAAACTTTTTTCATTGAATATATATAACATGAATGAATAGCATTACAGAGTTTAACTCTGAAAAAAATAAATGCTATATATGTACTTAAATAATAAGGAGCTTTATATCGAGATAATCGTAAGTAAAGCACAAGGAAGATTAACGAGAAATGCGGAGAAAATGCTAGAGTTACTAGCGAAAAAAACAATAAAAAAAATGAGATACTGGTCTAATGATGACAAGTTAGATTGTTACCAAAGTGGTTTATTAGATATGTTCCAAAACTGGTATAACTTCAATGAAGATAAGTCAATTAATGCGTTTGCTTACTTCACAGAAATTTTCAAAAGAGGTTTGGCAAGAGGTTGGAATGATCTTTATAAAAAGAAAGGTGATAACGAACATCAAATTAGACTTATCTCAATAAATAGTGCTAATGATGGAAATGGCTTGCACTCTATATAGTTTTGATATAGTATCAGATCCTGGATTTAGTTCTGCAACAATTTCAATTTTTCCAAAACAATATATAAGAAAGAAAAGAATAAAAAACTTATTTGATTTTTAGTATAGAATACTTTTAAAACAATTTATTATGAATAAAGTTTATCTTCAAATCTGGGAAGAATCAATTATTAATCAAGGAACAAGACCTGATGGCTGTTCTTTACATATAGATTTAGAATCAAATAAAAAGTATTTAAGATCTATTTATGAATTTAGAGAGAATATGAAGATACCAGACGAATATGACTCTGCAGTCGGAGAGCCAATTGAAGTTTTAGTTAATGATGATGTATATAAATTGATTAAAAATGACAAAACAATTAGATTATTACAAAATGAGTTTAATAATCTAATACAATTAAAAGATATATTAGTGGAATGATGAAACTTTTAACAATATTAACACCATTACTATTTATAATAAATATTTTGTACTTTATTGTAAATAAAGATAGATTACAAAAAAAATCTTTTGAAAAAAATATAGAAAGTGTTAAATTTACTGAAGTTTTATTCTATTATATAAACCTATTCTTTTACATTTTTATATTATTGGGTACATTTACTGGTGATAATATTTGTATTGTATTATTTGTGTTATATCTAATTAAGTTTCCAATCTATCACATAAATAAAAAGATATATAAAGTATATTCTTATTTATATCCTTATATGAATATAATAATTTTACTATACTCTATATTCCAAATTTCTTTAAGTGTTGCTCAGTTATGATAATAAACTCATAACCTTTCTTATTACACCAAGAAATCATAGTTTCCCATTTATTCTTATTCTTATAAGCCATTTTAAGGTCATACTCGAAGTTCTTCAACTTCTTTAAACCATTTTGAGGTACATTCATTTTACCTTCATTTAAGTCTATTACCATTTGATATTCTTTCATTGGTTTAACTTCCACTACAACTCTTTTTCTACTTCCATCTGGGAGTTGCATTTCATAATAAAAGTCTGGATAATAACAATGTTCTTTTACTCTCATATCTCCACTATCAAAATGTGTCATCTGATATGGTATTTTCAAACATTCTGCACCCCACATTAAAATTTCTGGTTTGTTATCTAACCAAGTCATTATTCTTTTTTCCCAAGAGCTTCTAAAGTAAACACCACCATTGGTATTTAGTTTCATTACTTTGTCTTTGTTTACTGGGATAAAGTTTCCTTGATTGTAGTTCTTATTATTTGGTTTTGAATTTATCATATTTTATATATAAATAAAAAATATTTCTCTTATGGCAGAGTTATTAGAACGTGTTAAATTAAGTTTACTTTATAATGGAAATGGAATTGTTGACAATTTTAAAAACAATTCTTTATTCTTTTATGAAAAATATAACAAGTCTGATAAAGATGTTGAATCTATTAATATTAAAGATATTTATCCTGGTGGTTTCTACTTCTTTCACTATAAGGATGATTCAAACTGGATGAAATACTCACCTGTTTTTATAGTTGATTTTAAAAAATTTGAAGATAAAGTAATTCTATTTGCAGTTAATTTCAATTTCGTACCAATGGAAATAAGAACCCAAATTTTTGATGCTTTTATTTTACCGGAAGATTTTGAAAAAAATAATTTTTTAAAAGTTGATTATGAAGGAATGTATAAACAATTACTAAAATTTGGATTTGAATATTCTTTAATGGAGTTTAATGCAGCACAATTAGTTTTAGTACATAGAATTAGTTTAGAAATGTTACCAAGATTCTTATACTCTCAACACCCTATAAATAAATATGATCCGAAAAAACTAGTACAAATTTGGCAAGCCAAACTTGAAGGTAGAAATCAAAGACATAAAGAAATAATTTCTTCGATTATAAGTGAATTTTATGATATAAATAATGAAATCTCAGATAAGTATAATGTTATGAGAGATCACATAAAACGTTTGCAGACAAGTCTTACCAAGTATGGAAAGGGTTAAAATAGGAAAAAGTAAAATTTAATATATACATAAATTTAAAATTAATTTAATACATGGCTTCTTATAATAACTTTAATCAAGAAAATCAAAACAATGTAGGTTCGAACTTTGCAATGATGAACTCTTCGGGAGTTGAAAATAAAGGTTTATTCAGTAGAATTTTGAGAAACCTATCATCATATGGAATGAACTTCGATGATATGATTGTAAGAAATCAAGTTGGTATTGGTATAAATGAAGATCCGTATGCTGCTAAAGGAAATTCAATGTATGACTTCTTTTCACAGCGAGCTGTTGCGTCAGTATTAAATAGAAAATCTATTCCTTATTTAGATAAAGCTTATGCAGACAAGAGAAGAATTTTAAGAGAGTATTCCGTTAAAGACGAAATTAGAGACTTTATAAGTACAATTGCAGACGAATGTATAGTATATAACGATGAGAAGGACTTCTGTTCTCCTACTGCTCTCCCAACGTCTTATTCACAAGAAATACAGGAGAAGTACCAAGAGTATTTTGAGAAACTTTATAACAAGTTTGGTTTTGCTGATAATATCACCGCTTGGAATATGATGAAAGACTTCTTAATTGATGGATATTTGGCATTAGAGATTATTTATGATGATAAAAAGAAAAATATTATTGGTTTTAATAGAATTAGACCAGAAACTGTTGTTCCTGCTTATGAACCAGCAATTGGTCACTTATGGATTCAGTTTCCTGAAGATCCACAATTAAGAAGAATCTTCTTAGATTCTCAATTAGTTTATATTTCTTACTCAACTCAAAATGAGTTTTCTGAAACATCTTATATTGAGGGTTTAATTAAACCATATAATCAATTAAAAATCTTACAACAAACAAGAATAATGTTTAACATTATCAATGCAACGGTTTATCAAAAGTTTACTATTCCAATTAAAGGTATGTCAAGACAAAGAGCGGAAGAACAAATAGGACAATTGATACATGATTATTCTGAAGAAGTAGAATGGGATGAATCATTGGGTACAATGACAATCAATGGTTCTAAACATTTACCTTATAACAAACAAGTTTGGTTCCCTGAAGGAGATGGTGGAACACCAAATATGGAGTTAGTTTCTCCACAAGGTCATAACTTAAATGATGACTCAATGTTAGATTGGTTTTTTAAAGCTTTAAAAAGAGCCTCAAAGATTCCAATGTCGAGATTTGAAGGCGAAAATGGTGGTGGTAACTTAATTACTGATGCTGGAGAGATGACAAGAGATGAGATTAAGTTTCATAACTTTATCAGTAGATTAAGAGCAAACTTCAAAGAATTGATTGTTAAACCATTAAGATTACAAATGTTGATCGAGTTCCCTGAATTAACAGAGGATGAATTCTTTACAAATGGTGTCGATATAACATTCTTCTCAAATCAAGTATTTGAAGAGTGGAAAAAATTAAATAACTTAGAAAAGAAAGCCGGTATTGTTGGTACAATGCTTGGAGTAATGAATGGTGAGAAACCTTACTTCCATATTGAATGGATTATGGATAACATTTTCAAATTAACTCCTGAAGAAAAAGCAGAGAACCAAAAATACTGGGATAAAGACGCAATGAATGCCGCAGCTAATGCAACTGGTGAACCAGGCGCACCATCAGAAGGTGGTGGAGGTGGAATGCCAGAAATGGGTGGTGAAGCACCAGAAGGTGGTGGTCAAGCCGCACCAGAAGGTGGTGAAGCTCCTGCACAAGGTGGTGCTCAGGGTGGTGCTCAAGCCGCACCTCAAGCCGCACCAGAACCTCCTGCCCCAGAAGCACCGGGTGGTGGAGAGTTCGAGTTCTAATAAAAAAATCCTTTCAAATGAAAGGATTTTTATTTTGGTATCATATTAAAGAAGAGATGATTTCCTTTAAGTATTTGTTTTATTTTTAAAAATAGACCATCTTTTAATATGGCTTTAACTATCTCACCATTTTGATTTTCAATACAATGTACTTTTAATGTTAGTTTTTCAATCTTACTATCATTTAAAATAAATGTCATACCACTTACAGTACAACATATATTTTTCACTGGTACTATATCTTCATCATTATCGAGTGTGATAAACTTTGAAATGTTATCTATATCAAACTCTATTCTTTTACCTTGTTCTAGTAGAAGATTTAACTTTATCTCTCTATAGGTTGCTTTCCATTCTTTATACGTTGAGAGTGCATCATTATAATCATCTAATTTTACATTCTCATCTAAATCAACTTCTAAGAAAAAATCTGGTTCCATTAGAATAATTCAAAATCGATTTGTTTTCTGTCTAAATCAACTGCTTTAACGGTTACTTTTACTTCGTCTCCTAGTCTAATTGATCCACCAGATTTTAAATTTACTGTATAGTTTTCTGTATCAACACTATGGTTACCATTATATCTAACCATGCCTTCACATTTACTTTCAATGAGTTCAACATACATACCCCAATCGGTTACTCCAGATACAATACCATCAAAAACTTGTCCGATTTTATCTTCTAAGTATTCAATTTGTTTGTATTTAATAGAATCTCGTTGAGCTTTTGCTGCTAAGATTTCTCTTTCAGAACACCATTTAGCCATACCTTCAATTTTTTGAGGACTTCCATTTGGTTTCTTGTTTAAGAAATCCATTAAAACTCTATGAGTTATTAAATCTGGGTATCTTCTAATTGGAGAAGTAAAATGAGAATAGTGAGTAAACCCTAATCCATAGTGTCCTGCATTTATTGTTGTATAAGTGGCCTTAGACATACATCTTGTGATTAAAGTTTCAATCATATTTTCTTCTGGTTGATCTTTTATATCTGCTACTAACTGATTTATAGATTTTTTCAGATTTGTTGTGTCTGATGTTAAATCTAAACTATAACCAAAGTTTTTACATATTAAAGAAAGTGATTCTAGTTTTTCAAGATTAGGACTATTGTGTACTCTATAAACATTATGGTATCTAGCATCTGAAAGTAGTTTTGCAACTAATTTATTTGCAAGTAACATATATTCTTCAATCAATTTATTTGCATCTTTTTGAGTTTTAAAATAAACACCTGTTGGCTTCTTTGTAGTTTCGTCTAATTTGAATCTTACTTCAATTCCACCCATTTCAATAGAACCATCATTTATTCTTTGTTTTCTCATTTTTTTGGCAATAGAATCTAATAGGAGTATTTCACTTTTGAAATCACCATCTTTTCCTTCTATTATTTCTTGAGCTTCTTCATAAGAGTATCTTCTATCAGAGTGTATAACAGTTTTACCAAACCATTTATCAAGAATTTGTCCATCATTATTTAATTTAACAATAACAGAGAAACAAAGTTTATCTTCATTAGGTCTTAGTGAACATACACCATTACTTAATCTTTCTGGTAACATTGGTACACATCTATCAACTAAGTAAACTGATGTTGCTCTTTTAATAGCTTCTTCATCAATTATACCACCTTCTTTAATATAATGTGAAACGTCTGCGATATGAATACCTACTTCAACTGTGTTATCATCAATTATATTAACTGAAAGAGCGTCGTCAAAATCTTTGGCGTCGACCGGGTCAATTGTAAAAGTTGTGATATTTCTTAAATCTCGTCTGTTATTGATTTCTGATTCGGGAATTGTGAAGTCTATTAATTCCGCTTCGGCTTCTACCATTAAAGGAAAGTTATTTGGTAAACCGTACTCATACATAATTGAGTTCATTTCTGCATTGTTCTCACCTGAACTACCAAGTATTTCTACTATTTTTGCTTTTGGTGATTTTGTTCCTGGTTCCCAGTCGATTAGTTCGACCAGAACTTTTTGATCTTGTAGTGCATCGTGTTCTCCTTTTATATAAAAGTCAACTGCTAATTTTTGATTATCTGGTACGACAAAGATAAGTTTTTTATTTTCTTTGTTTATTTGTACTTTACCGACAAATTGAGTTCTAAATCTTTCAAGAACTTCAAGAACCTCTGCTTCTAGCTTGTTGTTCTTACTTATTATTTTAACTCTTACTTTATCACCATTTAGTGAATTAAGAGTATTTCTTTTAAATATAAAGATATTTTTATCTTCTATATTTATTGAGGCATTTCCGCTGTTTGCGAAATCGATAGAACCTTCGTAGATACTATCTTCTTTAATTTTATTCATTATTTAATTTTTTTTTGTTTTTAGAAATGTTGTCAACCCCATACTTCTCCACCAGTGTTTTCTTCATTTTCTGCAAAACCTTTTCATTTTGTATCGGATAATCTACTCCGAAATTTTTTCTTAATGTTTCTTTTCTTTTAACTTCAGAACACTTTCTACAATAATAGTCACCCCAATTATTATTATATTTTAAGTAGTTCTTATAAATTACTTCTTTTTCAATCCCACAAGAATCACATTTACATTTTATTTTGTAATGTGAACCCTTTGGTAGTAACTCAACTGGAATTACAATTTCTTCACTTATATATACATCATATCCTAAATCATCATAATAGTTGTAATTTGACTCAGTGATTTTTACATTTATTTCTCTTGATAGGATCATAAAAAACCGCATTTTTTTAAGTATTTATTAAATATACTCTTTTTCCTCCAAGATTTTTACAAAGATAAAAAATCCATTTGATATATCTGCAAAAAAATGTACAAATTTTTTCACTGTAAAAAATCCACCTTTAAAATTTTACGGTTTTAAACAGGAAATATATACCATCGTAATAACTACAAAAAATAATTATTTTAAATGAAACCGGTTTTAATAGTAGAAAATTCAACAAGTTCATTGATTAAGGAAAATTCCTCTAATCGTAAAGACTATGTATTGGGTGGTACTTTTACTGAGTTTGGTGTAAAGAATCGTAATGAGAGAATATATCAAGCTGAGAAATTTTTACCAGCATTACAAGAAATGAACGAAAGAATGAACAGCTTAGGTGCTGTCTATGGTGAATTCGATCACCCGGATGTCTTTGATACTTCGTTATCAAGAGCATCACACATTATTACAAAGGCAGAGTTTGTTGCTGAAAAGAACATCGTTGCTGGAGAAATAAAATTACTAAGTACTTACTGGGGTAAAGAAGCGAAAGCATTAGTTGACGATGGATGTCCAGTTTTTGTATCATCAAGAGCTGCTGGTATAACAGAATCAGATGGTTCAGTATCATTGAAAAAACTTTTTACTTATGACATTGTTGCAGATCCAGGATTTGCTTCAGCGAAAATGAGTGTTAGAGTTTTGAATGAGTCATTAGGTTTTTGCCCAGAAGGACAAATCGAAAAAAATAACTTTAGGATATATGAATTGTCCGACGAGTCAAAAATAAATGAATTATTCGGTATGAACAAAGATGAATTTGTAACCAAGAAACAGTTAAGTGACTATTCACAGTATTTGGTTAAAGAGATTGCTTCAACAAAAAATGAAGTAAAAAGTGCTATTTCTAAAGGTAATATGCCTGCTAAGAAATTAGAACAACTATTAGAGTATTATGAAGAATTAAATAATACTAACGCACAAGTTGCTAAATATTTAGATTATTTGGCTGACAAAATCCAAGTGGTGGTTAATGAAAATAAATCATTAAAAGATACTACTACTCAATTAGCTAAACATAATGACTATTTAGCTGAAAACTTAGAAAAAGCAATTAACTACTCTGAGTACTTAGCTGAAAACTTAGACAAAAACATTGAATACTCTGAGTACTTAGCTGAAAACTTAGACAAAAACATTAATTATTCAGAATATATTGCTGAGAACTTAGACAAAAACATTTCTTACTCAGAATACTTAGCTGAAAACTTAGACAAAAACATTGAGTATTCAGAATACTTAGCAGAGAACTTAGATAAAAATATCGCTTACTCTGAATATATTGCTGAAAACTTAGATAAAAACATCGCTTACTCAGAATATATTGCTGAGAATGTTGATAACTCAATTGCTTACTCAGAATACTTAGCAGAGCACGTAGAAGGTAACATTGCTTACTCAGAATACATTGCTGAGCATTTAGATGATAACATCGCTTACTCAGAATATGTGGCTGAAAGTTTAGATAAATCTATCTCTTATCAAGGAATGATTGTTGAAAGATTAAATGGTGGTTTTAAATTAAACGAATCAGCTGAAGAAGAAGAAGCACAATTTCCAACTTTAAAAGATGCTGGTTTTGAAGAAAACGAAGACGAATTAGAAGGTGGTGAAGAATTAGAAGCACAAGAAGAAGGTGGTGATGCTCACGGAGATTTCGCTGAAGAAGCTGAGAAATTCGCGGCTGAGGCTGAAGAGTTTGCAAAAGATGCTGCTGAATTTGCTGGTCATGAAGGACACGAAGGTGAAGAACATGATGAAGAAGAATTCGGAGGTGAAGCACAAGAAGAAGATTTTGAAGGAGAAGGAGATGAAGCACCAGAATTTAAAGGTGAAGAAGACTCAGAACTTTCTGAATCAATAAATAGATTAATTGAAGAAGCTAAAAAACGTAAAGTTTCTGAAAGCAGTGATTTGAACTTCTTGAAGTTCTTAAACAAATCACAAGTTGATAGCTTTTATGCACTATCAGACGAAGAACAAGAAAGCGTGAAACTACACATAAACGAAAGTAGTTATTTTACACAAAAAGAAGTTCTTACTTTGATTGCTGAGTCATTATCAACAAAAAACGAATCTCTTGAAGAAAGAGTAATCAGATTAATGCCTGAAAACATGAAGCCAATCTGGGGTCAGTTAAACGAATCTGTGAAGAAATCAGTTTTATCACAAGCTAGATTATATCCAGAAGACGTATTAAAAACTGAAAATCAAATCGAGCATTTCTGGGCAACTAGAAATCTTAAAAAGAATGAGTCTGTAACTAAGAAATTAGTATCTCACGAGGCGTTAATTCAAGAAGACAAATTGTCAAGTAATGAAATGAATGCAATAATGGAAAGATTCAAAAGCTTATAATCTATAAAAAATCCATACTTGTGAAAAACGAGTAAAAACAAGGATATATATAGTATTGTAAAAAAAAACTAAAAAAAAATAAAATTTTTATGTCACACATTAGAATAGATAATCAAAAAGCCATGAAAAAATGGTCTCCAGTGTTGGAAAACATGGGAGTAACAGGTGATAGAGTAGAATGGATGTCAGAATATGCTGAATTTCACTCAATCAACGAAAATGCGTATGTAAACGCATCAAACACTGCTGGTATGGGTAACGTACTTGCTGCACAACCATTTACAAATGCAGGACAAACAATTGGTGGTTCTTTAGCAACAACTGGTGCAGTTGGAACAATTGGTTCAGGAGACGTAGGTCAAAACTTATTACCAGTTGCAATGAAAATTGCTGCTCAAACAATTGGTTTAGATTTAGTAGCTGTTAAGCCAACTCCAGGTCCAAAAATCGATTTATTATATATCGACTTCGCATATGACAATTCACGTTTAGGTGATCAAGATGAAAGACCACAAGTTTTCAAATTGAATGCTACTAACATTAGCTTAATTAACTCAACAATTACTGCTCAACTTGCTGCATCTGCACCATATATCACTCAAACACAAGGTGGTTTATCAGGTGGTAGAGCATGGTTGACATTTGGTGCTGCTACAGCAAGTTTACTTACTTTTACTGAACCAACTAGTAAATATAAATCAGTAGAATTCTTAGGTTTCTCTCGTATCGATGGTTTCCCAATGTTCAGAGCTTATAGACAAGCTAATACTGCACACACTAGTGTTGGTACTTATGCAGGTGGTACTTTTTGGTCATTTGATCAAACAAGAAATACATTTAACCCAACTGCATCAATGACATCACAATTAGAGGAATGGGATTTAACAACACAAGCTGGTGCTGGTTTAACTGCATCAACACCTATTACTGGTGCTACTATCGTATTAGTATCTGCATTAGAAGATCACCTTCCAGGTTTCTCAGCAAACTGGTCTGGTCCAACTGCTTCTGCATCTGGTGCTTACCCAATGTCAAGACAGGAAGATGATGATACTTACTCAGGTGTTATCGGACCAAAAATCTCTTCTAAAACAGTTGCTGTTGGTACTATCGAAGTATCTTCTGCACTTAGAAGAACTGAGATTGAAGATATTAAAGCTAACACAGGTATGGATATCGTTCAAAAAATGGAATCAATCCTTGTTAATGAATTATCTCAAACAATCTCTAAACAAATTGTTAACAAAATATTTGAAATGGGTGCTTTAAATAGAACTACTGCTCCTTTAGCAGGATCTACTTTTTCAAATGCTATTTCTAGTCAAACAATCTTTGACTTAGATACTAGATATGCAGGAACTGCAAATACTGTTGGTGGTGAGACTACTCACGCTGTACAAAGAAAATTGATCACTAAAATTGCTCATGCTTCTAACTACATCGCAACAGAAGGACGTGTTGGACCAGCTCAATACTTAATCACAAATGGAGGTTTAGCTGCAGCATTACAAGATATTGCAGGTTATACTATCAACCCATTAAAATCAAAAATGAACTCTCAAGGTCAATTGTACCCAGTAGGTTCAATCGGAGACATCTCTATCTATGTTGATCCATATATGAGATATAACGATAACAGAATCGTTTTAGGAAGAAAAAATAACCCTGATCAACCAGGTATTATTTTCGTACCTTACTTAATGGCTCAGTCAATTAGCATCATCTCTGAGGCTACATTCGCACCAAGAATGTTACTTAGATCAAGATATGCAGTAACTGAAGTTGGTTGGTACCCACAAAAACAATTCATGACTATCCAAGTTTCTGATGCTCTAGGATTACTTAACTAATCATTAGTTAAAATATTTCAAAAAAAGACCCAATTGGGTCTTTTTTTGTTTTATATAAATAATATATATGTTATGAGATTAAAGAAATATTCGCAGTTTAATGAATCTAAAAAAGATAAATTTCCTAACATTAAAAAAATGGAAATTGATGGATTTTTAGTACATTTAGGTAAAGATGCTAAATCTAATGATCACTTAACATTTAATGTTGCTGATAATGATGATATATGGATGCACGTAAAAGGTGTTCCGGGAAGTCATGTAGTTATTATTGTTAGAGATAATATACCAACTCCAGAGATAATTAAAAAAGTTGCAGAAATTGCAAAAGATAATAGTAAGGCAAAAGGTACAGGTAATGCTATTGTAGTGTACTGTAAAAGACGTTTTGTATCAAAAAGACCAGGTATGAATGATGGTCAAGTAATGGTTGACTATAAAAATGCACATGAAGTCACTATTTAATTTTAATATATAAGAAAAATAAAAACATTTTTAAATGGCAGGTAATGATTATAGAATGAGATATGATGATGAAATAAAAATTTCTTTTTCTGCAAGGTTAAAAACACTTTTAACCAAGATGGAAGATGATTATGATGATTATATCGCATATGAACTTAATTGGATGGCAGATCCTAGATCTAAATATGCCAATGATATGAATATATCAAAATTAGATATATCTGACTCAGATTACTTTTTTGATGCAGTTATTGGTGGTAGAAGACAATATGTAAAAATAGGTACTTTTTTAAGAAGTTATTTTCCTGGTGTTTATGATGAGGAAAGTATTAGAAAATTCTCAACTACTATTGTTCAATTGAAAAAAGGAGTTAAAGTAACTATGGCTCCAGTAGGAACAAGGTTAGAACACCAACCTTTTAAATACAATCCTAAAGATGTACGTTCAACTTTTTTATCTTTAGTTACAAAAACTTATCCAATGGGTCACGAAACAGAAGTATTACAGTTCTTACCAGACCTAGAAATAGATAAATTTGGTAATTATTATAAAATTATCGCTGGTGATGATACTACAATGTTTAGTTCTCACTTAGATACTGCTGATAGAAAACAAGTAGATACTGTACTTTTCTCTAAAATGGAAGATGGTGATGAATATATCTATACTGATGGTATGAGTATATTAGGTGCAGATGATAAATCAGGAGTTGCGGTTATGTTATATATGATGGCACATAATATACCAGGTTTATATTACTTTTTTATTGGAGAAGAAAGAGGTGGTATCGGTTCAAGAGATTTAGCAAGTGAGTATGATTCATTTGATTATCTTAAAAATATAAAAAGATGTGTATCTTTTGATAGAAGAAAAACTGGTTCAGTTATTACTTCTCAATATGGTAGAGTTTGTTGTTCAAATGAATTTGGTGGTGCTTTATGTAAAGAATATAACAAAAGTGGATTAAACCTATCTATTGATCCAACAGGAGTATTTACTGACTCTGCATCATTTATGGATGATATTCCAGAGTGTACTAACGTATCTGTTGGATATAACAATGAACATACTGGTAGAGAAATTCAAAATATGACTTACTTAATTAAATTGGCGGAAGCTTCTTTAAAAGTTAAATGGTCAGAGTTACCAACAGTTAGGAAAGTAGGTTTAAATGAAGAAGTATTAAGAAAACATAAACCTTTAATCAATGATATTAAAAAATATGCTTTTGGATTAGAAGTTAAAACAGTCGGATATCAAGATAAAATCTTTGTTAAGATAGATACTGATATGGCAGACGTTAAAACAATTTTTGACACTCTTTCACAAGTACAAGGATTGATGTATAAACATAAAAATACAGACCCATACGTTATGTTTGACGATGCATTTATTAAAATAGAACTAAAATAATATGATACAGAAATATAAAAGATTTGTAGAAAGAGTTGATGATGAAGCTTGGGAAGGTACTGACCAAGATTGGAATGAAGATTGGGCTGGTGGTGATAGAAAAAAAACTAGTACACCATTACCGTCACGTTTTGATATGTCTGGAGAAATTGCAGATGATGATGATTTTTACGACAGTGAATACTATGGTGGTATTGGTCATAATTTTAACGATTATGACAACAGAGATACTGATTTAGATAGAGATCCAGATTTAACTGATGATGATATAGAAAATGATGATATGGAACACTTAAAATACCTATTAAGAGGTATGTTTAAAAATAAAGGATTTCATAATGTTTCTATTACTAATGATAGTTTAGATTTAACTATTAGATGTAATTTATCTCATAGAGAAAGATTAAGTGACTTAATTAGTTTATTTGATTTAGTAAATAAATTAAAAAATGATATATAAAGACAATACATTTTCTTTAACACCACAAGAAAATCCGAAAGATTTAATTTCGGTTGAAATTGGCGACTCTAAAGAACCGGACGTTGTATTACCACAAGCCA
>Ga0181344_1000412_pt1 | contig 17158 bp, 17 predicted proteins | sample Su13VDMLBDD_FD_130098 | JGI IMG/M metagenome (GOLD analysis project Ga0181344, IMG submission 130098) | Freshwater viral communities from Lake Michigan, USA - Su13.VD.MLB.D.D | ecosystem: Environmental > Aquatic > Freshwater > Lake | place: USA: Michigan | collected 2013-07-15
CAGATTCACAAGCGACTGAGCCGTTCTGTTGATGTTGACAGCGGCGTCCAAGTCGGTGGTAAACAACTCAAAACTGTTGGTCAGAGGGTCGTATGTGGTGTTGGTTGCTGTGTAGGTGTTGCCTAGCACGGTGATTTGATCGCCAAGACGGATACCCGTGTATCCGTTCTGGCCCTCACCGACGCCGACAATTTGAAGAAGCAGCTGCGGATAGCGACGCGTGTTCGCATAGAACTGCCGCTGATCAAAAGCGGCGATGTCGTACGAAAGCGGCGGCGCGTCGTTCTGTTGCAGAGCTCCTTGGTCGCGAATGCCGTTGGTGTAGAGCGCGTCTCCAAGAAAGTCGTCGACGGTCGTGTCAATGACGTTCAGCAGGCCGCCTGTCTCAAAAAAGTCGGTGGTGGTGAAGTACGCTTCCTGGCAAAGGTACATTTCGTCGTCTGGCGGCACGTAGACGACTGTTCCATCTTGCTGTGTGGTGTAGCTTGTCGCCACCCGCGTGCGATACAGCTGCCAGAAGGCTTTGCCTTTCAAGAGAGCCGCAGCCGCGTCCGCGCCGGCTTGGTTGAACATTGGATTCGGAACGGCGATGGTCAGAGCCACGTTCTTGTTTGCGCCGTCGTAGTTATCTTCGCTGTCCAAGTTGTCCACGACGACGCGCCCTGAGGGCACGCCAAGGTGGACAACGCCGTTCACGTCTTTCACACCAAAGACGACGCGATACGCGACGCTTGAACCTGGGGGAAGGAACCCTACAGTCACCGGGTTTAGGCCAGCGGAGTAGATCTGCCAAGTGCGGGGACCGCCAGACAGGACAGGCGCGTTTTCCTTCACATCAACGCGAACGATGCCTCTGGAAGTCGTCGCGTACATGCATTTCTGCACGTACGAAAACTTCATGCGCAGCGTCCCAGGGGCAGGGGGCGCGTAGTTGCCGTCGTAGGCCACAAACGCGCTGCCTGAGTCGTACTCCAAGCTGTAGTCGCCGGCAAAATCGACAGTGTTGGCGACAAGGGTGTTGCCGAAGAGACCCAAAGCCTGAGGCTGCCCGTTGCTTGGGGCGTAGCCGACAGACGCCTGACCACGGCGAGGGCCAATAAGCCCCGGCCCCATCATCACGCAGTTCTCTGCCTTGCGCAGGCCGCCGGCTTGGACCGCTCCAAGCTCGTTCGGCGTGGTCTGGAGGCCGAGCGCGGCAAGGACATTCGGTTCGCCCACGGGCTAGCTCCACCAGCGCCGGTAACCCCAGCGCCACGAGCCCCAGCCGGGGCCGTTGCGGTTGACGACCTTGCGCGCCCGACCGCTTGCGCGAGGGGCAAACAGGTTCTGCAAGGTAAGTTTGACCCGCTCGACTTCAGAGAACGCCTGAGCCATGCGGGGGTCGGCCTGTTCCTGAAGAATCATGGCCGCGACACGCTGCGCGAGCAAAACGGCGGCTTCGGGAGGCACGTCCGCGACAGGGGCGAGTCCCGAACCGATAAACGTGTCGTTCGTCGCAGCCAGGAGAGCCGTGATTTGATCGGCGTCCAGCGCAGAGGCCGCGAACGTCAGGGTCGTAGAGTTCGTCACCGTGCCTGGCAGGGCTTCAGAGATGATCTCGTACGTCACAGGGTCAAGGATGTCGAAATTGCCGGTCGTCATGTCGGTCGTGTCGACCGTCACGCTGTAGTTGCCGGCAGAGGGCCCGGAAACGGCGCTGGCATTCGCGTAGCCGTTGTTCACAATCTGCCGAGGACGTCGGTAGTACGCCATCCGAAGCGACTGGCCGCCGGTCGACGGCTTCGGAAGCAAAACAATCTTGGTGGATCGGATGAAGTACGCGATAGGCCTCTGATAGGACTGCGCGTAGGTCGCCGCCCGCTCCGGCTCCTCGTGGGCGATGCTGATCCACGACACGTTATCGTCGGCAAGCACCTGCACGTCACGAATCTTGGAGGCAATCGAGTCCGAAGGAATCGCGTACGACTCCTGGTTCTGCACCGTTTCAAACTCGTGCAGGTCAACGAAGAACTCTTCGCCGATGGTCGTGAGAAGCGGAACAACGAAAGTGGAGAGCTCGGCGTTCAGGTCGCGGAGGATCGCCGTGTCGGTCGGCCCGCCGTTGGCGGGCTGATAAGACCTCTGTCGGACGAGCGCGATAAGCGCCGTTGCGGATGTCTGATTCGACGCCACGGCGACCCTCCGTACCCAAAAGAACTACAGCAGACCGAGTTCTACTAGACCTTCCCGGAACGCATCGCCTTCAGCTGCGCCAGCTCCTCAGGAGTCACGTCGATGCTGATCTTGTGGTGCTTCTCGGTCCCGGACGCGGCCTCCATCGACTGCTCGGCAGGCGACTCAGACATCTCGTCAGCCAGCGACTCATGCTCCTCGTCGTGTCCGCCCATGCCCTGGCGAGCGTGCATGCTGCCCTGCTTGCCATGCGACCCCGAAGGCTTGCCCTTGCTGACCATCAGCATCGCGGCCATCTGGGGGTGCTTCTCGGTCCCCATCTCGGCCTCGTGCGCCTGCTCCGCGGGCGACTCGGACATCTCGTCGGCCATCGACTCGTGTTCTTCGCTGTGCCCGCCCATCATCTTCATCTTGCGCTTCTTGTCCATGAGCTTCTTGGCAAGACGCGCATGGGCGAAGTTCTCCGCCCCGCTCATGTACTCCTCGTAGTCCTTCTTGTGATCGTACATGGCGTCCTCCTTAGGCGAACGACAACAGTTGAACGATAGGCCCCTGCGGGGTGACAAACACAACGGCAACGTCTTCGGTGGCGCTGTTGCCAACCGTGAACTCGGCCAATCCAGTCGAGTCCGTCTGAAACACAACGGCTCGCTGCGGAGTGAAGCCCTGCTTTACAATCGAGCCAGCCCCGTTGTCGGTGTAAGTGATGGTGTTGTTGGACAATGCTACGACGTAGAGACTGCGCGCCCCGCTCAGGTTGGTCCCGGCAAAATCCTTCACCTGAACAGTCAGGGGGAACGCGTTTGCAGACTCAGAACCAGCAGTGATGCTCACTGTCCAAAGCGTGTCAATCAGCGCAGCACTGGCGTTTGCTTTTGCTTGTCCCGCAGTTCCAAAGTCCCACTCAATGGTGGTGGTGTCAGTCACCACACGCTCAGCAGAAAGCCCAGCGTTTGCGGTTTGCACCAGATACGTCGCGTTGGTAGGTCCGGCGCCGGAAAGAGCAGCAATGTCCTGCGTCGTAGTCTGAACAGGAAGCCCGGCCGAGCCGATAACGCTCAAAGCCTCGGTGCCATCAAGGGCGCCGGCGAACGGCAGGGTCGGGACCTTCTCAAGCAGGGACATGCGAGACTCCTACCACAGGGCCACAATCTTCGTGGCAGTGGTGTCCGTAGACATGATCCGGCGCACGCGCAGGCGGTGCATGATGCCCGTCGCCAGCGGAAGCACCACGGCGGTGAGCATTCCGTCCATGATGACCGCGAGGTTCGCGACCGTGTCGGTGCCCTTGGAAATCAAGATGAACCGGGGCACGATCGTGAGGTCGGTGTTGTCGTTCGCGGTGATTTCCGCCGCGAACGAGCAGGGGTCTACCTGCCGCGAAGGTGCCCCCGGGTTGTGCAGGTCGGTAGGAAGGGCCATCGGTTAGACCTCCACAATCGTCACGGTCTCGTCGCCGCCGGTCAAGCGCCCCGAACCACTTGCGGTAACGTGAGCGGCGTCATCGCCGGCCGCCGCAAACGTGATCCAGTTCCCGCACACACCAGGAGTAGTCGCGGTGATGGTCAGGCGGCTCGCCCCGTTGGCCAGCGTCCCAGAACCGCTTGCGGTGATGCCGCTGGTGCTGCCGTCGGTCAGCGTGACCGCATTGCCCGCCACGCCGCCCCAAGTCTCGGAACCCGTGAGCACCGAAACGCTGACCGAAGGACCACCAGACGTTGAAATGGAGATGCCAGAAACCGAGGTCACCGTCACCACACCGGCGCTGGAAGTCGCGGTGCAGAAGTTCCGAGCGAAGAAGCTTGCGCTGATCAGAGCGGCGATTGCCGCTGCGTCCGTCGCGTTTACGCCCGTCGCGGTCACACTTCCAACCGGCACGCCGTTGACGTACGGGGTCAGGGTGCCGCTGGCGCTGGAGACGGTGATGGTGGTGCTCGGCGTCGTGGTCCCGCCCACAGTCAGCCCGGTGCCGAAAGCGCCGATGGCCGGCATCTGGTCGCCGGACTCAAGCGCAATCACCGTCACCGAGGACGAAGAGGCGTTGACCGCCCGCACCAGGCTCATCAGGCTCGGCGTCTGGTTGATGAGGATGGTCAGCGCGAGAGAGTCCGTCGCCGCGGTCCCGCTTGCCCCGGTAATGACGGTCTGGTCTGCAGTCACGCCCGTGCCGACCAGCACGCTCGTCGTCAGACCGACCGAGTTGGCGCCCGTAGAATCGTACACAAAGGTCGAAGCCGACTTGCAGATGAGGTACACAACGCCGGCGATGTTCGTCGCGTAGACAATCGAGCCGACAGAACTTGCGTTGACGGCCGCCGCGCAGGCGACTGCCGAAAGCGTGTCAGAAGCACCGGCAACGAAGTTGATGTTGGTGTCGTTGATGACAATCGTGCAGGCCTCAGTGCTCACAGACCCGCTGATGGTAATCGTGCCCACCGCGCAGGCCACTCGCACACCGTTGATGACGGCCCCGTACGGGGCGCCTGCGGTCAGGCCGGTGATGCCGGTGATGGTCGCCCGGTTGGTCGCCTTGGCGGTCACGGTGACAACCGCGCCCGAGGCCGAGGCAAACACCTTTGCGCCTGCCGTGGCGTCCGCGTTGATGGCCGCCGCGCAAACCGCCGCGTCCGTTGCGTCTACGCCCGTCGCGGTAAAGCTGATCGTGGTCCCACCAACGACCACAGCCGCGGCGCCAGGCGCGACGCCTGAGAAAGTAAGAGTGCCGCTGGCGTCGGTGAAGGACCGAACCGCCGAAACAGCCTTGATGATCAGCGCGTTCGGCGTGTCGCCACCCGCGTTGATCTTGTTCTTGATGAGCGTCAGCGTGTTGTTGATGCTGGTTGCGTAGGTAGCAGTCGCGTCGACGCCGTTGATGGCCGCTCCGGCCACATCGGTAGCCACGAGTCCGTTGTTCGTCAGCGTGCCGGCCGCCTGCGCCTGGTCGTAAGCTGCAATGATCGAGGGCTTGTTGGTCGGACCAGAAGGCGCCGCGCCTGCCACCACACCCGACAGCCAGTTCTTGTAGCTGTTAGAGGTAAGCTGGGTGTCTCCGGGGAACACCGGGGCGGCGTCCTCAAAGCTCTTGTTGCGGAAGCTGAACAGGGGCGAGGCGGTCATGCGCGACTCCTGAGAAAGTGTCGGGGCGTCTATAAAGCACACCCCGGCCCCGTTGGCGAGGGGTCACCAACGAGGCCGGGGTGTCTAGGGTGTCAACTAGGCCGAGTTGACGATACCGGTGAGCACGCAGGCCTTGCCGGGGGCCTCGTGGTAGATCTGCTTCACGCTGACCGCCTGAGACTCGTAGGCGTTCTTCCCGTCCACGAGGCGGAACAGGTTCTCACCCGAGGGCAGGCGGAAGGTCACGTCGGTCGACCCGATCCAGGACAGGTGCTCTTCGCTGGTCAGGAACGCGAGGCCGCCCTGCATGTAGGGGTGACAAACCACGCGCACAGTCTTGTTCAGCACCTCGTAAGACAGCTCGCGAGAGCCGCTCTTGCTCAGCTGGCCGGAGTAGCTGGAGTCGTAGATACGCTGAGACAGATCCTCAGCCGCGAGGTCCGCCCAGGTGTTGGTCGAAACGATCAGCACCTGATCCAGCAGGTTGCCCTTGTTGATGGGCAGCATCGCCGCCTGAGTCACGATCGCCTTGGTCAGGCGCTTGCTGCCCACGTTGAAGGTGTTGCCCTGCAGCAGGCCGTAGGTGGCGCGGTTCAGCGCGAAGATGGTGCCGCTGGTGGCGGTCAGCTGGGTGTAGAGACCGATCTGCTCGTTGAAATCGCCGCCAGTGGTCAGCGCGCCCTTCATGAAGCAGATGTTGTTCGCCGCGGGCACAGTGGTGGTGGTCCAACCGGATCCAGTGAGCGCGAACACCACGGTGCGAGCCGCCACGTCCACGCTGGACACGGTGGCGTACGCGCTGCCCTGCTGGCCGGTCGGCACGAAGGCAGTCCCGTTGAAAAACTCCACGCGAGCGCCGATCTGCCCCGGCCACCAACCCGGCGAGAAGGACGCCGCGGTGAAGATGAGGGTCATCGTCGTGCCGGAGATGGTCTGGCTCTGCACCTGCCCGTAGCCGGTCGAGGTGTTCTGCCCGAAGAGGGCGCCCATCTCGTTGCGGCTGTACAGCACGTCCTTGAGGTCCTCAAGCATCAGCTTGGCGTTCACCTCAATCGCCTTGGCACCGGCCTCGTCGCCGGCAAAGGCGGCCGAGTACACCATCTGCTGCCGGTTCACGAGCTCGTAACCGACGATGGAAGCCTGCACGACAATCAGGTTCAGCGCGTCCTCAAGGTCCTTCACGTTTCCGGCGCTGCCGTTGTAAGACACGCCCTGTCCGCTCTGCACCTTCGTCGGGTACTGGAACGACTGGCCGTTGAAAGCCACCTCGCTCCAACGCACCTTCACGGCAGGCAGCTTGGGCTGGTCGGTCTCATCCGGGTTGTAGGCCTGGAGGAGGCAGATCATCGGGACGAGCTTGACGATCTTGGGGGCGTAGTTCCGCTTCAGGTTACCGTCGATAGTCGACAGCGTATTGGCAACAGATGCCATGTGTGGTGCTCCACGCGTGCGAAATGCACGCAAAAAGGACTATCAAAAAGGGGGTTTCGCTACTCTTGCCGCGCTCTGAACGGGTCCGAAGGACGGCTCAAAAAGCGGTCACTGCACGTTCAGGGCAACGTTTCGGTGGGTCACAAGGACGACCGAGACGACCTGAACTGGATAAAAACTACAGGAGGCGGGTCGTTGGTGTCAAACCCGCTCCTTAATCACTTTGGCCGAGGCACCATCAACTTCACTCGATCAAACTCAGAGCGAAGAGCCTCCAGTTCTGCAGCGTGCTTTTCAACAAGACTCAAATTCTTCTTGTTGGCCTCTTCGATGTGAGCGAGAAGCACACGATCTTTTGCTTTCAGCACTTGCATACGAAATGAGTGCTTTGAGTCTTCGCTGTCTTGTCTTCGATACAAAGCGGCCACCGTCGCCACAGCCACAACGGCGACGGCTCCTGGCGTCGAGGGGCGAACAGCCACCCCGACGCCTAGAGCGATGGCAAACGCAAGCGCCGCCTTCGTCACGACTGCGCTTTCGCGAGAAGTGTGTCACCTTCAGGGTGAGGCATCCCCGCTCTGGCCCTGAAGCTTTTCCGGCCAGCCAGCGTGTTGTACTTGGCCGCCGCCAAGGGACCGGACTGCGACTCAAAAATGACCTCTCGGACGCACAAGTCCGAGTGATAGGTCACGACTACGACCTGCCACGTACCGTCTACCTCGACGATGTCGAGCGCCTCGCGGAACTCACCAGCTGGATCGGCAGCTGCGGCAAGCTCAGGGCTCGGAAGCTTCAGCGGTTCTGGCACAGACAGCTTCTTGCTCACGACAGCACCCCGCTCTGCTCCGAAATCTTCCTGTGCCGCTCTACGTAGGCCTTCCAGAAGTCTTCGCTCGGACAATCGTGCGTCGCTCGCTGAGACTCAAGCACTGACCGACATCGCGCAAGGAACAGTTCCTTGTGCGCCGGAGGTGTGTCGAGAGGCAGCATCAAAGCCTTCTCCAAAAGCGACCTGTGGAGGGTGTTTTCAGCCTGTACGGCGCTCACCTGAGCCGCTGCTTCTGCCACCCGCTGCTGCGCGTGCTGCGTTGCTGCGTTGAGGATGCCGACCTTTTCGCGAAACCAGTCGACGATCCCTTGGGGCCCTTCAGGCAGCTTTGCCTTGATTTCCTCGTAGGACATCTCCGGCGAGGCCTCCTGCGCTTCTTTCACAAGGATGAAAGTTGCCGCAATCGCCGTGTCGAGCACCTTCTGCTTTTCGGCAAGAAAGTCTTCACCTCGGCGTTTCTCCTCCGCAACGCGGTCCTTCCACATCTTCTCTCGCCGCAGGCCAAGCACGGTGGCCGCAACGACAAGCAAAACGAGGAGCAGTGCCATCAGAAGGATCAATGGACACCTCCGATCGGGATGACGTCCGCTGCAGTTTTCTCAGAGCGCTCGTTCGGAAGGATCGCATCCAGCTCTGCCTGGGTAGCAATCCGCACTGGGATCCCATCCCCGGCGAAGGCGTACTTGGGGTCGTTTGCCATGCGGGTCACGACGCACTTGCAGACAGCCTTGGTCTTCCGGTCGTTCGCCTTGTCGGTGAACATGTAGTGCCCGGCACCGTGACAGGTGTTGCAGCCCGTCTTCGCAAGCTTCACAAGGTCTTCGTCTTTCATCGGCACCCATCGAACGGCGCGGATGGCAGCGTCACGCTCAGCGCGGAAATCACCCATCTTCTCAGTGAGATCCGAGCGAATGGCGTCCTCGCGCCGACGCTGGCGCGCAAGCAGCACCGCAAGCACCACGACCACTACGAGCAAAAGAAAGGTGACCATGACTAGAGCCTCGGGGGAGCGCGGCCCTTGATACCAAGCAGCCGGTTACGCTCGTCGTCAGTGCCGCGAGCAGAGGACTTGTCGGCGACGGGCTCAGGGGCCGGTGCCGGAGCGTTACGGACGCCGTTCGTCTGATCAAGGTGAGCCTTGACGATGCGAGCAATCCGCTGCGGGCCGAGCTTTGACAGCAAGGTCGCGTCGTCCATCGCATCAAGCTGCTTTCCGACGACCGGGAGCACCTTATCGACGGAAGCGCGAGACAGGTTGCGCTCAAACGTACGCCCATGCAGGCGACGCACCTCGTGCGCCACCTCCTTTGGACTCAACTCCAAGTCAGGGTCGCCCTCGGGGTTCATCTGACGAGCGTGAAACAGCACCCCGGCCACCGCCGGCAGAAGCACCGTCGCCTTGTAGTCGGCCTCGTCGGGGTTGCCATCCGACTCGCCGGCCACCTCGTCAATCGCCTCCAGGATCTTCTTCTGCCAGCGAGCTCGATTGGCCTCCTGCACCTGCTGCGCCTGAGCCTCAAGCTCCGCACGCTGCCGCTCCTGCTCCCGGCGCTCGTACTCCGCAAGCTTCGCCTCACGCTCCTGCAGGGCGCGGTCCTTCGGGTCCATCTGCTCAAGCTGGTAGAGCTCGCTCACCCGGCGGATGGCTTCCTGATCGAAGTCAAAATCGGGGTTCAGCGCTCGAGCGGCGGCGATGGGGTCGCCTGCCGCGGCCTCAAGAGCCTTCGCCCGAGCCTCAATCTGGCTGTTCTTGCGCTGCCAAGCGAGGTTCTGGGCGCGTTCGCGCCGCAAGCGGTCAACCAGCTGGTCGGGCGACTCAAACTCCAGCGACTCGCTCGATTCGCCCATCTTCAGGTCCAGCTTTTTCCACCAGTCAGGACGAGCCTCCGGCTTCGGCTGCCCGGGAGCCTTGCCCGCACTTGGGGACGGCTGGCCCTTGTGCTCGACGACAGGCCCCTTCCTGGCATTGTTCTGCCCCGCCGATGACGGCATCTCGCCGCCCGGGGGCGACGCCTGCCCTGCCGGCGCCGACGCTCCTGTCGGGGCTGCACCTGCGGCTCCGGCCGCGCCTCCACCACTCACTGCTGCCGTGCTCATTGGGATTGCTCCTTCTTCGACGCATTCGCGTCGGTACGGGGTTTCAACTCACGGATCTCTTCCGCGAGTGCCTTACGCGTCTGAATGATGCCCGCGTCGCTATCAACGAGCGCTGCCGCGAGGCGGCGCGCATCGGAGAATCCGCGAAGGTATGCGTCGGTGCGTGGAGTGCGGGCCATCGGTACTTCTCATCGACCCAAGGTGGGCCGGGACGGTCTTGCAACTTCTGAAATTCTTACACGGGTGTACCACCGCCGGTTACCGGTGTCCACTTGGACCCCGTGCCGGCGTTGCGAGGAAGGCTCGGAAGTCCTGCCTGCGGGCCAAGAGCTGCGTTTGGACCTGCGGCAGGCCCGGGAGGCGGAAGCGGGACTTCCTTACCCGGGGGCGGGGGCGGAAGCGGCCCTGCGCCTGGGGGCGGCGGCGCCCCTTCAGGAGCGCCTCCGGGTCCCGGCGGCCCCATCTGCTCTTCAGGGCCGGGCGGCGGCGGCTGCAGGCCGCACAGGGACATCAGGCGAGGCCGGTAGAGGCCCGACTGCTTGTCCTGCTCGGGGTCTGCCCCGTAAAACACCCGATAGTGGTCTTCGACGTGAGCAATGAAAGCCTGCTGCACCGCGGGGTCGTCTCGTCCCGTATCGCTCATCGTCACGGTGTGTTCGCGGCAGTGCCGAATCGCGTCGTCCGTGATGAGCGCACGCGGCGTCTGCCCCGAGGCAATCATCTTGTTCTCAAGCCGGATGCGCAGGCCCTCGTGCGTGACGCCGTCCGTCACGGGTTCAAGGCGACCGCTCGTCACGACCTCCATCGCCTGTTCCGGCTGCAACGGGATCTTCAACTGCGCAAAGGTCTGAAGGATCGCGACCCGGCCTTCCGTCGTCTGCTGCAGGGGGTTCGCAAGCTCGATGTCGACCGAGTCCACATCGCCAAGGTCGTGTCCGGTGATCGCCTTTTCGTAAGCGGTCTGCCCCCGCTCCGAGATTCCGATGGCAATCGGACGGTTCGCATGAGCCCGCAGGAGGCGAATCAAGATCTGCCCCTCCTCCTTCAGCGCTTCCACGTCGGAGGTCTGGTAGGGACTCGCGTTGCGGATGCTCTGCGCCGACAAGAGGGCAAGAGCGCTGCCGCTCTGACGGTCTCCCTGCGCCTCGCCGCGGTCCACCTGAGAAACACCCGACAGAAGCTCCATGTTACGCCGCAGGTCCTGCATGTGCGGAAACACTTCTGCCGGGCTCTTCGTCAGCTGCTTCGGAATGAGGTCGCGCTCGGGGTCGTTGCAGACAAACACGCTCATCCCGCCGCCAATCTGAATCGGACGGGGGTCGACTCCGCTCTTGACTGCAATCGTCTGCGCGCCAAAGGTGCTCTGGTTCGTCGCCACCACCGACTGCAGGTTGTCGTAGAGCTCCTGAATACCCAGGTACTCCCAGAACGACGCGTATCCGAACGGGCTTCCCATCACGCCCGCCTCGGCGACGCGCACGAGCGGGAAGCGGTTGATGTCGAGGGGCTTGTCCTCAAGCACAATGCCGCTGCCGAGCACCGTCACCTGGCGCCCGCGCTCCAATCCCTTGATGGGCGACGGCAGGTGGAAGTACCGGAAAAGTTCGGTGTCATCCGGCGTCGGCCCGTCGTAGGCGTTCGCCACGGGCACGAAGAACGGCACGATGGTCTGCGCCGGCGACCGGAGAATCTCGTCCTCAAACTCCGGGAACATGCCCGCAAGGATCCAGCGGTTCACGTTGGGAAAGCGAATCGTGACATCCAGCTGCTGCTTCCAAAGCCGGTAGGGGTTACGAATTACGTCCCAAGGCAGGAGTGCCTGAGCCTCCACGTCGCCCGTGTAAACCGGCAGCCCTGTTCCGGGGTCGGCCGCGTACTGCTTGCCACGCGCCGGGTTCCAGCCGTAGTACGTGAACCCTTCGCCCATCGTCGAGGCGCTTTCGATGCGCTCGATGCGCAGCTGCTCAAGGCCGCCCGACTGCGTGTAGTGTTCAAGCGCATACCGGCACTGCTCGGTTGCCCGCATGGCATCGTAGTCGTCGCTCGACGCCCTTGGCCGGCGGTCAAACTTCGCGTTGGAAATCATCGCGATCTGGTTGCGAACAAGGCTGCGTGCGTGGTTGATGCGCACAAGGGCAAGCTCGCCCTCCTCGCCGCCACGCTGCATCATGTTCGTCGTGCCTGGAGTACCCCAGCCCGCCCAGTTGAGCCCGAGGTCGTAGTAATACCGATAGGCAATACGCTGCTTTGCCAGAATCTCGCCGACTCGGGTGTTCGCAAAGTAGCGCTGCACCCGGGCGGTGATTTGCCGACCGACGTCTTCACGCGGAAGGGTTGCGTAGTAGGGCATGCCCATCAGAACTCCTCATCCGGCGCGTGCCAGACCACCACCTGCACCGGCAGGGAGGTAGTAGCACACCTTGTCCAGCGAAACCCTATCACGGTGTTTGACGACACCCCTTCGACGGGCGCTGGCGTGCGCGTTTCCACCCCGCCTGCGTTGCTTGGGTTGTCCGTTTGCTGCGTCATGGGTGGGGGACGTTACCGGAACCTCTCTGATTTTGCGAGTCAGTCGGACGCCAGAAGCTTCCTTGCAATCACTCTGTGGTCGTAACAGCACCCGGACTTTGACCACGAGCTGACCATGTTTTCGCAGCCACCGATCGTGCAGGGCTTTGCCTTGCGCATATGCTGTTTGCAGTACCCAAGTTCCGATTTTGTCGTGTTCTGACAGCCAGCTGCGGCACATGCGTGCGGCATGGCGACCCCCTTCTTGCGTTCCTTGATCCTGCACGGAAAGCAGTGCTCATGCCTTGCGTTGATGCGCTTTCGGCAGTTTTTGCACTTGCCGTGCATGCGCTTGTGTCGATGGCAAACGCCTGTCCGATTGTCGCTGCGCAAGCGACTTTCGCATCCGGCGATGGCGCAAAAGGCGCTCATTGAGATACCGGAGACCTCTTCGCGAGCCTCCTGAAGAGTTCGGTGTTCGGCATGAGGCCTTGATTCGGCTTCTGGGGCTTTCGCCACGTGTCCGGCCCGTCGCGCTTCAGGCGCCACCCTGGCGGGTAGGGGTTGCGGCGACGGTCCACCGCCCGGCAGAAGTACACGAGGGCTGCGGCGAGGTCGTAGTGCCCCATCGAGTCCGGTCCTTTTCGCGAGTCCCGTTCAAAATCGTTGCGGTTCTTGTTCCACACCGCGTTGCGCATCTGCCGCAAGAGGTTCCTGCAGCGCTCGTGGATGCGTAGCTGCCCGCCCGAGATGAGGAGGTTCACGTAGTTGTTCGCTCCCTGCACGTAGCTGACACCGGACTGCACTCCGGTCTTGTCGGGAGGCTGGAAGTCGAGTCGGTGCTCACGCCGGATGTCCTCAAGCACGAACGGCGCCGCGTCCATCACCCGTGTGACCCTTGGCTTTGCGCCCCACAGGAGAAGTTCCTTGGCGTTCACCTCGTCGGCAATCTCCCGGCTGGAGGGCCGCGTGAGAAGTGCCTCGTCCTCGATGATGATGAGGTCCTGTTCGTAGTCGTGGTAGCCGAAAAGGCCGCCTGTGCGGTCCACGAAGCCGAGGTCGAAGACCGTGTAGGCGAAGAAATGGTCGGGCCGCGTTGAATCCTTCTTCGTCAGGCGAGTTTCGTCGTCGCGCCACGTCGGAAAGCGCGCCCTGGCTTCATCGGTCACGAATTCGCACCAAAATTCTCGGAGTGTCTCCGTTCGCTTTGGCAGGATTTCCTTGGACAGAATCTTCGGGATGTCGTCGATCCGCTCACCGCAGTCGGCAAGGATCTGCACCCGCTCCTCCCACGACCAGCGTGGGTTGTCGAGCATCGTCAGCTTGATGGCCGCGGGAGGCCGCCACGGCACCTGCACCGCGTGCTCCTCGTAGAGTTCCGTACTTTCGTGGTCTTCCTGCTCACTCGGCGTCGTCGCGAGGATGATCCGGCCCTTGAAGCGTTTCGCCACCGGCTTCACGATTCCCAGCGTCTTGCGCAGCCGGTCGTAGACCCCGACCTCGTCCAGGATCACGAGGTGGTAGCCGGCGCCGCGAAGCCGGTCGTCGCTCTCGTTGTTCACGCCTCGGAAGCGGATGGTTGAGCCGTTTTTGAAGTGGTACTCGCCGTCTCCGGCTTTCCACGTCGGCTTCGCGTCGTCGGGGCAGTCCTGCAGGATGTTCAGTTCCAGAAGGTCGCGGACGATTTTCTCGGCGTCTTCCCGCAGCGGCGCGCAGTACAGGATGCGTTGATTTGGCTTCTTCAGCGCTGTCTCGACGGCGAGGCACACGAGCTCAAAGCTTTTCCCGTTGCCGCGTGCCAGCAGTTCGTAAAACGAAATCGGAATCGCTGCCCGTCTGATTTTTTCGATTTCTGTCAGCACTGTGCCTGGCGGTGGAGGGGCCGCAGGAGCCCAAGCTGCTTCCCGCGCCTGCCTGACCCGAAGCTGGGTAGGGTCCAGTTTCCAATCAAGGTCTCCAGCACGCCACAGCGCTGCCTTGATCTCCGCTTCCAGTGCCGCGGCTTGTTCCTGGCTCTTCACCAGATGCGAGATGCTCATCCGGGCAGAGTTCCTTCTGTTCAAGCGGCTGTCAAGTTTGTGTTTGGTCTGAAGGCAGAGAAAAATTTTTTGCACTGGTAAAAAAAAAAAAAATAAATTGGCTAGTGAGTAAATTGTCCAGTGAGTAAACTGTCCAGTGACTAAACTGTCCAGTGAATAAACTGTCCAGTGAGTAAACTGTCCAGTGACTTCATTAAATTAGAGAAAAATTTGTGCAGGTCGGTACGCGCACGCGTCCGCTCGAGCCTGGGGCGGTACCCTCCCCGCCCCCTAGCTCGCCCCACGACGCTCGCCCCACGACGCTCGCCCCAGGCCGGCCGCCCCACGACGCTCGCCCCACGACGCTCGCCCCGCGTCGGCCACGGGAGGGGAGCGATCGCTACGCGTGGATCCACCTATTTTTGTGGGCGGGGCGGGGTGCAAAAATATTCGCTGGACAGTGTCCATCGCTCGTGAGAGTATCCCTCACGTCGACGCCGCATTCCGCGGCCGACACTAGGAGTATCGACCATGCCATGTCCTAACGTGAGCGGCGCCATCGCAGATGCTTACTACGATTTTTCCCACGTTGGATGCGACTATATCACCCCGACACAAGATCGGGCCAAAGCCGCCGCAGTCATTGATGCGTGCTACTCCGTCGTCTCTGAGGATCACGACGGAGTCCATTGCGCCGATTGCACCGAGGTGCGCCGCAACGTGCTTAAGCGGCTCGCGATGCAAGAGTACGAGACGATCGTGGCCGAGATGCTGGCGGACGACGCCTACGAAGCGGGGAGCCTCTAATGATCTTTGAATCGATCGTGTACGGCCTGCAGCTGGCGATCCTCGCTGTCTCCATGTATTTTTTGACGATCGCTCTTTTTTGCATCTAGGAGGCCGACCCATGATCATTTATGAGGGACCATCCGAAATTGACGGCGCCCCGATCGTTGTGCTTGCAACCGGGATCGAAGGCAAATCGGCGAATGCAAAAACCGGCGCCATGATCCAGACCTGGATCCTACGATCGGACATCGCGCCGACCGATGCCGCTCGCACGGGCGCCGACGCGTCAATTTGCGGCCAGTGTCCGCACCGGCACTATCTCGGCGGAGCGTGCTACGTAGTGGTCCACAACGCGCCACGATCCACGTGGGCCGCGCACAAGCGGGGGCGGCATGAGCCTTTCGACGCGGCCGCGTTTACCGGTCGGATCGTGCGGCTCGGAGCGTACGGGGATCCGGCCGCGGTCCCGGCCCACGTATGGGAGACTGTCCTACAGCACGCGGCCGGGTGGACGGGTTATACGCACCAGTGGCGCACGCCGCAAGGCGCGGCCGTGCGACGCTGGTGTATGGCCAGCGTGGATAGCTCGGTCGAATATACCCTCGCACGTGCGGCCGGCTGGCGGACCTTTCGCGTGCGTCGTCGTGGCCAGCCTATCCGCCGCGGTGAGTTTGTCTGCCCTGCGTCCGAAGAGGCGGGCAAGCAACGCACGTGCGAAACCTGCCAGGCATGCGACGGCGCCGGCGAGCGCCCCGGCCGTGCGAGCCCCGTGATCAACGTGCACGGATCCCTGAAGGGTCGGCTGCGCGTGCTCGCGTAGCCTGGTTCAACGAAAAAAGGGCCCGGCCGCGTCGACGGTCGGGCCCTTTTTTTTTCCCCTAGGTGTCGCCTGGCGTCGCGGTCGCGTCGACGGTCGGCCCTGGCGTCACGTCGACGGCGCGGACGGCCCGCAAAAGGTCCTTGAGCTCGGCGGCCGAGACCCCCGCAAGGGCCGCCCTGGCGCCGGTCTCGTCGGTGACCTCCACGATTTCTTTCGGCTTCCCGAAGCCACGATCGAGGATATGCACGGCGGCCGCAACCCTGGACGGGGCCGGCGCGCCGGTGTCGCGCATTATTTCCACGAGAGTCTCGAGCGCCTCGGGCGCATAGGGGCGGGCGAGAGCTCGCGCATACTCCGAGGGACGGCCCACGGTGGAGATCGGGGGCGGGCCTAGCCTGGTGTCCTCGGCCGGGGTGCGCGGCCGGAGTTTTCTGGGCTTTCCCGCGTCGGATCGGATCTGCGAATTCGGTTTTCTGGGGCGCCCTGGTCCGGGTCGGCGGTGGGGAGGGTGAGGTACAGGCCCGGAACTGCTGGCTTTTTCCTCGCTTTCCTGAGGGGTGTTCAGTTTTTGGGCACTCAAACCGGGTGAAGACTGAATGGGATTCAGCGACGCTGGGCTTGACTGAATGGGATTCAGCGGCGGGGGGGAAGACTGAATGGGACTCATCTTTGCGTCCGCGGCGGGTGCTCTGCTGGGCGGGGCGATCGGATCCTGGGGCACGTGTACCTCGGCGGGCACCATGGCCCGGCCCCGCACGGTACCTGCCGGCGGGTGACACCGTCAAGGGGCGGCACGGGCCGGGCCGGGCCGGCAGCCCCGCAAGGGGAATTTCGCCCGTGAAAATCCCCTGGCCCTGCCTGGCCCTACCTGGCCCTGCCTGGCCCTACCTCCGATCCCAAGGTAGGGCCATTTTTTTCCTCAGTCCTTTCGGGCGCTTACAGCACCGCCGCAGCGCTGGCCCTGCCTGGCCCTACCTTTTCTCCCATATATATAGGGATCAAGGATCTACCTTTTATTTTTTTTTATTTTTTATTTATATTATCTACCCTATCTATACAGATCCTATACTGATCTGGAGAAAAGGTAGGGACGGTAGGGCCGGTAGGGCAGCCCATTGAAATCATTGAGCTTTTTTGCTGGCCCTGCCTTGGCCCTGCCTTGCCGAAGGTAGGGCCACAAGCCTCGCGGAATTTTCTGATTTTCTGCCGACCTATTTCAAAATTCCTGCAGACAGAATTTCCGAATTTTCGACCCTCTAATTTTTACGCTTGACAGCGTAAATCCACGTGCTAAATATCCCTTCGCCGCACTGACGCGGCCGCCGCGGGCGACCCGCCCGCACACGAGGTCCACCATGGAAACGACTCACACACCAG
>Ga0181344_1000413_pt1 | contig 17150 bp, 26 predicted proteins | sample Su13VDMLBDD_FD_130098 | JGI IMG/M metagenome (GOLD analysis project Ga0181344, IMG submission 130098) | Freshwater viral communities from Lake Michigan, USA - Su13.VD.MLB.D.D | ecosystem: Environmental > Aquatic > Freshwater > Lake | place: USA: Michigan | collected 2013-07-15
ATTTATAAATAAAAACTAATAAATTTTTTTATTAATCTTTAGATGCTCCACTAGCCGCTTGTTGTAAAGGATTTTGTTGATGAACCATAGACGCCATTCCTATATCTCTTGCTTCTCTTTTAATATCTTCATAATGCCTACACGCTTTTGCACCATAATAACCAATAACCATAGAAGAAGGAATACCACAACCATAACTTGCACCAATCATTGCACCATAAGGAAAACCTTGTCCTAATGAACCTGTTATAGCACCGCCCAACATAGAACTTAATCCTGAAAAACATATTGGAGATAAACAATCACCAATAACTTTATTTTCTTTTTCTTTAGCTTTTTTATAATACGCAGAATCTAATCTATCAAGATTTGCTAATGCTCTTCGTCTATCCCAATATTCAGGATTTCCTAACATTTATAATATAATAATATAATTTTTATTAATAATCTTCTTTTGAATCACCAGATGCTGCTTGACGAACTTGTCGTGGATGAAATGCTGTTGCTGTTTCAAGAACATGTGCTGGAAGACGATGAGGTTGCTGTTGAATCGCTCTAGCTTGAAGACCATTATGAACTTGTTGAACAAGTCTAGCAACCATTGCAGCATGTTCAGGAGTTCTACGAACATCAGGAGGATTTTCAAATTCTAAAACATCTTCTCCTACAAAATCATCTTCAGGACCAAATTGAGAATCAAATAAATATCTACTACCTATTCCTGTAGCTGCTCCACAACCTACACTAGACCATAAAGCAGCCTGTACAACACTAAGAGCAGGAGCTCCAATAGTTAATAATGTAGCTGAAGAACCACCTAAAACAGTACCTGCCGCCATACATTTTCTAACATACTTGGATCTTTCTTTTCGATATAATTGTCGTCTTGCTTCCATTTATAATAATCATAATAAAAATAAAATCATGTATTTATAAAATGCTCCCTCTTAAACAAGTTCAAGGTAATGTAGCAGCAGGTTCAGGTTTGCCTAAACAAATTCTTCATGCTAAAGTAGGTTTCGTAGATAAGAAATTTGACTCAGGTCTTCCAAGATATGATTTAACTAAACCTGTAGAAGATACTAGACTTCGCAGACCAGGTTATACTAACAACGTAAATGTTCTTATTGATCTAAAAGGTCAGGTATTTGAATTCCCTGCTCCTCTAGAATTTCAACCTCATCCTACTGATGTTGATATAGCACATAGTGTTCTTGATAGTATGCGTGAAGGTGCTCATGCAGGAGGACAATTCCTACCTGAAAGAGGAGTTATGGATGAAATCACTTTCCTTATAAGACAAAACGCTAAAAATGAAGCTCTACAAAAATTAGCTATTAAAGAAAAAGAACTTCTTAAAGAAGGATTTTCTGTTGCTGAAATTGAAGCTGCAACTTATCATGATAGAGCAAGAATTATGAGACGAGCTGATTTACCTGATGAAATGAGATTAAGAGTTGAAGCTGATCTCTATCCTGCTGATGAGGTAGGTGAAGCTGGTGTTTCACTAAGAGTTGGTGTTCCTTCTATTGGTCAAGGTGTTCGTGCTCCTGGTATTCCTGTTCTAAGCGTTCCTGGTATGTTAAGACCAGGTGTTGGTGGTGGAACTGATGCTATGGGTAGAACTCGTCCTAATGGTATTCGTTCTCAAGGTTTTGTTGCTCTAAAAGCACCTACAACTGATAGTTCTGATTCTTATTTATCTTCAGGTTTCTCAGGTAGATCTATGGGAGCTCCTGCTTCTATGCGTAGTGGTGGTCCAAGTGTTCCTGCTTCAGTAGGTACAGGTGCAGGATTTAGTGCTTATTCTTCTTTTGGTGGAACTCCTGATTATTTAAGTGCTGCTTCTTCAAGAAGAAGTGCTGCTGCTAGTGCTGCTAGTGCTAGACAATTCTTCGGTGCTGCTCCTCCCAACGCTGGTCGTGGTCGCTAATTCATCTGAAAATACCTTTTCTTCTTTTTCATGATAAATTACACGAGGTTGTTCTCCATTATCTAATTCCAATTCTTTAGGAAGCTTTGTTGGTTCAAGAATTGAGGTTGGAAATTTTACATCTTTATGTAATACTGTTCCATCAATTATTTCTACTTTATCTACAGTCATTCTCTGAATTTCCATATAACGTTTGAAATAATCCATTACATTACCTGACTTTGAAGTTTGAAATGGTATATCAAATTCTTTATGAATTGATTGAGGTAGAGGAACTCTATCAAAATCAGGAAGTTTTTTTAAAACATCTAAAACTTTTTTTACTTTTTCTCTGTTCCATTCCGTCATTTTATTTCTTGTATAGAAAATAAAATGGAAGAACTTCCGAGTTCATACTATTCTCTTCATGCTGATGAACTAAAATTATTACAATTTCTTCTCTATCATCTTAAATATAAAACACAACATAAAAAATCTAAGAAACGAAAAGGTCATTTTGAAATTATTAATCAACCTGTAAAAATTAACTTCAATTAAATATAATGCCGTTTAGTCTTAAAAAAGATCCAAAGAAAAAAGGATATTATTATGTTATTACTACTGCTACAGGTAATAAACATTCCTTGAAATCACTTCCTAAAGCAAAAGCGGAAGCACAATTAACCGCCATTCGTATATCCTACTTCAAAAAATAATATTGCTATAATATAAAAAATGGATTTAATTGCTTTTGAAACTGAAAAAATTTTGCGTGATGGTATTCCTGAAAATTCCATGATTTGGTATTCACCTCTTATTTGTCCGCCTAATAAATTACAAACTCGTGATAATCAATGTATAGTTGAACTCATGCTCTCAGCAATTTTTAATGAAAAGTTTCCTACAATTGATCCTAAATTTTATATATTTTGGGATAAAACTAATAAAGGTTATAAAATTGCTATTTATTCAATTACTACTAAAATTTCTTCCGAAAAAATAGTTCATCAAGAAGTTGAGACCCACTCAGATATACAGGTTGCTGAGGAGCCAACGCAACCTCATTAGTACGAACTGCTCTCTTAGGTTTAGGTTTTTTTACTTCAACTTCTTCTTCTGATGATTCTGATTCTGATTCAGTCTCAGGTTTCTTTTTCTTAGCAGGTTTCTTTTTATTCTTCTTATTTGCTTTTTCTTGTTCTGCTTCTCTCTTTAACTCTTCTTTTAATTGATTTTTAATCTCATTTACATTTATACTAGATTGAGGAAGTGCAGGTGCAGATTTAGGTTCTGTATCTACTACTCGTTCAGCTAATGCCTCTGCCGCCTTTACCTTTTTCTCCTCTTTCTTTTTATCATCTTTCTGAGCCTTACGCTTCGCAGCTAGTGCTTCTAAAGCCTTAGCAGTTGATTCTTTTTTACGCTCAGAAGGAGGAATTGTGACCTTTTTAGATTTCATTACGCTTACTTCTATCTCAGAATCGCTTGAAGATGAGGATGACATGATTTATATATACTTAATAAAAAAAATTGTGTGAAAAACACTTGAATTCTTCATTTAGAATTTTTTATTAAAAATTACCACCTCCATGATTGTTCTTCACCTCCACCTCCACCACCACGATCCCAACCTCCACCACCTCCACCACCTCCACTTATATAAGATGCAGCTAAACCCTTACCAGTCATTATTTTTTTCTCCCATTCTTTATTCATCTTATTATATAATTCGTCAAACGTCTCTGTTAGAATAGGTAATATAAGTTTTTCGTCTTCTGTTAATTCTTGACCTTCTAACTGCTTTTTAAACATAGGAATTATAAGTTCAGCTATTTCTCTTTGTCTTATCTTATCCATTAATCTGTTTAATTGTTCATGCTCTGTAGGGTTTATCGTTTTAGCATCATATTTGCGTTTCAATGCTTCATATAATACATAATCTTGTTCTGCTAATCGTTCTTTTGTAAGAAATTTAATATTAAGTATAAGACCTCCTTTTTCTAATAAAGGATTAGATTCAGGTCTGCCTAATACATATTCTGCTCTCCATCTTTTCATAGTATCATCAACTTTATTTTCTTGTATAGCAGTAGCTAAATTATTTATTGATTTTATAACAAATACAAGTTTATCCTTATCTGTATGTTTTGTAGAAACCATATCAAGTCCTCTAGAAAATTCATCATTTGTTAATTCTTGCCATAAATAACGCTGAACACAAAATTTTAAACATGAACTCATGTCTCTTGTTTCTTCTTGAATATTATACTGATTAGAATCATCAATATTTAAATTTTCTTTTAATTCCATTAATTTAGAAGTTTTATAACCCATTTTTATTAATTGTTTTATTGATTTTCCTGATGGATCATAAAAAGTAAATCCTGAATGATCTCGTTTAGGAATTATTATTACAGCATGACCATTACTTCCATCACTATGAGCTATTGATAATATTACTGGTCTATTTGCTCCTCTAAGAATTTGTAACGATTCTTCAAGTTCATAAGCACTAGGTCTGAATACAGATAATTTAAAATAGTTTAATATTTTTAAAAGATTTTTTTTATCTTCACGAGTAAGTATTGATGTTAATTCATCACCCATTTATAATATTATTGTGAATAAATTTTTTTCCATTCCTTTGATGGATAAGTTGATTTTACTTCTTTATCTAATTTCTCTGTCTTATATTCTACTCTATCACAAAACATACATTTCAAACATAATCTCTTAAATCTTCCTGACCATGTAATTCTTTCATATTTAATCTCATACATATATACATGATCGCATGCAGGACAAGTTTTCATTTTATTATATTATAACATTTTATTATTTAAATAATATCCGACGTATAAGAATAAATGGACGAGCAAAAAAGAATTGAGGCTGCCCTCAAATTATTAGAGAGTCATAGAAAAGCGTCAGCAGCATATTATCAACGCATAAGAGATAAGAAAAAAGAAGAAGGAACTTATAAAAAACCTGGTCGCCCTCAAAAAAAAGAAAAGGTCGCAGTCGTTTAAATAAAATAATATGTTATAATATAATAAAATGAGTCAAACAGAAACTACTACCAAAATTGACCTTATATCTCCTGATGTTTGTATAACAAAGACGGAAAGATTTGATGTCGATTTTGTTAAACAACTGATTGATAATCCTAATATTTTAAAAGAAGAAAAAGATAAACTTAAAAGAATTTTAAAAGAAAGAATTAGAGGTAATGAATTAGATATAGTTTATAAACTTGGAAAAAATTGTAAGCATGAATATCTAGGAAGATTATGTTCTTTGCGTGGTCTTGGACTTCAAAATTTACAAAAAGATATTCGTGCTGCTTTAACTTCTGAATTATATTGGGACATTGATATGGTTAATGCTCAACCTACCATTCTAAAACAATATTGTGAAAAGAATGGTTTTGTTTGTAATCTTCTAAAATTATATATTGATAAAAGAGAAGAAATACTTTCTAATTTATGTGAAGTTTTAAATATTAAAAGATGGGAAGCTAAAGAAAAAGTTACTTCAATTTTATTTGGTGGTTCTATTCTTGGTCTTCCTACTTGGTTTGAAGAATTTAATGAAGAAATTAAAAAAATACAAAGATGTATCTGGGATAAAAATTATGAAAAGTTAAGATTTGTTAGACATCAATCTAATCATCTTGGAAAAGCTATGGCATATATTCTTCAAACTGAAGAAAGAGAATGTCTTTTAGCAATAGATAGATCTTTATCAAAACGAGGAAGAACTATGGATGTATATATGCATGATGGCGGATTAGTTAGAAAACAAGAAAATGAAGAATTTTTTCCTAAAGGATTAATTGAAGAAATTGAAAAAGATGTTCTTAAAGATACTGGTTATAAAATTAATCTTTTAATTAAAGAAATTAAAACTTCATTTTCTAAACAAGAACTTGATGAAATTCCTGCTGGAATAATAATTGATGATGCTTTTGCTGCTAGAAAATTTGCTGAAATTTATAAAGAAATAATTTATGATTCAGGACTTGTTTGGGTTTTTGATAAATCAACTGGTATTTGGTCTTGTGATGAAATGCATATTGCTAGAGTTATTACAAATTGTGGAGATAAATTAGTTTTTAAACAAATGGGAGGACTAGGAATGAATAGTTATAATTATTCAGGTAATGTTAAAAATACTAAAAATTTAATGATTAAATTGCCTGATATTTTACCAAAACGAGATGGTTATATGCTTTCAAAAATAAAAAGTGATATTGGAAAATTATTATTTACTGATGGTATTTATGATTTCAAAACTGGAATATTTACTCTTGGATTTGATCCAAATATTGTATTTAATTATTCTATGCCTCGCCCATTTCCAAAAAAGGATCAAGAAAAGATAAATTTTATTCGTAAAATTAGTTTTGATGATGCTTTTGCTGATGAAGGAAATCGTGATACTTTACTACATAATTTAATGAGAGCAAGTATTGGAGATTTTAGAAAGAAAATGACTATAGGACTTGGATTTACTAATTCAGGTAAAGGTATGCTTACTCAACTTGTTCGCACTTCATTCGGATCTTATTGTTCTACTTTTAATGGTAATTCTTTAATTGGAAATTATGATAATGGAGATTCTGCTAAAAAAAATGGATGGATTTTAAATATTGTTAATTCTAGATTTGCTTTTTCATCTGAAATTCAAGTTGATGAAAAAAATAATATTTGTATTGATGGAAATCTTCTTAAGAGTGTTGTGTCAGGTGGTGATGAGATTAAGGCAAGATTATTACACAAAAATGACAGAAATGTTATTAATAAATCAACTTTATTTGTATTTGCGAATGATATGCCTAAAGTTTCACCTATTGATGATGGAATTCGTGACAGAGCACAAGTTATTAATTGGTCTTATTCTTATGTTAATGAACCTAGAAAGATTCATGAAAAGAAATGTGATCCTGAACTTTCTAAACTTTATAATCAAACTGAATATGGTGATGCATTTTTTTGGTTAATGGTTGAAGAATTTGAAAAGTGGAAGCAGGTTAGTTTTGAAGAACCAAAAATTCCTGATTGTGTTTTACAAGGTCGTGATGACATCTTACCTACTATTGATATACAAGAAGTAATCGAAGAAAGATTTATTATTACAAAAAATCCTGAAGATTTTATACCATTCACTCAAATTATGAGTTGGTTAAAAGAGAATGGAGTTAAAGATTCAACTACTAAAATTGGGAGAGAACTGACTGCTTTAGGTCTTGATATTTATGTTAAGAAAATTGATCGTAAGACCGTTAAGGTAAGAACTGGAATTAAAGAGTTAATAGAATAAAAAGTTACTAGTTTCTGGTTACTGGTTAGTTTCATATTCTCCTTAAGGGACTAAAAAACCGATTCAAAAAAACGTGGTTTTTTATAGAGTATAGGATAAACGTTTTTGAACCGGTATCCAGTAATCAGTAACCTCTTTAATTTAAATATTATGTTATAATAATAATAATGAAGACTACATTTGTCCGTTTTGTTTTGAAATATAAAAATGAGGACTCTCCTTATGGAGATCTTGCTCGAGATATGTTAGAAGATAAAAAAATAAAACGAACTTGGGGGTATAAGACTACAAAAAAGTATTTAATTTCTGTAAATGCTTGTGATAGAGTTATGGACTTACTAGAAGTTTTAATCAATGTATTCATTCTTCCTTCAAAATGAATCATAAACAGGTTAGACATATATAGTAAATGCGTGAGCCATTATTTGAAGCTTTGAAAGAATTAGCCATAAATCCTGATAATGTATTATTAGAATTTATGCCTGGAGATAGATGGAGAGAGGAAATAACTACAAATTGTTTATGTGGTGAAACTATTATTGAGAGATGTGAGATAATTCATATTCCAACAAAAAAAAGATATATTGTAGGAAATATGTGTATTAATTATTTTGGAATTAAACCTTTATGTGAAAAATGTGGTATATATCAATCTAAATCTTCTACTGCAAAATATTGTATTGAATGTCATGGTTCAAAGAAATTACAAAAACCTACTGGTTATATTTTATTAAATAAATATAGAGGTTTTACTTATGATCAAATTTTAAAAGGAGATCCTGGATGGTGTAATCAAGTACTTGATGATGAACATAATAAAATCAATGATATACATTTCTATAATTGGTTATTACTTAAAAGAAAACTTGATGAGATCCCTAATGTTGAACCTTTAAAACCTGAACCTCAAGCTAATCGTAGAATAAAATTAAAGAAATATGATGGTGAAAAATATGAAGATGTTCTTAAGAAAGACCCTGATTATTGTAAGTGGGTAAGAGATAAGATGGATTCTAAATACGATCCTGATTTTAAGAAATGGTTAATTAAAATTACAGAGGAGCATCATAATAAAAATAATGAACAAAAAAGAACGTGATAGAATATTTTATCAGAAAAACAGAGAATATATTTTGGAAAGGAATAGGCAATATTATTTAAGAGAAAAAGATAAGATTGCTGAAATGAGAAAGAAATATTATTTACAAAGAAAGTATGGAAAATTTATAGAACCAGCTATGTTTATAGCTCATGGTCCTACGATTGTAAAGTTTGAATGATTTTCTTTATATTATAATAATAAGATGCCTGGTTATATGCCTAAAAGTAAAAGTGATAAATGGGGAACTCCTCCTGAAATATATAATAAATTAAATGAAGAATTTAAATTTAATTTTGATCCTTGTCCTATAACATGGAAAGAAGGTGATCCTAATGGATTAGAAACTGAATGGGGAGATTCTACATTTGTAAATCCTCCTTATTCAAAAGTATCAAAATGGATTGAGAAAGCTTTTAATGAATCAAAAAAAGGTAAAACAATTGTAATGTTAATTAATGCTATTACAGATACAAAAGCATTTCATGAATATATTTATGAAAAAGCAGAAATTAGATTTATTAAAGGTAGAATTTCATTTATTGATCCTAAAAATCCAACAAAAAAACAACCTTCACCAAAACCTTCTATGTTAGTAATATTCAAATAATGAAAAATGGATTATGTTTTTCCTTACCTATTTAGGTTAGGGCAAACAGAATGAGTGGTATTAAGAAGTTTTCAGAGCTTTCAAAGGGAGAACTAATTAAACGGCTGTCTCGTGCTTGTTGTTACAAGTGTGAGACATTCCAAGATCTAGAATCTGGTAAATATTGGGCTTGTATAGGTTGTGAGTGTGTGTGCTGTGATTCTTGCGTAGAAGAAGGTGATGTAGATAATGAAGAGATTGGTGAAGATTGTGGATTCATTTGCAATGTTTGTAAGGAACAATTCTTGAAAGAGAAGGAGGAATCAGAAAAGAATGATTAATTAAAAGAAACTTTTATAGGTCCTTTACAAATAACTGTAGGTTCTCTTTTCTTAATAACTTTTTCTTTATTATTTTGAAAATATTCTTTAAAATATTTTGGATGTTCAGCATGCCATTTTCTTTGTAATTCATTAATTTTTTCTCTATGTTTTTCTCTATATTTTTTAGCATATTCTTTTCTTTTTTCTTTAAATTCAGGATCATTTTTAATTCTTTCATAAACTTTTTTTACTTGTTCTAAATTTCTTTTTTTATATTCTTCAGGATGATTTTCTTTCCATTTCTTTGCAGATTTTGCTCTTATTTCTTTTAATTTTTCAGGATATTTTTCTTTATATTTTTTATAATATGATTTGATTTTTTCAGGATTATTTAATCTATATATAATAGTTTTTTTATTTATTTCTTCTTTATTTTTATCATAATAATTTCTTTGTCGTTCTCTATTTCTTTCAATAATTGTTTCATTTAATCTTGTTTCTTTTAATTTTTCTAATATTCGTTCTTTATTTTTTTGATAATATCTTTTGTTATATTCTCGTGCCTTTTCCATTTATTAATAATTCATATTCTTCCTTTTATATTTTCATTAAGTAATGGAAGAACCTAAACTTAAACCAATTCCTAGTGAGAATCATGGTGTAGATAAGAAGTTTCTTAAACTCCCTCATCACAAGATACTTTTCAAACCTCCATTTACTTTGCATGTTGAGGGCATGATAGGGAGTGGCAAAACTACGTTTGCGTGGTCATTATTAAAGAAGCATTACAAGAACTACTTTGATGAGGTAGTAGTGTATTGTGGAACATTAGATTCAAAGCATCATTGGGAAAAACTACCTTATAAGAATGTGGTAGTTTTAAATGAATGGAATCCTGAAGAGTTTGATAAATATATAACACAGTTAGAAACAGATCAAGAAGAGCGTAAAGAGGAAGGTAAAAGAATGTTGAATGTAATGATTTTATTTGACGATATGGCTGCTCAAGGTTTAGCTAAGACACATGCAGGAAAGAATAGTCCATTAGAACATTTGATGTTAGTATGTCGTCACTTAAATGTGAGTGTAGCAATCTTAACTCAAGATTCAAAAATATGTATGAAACCTGCAATGAGAAACAATTGTTTTTTCCATGTATTATATAGAGTTCAAAGAAACGATATAGAGAAAATAGCTAAGGAACATTCAGGAGATATGACTCCTGAAGAATTCATTAGATTATATTATAGAGTAATGGATTTGAAACCATATAATTTTTTGATTATAGATTATAAAGCAAAACCATCAAAAAGATTTAGAATGGGATTTACTAAAGTAATTAGACCTGTAACTAATAAAGAAGAGCAAGAAATTATTTTAGAAAATAATAAATAAATGCAAGGTGGTGGTGGTAGAATACAAAGAAATTTGATTCCTCCTAATATGAATATAGAAGTTAAAAGACAAAGACCTAGATCAGTAGAAAAATATGAAAGAGGAGAATCAAGTAGATATGCACATAATGTGTATGGTTTAATAGGTTATCATAAGCCTACCTTACCTGAAGATTCAATGTTTGAAATAATGAGATATTTAGTTCCTGGAAGTCACGCTAGAATATTAAGTCATATACGAAGAGGCAAAACTTATGAAGAAGCAAAATACTATGAAAGTAAAAGACGAAAATAATTTATTACTTATAATATAAAATGTATGGTAGAGATGGTCGTGGAACACGTCGTACAGGAACTCCTCATTCAGCAGCATTAGGTCTTCAACATATTATGAGAACTATTCCTGCTGATAAAAAACATGAAGCATTAAAAGAATTAAAAAGAACAACAGGTATGTCAAAGTTAGATATGCTTGAACATATAGGTTCAAGGTTAAAAGAATCAAAAAATCCTCCTCGTCCTCCAACAGAAGAAGAAATTCAAGCAAAACAAAGATTAAACTTATTAAATAAATAATTGAAATAATTTATATGTAATAAATAAAATGTCTCTACCTTCTGCTCCTCTTGTTCCTACTGCAAATGATCCTCAAGGTGTAGGACATCCTAGTTCTATAAGTCAAGGTCTCACATTACTAACTAATGGACCAGATACTTCACTTCTACTTCAACAAGAAAATATAACTACTCCTGGTGCATCTTGTTCTATTGCATTAGCTGGTGGTCCAGTAGGTGCTGCTGGAAGTTTTCCTGGTATGGCAAATTACACACTATTTAAAGGTTGTGGTCCTTCAGCTGGTGGTGTTAATCAAGATGCTCTACATCTATATAGATATGGTCCTACTGGTGCTGTAAATCCTACTATTTCTCAAGTTATACAAATTGCACCTAAAATGGCTGCTACTCCTGGAAATCCTTCTGATAATTTAATGCAGATTTTTTCTGATCTAACTATAGATGGTACTCTTACTGTTGGAAATAATACTCTAAAAACTTTACCTGCTCCTATTCTATATCCTTATATTGTAGGTGGTGCAGGTGGTAATGCAGTAACAGTTCAAGCTTCATCAGGTGCAGGAACTCTTCGTGGTGCTATGCTTTGCAGAAGTGCAAATCCTCTTGTTTCATGGGCATCAATGGTTGATGGTAATGGTATTCCTTATTCTAACTGCAAAGCAGTTCGTGTAACGGTAGTTGGTAGTGTATTAAATGCTGCACAAATTGCTGGAACATCACCTATTCCTTATACCGCTTATGCTCATGCTGTAGGAGTAAGTAATAGTTCAGGTACTACAGTAGAATCAGATTTTTGGGTTTCTATTGTAGATAATGTATTAGTAGGTGGAGGTACAATTGCCCAAGATTGGGATCAATTACCTCAACCTCTAAATGCTGGTCCTTGCTTTGCTGGAATCACAACTTCTTCTACAGCACAAGCTGCATTATCTGTTCCTCAAGGATTTCCTCCAGGCGGAGCAACACTATATCCTTCTCCAGGTTCAACATATTTACCTAATGCTCCTACACTATCAGCAGTAGTTTCTGTAGCAGGTAGTCCGAATGGAGTTGGTATAGCGTTAGGCGGATACAGACAAGGTGCTAATACTCAACCTGGTGATACTCAATTTTCTTATCAAACTGCCCAAACAAATGTATATTTCTTACTACAACCTATTGCTTAAATTAACAAATAAAAATTTAAAAATTCTTTGTGTTAAGATAAATGTCTGTAACGCAAAGTATTGAAATTCCTGAAAGTGGATTAAACCAGTTTATGTATGCCTATAAACCTTTAAAAAATCCTCAACAACCAAATCCACAACCTATTAACCCTTATACTTTCTTAAACAACTCTACTAATCAAACTAATCCAGTATCTCAAACTCTTCAATCATTAGGTTTTGAATCACTACCTTCTAGTCCAATGGGAAAAAATACAAATAATCCTCAAAGTGTAGGTCATGAAGATACTATTATAGCAGGTAGTGTTAATGTAGGAATAAATCTTATAGTTCAAAATGATATTACATCAGGTCATGATGTTACAGCAGCACGTAATTTAACTTGTGGAAATCAATTTATTACAAAAGATGAACTTGTAACTGATGTATTACAAGTAAGTAATTTAGCTCCTCGTCCTGGAGATACAGGAATTATAGCAACTGGAAATTTAACTGTATTACCTCAAGTAGGAGCAAGTCCTTCAACAAATGGTATTATATCAGGAAATGGTGGTGGTCTAACAAATTTACCTCCAACTTCAATTTCAGGAAGTCCTGATTATACATTTCAATCAGATGCACAAAGTTTTTTACCTCCTTATAATCCAACTGTGAATTATTTTCTTCCTGATGCGACAGAAGTAATCATTCCTATTGCTTGTGGAATTGAATGTGATTTTGCTGGAAAAGTTCCTGGAATTTATTTTTGGAAAACTAGATCAACAATTCAATTCCAATATTTATGGAATTCATCATCAGGTATGATTATGTGGGATGGTAATAGAATTTATGGTGAAATGTCTTGGTCTTGTCACCAAGCTACTTTATCTGAAGCATTAGGTATTACAGATCCTGAATATACTATGACGAGAACAGTTTCTCCTGTAATTACTAATCCTTTAGATAATCCTACTGCTATGATAGTTGTAATGGAATCAACAAATTCTAGTATTAACCCTGTACAATTTTCTGATTACTTTGTAGATTTTTATAGAATTGGTGCATTTACGGCACAAGTTCCTGCTCCTTCTGCTCCTATTGGATTTGCTGTAACTCGTGTAACTGGTTATGATGCTTCTATTACATGGGTATGTCCTGGTGCAACTCAATATTCATGTGTCTTAACTCCTCCTGGTGATTCAGGAAATCCTCAAACTACTACAACTGTTAGATTAAATCAATCTGCTTTAACTCCTTCTACTAGTTATTCATTAGTAGTAACTGGTGCAAATTCAGGTGGTTCAAGTCCAGCATCAAATCCTTTTGCTTTTGCTACAAATAATCTTCCATCAATTGTTACAGGATTAGTTGTATCTGCTATAACTGATACAGGTTTTACATTAACTTTTAATCCTGCACAAACACCTGTAGGAACATCTTTAACTTACGATTCTACATTAACACCTAGTGGTGGTGTTGCTACACCAGGAACTAATAGTTTTGTTTTTACAGGATTATCACCCTCAACATATTATACAGTAACAGTAACTTCACAAAACGGAAATGGTAATAGTTTTGCTTCTGCTCCTGCATTTATTAAAACATCAGATGGTCCTCCTCCTCCTATCTAATAAATAAATAAAGTAAAAAAATATATACGGAGATAATAAAAATGTCCTCCTTTAATGCCCCCTATCAACGCTCCCCTGTTGAAGAAGTAGTTCCTGAATCCATGAAACTTCGTGGTCTTTCAAAAGCTTCAATCCTAACTGGTCGTCGTCGTATTCGTATTATCCCCCAAACTGGTACTTTTTATTCTCCTTCTGCAGGTCAAACTCTAGCTAATATTCTAATACAGGATTCAGCTGGTCTTCTTGATCTCCAATCTTGTGTTCTCTCATTCCAGCTCAAAGTAACAGATGGATCTTCTAGCACGACTCCTGGAACTGTATGCGTTCCTGACGACTTTGCGTGGTCTGTTTTACGTCGTCTCCAAGTATCACTAAACTCAGTACTATGCGATGACGTAGATTATGTAGCGAAACGTGCGACTGCGGAAGTATATGCGTCTGCTTCTAAGTCTTGGTATAACTCAGTAGGAACGCTAATGGGTGCTTGGAAATTCCTAGGTGATTCTGCTGGAACTGGTGCTGGTCCTTCATACCCTCAAAGTGGTGCTGGTGCTCCTACGACGACTGTACCTAAAAACGACATTGATGATAAACTAGTAGCTGCGACGGCTCGTTTTAAGAATGTAGTATGGAGTTCTACTGCTAGTGCGTGGGTAAATGCGTCTCCTGATGGTGCTGGTCAATATTTTGCCTTCCCTCTATCCATGCTTTCCCATTTTTTCCGTCAAGAATCTCTTTTCTCTCTTCGTAATGCTGGTCAGCTATACGTCCAACTTCTATTTGCGAATTCAAATGAAGCTCTATTCTGTCCTGGTGGTGGTGGTTCTTACACCGTATCAAATCTAGTGCTTGAAGTAGATGTAGTAACGGCTCACCCTGAATATACGGCGATGGTAGATGAAATCTGCTCTCGTTCTGAAAATGAAGGTATGGCGTATGCGTTTGACGCTCACTTAGTAAGTGCCCAAAACATCGGTCAAGCGTCAGCTGTAGCTGTAGCTTCTCAGACGCAACAGACTTTTACGGTAATTGCTTCAAAAGCTACGCAAAACTGCCGTGCTCTACACTGGATTATGCAACCTCAAGCTGGTCTCCAATCCCAGTCTTGGCTTGAACAATCCACTTTTAACTGCAACGACACGAATCAATGGCAGATTCGTATTGGGTCAGTATATTACCCTGCTTTCCCTTCTCAAGGTCTTGCGAAGAACTTTATGGAACTCATGTCTTCTTACAATTCTCCCACTGAGAGTGTAGGTCAAGCGTGTGTGATTGACCAACAGAGCTGGAAAGCGACGACTGGTTCAGCTGGTGCTGTATATAGCGTAACGGCAAGTGGTTCTCTTCCTGATAATCAACTTTTCCACTACTCTGATCAATACATTGGTGGTTATTGCTTTGACAATCTAAAACATGCGGAAGTTCTATCTCACGATGGTATTTCCACTCTAGCGATGAGTGGTTCTCAAATCCAGCTTGAAATCCGTGCGACTCCTCTTGAACTTGGCACGGTAGTAACTTATTTCATCCGATTCACTCGCACGGTTCTACTATCCGAAAATGGCGTACAAATCATCGGTTAAGTTATATAGAAATAAATACTCAAAAATTTCACTTGTTAGATAATAGGTGAAATTTTTTATTCATATAAATTAAATGAAACTTCAAATAACTCGTTCAGATCAAGCAGGAAAAAAATACAAAGCAGTATTTAGTAATGAAACTACACATAAGACAATACATTTTGGAGCATCAGGGTATGAAGATTATACTCAACATCATGATGAAAAGCGTAAAGAAAAATATTTAGCAAGACATCGTAGTTCTGAATCATGGAATAATCCACAGACAGCAGGATCGTTGAGTAGATGGTTATTATGGAATACATCTTCTTTTCAAACTAATATATCAAACTTTAAAAAAAGGTTTAATCTTAAATAATTTATTCCTATAATAAATATAAATGCTAAGACCTGCTCCTCTTCATGTAAGTTATGCGAATAGACCTTCGCATTTATATATTCGTAGTGATGATGCTATTGATTTAAGAACTACAGGCACACCATCTAATTTCCAATTACCTTTAGTAGAAAATATTTTGGATGCAAAGGCGGCTCAACTTCTTTCAGCACAAATTCCTTTAGCAATTCCTCAAGTTCCTAATTACCAACGTTTTTTTGTATATAAAACTGGTCCTACAACTTTCAAAGCGTTCATGTTAGACCATTCTGTTGCTGGTATATCTTATGCTAATTATGCTGATTATACAGCATTAGTAACACAATTACTAATTGATAGATCTTATACATTAACATGGACACCAGGAACACAATGGACTTATGCTGATTTTGCTGCTGCACCATTAACTGCTCCTGATATGTTTTTTGCTTTAACTACTAATACTCGTCAAATTACTATGCAAAATACTTCAGCAGGACCTATTGAATTAGCAAGTGAAACAGAAGTTCAATCATTATTTGCTCCTGGAGTTATTCGCAAACCTTATTTATATCTAAATTTCTTACTTGGTTATGATACATTACCTTCTCAAGTTCCTACTCTAGCAGTTAGTGCAATATATACTCCTCCTTCATTTCCGAAATTACAACCGACACAAGCAATATATATTCGTGCTAATTTTGTAATGAATGGATCACAAGATAGTTCTCAAATTAAAAATATTCTTGCTGCTGTTCCTGTTAGTGTTCCAACATTACAGATTGTAGAATATCAATCAACACAGCGTCATTATACATTTGCTGTTCCTCCTACTATTGGAGCAATTGAACTTTCTTTATTTGATGATAATAATCAACCTTTAAATTTACCTGAAAATGCACAAACTTGTTTTGATATTGGATTTGTTTATGAAGAAGATGTATAAGATTTTTCTGCTTCTAATATTTTATATATAGTAATTATTGATGATTTTGAAACTTGGTATTTTTCTGCTAAATAGCCAAAAATACCAGTTCTATATTCTTTTAGTTCTTCTTTGATTTTAAGTTTGATTTCAGTAGAAATTCGTGATGCCATTAGTAGTACGAGATTAACCCTACTAAAACCATATTAGACATCCTATATAAAAAGCATATATATCTTTGTATGATACATCCTATTGATAAACCTTATAAGGAACTTCACATACATCCAGTTTTGA
>Ga0181344_1000414_pt1 | contig 17139 bp, 34 predicted proteins | sample Su13VDMLBDD_FD_130098 | JGI IMG/M metagenome (GOLD analysis project Ga0181344, IMG submission 130098) | Freshwater viral communities from Lake Michigan, USA - Su13.VD.MLB.D.D | ecosystem: Environmental > Aquatic > Freshwater > Lake | place: USA: Michigan | collected 2013-07-15
ATTAGAGGATTTGCTAAAGCGCGTCAAGTTTTTTTGCAATGCTTGTAACGTGCTGATTTTAGGCAATAAAAAACCCGCCGGGGTGCGCTTCAAAGAGAGGCGTGGCGGGTTGTCTATGGGTTGTCTATGGGTTGCTATGGGTGTTGGTGACCGGTGCTGATCTCCGGCTTCTCTGCGTTGTTGTCGATACGGTGTCGTAATTGTTACGATTAACCTACGACTCTGAGTGCAGCCATACAGTCTCGTCGCATCAGCCTGCGCATTCACCAACACGGCTGGCGACTGCCACGGTGCGCACCTATGCCCCGTCAAGTCCGGATGAGGTAGGCAATCGCCATGCGTGTTGATCGTTGGCTCACCAACGAAACTGGACACTCTGTTGAATTCTATCCCCTCAAAATTGATGGGAAAGCAGAATGCCCAGATTGGTTGGTGGTGGCTTGCTCAATGCGCTGCCACCTCGCGCCCAGTGATGCGGGAGACCGGATCCCGCTAGACGTTGAGCTCGTCTATCTTTGATTCTGCCCGCTCTTTGATGCGGTTTGAAGCTTTCTTGATTTCGTTAGCATTGTAACACAATGCAACATAGCCAGGAGAAGCCAAAGGCGCAAGTTGTTCAGCCAATTTTTTAATGCGCGCCCGAATCAAAATCGCATCCTGCGACGGATCGTAGAAACTCATTCCTCGCCCTTTCTTGCCGAAGCATCAATCAAAACACGCTCAATTTTTTCTATTTTCAGTGGCGAATCTTGATCGCCTCCGATTTCGAGCTTCTCCCCGTAGCGCTTTGGTGCGAGTTTCGATAAGAGCCATTTTCGCGTGTCCACTTGCAATTTATGCTTCTGAATCGCAGCCCAGTCCTTTTTCCCTTCTTCGGAAATTTCTACGTCTTGATCGCTGATTTCCATTATTTCGTTGGCCAAGCGTTCGATTAAATCTTCTCTAGCGCGCGCGTATTCTTTGGCCAGTTCTTCGTCATCCCGCATCCAAAGCGTAAAGGTGCTCTGATTTACCCCAGCCGACACGCACGCCTTGTACGCCGACAATCCATTGCGCATTCCATCAAAAATTTGATGCGCGATTTTTGCGCGTTCCTCACTAAACGGCCTTGTTGGTTGTTTTCGAGCCATCAAAACCCCCTAGGTTTCGGATAGCACACCATCACTCCGCGCGGATCAATCTTGCACTCATACGCTCCGCCGCTTCCGCCAAACGCCCCCGCCTTTCCTGCGCAAACTATTGCCAAAACCGCAAGCATTGTTTTCATCTTTCATTCCTTATCACTGTGTTATAAACTTTCGCGTGTTTCTTCGTGGCTTCTGGCCGGCTTTTTAGTCGGCCTATTTTTTTTCCACAAAGCCGCCATCACTTCCTTCAAAGCTTCCGTCGCCTTGTCTCCTCTGTAATATCTGATCTGATCCAGACGTGTCCTGCGCTGGTCCAATGGCATCCTGAGCAAGCTTTGCGCCTCACATTGCATACGCAAGTCCGGGCAATATGCGCACACCTCGCGCCCAGATGACAAGTCGATATTTTTCGTTTTGTCACAACTTGCGCAAAATTTCATTCTTCTTTTGCCTTTTCTTTAATTGCAATTCTATTTGCTAGATATCCTTCAATAGAGTTAGGGCAAAATCCAGCGGCTACTAAAAACGCGCGCATTGTATCGACAAAATATTCAAGCGAACCGTCTCCTGAGACCTTCAAGCGAACCTGCTCTTCTTCTCCCACTGAATAAATCCCTCTCAGAATAATTTCGATGCTTTGCGTGTTTTCCGAATGTCCGAACATCATTTTTTCTCCATCAATTCTTTTGCAAGCTTTCGCGCGGCTCCTGCGTGAATCAATTTGTTTTCACTGATCCACGCTTGCGCGCGCGCCTCGAGTAAATCCACGGTTTGTTCTTTGATTCCTTGATAAATCACTTCAGCTGAATTTTTCTGCATATTCGACAACTTCACTTCGACATTCCTAACTTGGTTCAGAACTCTGTTAATCAAACTCATTGCGCGCTCCTCACTGGTTGAGATTGTGTTTTTGACTTCCGCGCTCGAACCGCACATACAGCGCAACGCCAGCGCCATCCATTGCCACCACCAACAGACTTGCGATGCATCATCTCCGCCGGGTAGTACTTGGCGCATGACGGGCACCGGATCTCTTTCGCGCTCATATCGCACGCCCAACCACCTTCGCCAAAAAAGCGCGGAATCGTTTAAACGGCTTGTGTTGCGTTTTTTCTGCTTGGCCTATGTGCTGATATGCCGACGGGCTCAAGCTCACGATGGCGGCCCGATTTAACGCGTTGGATGGCATTTCGGCGAGCAGCACGCTCTGCATTTGCTCCTCATCCCACGTCATTTGCCGTTTTTTGCCAATGTAGGCACTGCCGATGACGATCTTTCCGGTATTTATGCCGATCATGCTGCCCACTCCTTTCCGTTGTGGTTTTTGAAAGCTTCCTTTGCAAACTGCAACGAAACTGACGGATATTTTTTAGGGTTGTTGAGGATCTTTTCGTACCACAGCGTGAAAACTGATTCTTTCCGTTCTGCGCGGCTGTCTCTCACCATCGCCTCAATCCGTTGCCGCTGCTCCTCGAGTTCTTCCGGGGATGCTTTGTGCTCGAGCTGCGAACCTTTTGCCGGTTGATATGCCGCGCGAACTAGATTGTGAAAAACCGGCAAAGACGGAGGATCGTTCGGCAAAGAATTAAGAACTTGCTTGATTGCGGCGCCGCCTTCTGACGAATTAAATCCGCCAAGCTTTTCAGCCCAATGGAGCTTTGCATTGACCACGCCAGCGTCCTGGCCGTCCGGCAATGCTTGCCCGATGCGCCACATGTTCAGCCAACGAGTTCCGTAGTGCCCCTGCATCGCGCTAAAAATCCGGTTGATCCAAGCCTCTGGCAATCGCCGGGGTGACATCAATGATTCGGTGCTGGTCATGATCTGCCTCCAAGTTTCCAAAAATTGCTAGGCCGGCGCCGTAAACCGCCGGGCGATTGTTCCGTGATGCTGATGCTGCCTGCTGCTGTAGCCAATCGGCCTTGAAGCCTGTCCATCCCCTTGCCGTCGATTCTGCCAAGGCTTGTTCAAGCGTCCAGCCGGCTTTGACGGCCTCGCGTGCGATCTGATCCACCGCAGTCTGCGTTACCGGGGCCCGCTTGGCTTTGCGAAGCTGTAGCCAGTCTCGCCACGTTTCCTCGCGCACGTTATCTGGGCAATTGATTACGCGCGGCGCGCTTGCGCGCTTATCTTTCTCTCCCTCTGGTTTATATGCCTCTCCCTCTGTCTCTTCGCCCGCGCGCTCTGGTGCATCATCTTGATATCGGTCTGATATCACGTTGATATCATCTTGTATCAGCCAGTGGGAAAGCTTGGTAAGTGTTTGTTTTGCTTGCTTTTCACTAATTCGAAGCCTGAAAGCTATTCTTCGTGCGTCAGGAAGTGCTCCTTTTTGCTCTTCGTCCTCACTTGCTAGCAACCAAAGCGCCACAAGTGCCTTTGCTGTGTCTCCGTCAAGCTCGTGCCAGTCAGGATCATCAAGGATGTCACGGTAAAGTTTTATCCACGGTGGGCGGCGATCCTTGAAATGCTGAAATTTGTCCCAGCCTTTGATTTTGTAAGCCATCACGCACCTCCGCGCGCTTCTTTAAGCTGCGTTTTGATCTTCTCCCTGTAGTTGTTGTTGTATCGCTTGGTGCATTCGACGCACACCCCGGTGGTGGTGTAACGCAACGACTGTCCACAAGACTTGCAATGTTTTCCCTTGTAATGCGTACTTCCTGACGCCGCCGCTTGCAAACGCGATTTATCCATTCCGATTGCTCCTGTGTTGCGTTTCCTTACCGCTTTTCAATTCTAACGCACTTTCTAACAAAAGCAACCGGATTCTTTCTTTTTCAGAACGGCAAATCGTCGGGCATCTGCTCGAATCCGTGTCCGCCTGCTTGCTGCGGGGCATATCCGTTTGCCTTTGCTTGCTGGTGCTCGCCGGGGCTTGCCTGAGACTCCCGCGGGGCAAACTTGCTGACCAGAACGCTATCCCCGCCCTTGCCGTTGAGATCGGGCACGCCAGCCGGGTTGAAGGTCTTGTCAAGCAACCAGAACTCGCTTCCATCGTCCGCCGTCATCACCCGGCCCACTGTCAACCATCTGCCTTTTTTTGCCCCTGCGGAATCGGTGTATTCCCCAACCTTTACCTTGAGGTCATGCGTCTTTTTTGATGCCATCTGACAGCCTTTCAATTGTGATTTCGAGTCTCCCCGGCGCCTGCACTGCGCAACGCTCGATTGCCAGCCGGTCGATCTGGCTGTCATCAAGCATCACGCCGGCAAACACCAGGGCATCGAGTGCCGCCTTTAAAACGTTGTCCAGATCTCGGCGGCGGCGGTCTGGCGGGTAACACAGGATGGAGACAGCAAGCCGGTCGGCAAGCTTGTGCTGATGCCCGAATTTCAAGGCATAGGCCAGCACCAAAACACGGTACTCCCGCCCTCTCTCAGAGATCAAATGCCGACCCGCAAGCGGCCCGCTAGAGGGGTGCCGCCAATACTGATTGACCGACGGCGGCCAGGGCAGGGTGATATCAATCATGCGGAAGCCTATTTGCCACAAGCGTGGCGTATCCGGCAATGTCAAGCCAGTGATCGCGGTAGTTAGGATCGCCGTTCATCACCCGCGCAATCTTGTGCAGGATCATGTCCAGCGCCTCGGCCTGTGCTGCTTCCAATTGCTTATTCCGCCCAGCCTCGCGCACCACATGTTTGAGCCATTGAGAAAGCTCTGCGTGCGTTTCAAATCTCCCGTGCCGCGCTTCTCGCGCTTGCAAAATTTCCCTTACTTCGTCCATTCACCACTCCTTTGCAAAAATTCAACAGTAACACAAAAAAACACATTGACGCGCCGCAGCCCACAATGCACAATGGACACATAACAACAAAACAACACTTCAACAACGTCACGAAAGGAAGAAAAAATGTTCAATGAAATGCAAATTGATGCAGATCTTAACTGGGCCACAAAAGTCGCCGGGATACTTACACAAGCCGCCGACGAGTTTCACGCGGGTAGTGAAAGACTCGAAGCAAAGTGGAAACGTCAGGCGAGAATCAAAAAAGCATTCCCTGACGGTATTTTTACAATTGAAGAAGCGTTTTACGTTCAAGACATTTTGGTGAATATCGAGGTGCTGTCTTATCAAACAGAGCCCGCCGATGAATCAGTCGGTTGGCAGGGCGGTGTGTATAACGTAGATTTTGCGGTCACAAATGCAAGCAAGCGCGAAATGCGCTGGCTTGATAAATACATCACCGAAAAACAATATAAGTTCATTTGCGAATACGTTGCAGAAGAAGTACTTTTCTAAAACTTACGGCGGGGAAACCCGCCTTTTTTGTGGAGATAAAAATGATTCATTTGTTGTTTTTGCTTGCTTTGTCGTGCAGCGGTGGCGTTTTTTTGCTCGGGTTTGCGTGGTTGATGGGTTTAATTGATACATGGCACGCGCTTTTTGATTTGTTACTGCTTGTAACAACGGCTTTTTTATCGGCTAGCAAAATCGCAGACATGGAGGAGGAAAAATGCTGATTCAGGCAAAAACGAAGGCTTACAGCTTGCAGCTCGATATCAAAGAAACCGGACCAGCCGGGATGGTCGAAACGCGCTTGGTGTATCAGCGCCAAGGGGAGCCCGACGAAATTGTGATTGAAAAGATCGCTCCTTTGTCCTCGGTAAAACAATTGATGGACGGAATTTTTCGAGAGCTTTTCATCGCAACTTGTGAAAAAACGTGTTGAACTTTGTTGCCTATTGATGCACAATTCAACACACAAAAACACAAAAGGTGCCACATGAAAGAAACAATTAAAATCACAAGCCGCGAACAGTGGCTTGCTGAACGGGCAAAAGACATAACCAGCACTGAAGTGTCCGCGCTTTTCGGTCTCTCGCCTTACATGACGGAGTTCGAGCTTTTCCACCAAAAACGGGACGGCGTGATCGTCACGCTTGAGGAAACGCAGCGGCTCAAGTGGGGCCAGCGTCTAGAGTCAGCAATAGCGCACGGCGCGGCCGAGGACATGGGCTGGCAGATTGCCAAGATGGACGTTTATGTGAGGGATCAAGCCGCGCGCATGGGCTCAAGCTTTGACTTCGAAATCCTGAGTTCAAGCGACGGCCCCGGCATCCTTGAGGTTAAAAACGTCGATCGCTTGGCATACCGCCAAAACTGGCTGGAGGATGGTCAGGGCAACATTGAAGCGCCGGAACATATTGAGTTGCAGTGCCAGCATCAAATGGCAGTCACAGGCCGCGCATGGTGCGCAATCGTTGTGCTTGTCGGGGGCAACGAGCAAAAGATAGTCCTGCGGAATCGGGACGACGGGATCGGAGCGAAGTTGCGAGATAAGGTTATCGCGTTTTGGGATCGCGTGCAAAGCGGGCAAGCGCCTGCTCCTGATTACGATCGCGATGCCGAATACATCATTAAGAGAAGTCGCGCCAATGATGGGGAAGAAATGCAGGCTGATGAATCACTCGCGGAAATGATCCGTCTTTATCAATACGTGTCGCGTGAGTGTTCGGATCTCGAAAAGATCAAGGAAAAACGCAAAGCGGAAATCCTTGAGCGAATCGGCACCGCTAGCCGGGTTTTTACAGACTTTGGCACATTGACCTGCAGGCAAGTGCAAGACGCGCCCGTGGTCGTTATTACGCCAGAAATGGTCGGGCAAGCAATAGGCGGCCGAAAAGGTTATCGGTCGTTTCGTTTCAACGCAAAAAAGGAGCAGTAAGAAATGGCAAATGAAATCACGCCAATCGATGGAATGCGCACCACACTTAAGGCAATGACACCTGAATTTCAGGCTGCGTTGCCCCCGCAGATTCCGGTCGAAAAGTTTATTCGCACCACAATGACGGCAATTCAAATGCAGCCAGGTTTGCTGAATGCCGACAAGCGAAGCCTGCTGGCAAGCACGATGAAGGCGGCCCAGGATGGTTTGCTGTGCGACGGGCGAGAGGCTGCCCTGGTGGTTTATCGAACCAAGGAAGGCCCGAAGGTTCAGTATATGCCGATGGTCGGCGGCATTCTCAAGAAGATCCGCAACAGTGGCGAGCTTGCCAGCATCGGGGCGCATGTAGTGTATGAGCGCGACCAATTCGAATATGAACTTGGAGATGATGAGCGGATCGCTCACAAGCCTTTCTTGGGCGCTGATCGAGGCCAGCCGATTGCTGCGTATGCAATCGCAAAGACAAAAGACGGCGCAATCTACCGCGAGGTGATGAGCGTGGCCGACGTTGAAAAGGTGCGTCAGGCAAGCCGCGCCAAAGACGCAGGCCCTTGGGTTGATTGGTGGGACGAAATGGCGCGAAAAACCGTTATCCGCCGCCTGGCAAAGCGTTTGCCTTCGAGCGCGGATCTTGACCAGGTGCTTGACCACGATAACGAAAGTTTCGTGCAGGTTGAGCGCCGCGAGCCGGTCAATGTGACGCCAGCCCCGGAGCAACAGCAAGCACCGCTGTCTCGGCTCAAAGCGTCAATGGGCGAAACTGAAATTCCGGTTGTCGATATCCCCGAAGTCGTCGAGGTGCCGAATGATCCTGACCAGTAAAGAGCTTGCCGATCGCTGGAAGATGAGCGAACAGATGTTGCGGGTGTGGCGCGTCAAAAACAAAGGCCCGCAGTACTTCAAGCTTGGTGAAGGAAAGAAGGCATCTGTTCGATATCGACTTGAAGATGTCGAGGTGTGGGAAAAACAGCACGATATAGGCGGGGTTAAATGAAGCTACAAGAAGCAGCACAGCAGGCGCTGGAGTACCTTGAGCAGCACGCCATCATTAGCGGGGCGCAGATACAAGACGCCCTCCGCGCCGCGCTTTCCGATGCAACTTGTCAGGAATCCCGACAGGTTGAGCCGGTGGCTTACATGATGGTCAACAAGACGCATAAGCACGCGCCATGCTTACACTTCACTCCGCCAGAGGACTGGCACGCTACGTGGGAGGCCGTGCCCCTCTACCTCGCCCCGCCCCAGCGCAAGCCGCTGACGGAGGAGAGCCTTCTGTACATCTACAACCAGCTTCCGAATTGGGGGATGGATATGGATAGCCTGCCGCAAGGATTGGAAAAGTTTGCCCGCGCCGTCGAGCGGGCGCATGGAATCAAGGAGTGAGTATGACCACACTACGTGAAGCATTGAGGTTGGCTGATCGTTTAGAAAGCGACTTGATTCGATCACAAACGATGCTCGACGCCGCCGCCGAGTTGCGCAGACTGTCGGCAGTCGAAGCCCAGCGCGATGCGCTGCTGGAGGCGTTGAAGCCAATGATCGACCTCGCAGAGTTCTGGATCGATCATCGCCAAGAGCGACGTATGTCCGAACGGGAATACAAAGTGTGGATGGCCTTTGGATATGAATCGAACGCAATGCGCAAAGCACGCGCCGCCATCGCGGCAGTGGAGGAAACCAAATGACAAGCGACGACATCATCCGCATGGCGCGGGAGGCTGGCGTGTTATCGGGGTATGAGTCCGAGTTGTTTCAACGCTTCGCCGCCCTTGTCGCCGCTGCCGAGCGTGAGCGTATTGCGGCGTGGGTTGAGGACATGTGCGTGGGGCTGGACGCAAAGACCATCGCCAACGGCATCATGAACGGTGGGAATGATGATATTCGGGCTTTCGAGGTGAGGAAATGACGCCGGGGCAATTTATAGACCTGCTTGCTGAAGCTGGGATGTTGTATGAGGAATCTCCCAACGTGTTTGAGTGGAAACCAACTATTGAAAAGGCCGAGAAGTTCGCAAAGATTGTCGCCGCCGCCAAACAGGAACAGATCGCCCGCCAGTGGGACGCACTGCACGAGCAATACATGGCCGACCCGCTGCGCCGGCAGATGATGTTGAGCTATGAGATGGTGGCGAAAATGATTCGGGGGAATGCAAAATGAACTATATACCGATACACACCAACATCGCGCCCAGCTATAACTATTTGAGCGCAGAAAACGCATACTTGAAACAAAACATCGAATACAAAGATGCTGTGCTAACAGAGCAGCAAGTAACAATAACGAAGTTTCAGGATGACGTAAGCCAGTTGTCTCAGGCAAATATGCAATTAAAGTCAGAGCATGACAAGGCTGTGTCAGATGCGGCAAGGTGGAGAGTCATGAAAAAGATTATCTTGTCACAAGGCGGCGAACGTCATTTGTATGAAGTTCAGAAAACTGTTGATCGGGAGATAGAAAATGACAGAAAAAGAACGTCAAACATGGAATGAAGCAATCAATGCAGTGCTGGAGCTTCTTCGTATTCATCCCATGCATCGAATCGGGGAGGCAGCTTTTATGCGTAGTCTAATCGCTTTAAAAATCAAGCCGGAGGGTAAATGAAGGTTAGCAAAACGACATTGCCAGTAATCGTTGAGAAGCCGCATTCTTACTCTCCAAGTAGCCAGAATGCGAGAATAGAAGGAAGCTTTCATCGATCAGAAATAGTGCAGAATCACCTACATGCACAGCGTTTGCAGGCGCGAATGGCAGTGGAAACGAAGAAGCCAAGTGCGATTGAAAGCGCAAGAACAGTGGCTTATAAAGCCGCACTTGCCAGTGGCGCGTTGGCATTGGCAACAATTGCCTGTGCATTTTTTATAACAAATGGATGGGCAATACCAGTTGGGTTCGCTGTCCTATGCGTGCTTTTGTTTGTTGCTGCTGGCAAAAGAACGCAAGAAATTGAGGCAATGTCACAGGAAATGGCGAAGAAATCTAAGGAACCTTGCCCTGTTTAAATCTTTGTTGCAAAACATCAATTTACCGCATAAATTGACACATTGAGGCACCAACACCAACACTTGAGGGCAGATATGTTTTCGTGGCTTGGGATTGATGATGCAATGGTGGCAAGCGGTATCACGTTGGTTATTTATGCGATTTTTGGTGGCGGCGGCAATGATTGATTGCCTGCCGCCGGTCGCGTGTTACTCAGCCTTGAAAATCGGCGTGGTGGTGATCCATCTCAACACCATATTGGCAAGCCCAACTGCCGATAACACCAGCCCAGCGTGAGCGCCTAAAAACGGCGTGATGAACTCGCCATTGGTTGAGATCCAATCAACCAACGGCAACGCAACGACTGCACCGTTAAAAACGGCTGTTTTATATCCCTTCATGCTGGCACCTTTCCTTTTTGCAAATCGGCAAGCGTGAGGCCGCCGGTGTATTGAAAATGGGCAAACTCTCGAAGCTTGCCCGTCCATCGCCCTGCCCATTCAAGCCCGACTGACTCCCCGAGTTCGCCAACCTTGCGCCACATGTCGCCGTCTGGCCCGGACGTTCCCCAGACCGGCTTCCCGTTGCGGATCGGTACCACATCAAACGCGCATCGCCAGTTATGCCATGATTGCCCTGGCCTAGCATTGGTGACAATCGTGCCGGGTTTAGTTCGGCCTTGCGCAAACAGATCCGCTTGGCTTTCAAGGTCACGATAGGTGCTGGTCACGATCAAGTCGATTCCGGCATCCTTGGCGAGCTTGAGAAACTTTTCGGCTCTTTCCTTACATAACGGATGCAAGTCTGAAAGGTTTCGGCTGTTTATCATCGCTTATCTAGTCTGTCTGATACCTTCTCGAGATTGCGCCGGATATCTCCGAGGCTTTCTTTAATCTGCCCCATTGCCTGGTTAACTCGTTCGTCCTGATTCTGGTCGATCTGCGCCTGCACCCGGCGAGATTCTTCCAAAACCGTGAGTCTCCTATCAATACTAGACCACGCACCAAACCCTGTCAGGATAAACCCGACGAAGGTCAGAACGTGGCCTAGATTGATGGTGGAGTCGAATTTCACGAGCTTTTTTTCTTCAAATTTTTGCTGGTTCATTATTTTGAAGCATGAATTTTTTAAGAGATCAATCCAAACGTTTTCCAAGTTCCCGGCGTTCCGGCCGCAGTGCAAACCCAGCCAATATATCCGCCTGACGTTGGAGCCGTGTTGTAAACGACATCTCCAGCCGACCAAGTACCTGCCGTTGGCGCAGCCGATAGCTTATAGTATGTTGTCTTAAATGTTCCCGGATTATAAAGACCGTTTCTAACAACATTGGATAAAAGAGGATATGGAAGGTTCTTGTTTGTTTGAATTTTGCAGACGCGCAATGTTGCCCCAACCGCAGATGCTTGAGGAGTTATGATTAAATTTTGTGACCGTGGCGTGACTGTAAGTTCACCATGCAGGACAACACGGCACCATTGATTTGCAGGAAGTTTTACAGAAAGTGTTGAAGTGTTTTGTGCAAAATTTAAATCCCACATAGCGTTTGCGTCTGACGATTTAAACAAAGCGCTAAATAATATCTGGGTGCCAATACCAGTATATGCCGCAGTATCGGTATTTATGACAAATTGTTGCCCAGAACCAGCCGCAGAATAGCTGGTTTCTAGCACATACCCAATCTCAGAATCAACAACTCTAGCTGTTGAACACAAAGTGCCACCACTTGAGTATCCGTAATCAACCGCACCTACACCAAGCGCGTCATTTGTTATCCATCCGCATTCTGTAATTGTTGGAATTGTAACAAAACAAGAGTTTATTCCGCCCGGTTTAAAAACAGGTGCTTGAGCAAGTAGAGAGGTCGTCCCTTTATACCATATTGCTGGCGCGCTAGAAAATGTTGCTATTGATGAACTATCAATAACAGGGAATACAGACGCCCCTTGTGTTCCGTCAAAACATAACGTAGAACCTGATTCAATGTTTAACAAATTTGTATTGCTTACGTTACTATAATTCCTGAGCGTAATATTACTTCCAATAGAATGTAAAATCCCATTCTTGATGGTTTTTCCTTGAAATGAATAAGTTGCCGAACCGGCCCCGTTATCTTCTGGCGCCCAGTTTTCTATTGAAATTAATCCGTTATTTTCTGCAAAAAATGCGCAAACATCATTTACATGCGTTGTAAGGTTTATAAATTTATTGTTGTGCATTGGATATGGGCCATTCTGCGCCAGAACAACGCCAACAGTATTAGAACTAAACCAACAGTCATAAAAAGTATTATTATTTCCGCCGCCATTAACAGAGTCTTGCACCAAATACAATCCAACATTGCACGCATTAGCCGACATGTTGGAGAAGGAGCAAAATTGATTTGCTTTTAGCCAAAAACCGACATCAAAATTTTCTACGTATAAATTGTCAACACGAACACCAGCCGTTCCAGAGACGGAATTTGAAAAGACTCCATACTGTCCAGATGTTTTAATTGCGGCAGCGATTTTAAATTTAGAAACAATAAATTCTTGATTGCGCCAGTTATTATTTGGGCGCAATTCAAAAACAGCCCCTGTAAATGCAGAGGCTTGAAATACTGAATTTCCGCCGTCGCCGTAGATAGCAAATGAATTTATAGGAGAGACAGTTATTGTAGAAGTTACTTTATACGCGCCAGCCGGGATATAAACTCCTTTGCCTCCAGCAATTCCAGCAGACACGGCGGCTTGAATGGCGGAAGTGTCATCAGTAGCCCCGTCACCAACCGCTCCAAAGTCTTTGACGCTCACAACGTCGCGCAGTTTGCTTTGAGTGGTGCGTTGAACTGCGCCTGTTCCGCTTTGCAAAAACGTGACTAGTTCGCTACTTACTGAATTGCTTTCATTTGGCTCTGTATAAACAAACGCCCCGTTTTTGTCGCGCACGAGAATGCTGTAATCGCTGTTAGCGTAAAACCGAGCAAAGCTGCCGTTATAAACCGGATACCCACCGCTAGTGCGGATTGGCTGTGCTGCCGCAATTGTCAGCGCAGCGTCCCAATAAACAGTAATCGGGTTCGATACAGGGTTTTGATTCGCGGTGCCGATGTAGATGTAGGCATCATCCAGCGGCTGGCCATCGGCATCGGTGAAAATCGGAAATGGTTGATTTACGGCGATTGCGGGCATTTATTTAGGCTCCTAAATGATTGATTGTTGATCAAGGCTGCACTGGTGGCAATGCGTTGAGAGCGTCATTGATTCTGGCCTTGGTGCGCCCTTCCCGACGCATCTTGATGATCTGCCGAATGCCAGTTGCCACTGGAACAGGAATTCCTGTTAGTGCGCCTGTGGCCCCAGCTTCTGTAATTGCTGCCAGCAGCGTTCCTGCTGTTCCTGAGTTGTTCACCAGTGTTCCTGGTGGCACTGTGGCAACGTATCGTACGACGTCATTAAGATCGCGCACTATTTGTGCGTTTTTCTTTCCCAGCATGACATCAAGCCGCCCATTTTCATCCAATGCGCGCACGGTTTGATGCAGTTTTGCCGGCGACACCAGCGGTCGATCCATAGAATCCATGCCCATGCCTTTTGTAGCTTCGTCGCGCAGATGTCGTACGGTTGCGCCTTGCAGTTCTTTCCATGCCTGCTGTCCATCTGGCCCAGTAGTGTTCAGTACGCGTTTAAGGAAAGTGATTTCTTCGGGTGATGAATTCAAAATTGATTTGCGAAACACTTGATCAGCCGCGACAAGCGGATCTTCCATGCCTTTGCGATTCTTGATGAGGCGGGCAACGACGGCGCGGTTCTCAAACTTACGGGCCTGTTCCATACGGATCTGGCGAGCCTTTTTGTAGAGGTCTCCTCCCAAGCCTTCGGTCTCAACGTCAAATGCACGCTTCAGGTTTCCTCCGTGGAACTGGTCTGCCCCCTCAAACCCTGCACGCTGGAAGGTCTGGCGCAGGCTTTCGGCTTGCCGTAATGTAATGGGCTGGGCCACTAGCCTTCCGTCTGCATCTCGGGCTGCTGCGCCGATGGCGATGGCCTTCTGCTGTGCTGCCTTGAGGATGGGCGCTAAGTCGCCCTCTGGTATGTTCTCGTTGATGTAGTCCACCACCGAGTTTAAGGTGACGTTGTTCTCCAGCTCGCCAGCTTTATCGGCTGCTTTGTAGGCGGCGCGAGTCTTGTTTTTGGCTGCTGCGAGGCCTTCAGTCAAGGACTTGACGACAGCGCCGCCTGTGGACGCCAAGTCCATGAGCTGGGCGTCGGTCATGTCGACCAAGGTGTCAAAGTTCTGCAAGAGTTGTAAATTGTTTTCTTCGGCGCGCTGGCGAAGAGGGCCGCCGAGATCGCTCTTAATCTGTTCTTTTTCGAAGGCCAGCTGCTGAGCGTCCCTGGTTGCCGCGCCTTTGGTTAGGGTGACGGGAACGGGCAGGTCTTCGGCCGTCGTGGTGCGACGCAGTGCCTCTGGCGTAGCTGCTGCGCCGACGCTTTCACGAGCGCCGATCCTAACGGTTTCTTCGGGCCTTGTCGGTCGCACTATCTCAGCCGCAGCCGCAGCGACCTTTTTAACCTGGGCTGCCACTTTTTGTGCGGCTGCCTGCACTTGCGGGGCCGCCTTGCGCGCCGCTTCCGCAACGGCAGGAGCAGCCATTCGCGCGCCGCCAACCACTGCGCCAGGAGCGCCAACAACAGGCACAACGGGAGGAAGAAAAGAAAGCGCCTCGCCAACGGCTTGCACCTGCTCACGCCCCGCTTGCGTGCGTGGCGCGTAGGTCAAAGACTGAGCGCCACGAATTGCAGACTGTTCGACCAAGTTTGCGGCCTGAGGCGTGCCAAATTGCCCGCTCAGAATTTGCTCTGCAAGCCCTTTTAAAGTGCCTCCCACCATGCCGAGAGCGCCACCAACAGCGCCGGTGCCAATGGTCAGCGCCGCCTCACCTGCGCCCACTGCGCGCTCTGCAATCGTAGGCTCTGCCGGCTGGCTTATAGCCGGGACAACCTGCTCCCCCGGGATCTGGCCTGCGGTCGTAGCGCGAAACGCGGTGATTGCTGCCGCTAGGTCTCGCGCTGCCGCAACATCGCCGGCCGCGTCGGCATTGATTAGCGCTCGCTCGAGCTCTTGAATCGTTGCCATTATTTAGGAGTCCCGTATTTTTTCAGCAATTGATCAATGCGGTTTTGCGCTGGCTGTGGTGCTGCTGGCGCTGGCACGGCGCCTGCTGCGGTTGCGGGCGCGCTCGGCGCTACTTCAGTCGGCGCGTAAAAGATATTCTCGGTCTTGAGCCCGTACCCGGTTGCAATTCGCCCAATTCCGTTTCGAACCGTTTCCTCTTGAGTCGCCGCGGTTTTGTAAAGCTTGTCTGCCTGACCCTTGAATGATTGGCGCTGACTAGGATTCAACCTTTGCCCAGAAATCGCTCTGTTATACAAGTTCATGACTCGTTCAGGAACACCGGCTGCGTTTTGCGCTGTGGCAAACTCGCCTTCGCGCACAACGGAGCCAGGGTCTAGCATTTTCATGTAACCGAAAATCAGTGACAGGTCGCCCACCGCAGAATCTTCGCTCGCCAAAATTCGCTGATAGGCTGACTTTACCTCCTGATAACCCTTCGTTTGGTCGCTGTATTCCTTGCGGAATTTAGCTTCTGCCTCTGGGCGCTTATCAAGCGGGATCACGCCTGCACCCATTTGGCGGGCTTCGGCCTGAGCACGTGCGGCAGCTGCGCCAGACGCCGCAGCGGCTGCACGTGATGCAGCGACGGAGGCTTTGGCTTGTTCCGTCTGTGCTTGTGTCAGACCTAGCTCGGCAGCAAATTTTTCAGGCGCAAATTTGTTTTTAAGTTCTTTTTCTGTAACCTCTGCGCTTTCCTTGCGCATTGTAATGGGCGCCATAGTTTCAGCCCGACCAGCTTCCGCAAGCTTGCCAAACGTTTCAGCAAATTTATCGGGGGCCATGACCTGAGAAAGCCCCATAAGCGCGTAATTGCGCGCAGTCTGTGGGTCAGCATCAATCAATGAGGAAAGCGCTTGCAGACCGCTGGAATCTTGACCTTCTGGGGTAGCTTTAATGCGTGCTTCTATCAAGTCTTTCGCCACCTTCGCATTGCCAGACAATAAAGCGCTAGCCACCGGCAACGCGGCGGCAATTTCCCCAGACTGCCGATTTTTGCTGAGTTGCTCGAATTGCGGCTTGATCGCAGCTTGATGCTCAGGAAACATAGTCATCAAACGCGCAAATGCCTGCGGGGTTCCTTGCGTGAAAGCGTTTTCGATCTCGCCTCGATAAGCCTGCAATCGCTGTTCGGCTTGCTGTGTTTCAATCGCTTTTTGACGCGACTCTTGCTGCCTTTGTTGCATTTGACCGAGCAATGCAGCGCCTTGAATGCTCTCTAAAAATCCCTTGTTGATATCGATCTGCGGCATCTGCGCCAGATAGTTAATTGGCTGAGCCATGTCAGAATCCTCCGCTCATCATCACAGAGCCCATTCGATTGGCGATTCCTTGAAGGTCTGCAAATCCTTGTCGAGCAACAGAGCCTTGCGCAATCTGCCCGCCAGCAATCGCCGCGCCACGCTGGGCAAGTAGATTTCCGATTGCTCCAGCACTTTGCATTCCTGCCCCTGCCTGCCCAGCCGCAGACGCTTGACCGAGTGAAGTTAGCCCGCCCAGCCTTTCGTATTGCTGAGCAATCTGGTTCTCGAGCATTTGCGGACGGAATTGAGCGAGCGCTGCCTGAATGTTGCCGCCACGCAGGCCACCAGTGGCAGATGCACGTTGCAGCAACGCTTCTTCCCCTTGGCGAACCGCAGACTGGAAAAACGGGCTTTGTTCAAGCGCGCTTATTGCTGCTTGTTGTTCAGGCGCGCCACGTAACCCGATCAATGACTGCTGTCCTTGCAGTGCAGGCTGGCCGGCTTCGACATATGGGCGCAGAAGCTCGGTGAGCATGTCAAACTGACGGCGCTGTTCTGCGATTGCTGCCTCAGCTGACCCGGCCTGAGTTGCCGCCGCACGTTCTGCTGCCTGCCCTTGTTGCGTTGCCCCAGTAACCCCGCCAATAACCTTTCCGATTGCGTTTCCGACAAAACTCATTTTGCTGCCCTCCAGTCTTGCCGGGTCATGCCGAGGATATGCACGCCAACAAGCTCACCGTTTTTCATGCAGGCATCGCGGCGCGTGCCTTCGTTTTTGAACCCGAGTTTAATGCAGTAATTTTTGGCGGATGCGAGCCCGTCGATGATGTATGCCGTGACCCGGTGAATGTGTTTGTGGGCAAACGCCCACATGAGGCAAAGCCGGCCAAATTCGCGAGAATGAGGCAAAGCGCGTTTTGACAGCATGGCATGAAGATCAAGCTCAACAAACCCGGATTCAATCAC
>Ga0181344_1000415_pt1 | contig 17130 bp, 23 predicted proteins | sample Su13VDMLBDD_FD_130098 | JGI IMG/M metagenome (GOLD analysis project Ga0181344, IMG submission 130098) | Freshwater viral communities from Lake Michigan, USA - Su13.VD.MLB.D.D | ecosystem: Environmental > Aquatic > Freshwater > Lake | place: USA: Michigan | collected 2013-07-15
ATCATTGACGAGGCTCAGGGCTCGCCTGTGCTGTGCGCTTATGCATACCGCAGTGATGCCGAGCGCATCATGACCCGATTCAAGGATCTGCGCCCCATCAACCTGACCGAGTGCAAGAGCGAATCAGCACTGACCAACGCGATGCACAGGTGGAAGACTGGCGACTGCCAACTGATGATCGGCCACCCGGCATCGATGGGTCATGGTATTGACGGATTGCAAAAAAACGGTCACATTCTCGTCTGGTACGGCTTGAACTGGTCCCTTGACCTGTACGAGCAGTTCAATGCCCGAGTGCGCCGCCAAGGCCAAGGCGCACCGGTCATGTGCCATCGCATCATGTGCCAAGACACATTGGACCATGCACAAGCGCTGGCACTCGATGAAAAGGCCTCAACCCAAGCAGGATTGCGCAACGCAATAAAAGAGTATCGCATGTCCAAAAATGTGTGATACACTTGTTACACATCAACCACTGGAGTAAATGTAATGAAAGATCTTCGCAAACTTTTTGTCCGCGCAAGCGAGCTGTGGAACTCTGGCGACGCACGCCTTGATCGACACAACCGCAAAGCGTGGGTCCGCTCAGTCTTGCTGCTGGGCGACAGATGGCTGCTGGCCAAGAACATCGAAAAGATGGAGACCAACTGATGTGGCCGTTCCCACCCGCCACGGGTCCGGTGCCTTGGACTGCCAAGCAGCAAGCGGACTACCAGCGCCAACAGCGTGAGCAAGCCGGGGAGGCACCGCTGTAATGGGTTCAACCAACACGGGCTCCCACGTCATGAGGGTGTGGGAGGCCCTTGAAGCCTTTGGCAAGATCACAGCTCAGGAATTCGCAGACTACGCCGACATCGGACGATACGATGCACACGCCGTACTCAATCGCATGGCCAAGCGCACCAAGGCTGGCGAGAAGCGGCTGTACATCGCAGCGTGGGTCCACGAGCACGACGATGCCAAACGATACCCTCGCGCTGTGTACATGGCTGGCGACAAGCCTGACAAGCCTAGACCCAAGCCTGATATTCGAGAGAACCGCCGCAGGAGCGAGGCTAAACGCAACAACTTTATCCGGGTCACCAGTGTGTTCAATCTGGCACTGACTCGAAACAAAATCAGAGAAATTAGGAGATCGCTATGAAATGCAAATGTCGCCCCAATTCACCCTTCCACTGGCAAAACGATCCACGCCCGAGCATCTTCGCCCAAGACATTGCCTTCAGACCCAAGGGTCAGGCTGTTGACGAGACGCTGACGAGGGAGGAGAACCTGATCGCCTACAAGCAGTTCAGCATCACCAATCGTGCTTTCCCAATGAAAAAGCCAACATTGAACAAACACGAGTTATGAGAACCAACAGCACACAATCGATCCGTGCGCTGCTCAGGAACACCCCTGACGGCTTGGATGTGGGCACGATCGCCAACATGACGCACCGGGAGACGCACAATGTGCGCCGCCTGCTCAAGACGATGCCTGATGCCTACATCGACAGGTGGACGCACTTCGGTGGGACCGGTATGCCCAGCGCCATTTGGTGCGTGGTCATACCTCCCGACGACTGCCCTCGTCCCGACGCTAAACGGTCCAAGCGTTAACCGCCAAGGGTCAACAGGGCAAGAGCTTGGTTTGTGTGGAGGATGCGGTCACTCAGGCCGATTGTCCCTCCGTTGATCTTCTTGGTCAGCGCCAAGTTGTTGCCCGACTCGGCAATAGGGTTGAGCTTCTGCGTGTTCCAAAAGAATCCGGCAGTCAGCGCAGCATACTGAGGCGTGGCCACCAGATCTGGCTCCATGATGAAGTCAACACCCAGCGCCTTGCTAGCGTGGTAGTAGTTGGCCGAGCCCGTCAATTGGATGCAACCTCTGCCCCTAAAACGGAAGCCATCCCCTGATGCCTCGTCACGGTTGCCCATACGGTTGGCATAGACCGTGTTGGCAATCTTCTTGGGGTTGCGTTCAAACTGCTTGGCAAACTCCAATGTCGGGAAGCGCTTGGGCCAGATCTTCATCAGGGTCTCGGCGCGATAGTTCAAGTTCTCCTCCAGCATTCTGAAGTTGCCACACTCGTGGCCACACTGGCCAATGAATGCAGCCTGCTGGCGCGGAGTCAGGATTTCAAAGCGCTGAAAAGTCTCGTTCAGCGGGTCAACCCACTTTGGGTCGATGTGCAATTGCTTGAGTTGTTCAGCGTTGACCATTGGCGATTTTCCTCATTTCGTTGTAGGAGTCGATGCATGCGTTGAGCTGGTTGATGGCACGGTCTCCATCGGCTGTGATTTGGGCGATGAGCCGGATGGTTTCTCGCTCGGTGTCAGAAGCCTCACCAGTCTGTCCGTCAGGTTGGCTTCTCGCTTGGTCGCTATTTCCGGCGGCAGGGCTGGGATCTGCGGGGGCTTGTACACAACTTGGGGTCGGGAGCCGCACCCTGCCAGAAGCAATGAGGCGATTAAGATCAGTTTGTTTCTTGGCGACATCGTTGTTGGCCTTTCTCAGTTGGTCATCTTTAGCGGCCACAGCCGTGGCCATCTCTTGCTCTTTGGCACGGGACTCCTCGTTCTTGCGAGCAATCTCCACTTGCATCTCAGCATCACGCTGCGCCCAGCCCTTGTGGTGGCCAGTGAAATAGGTGGTCACTGCGATCAGAGCAGCGCCACCCAGCGCCCACGGCAGAGGTATGCCAAACATCAGCCGACCTCTTTGCGTGCAGCAGCCAGCACCTCGCGCTCTGCGTCATCCTCAAGATGTTCTGGCGGGGTGGTTGGTGGTGGGCCGGGTGTCCAAGACTCGTCCAGCTCTGGGTTCTGGTAGCCCATCCAATTGAAGTTTGGCAGGGTAGAGGCAGAGGCCACTGGTGCTGGCGCTGTTGGCACTGGCTGGCATGGCACAGCAGCAGGCGGTGTCGGTGGCTTGGGCTGGCTCATGGCATTGGACGCAGCGCCCACAGCACGCTTGCCCACCACGCCACCAATGCCACCCACGATCAGCAGCACAATGTCGTTGAGCATCTTGGTGTAAGCCTGATCAATGGGGGCCATCGACTTAATCGGCTGCGTCACAAAGGTCACAGAGTACAGCAGCGCAAACACAATGAAGGTCAGGATCAGCGTGATCATAATGACCACGAAGCCCCAGATGCGGACTTCAATCTGGTCAGCGGACAGGTGTTGGCTCTGAGGCTGGTCGGGTTTGTTCAATTTGCTTCTCCAAGATGGGGGCGACAAGATACTCTGGGCAAGTCTGCGTGAACTGGCAGCGTGGCTTCTGACATTGTTCTTTGTAGAAGTTGTCTGGGTTCTGGCAGAAATAGCGATACTGTTCATTGCACGCAGCAAGCAGCGCGACAAGCAACAGGGTGAAAATCTTTAGGTTTCTCATTAGCCTCCAAATGGAATGTTGGATTTTATGAAGTCAATGATGGACTTGGAATCCTCGACTGGCAAGACATAGAGGATGTCCAGCAAGTGGTGGACAAGGATGAGAACGCAGCAAGTCTTGAGGAATCGGTCAAACCCGAGCTTCCAATCTGCGCCAACATCAAACCACTTGAGAAGTTTCCACACATCGTCAGCACCCGTTTTGTCGGCAAAAGGAGATCAGCTCCCAGCCACCCCACATCAGGCCGCAGAAGATGGCGACCGAGATGATGATGGCAATTGCCGTTTCAAGCTCCTCTTGGTCTTTTAGCTTCTTGCGCCGAGCGTCTTCCTTGGCCTTGCCTGCTGCCTTGGCTGCCTCTGCCTCCATGACTGTTGCCCGAGCCTTGATCTTCTGCCACACGTCCATCTTGTTGGCGTTCCAGAACAGGCGCTTCAAGTCTTCTTCAAACTCTTTCTGTGAGTCAATCGCCAGTTCAATCTCAAGGGCTTTACCCATAGAAGAACCACCGAAAGTCCCGGCCTTGGCAGCTTCAGCAGACGCGATGGCATTGGCCTTGGCATCAAAGTATTTGCCCAACATGGGGGCCAAAGATTCAACACTCTGAGCCGTTGCACTGGCCTTCTTGACCAGAGAAACCGCTTTGTTTACCGCATCAAGCGCGGCTTCAGGATCAAGCAGCATACCAATCATCTAAGCCACCATTGAAGAATCGGAATAATGGAAAAAGCAGCCCAAATAGTCAGGCATGAGACTAAAGCCGCAGCAACAAAAGCAACGGCCCAGTCTTTCATTTGTCAGCCTTGTTATCGAGTTTTTCAAAGATTTGCCGCAAGATGTCTTTGATCTCTTTGATGTCAGACTTGTAATCGTCTTTCTGCACATAAGTCAAAGGCATATTGCGCTCCATCTCAGACAGCTTGTCTTCTGTCCTTTGAAGGCGTTGCATCACCTGATAGAACACAAAGGCTCCCAAGAACCCTGCAACCGAAACTACAAGGTTGAAAAGTTGTTGGTTATCCATGATTAACCTTGTTCGTCAGCAGGCAGTGGTGTGTTGCCAGCCTCAACCCACTTCAAAAACTCAGCGTAGTCTGTGTTGGCGGGGTTCATTGCAAATGATGTTGTGGAGCCGTCAGCGTTTGTCTTGATAACGCTTTGGCCGCCTTGAGTTGTGATCAGTTTATACATTTACAGCTCCGCAGAATATGCAAAGGATTTTGTCCCTGCTACGTTGTTCCAGCGCAAAATGCCTATCGCGTTAGACGCAATTGCTCCAGCCATTGTGAAGTCGCCTTCAATGATTGTCCCGCCCATCGTGTACGGCCCCGCAAAGGACGAGACAGAAGTTGAACCGAGGTTTTGTAGATACATCGTCCCTGCTTGAGAAAGTGACGGCACAATTCTCATGGGCACTGGAACTTGAATAACGTATGTGCCTTGCGTTGTTGTATAGGTCGATCCAAAGCCAATTGCTCGGTAGGCGTTTGTACCAAGTTGAGGGCCAAGCTCAACGTAATAACGTTGACACCTCATCAGTTGAGTCGAGTAATCCACGCGCTCAAACGGGGATGCAACCCCTGCTTCAAGTTGGACTCCGGTGATGTAGAAGGTGGCTCCGTTTGTGCCGACTACTGAGGTTGCTCCTGTGGCAGAGTTGAAGTCTGAGTTCGCCCAAGCCCCCGCTGTTCCGCTGTAAGTAGAACCAGCACCAAGACCAAAGTTGACGTTCATCCCAACACCGTTGGTCGTAAGCCATGTACCAGAGGTATCACCAGCAATCGTGACAGTCTTTTGTTCCCAAGTGTTTGCTGCACTGATCGTGTAGGTAAATGGGTAAGACCGTGTGGTGGAATTTTTTACTGCGCCACCAAATGTCCCTGTCAAACTTGAGCGAACCCAAAACGATAAAGTTACCGCCTGAGCAGACGCAGTACCCCAACCTAAATCCGCAATGTTGTAGCCTTCAATAGCCTGTGAAATGACAACACGCTGTGTTGCTCCCAAAGAAGCATCAGCAGATGTGGTTGTGCAAAGCAAAGAATTTGTGAAGCCTGTAGGCGCAGTCGAGCTTTGTTGTGCGGTCATCGTGCCGTCTGTGTCTTCAAACGACCACCAGCGATCTACCGTGTACACAACAGCGGCACTCATCGTCACACTCGCCCCAGCATTTCTCTGGTCAATCCGCATGTCACCGTTGATGATGCGGTTGCGAAAGCCCATCGAGTTCGCTGGAGCAGCTACGCCGTACAGGACAGCATTACTGCCACCTGAAGCGTCATAAATTGAGTTTGCGTTTACTTGAGACATTACAGGCTCTCCACAATGGTTTTCAGTTGAGCAACACCCGCAGCAGCATCAATGTTTGCTTGAATGGTTGCATACTTGTCGCGCACAGCCTGACGAGCAGCTTCAGCGGCTACAGCTTCAGATGGAATGGTTGCCTTGATGTCCAAAGGTGCAAACTCCTCAGTGCGCTTTGCACGGCGAATGTCATGCACGATGGCTTTGGCTTTGTTTAAGTTGACGGTAATGCTCATGCAAACTCCCATGCGTTACGGAATGTACGGTCTTCAGGAATGTCAGCAACATCAACGATCTTGAAAGTCTTGCCAGCAGGAACATCTTTGGCAGCAATTTCTTCAATGGTCAGGCCACACTCAGCAGGAATGATGACCGCCACGCCGCCATCGTCAGTTGGGTAAATGATACGAGAGTTCATGGTTGTCCTTTATGAACGAAGTGAATGGAGCGTAGCGATTAACGGAAGATGGCAATATCAATTTCAGGCATATCCGCAGTTCCTACACTGCCTCCGTTGTCAACATACCCAGTGCGTACAGCAACAGCGGAAGTGCTTTTTGTTTGAGTAGCATTTGCCGTGAGATAAGCTGCGGAAGTTGAAGAGTCAGTATCTCTTCGCAAAAACCCAGTCATTGCATAGTTTGTATCTGGCATGGCTGTCGTCAGATTAACCGTATAAAGCCCAGAACCGTTATCCGTAATACTCGACACGTTGCCGCTGCCACGAATCGCCACAGTACCTTGACCGTTAAAGTTCACCCATGCCCTTGCAGCGTACACTGGAGCAGAACCTGAAGCGTTAAACTGTGCCAGTGTTGACTCTGCTGTTGCCATTGTCCCGGAAGAGTCCGGTAGTGTCAGTGTACGGTCAGTAGAAGTATTGGGGGCTGCGATTGTCAGCGTACCTGTTCCGCTGGCGTTTCCTGATAATGCGATTTTGCTCATGGTTGGTTCTCCAGTGCAGTGACTCGGGCGGTCAATGATTCAATCAGGGCTTGTTGCTCTTGAATAGCCGCCGTGAGCGTTGCCACCAAGAAGCTGGTGTCGATGCCTTGGTACTGTGGGTTGCCTTCAGCGTCCACTGCGTCTTTCTCGCCAGTCACTGCCGATGGGCAGACCTCTTGCAGTTCGTGGGCAATGAAGCCCTCGTCAGCTTCGCCGTTGGACTTCCATGTGTAAGTTACCGGCTTGAGTGCAGCGACCTTTGCCAGCGCACCTGTCATCGGTGCGATGTTTTCTTTTAGGCGATAGTCGGAGGAGGTGTTGTAGGAGGTGCTGGAGCCGTTTGTTGAGATAGTGCCGATAATGGTCGGCCCGTTGTAAAAGAACTCAACAAGTGCGCCTGTGTTTGTTTTGCGGTGCACTTTTAAGGCGACCCCCCCGCTTCGACTTATTTGAGCTTCCCCTGCACCAGACACAGCAAAACCAGTGGCGTTTGCACCCACAATATCATAAACAGTAGTCCCCACCAGCAAGTTACCGCTGGAGTCGAACCGTCCCCACTCGGAGCTTGCGCCATAGAAAGTGATTGGAAGACTTACACCTTGGATTCGTAAGTCTGTTGATCGCCCTTGAATCTGGCCGTAGTTTGTTGATCCGTTGTTGCTTTGAAAAGCAATGTTGGAGATGTTGTCTGAGCGACCACGCACTGCAATACCGCTTGCGCTTGAGTTTGTGAGCACATCCAAAGGAGCAGAAGGCGAACTCGTCCCAATACCCACATTACCGCCAGTAGTAGTCACCAGCGTATTCGCAGGGGTTGTATCGGCAAAGACTACACCGTCACCTGTGTAGCCGCCATCATTGGCAATGCCCGTTGTACCGTTAATTGTTACCGCCATGTTAACTCCTTAAATCACAACCCAACGAGCGCCGCTGGAGACTGTTACCGTTACCCCAGAGTTTACCGATACAGGCCCGGTACTCATAGCATTTTTTGTCGCTGGGATTGTGTAGTTTGCTGTCACTGCTTGGTCGTTTTCAATAAATATTGCGTCTGCGCCGCCACCTGTTGCTCCACCACCAACACTTCCCCACAATGTGCCGTTGTAACCCTCAAACGAGCTGGTGTCGCTGTTGAATCTGAAGTAGCCAGCAGATGGTGAACCATCGCGTTGCGCTTGAGTTCCAGCAGGCACAACAGCAGAACCAGTTGAGCCTGTCTTGCCAACAACAATCCCAGCGTCAAGAGACACATTGCCCCAAGCGCTGCCGCTGTAGATTCGGCTGATGTTGCTGGTAGTGTTGAAATACCAGTCGCCAGCGGTTACTGCATCACCCTCGTTGTCCACGCTTGGGTCGCTGGACTGAGCTCCAAGGTAAGTTGCGTTGAACGAAGCCAAAGCAGCTTCTGCCGCAGCTTGGGCAACGAGAGCTGCATCTTTGGCAGCAATCGCAGCATCTGCGTTTTCTTCGGCGTTCTGCACATCGGCGATGTTGGTTGCCACGGTGCTCACAGCAGCCGAGATCCCTGCAACAGTGGTCACGTTTGCAGAAATCCCTGCCACAGTGGTCACGTTCGACGAGATGCCGGCCACAGTGGTGACGTTCGCCGCGATGTTCTCGACAGCGGCCACGTCCGCGGCGATGTCGGCCACCGCCTGCACATCGGCAGAGATGCCAGCCACCACGCCGATGTCGGTGCCGTCAGCGGCCACGGTGCTCACGGCGGAGCTGATGCCCGCGACAGTGGTGACGTTGGTGTTGTTGCCGGCCACGGTGGTCACGTTGGCCGCGATACCTGCCACGGTGGTGACGTTGGCTGCAACGCCGGCAACAGTGGTCACGTTGGCAGCAACGCCGGCAACAGTGGTCACGTTGGCAGCGATCCCGGCAACAGTGGTCACAGCCGAGTCGATAGCCGCAACAGCACTGACATCCGTGTCAATGGCAGCCACTGCGCTCACATCGTCCTCGATGGCAGCCAACGAGTTGATGTTGGTAACCAAGGTGTCGGCATCAGCCGTACTGGTCTCGGACAACTTGGCCGAGCGGTCCACAGCGTCTTGGAGCTGCTGGGCCACCATGGTCAGGCGGTCAAGGGCTCGCTCGTGGGTCTCAGCAGGGAACGAGTCACCAGTGATGTAGTCCACCTCTTGGGTAATGGCTACCGAGCGATAGATCACCAAACGGGCACCGGAGACAGGAGCTGTCACGCATGTGACAGTGCCTCCTGCGTCATCATCTGCACCGGTCACGGTGTAGTCGGTGCCCAGCGCCAACGTGGTCTCTGTACCGTTGGCTGCCACGCGAATGACGGTCAAATCGGCATTGGTCAGGAATCGGTAGGGGAAACTGAAGGCAACGGTGGTGCCGTTGCCGTTGTACGAGATGCGGGAAGCTGTGGTGCTGATGGTCATGGATCAGTCCTTATCGGGTGCGGCTGAAGAACTCGGGACGCTCTTCGGGTTGGTCATTGACACCCAAGGCTTCGCGGGTACCAGTCAAGCCAGATTGTACAAGCCATGCGTGAATTTGGCGAGCCTGTTGAGCTGCTTTGGCAGGGGTGTCCACCTTTTCCAGCAGGGTGGCCATGATCGAGGGGTCGTTCATGGCCTCAATAAGAAACGTGGTGGCCCGTTTGCCGGGCAGTTTAGTGATCACGGTCTCGGCAAACCGAGCACCTGCGCCGTGGACGATCAGGGACGGGGTGTTGGAGCCCATGGCCCGAGCACCTGCTCCAGCGATGCCAGAACCGATCATCCGGCTGATGGTGGCCAGCGCAGCATCACCGAAGCCGGTGTTGATGTCAATGGCCGTGCCAGCGGTCTGCGAGCGCACGATGTTGTCGGCAGTGTCGAACAGTTTCTTGATGTTCTTGACCTGCGCGGCATCAATGACACCTTGCTCCTGCATGACCTGAATCGGGGATTTTTGACCCGGCACACTGGGAGTAAACAGGAAACCGCGAACTTGGGCAATGTTGAGCACGCCGTTCTTGTCGGTCGAGCGCCGGATGGCAGCATCAAACACCGAGGCACGAAAGCCATCAATTGCGGTGGCAGAGTCAACACCGGGCACACCGCCACGGGGTTTGTAGCCCGGTTTGGCAATGTTGATCAAGTCGATTAGGTCTTTTTCCTGATTATTGGACAACAGGGCGCGGCTGGCCATGGTGACCGGGTCAGAGGTCAGCATGCGACCAAAGGCCTTTTGCTTCTCAATGGTGTTGACCTGACCCTTGGCCAAGTCTTGCAGGCGCTGACGAGCCTGCTCAGACAAGGATGCAGAAGTCAGGTCTCGCTTGACCTCGGGGAACCGCTTCATCAGCGTTTCGTTGTCGCGCACGAACTTGGCGATCTTTTTGGGATCAGCCAAGCCGGTTTGCGGGTCAACCACCTCAGCAGCGGCCAACCGGATAAAACGCTCCTGCGCCTCCAGCATGTCGCGCACCGAGGTCTCATCACCAAAGCCGCGCACCTGCATGAATCGGGTGGCCTGCTCGAGTTCTTGGAGCTGCAGTGCACCTGCCTCTTTACCGGTGGCCAAGGCCTTGCGCAGCATAATCTCGGGGGCCATGCGGTCACCGTAGCGGCCAGTGGCCACAGCGCGGCCTGCAAAGCTGCGGGTGAACACATCGTTGAACTCGCGGGAGAACGAGCGGGCAGCATCGTAGGTAGTGTCACCCACTTCGCGGAACGCCACGTCCATGTCATCCAAAATGGCTTCGGCCAGTTGGCTGTAGAACGAGGCTTGCTCGTTGTTGCCAGCGATAGCTTCTTTGCGGGCAGATGTGAGGAAGTCACTGCGCATCTTGCGCATCATGAACACATCGGTGCCCACAGCCTCTGTGGGTGCGTTGCGAGTCAGGTTCTCAGGCAGGATGATGAGCGACTGCTCACCTTGCTTGGGTGCGCTGATGCGGGCCAAGAACTGCTGGGCTTCAGGAGGCACTTGGACGTTTTTGGCATCCGGTGCAATGTTGGACTTGATCTCGGCCAGCGTGCGCTGCAGGTTATCAAACCCGACTTTGCGTTTACCGTCGACCTTGCTCCACAAGTCAGACTCGGCTTTGCGCGACTCGGTGATGGCCAAGTCCAAAGCATCTCGTGCTTTTTGGCTGATCTCGATGCGGGCCGATGGGGTGTCCGCAGTGATGCCCCGGGCAAACACAGCAGCCAGATCAGTTGCGGCATCCACGCGCCCTTGGATCAGGGTGCGGAAATAAGCGGACCGGGCCTGCGCGGCAGCCGCGAGAGCTTGAGGGTCACCGGTGCTGCTCAAAAGCGTGATCTGGCCACGAATAGCATCCATGCCATCACGAGCAGCCTGACCAGCTTCAGCACCGAACTTGTCGCTGCGTTTGGCCAAGAAATCCTCGAGTGCTGCCAAGCCAGCGGAGCCCGTCTTTTGGGCAGCCGTCAACTTGTCGGACACGCCTTCCACGCCCTGCGCACGCAGGATTCTGGCGATCATTTGAGGATCTTCACCTGTGACCCGGAACAGGTCTTGCAATGTCTTGGCGGCTGCTGTCTCTTGCGCAGCAGGCGACATGGACATCACGGCTTGTTTGCCGACGTTGTAAACGTACCCGCCACCGGCCAACACGAGTCGAGTGGGGTTCAAGACACCGCCAGCGGTCTCAGCCACAATTCGTTTACCTGCCTCGCCGGGTGCAACGGTCTCTGCCAAAAATGCACCAGTAGCACCCGATAAAGCAGCAGACGCTTCGGAAAGAGCCACTTTGAGTGGCGATGCCTTGGCTGTTTGAATGATGTCGTTCAGAAAGTTGCCAACCATCGTCTGACCAAACCGGTAGCCCGATGCAGCCGCTGCAAATGGTGCTGCTGCAAAAGACATCGAGCCGCCAAGCGACTCACCGAAATAACCAGCAGGACGCTGCTCAGGTGGCAATTGTTCAGGACTGCGCAGGCCAAGACCTGTGCTTGCCTCAGACCCTGCGTACAGACCGTACAGCGCACCACCGATGCCGCCTACAAAAGGCATAGCGGGGGCAAACGGACCTGTAAATGGCGCGGCCATGGTGCCAAGCTCGGCACCCAGCATTGTGCCGCCAATGAGACCTGTTGACTGAATGAGACCGCGAGCGCCGGTTTCGGCAGCAACAGTTGCCTGTTGAGCTAGGTCAGGGGTTTGGTTTGCTGGGGCAAACTCATCAAACTCCCCGGATTTTGCCGATTGAACACCCGCTTCAGGAAACGCGCTGAAGTCGTTTTTCGGATCTGCCATTCTTACCTCCCGGGGACCACACGAACGACACCGTTCGGATCAATAAATTCGCTGCCGGGTGGTAGTTTACGCGCTTCTTCGACCGATTTGACACGTTTAGGCACGCCAAGTGTCTGACGGAAGTTGGTGATGGTGGCGATCACATCGTTGGCACCACGGCGCTTCTCGATGCTGATGTTCGGGTCAGCCAGATCCTTTTGGGCATCTGCGACACGCTTGGCCAAGGCTTCGTCAATACCGATCAGGCGTTGACCGTAGGCCACGGGGTTGTCAAATGCTGTGCCTGCGATTGAGACTTCTTGCTCAATCGACTTCATTTCAGCCTGACCGTAACGACCACTCTCGCTCAGTGCGGAGATCAGCCTGCGACCCATGGCATCGGCGTACTGGCGATCGGTGGCGTATTGACCACCACCACCCATGGCTTCACCGATGAACGGCACTTGACCGACGGCTTGCATTGCGCTTGGGACCACGCCGGAGATGTTGCCACGGCGAGACCAAATGCTTTGACCACCGGGCGCAGGAGCTGTGGCAGCACCGGGCTGCGCGGGAGCTGCTGGCGCAGGCTGACCACCGGCTGCAGGTTGGGCAGCGGGTTGAGCGGCAGGCTGAGGGGCTGGAGATGTCACAACGCCGGTTACAGCAGGCATCTGGTTGGTCTGAGGAGCAGGAGCACCCAGACCGTTGTAGAAACGAGCGCCGCGCTGCGAGGCTTGCTGGGCAAACGCTGGGATCGCCGGGGCAATGCGAGTCCACAAGCCGGTCTGAGGATCTTGCTTCTCGATTGGTTTGTAAGCCTCGTTGTAAGAAGCCTCGAACTGACGGGCCTGCTCAGGCGACAGCATGCCGTTGGCGTAAGCCGTCGCATTGGTTGTCACAAAGTTCAAGGCCATGCCTTGCAAACTGTTGCCGAACATGCCAGTTGTACCCTGCATGCCCATCAAGTCGGTGACCTGTGCCGAGGTTGCGGGTTTACCCTGTACCAGCTCCAACTCAGTGATTTTGTCGGCCAAGGTGTACTCGGCCTTTTTCTGAGGCAACATGCGCACGCGCATTTGCTCTTCAAGTGTCAAATTGCGCTTGAGAACAGAAGTCCACTGAGCCACGTTCTGCTCTTGCTCTTTGACCTGTTTCTCAGATTTGTACTTGTCAACTGCCACATCCATGGTGAGTTGACGAGTTGTGTCAGAGTTGAGCATGCCGCCGATTGCGGGGTCTTTAAGCAGCTTTTCGGCTTCTGTAAAGTTGCCGCGCTGAAGCAATCCACGGATGGCACCATCGGCAATTCGGGAACGGCCAATCTTGCGGAACTGATCCATTTGATCTTTGCTGACAGCGCCTTGCAACTTGTCCAAATCTACGTCAAATGCTGCAAATGCATTGGTCATCTGGTCAGGTGCTAAACCTGCTGTGATAGCGTACTTATTGGCAGCATTGTCAGCGGCCTCACCAATCATGGTGTACTGCGCCTTGATCTGAGCGCCCATGGCCGTCTTGGTGTACTGACCAGCTTGGTTCTCAAGCTGCGCACGAAGCTCGGCGCGGCTGGCAGAACTGCCCTTGTGCTGGTTGAGCACTTGGTCCATACGCTGGCGCAGAGCACTCGAGTATTTGTCCACGGTGTCTTTGCTGGCGATGCTACCGTCGGCCTGCACAGCCTCGAGGTCGGTCACTGCGGTCTGGTCAAACGAGTTGAGCAACTGGACACGGTCAATGACCTCTTGGCGACGCTGGGTGGCCACGCCGATGTCTGTCAAGGTTGCGCCCATGTCTGCAACGGCTTGGCCAATACCGGCACCCATTGCTTCAGGGGATACTTGACCGCCCTGTGGGCGCGATTGCACTTCGTAAATAGGAAGTTTTGCCATTGTGTGTCCTTACATGACTCGGCTTAGGCCAGACATCAGCGATGTACCGGCACGGAAATAGGATTCGGTTCGTGCAGCTTTGCCGCGCATGAGCATTGCCTGCGCTTGACGACTGCCAGACCATTGTGCGTTGAGCGCATCGATCTCGGCATTGGCTGCGGATTCGGTGATTGCCAAAAGAGGGGTGCCTTCGGATGTGGCACCGGACTTGGCGATGCTGGCACGCAGTGCGCCCATTTGCTGCTTGGCTTGAGCGCGGCGGCGGGTTTCTTCGGCTTGCGCCTCGATCATCGAGGTTTGGGCGTTGTAATCGGCAGCGTCTGATGTGGCTTGACCGGCTTTGATTGCACCTGCGATGCCAAGCCCTGTGCCGACTGTGGCCAGTGTGGTACCCAGTCCAAATGCCCCGGCTGATCCAAACAGACCAGCAGTGGCTGCTGTTGTTGCGGTAGCTGCCGTGCCAAAAGCCAAAGGTGCTATAAAAGCCATTATGTGATCCTCGCGTAGAGCTTCATGTCTGCCCCGTCTGGACGGTATGCTCGCATCAACCCTTCAAATTCAAACCCCAGCATCTTCATCCAGCGGTCCCCTGCGTCAAACCCCACATCCACTGTGGCCTCAACCCGTCGAAACCCTGCAATATCCAGAAACCTGTTGACAGCTCTGTGGATTTTGTGAAAATGCCTGCCCGCTGATTCCGACATCAAAACCAACGCCATTGCCCGATTCTCCCACTGTGGAGCCACTACGGCAATCCCCAAAATCTCACCATTATCATCGAATGACCACGCCAGCCCGGCTGTGGACAACTCGGTCAGGTCGGCTGTAATCTCAGGTGCCCCGTACATGTAGGACTGGGCTTGTTGGATTTGGACCTTTTCCGTGTCACCTTTTTGCCAAGGTCTAACGATCATAGGTGTGAACTTGAGGCATCAATGCGACAAGTGTACACGGCAGCGGCAGTCGATGCTGAATTGTGATTTGGGGTGAATTTTGGTATTCGCCGGGCCATGGCAGGATCGAGGTGTCGCCTGTGAACAGCGGCACACTTTCGTCCATCAAATCGCCAGTGCGTCGGGGGTGGTATTCGTCCATGACGGTCTCGCTGGGGCCGTACCACAGACCAGCGCCTGTCTCGTACAAGCGCATGACCAGATTGTGGATTCGCATGGTTTTACCCTGCGCCACGCCGTCTTGTGCACCTGCCTCCAGCGGCATCGTCTTGATGGTGGCGGTGTAACCCAGACCCACCACCACAACAGAGCCTTCGCGGTTCAGTGTGATCTCGCCACTGTTTACAGTGCGGGTGGGGTGAACTGAACCGTCGACCAGCACGGACACTTCCTCACCCTCGAGGTGATCAAGGCCGGTGATGGTGGTCACAGGGCTGCCGTCATAGGTCAAGCCGCAGTCGACATAGAACGCCTCGTTACCGGTCAAGTATTTTTCCAAATACTCGATGTACCGCACGGTGCTGCCGTCCACGGTGCGCTTGACCACCATGAACAGCACGTCTTGGTCGCCGTCCCAGTGAGGGACAGTCACCACGGATTCGACTTCACCGCCGACATCCTGCTCATGCCAGCCCACGACATCTTCAGCACGCTCATAGGTCATGCCAGTGAGGGTGCCGTCAGCGCGAGGTGCCCAAACGATCTGGTTTGGTTCCTGCTGATATGCCAAGTCAATAAAACCGGTGTCGCTGATGTGCTCGGCCAACACGTTCATGTTGGGCGCAACAAACGAGTCAGTCTCGAAGTTGTAGACGTACTCGCGCAACTTGCGGCCAGCACGCTGCACGAACAAAATGGAGCTGGCCACGCGCAAGGGGCGAATGTTGGCAGCGTTGCCATAGGTCGTCTGCGGCGTGATCTTGACGTTTGTCGGTGTCACGGGGTCGCTGATCGAGCTGGCGCTGAGTGTGAACTCGCCTGCGGATGTGCCGATGGCCAACACCTTGCTGGGACTGAGCCACTGGATCGTGTTCATGTCCTGCGTGTTGATGGTGTAGTTCAGCGCATCGTCGTCGTTGGTTCCGTACTGGTGGTTCTCGTAGTCACCACTGGTGGAGGCCCACAGGGTCTGTGGTCGCCATGCCGAGCCGCCAAACCACAAACGGTCCTCGTAGAAGGTGACGGAGCGAGGGTAACCACGGCGGCTGGACCACGAGCCCTCGGCCCACTTTTTGGTGGCCGATGTGGCACTGGCAGGCAACCGGTCAATGACAGTCGCGCTGACCTGTGTGCCGCTGGTGTATGCGGTCACTTGAGCATAACCTGCACCGCTGTGACGGAACACCCAGCTCACAGTGCCATCGCTCTCAGTGCCCTCGGTGTGAATCGGAGGACGTGAGCCGGTGGTGCCGGTGCTGCTGGCTTCGTACAGGTTGCCGTCGTAGTGACGGAATGCGCCAGAACTGACCGACGCACCTGTGGTCCACTGGTCGTACTTGGACTCGATGACTTCGGAGAACTTGAAGTACGAGCCAACATCGCCAGACACAAAGGTGGATGTCGATGCGGTGATCGTGATGCTGCCTGTAACAGCGGATGCAGTCATTGTGACAGCACTCACGTTCTCATCGGTGAATGGTGGCCAGTCGAATGTGACCGCAGTCATTGTCCAACTGGTCGCGCCAAGGCGAGCCAGCTTGTACGGCGGGTAACTGGGGTGCGAGATGTAGATCACGTCTGCCGACTGGGCATAGTCCAAGTCAGCCAACTCGGTGCTGGCATATGGGCTAGAGATCTCATAAGGTGAGCCACCACTGAGCACCACGCCGCCATCGGCGTAGAACCGGATGTAGTTGTGGCCAATCTCGATGACGTAGGCCTGCTCGGTGCTGTACTCGAAAGGGATCAGGCGCACTGCCTTGGTCGAGTCTTTGACCTCGCGGACAAATCGGGTGCCCGGGCGCTTGCGTGCAGGGCCGTGGATCTGAGGGAAGAAGTTGGTCATGGTATCGCAACCATTGCGATACTTTTCAAGGTCTGCGCGGCCCTTCAGTTGCGGGGAAAGTTCCCCGGCATTGAAGGAATTTTGCATCGGGGATGCTTTTGCCATGTCAGTACCTCACCGAGATCCACTCGTCTTCTTCAAACTGCTGTGGTGGGTTTTCTTGTCCGTCGACACCCTTGGCATCGATCTTGGACTGCTTGTACTCTTCCCACAGCTCACCTTTTTTAGTGCTGCTTTGGGTCAACGATTCGCACAGCTCAAAAGCCAAGCGCACCGCCACGGCATTGACAAAACTGTGATCGTATTCGTTGGGGTCGGTCACCTTGCGGATGTGCCGAATGTAAAGAATCGCATCGTTGGCCAAGATGTGGCCAGACTCGACTTGATACTCAGCCGTTGACAGATCGCGCACTTCCAAAAGGCGCAAG
>Ga0181344_1000416_pt1 | contig 17127 bp, 19 predicted proteins | sample Su13VDMLBDD_FD_130098 | JGI IMG/M metagenome (GOLD analysis project Ga0181344, IMG submission 130098) | Freshwater viral communities from Lake Michigan, USA - Su13.VD.MLB.D.D | ecosystem: Environmental > Aquatic > Freshwater > Lake | place: USA: Michigan | collected 2013-07-15
CAGCCAGCGCAGCGCCTTGACCGACCCGGAACCCGTAGTTCGTGGAGTCAAACGCGCTGGGCTTGATGCCCTCATCCTCTTCCTTGGCGCTCAGAATCGCCCGGGCTTCCCCGAAAAACTCCAGCACCGAGTTGGTCACCCCGTCCTCGACCGCCAAAACAATCACTCGCTCGAACCCGGAATGCGTCATCAGCATGCTCACGTCCTGCATCACCTTCAGGCTGCTGGCGCAGGCGCTCGAGTCCGTGGTTATCAAGTCCACGTCGCCAAAAGCCTGCGCGGTGCGACCGGCGTAGACCTGCGTCAGGCTGAACGGCAGGAACTTGTAGACGTAGTTCAGGCGGTTGTCCGGGTAAGCGCGAGGCCCGATCCCGGCAAAGTGCGCATTCCCAGCCGCCAGCAGGAACGCAGTCCTTCCCACAGGGTTTTCCCGCAGGAACTTGATCAGATCGGCGTCCAGCACCTTGTCCGCCAGCCGGTGGGGGACGTAGAAAAGTCCCGTCTTGGTGCGTCTGTAGGTGTCCGGGAACCAGTTAACCCGCTGCGGATAGACCACATCGTCGAACAATTCGACTTCTGTAGTGGCGGCTGTCCGGTAGTGGGTCAGGTATGTCACTTGACGCTTTCCACCGCCGCATGAACTGATTCCGGCTCACGGTTTTTGTGGGCCATCAACAGGTCGTAGACCTCCTGCACAGATTGCGGCGTCCACTCTTTTGCAACCGCCTCCGGCACGTCGTAAATCTCGCACAGGTACATCAGCATCATCAACGTATCCAAACTGTCGATGCCAATGTCGGAGAACTTGTCGTCCATCTTGGTGGCAATTATCTCGCCAGCGTAGGACGGTTTGACAATCTTTGCTATGGCGTTGAATAGTTCAATGAAATTGATCATGGTGTCGGCTGGTTGACGGCGTTGACCAGAGCCGCAGCCCAGTCTTGCCAGTTATCAAAAATGTCCGGGCCGGGGATAGCCTCATTCTGAAATAAATCAATTGCCTTTAAGCCAGCCGCCCACTCTTTCCAATCCGTTTTTTCGTTTGGGATGGACAACTGTTGACCGGCATAACCTTCGCACATAAGAGATGCCCACGAAGGAAAGTCGTGATATCGCGGATCGTAGACCAGTGCAAGCATATTAATTTCCGTATGGGCGGACGTCGCCAAGGGTTGCGTTGAGCAGAACCTTGCCCAATTGATAATCGCCACCTTGCACGTTGCTACGGAACCGCAACCGAATCTCACGGCGCTGTTCGCGCATGTCAATTTTACCGGTCGTTGGTGAAAAAAAGTACGGGGCCGAATCAACGTCGTCAGATTGCGCAAACGGTCTGCCCGTAATTATCAAAGACATTTCGCCATTTTGCACGAAGTCAGGCTCCACACGCTCAAGGCGTAACCAGACGTTTTCCCCAACCGGCTGCGTGACAGCAGGCCCGCCCTGCACCATGCCCAAGTCGCTGGTCTCAAAAGAACTGTCAATTGCATTGACCTGCGTATCGTTGATTTCATCCACGCCAGTCTCATGCTGCCAGAGCGTAATTCTATTGGCGGTTGTGCTGAATGTAGCCGTCACCGTTGCGGATGCCGTCGTTGCGTTCGATAACGTGACGTCGAAATATCCAGTCGTAGCACTGGGCGCTATGGCAGTGATGATTGAGTTGCTGGCAATACCAGTCCCGGTAACCAATTGCCCCAAAGCAATCTGATTGGTTTGAGGAACTCTTATTAGTGTAGAGGTAGCCGTGAGAACGCTTGCCGTGAAGACAACGGTCTGCACCGACAGATCAGCACCAGCATTAATTGGGAATCTAAACACCTGAGAAAAGTATCCGGCGGTACGCGTTGCTCCCGGAGCAAAGCCAGCGTCGTACCAGCAGTCTTCGCGCACGTTATAAATGATTGCGTTGTTGCACTCATCCGAGTCACCGGACGGATAGAACCACCAGATTTCACCGTAGCGAGGAACCTTGGTTGCCCAGACCTTTTGACGTTGCGCGTAGTTCAGATTGTCAAAAAAGTAGTTTTGGTTGAACGTGTTTTTAATTTCCTTGATCGTTCCGTTGTACAGCAGGAAACGATCTACACCGCACCAGTAGTAAATTCCATCGTATTCAATCACTGACTGTGAAGACAGTATCGACGACTGGCTGGTCATAATGTCGTAGCGCCAGTAGAAGGTCTGCGGGGAGCCAGAAACGGTCACGGTTGTCGGTGTGTAAGAAACCCGGATCACAGAATCCAAAGACCAAAACAAACCGGAAGGTGCGTTTGAGCCTCCGCGCACCGGCAGACCTTTGACGACCTTGGTGGACGATACGTTTGTTTCGTTTGAGTCTGCGCTGTTCCAGTCGTATGGATTGCCAGCCGAGCAATTCTTAATGAGGCCGTTGTCTCCGTAAACGAAGACGTATGGATGTAGAACCACCACACCACCAGAAACTTCAATAACGTCACCAGTGGGCGTTGATCCAGAGGTGTCCGTCAGCGGAGACATGACCGTGCTGTTGATGTCACTAGCAAACACCGGGGTATTTACAGTCTGGTCAATCTGCGCCAAGTTCAACCCGGGGCTTGCCAGCAGCAATTGGTTGCCAGTTCCCTGCGAATCAAAAGACGAATCAAACTGCCACAGATTTAAATTACTTGGCGTAAACGTGACACCAATGGTTGCAACCTTTATGGAGAATCCAGTACCTGTGCCGCCAATGCTTGCAGCCGCAGCACTTAACGTATCGCCAACCACATAACCTTTTCCTTTGGTCGTGATGGTTACGGAGGTTACCGCCGCACCGCTAATTACAATCGTAGCCTTCGCTCCGCTACCAGTTCCGCCAGTTAAAGTTACGGAGGTATAGGTTCCATTGGTATATGCACTGCCACCGACTAATGTGCCAACAGTCAAAATACCAGCGCCAAACGTAAACTCTTGAATGCCAGCACCAACTCCGTTGTTGTCTATGTTTAATACTTCAATGCCGTTGTTGTAACCATTAAATATTTGGTTGTTGCCGTCTGTAGAGTTGACAAAAATGCCACGGGAATATCCCAAAACATTATTTGTGATTGCACGATAGCCGCCAATCTTGCGGGGGCGTCCACGTTGAAAACGAACCCATTCACCATTGGTGTAACAGTTTAAGTCAAAGACAGTTCCGTCCCGCTGAATTCCGGGCAGCGTGTCAATGGTCAGGACTTTTTTGGTCAAGTGAAGACTCCACCTGAAACGCCGCCAGTAAAGTTCCCCGTGCCCACAATTGCCAATCCGCTTGCAGACAGGGTTGATCTCAACACACCAAGAATTGCGGTGTTAAATTCACCGGAGGCTGCGCGATACACGCCGGTCGTAGGCTCAGACGCAAACGTCAGAGACGGGTTGCCAACGCTGCCGTCCAACAGGCTGATCGTCGATGCGCCAGCCAGCACGGTGTTGGCATTGAGCAGGTTCTGCGAGTCGCAGATCAACGTGGCTTGGTTGTTTGCCGCGATGATGGCGGTTGATGCGCCACCGACCCCAGTCGAGATAGTGAGGGTATACCCACCTGCCGTGGTGGCGTTCTGAACGTAGTAAACCTGAACGGTTTGCGGCACAATAATTGTGACGTTTGCGGACAGCGTTCCCGTGTACTTTTGAATTACGTTTGAGGCTTCCGTTACGGTCAGGGTGTACGTTCCATTTGTCACCGCCTTGGTCAACTGAGTAAAGTTGAACTGCGTTGATTTTCCGAGACCAACGGTGTAGAACGTCGAGCCGCTGCACACGATAATTGCTGAATCGGCTGGCTGGAAAACCACAGTAGACGACCCGTTGATGGTGTCTCCGCTGGTTCCAGCAACAGTCAGCGCCCCGGTTCCTCCGTTGCGTAGGAACATGAACCAGTTGTCGCCAAGCGTAGATGCCAACGTCATGGTCAGCGTACCGGCTCCGCCAGTCCAGACGTAGGTGTTGGAGCGATCGGCAGCAACAGCGGTGTAATTGCTTGCGAAGGTGGTTACAGGTTGGCTCTGGTTCAGTGTCTGACCAATTGCCAGCAACCCGTAACCAGCGAGGGTGGCGGCATCCGCGCCGGACGATCCGATACCAAAGGCGATGATGCCCCAAGTCCCTGCTGTCGTTGCGTTGGTGGTGATGTAGATGTACTGCGCCTCACCAGCAGCAACGGTCACAATGGTGTTCGCGCCAGAGTAGTCCTTGACCAACACCGACACAGAGCCGACGTTGCGAATCAGGGCGTCCTGACCAACCGAGGCTTGATTGGCTGGCGGCATCCACAATTCGTTGGCGACGGTGGTGGTTGAGACCTCCATCACGCGGGCAGCGGCGTCGTCAGTGGTTGTGCCGTTTATAGGCCATTCCAACTGCAAGTCAGTCGTCAAAATGATGCGGCGATACGATACATCCGTTGGTTGGATGACGTTGCCAGTAAAAGGGCTGTTGTAACTCATTATGAATCCACCGCTACGGCTTGACGATCAGCCAGTCGCAATTTGTCTTCCTCTTTCAGCGTATTGATGACAAGGTCGTACTCTGCCTTCCACATCGGCATGCGCTCATCGTTTTTCAGAAACGGCATGGCCTGAAGCAGTGACCCGTACAGCAACGCTTGGGGAGCATAAATCGTGAACCAGTTCGTCTGGTTGGAGGAATCCAGCGGTTGGATGCGTTCGTAGTACAGCACCTCAAATGAGTATGCCGCAGCAGGCGTAGGCGCAACCAGCCAGTGGGTGTAATCGTAGTCCGCAAAAAACTTGGGTACATCCGTAGCGGTGGCGTCAGGCCAGTATTCACGCAGGTATTCGTACTTGCGCAACAGAACCGGCTGGCGCTCACCAGCCACCGTGACGTTGAAGGAAACCGTTTTGTGCCACCGAGCGGGCTTGTCTATAACGCTTGCCCCGATCGTCATGGTGCTTTCGTTGACGGTCAGGTTGCCCAGAAACTTGATTTGGCTGGCAATAACCTGTTCCGCAAGCATAATGAAAAGCGGAATCTTCTCCAGCGTCGCCGTGTCTGTACGCTCCAGATATGACTGGATATTCTCAGTCAGCGAGTCATAAGTCATTACAGCAGCGGTGGTCATCTGGCAATCCTTTTTTGTTTTAACATTTTATCCCGCTGTCAAGGAAAAGCATAGGGTTACGCGTATGCCCGGGTTCCCGCCTTGTCGATCACCAGTTGAGCGTGCCGAGAATCCCTGTCAGGGGCGTTGGGGACGCTGATATGCGTCCAAGAATCGAATTCTAGAATGATCTGGTCAAAAGGTACTTTGGCGGCAATGCAGGCGTCTACGACCTGTTTTGGCGTCATCCCGGGCACGCGGATGTCCGCTGCGCACCCAATCCTGTGCTGGCTGCTGTCCTTGCTTCCTACGGCGTCATTGACCCGTTTGGAGCGGAATCCTGAGTTGATCATCACCGGCTTGCCGCCGACCGCCCGTTTGACCTGCTCCAGCAACTGCGCCAGACGGGTCAGATTGGCAACTTCGTCCCCGTTCGGGGTGTTGTCCCAGCCGTTGCGCAGGGCAACTTCGGATCGGGTCAACTCCTCAAGGGTGAAGTGATCGGTCAACTGGGTCATTTTTTGTTCTTCATATCGATGATTTTCTCAAGGGTGCGACCCCCAAAATAGAACGACATGATCAACATGCCCCACTGCCCCAGCAGTTCAACGTAGTTGTTGTTCACCTCGACGTCCCACGCCGACATCATTCCAAACGTCGTGTAGGTGATCAAAATGAAGATCAGAGCGCCCGGGCGGATGTTTTTGGATAGCCACGAATCGGACGTCATGTCGGCCTTGTGCCGATCGGTCAGTTCATGCTGCTCGGACACCTCGGCATTCATCCTCGCCAGTTCGCCGTTTTGCTGCATCTCGAGCAGTTTCAACTTGGCGGCTTCCGCCTGCGCAGGATCAGGGAAAAACTTGTCCAGCAACTTGTTGCCGATGCCGAGAACCGCCTCGAGTGGAAACATTATTTCACTCCTTTCTGACGCTCTTCCATCAACTTGATCCGCACTTGCAGGTCGTGGATGTCGCGGTAAAGTTCTTCCTTCAACCTGTGCCGTGCCTCGGCAGAGATGGGGCTGTCCGTAGGCGTACCGGATGGCGTAATCAACGCAGGCATTGACCCTTCAATTTTTGTCAGTCGCGTTGAAAACTCGGATACCTGTCCCAGCAGCCACGCAAGCGCAGCCACCACAATGGGAATGATTGCTTTGAGGACGTCTTGCCAGTTCATATGCCGAGCAGTTTCTTGACAAATTCAGCCGCCACGCCCGGGCCGAGCAACACGGCGGCAATCACCCCGTACAGCAGGTACTCAATCTTCGCCATGCGCTTGGAGCCTTTGTCGAAAGACTCAGACACGTCCACAAAAGACGCTTGAATTTTTGCGTACCGCTCGGCGCATACCGCCTCATGTACGGACAACCTAGTATCCAACGACTCATCCGCCATGGCTCACTCGCTCATTGGTTCTTTAGGTTTGGCTGCTTCTTGAATGGCGCTGACCAACTGGAACACTTCCTGATACGGACGTGAGCCGAGATAGCCCAGAACGGCATTCAGAACGGAAACATCAATGCTGATTTTTTCGTTCATGCGACCACCTCATCCCACGACTGAGTTTCTTCGTTCCACGAATACTGCTTGCCATCGGTGGGCATATCCACCGGCGCTTTCCAGTTGCAAGTGGCTTCATCCAGCACCCAAGAGGCATACGACTTTGGGGGAATGAATGCGTCGCGCTGTTCGTCGTAAGTGAACCCGATACCCGCATAATTCTTGCGAATGTTTGCGTTGTAACTGGTCTGCTTCCACGTTCCGCCAATAAGTTTCTCGCAGAATGCAGCGCCGATGTGTTCCTTTTCCTGACCAACTACATCAGAGGTGTCAGCGTTAGAAACGACGATTACCTGAATCACTACGTTGTTTGCATCAATTTGGGCAAAATGTGCCATGCATATCTCCAGAAAAATTACGCAGCCTTACCCAGCAACATTTCACGCTGCTCGGGCAACCAGATTGTATCAATGGAGTCCTCAAAGGCTTTGATTTTCTCCAGAGTTGCGACCACTTCATCCCACGTCGGACACGGACGCGGGTCATCCCAGCGAGTGAAGTGGTTGTTGCTGATCTCCCAGCGCGCTCCCGGACGCAGCATGTGCATCGCGGTATCTATCCCATACAGTTGGTAGATTTTTTCCATGATCAACGCGCTCTTGCAATCTTGAACGGATTTTCTGCGAATGCGGCGTAGATGAACGTGCCTCCACTGGCGTTCAAATAAGAGAAGGTGTCTCTCATTTTAAATCCGTTGGAAACAAAGTCTATGTCGTCGCCACCCGGCTCTGCGTCAGCAAGGTTTGGATACAAGGCCAAGGTCATTTGGTTGTATGTGCTGCGTGATGTATCCCATATATACCAACTGCCAGTTGAGTCTGATCTTTTAATCAACAACCATCTTGGTATAAATCCACAATACGCAAACGGGCCATCCGTTGATCCGTTGCCAGTGTAAGAACCAAACGCGCTGTAGCCGGATATCGCAGCGAAGCAGTAGGCAATATAGGTGGCGCTTGATGTGTTTGTGCTTGTGTCTGTGCCAACGCTGTAGACCGTAGAATTCAGAGTGGTCATGCTGTTGTAAACAGTTGCGCTAGAGGATTGAGCATTAGTGGACTGCAAACTCAAAATATATGCGCCACTTGTCAGGCTGGTATGGTATGTAACCCAGCCATCAGCAGAAGCCCTTCTATGCGTGATTACCATGCTAGGCGTAACGCCAAGGCCATGCCCCACCGTAGCATTAGAGCCTGATCCTGTGTAGCCTACAACACTGAAACCTGCGGTCGTGTTTGCGCTTACGGATGAAGTGATGCTACCTGCGGTGTTGGATACTGCTGTACCGCCGCCTTTCCATTGCCAACCGACATAAGTTGCACCTGAGTTGTTGTATGTAGTGCTTGCGCCAACAGTAAATCCTGACGATCCAAAAGCAGTCAATCCTGTGCTATCGGTTGTTTCTGCTGCGGTACTATTTGATACAAGTGCAATGGTTGCTCCACGCACAGAGTCAGTCAACTTGTGATCGGTAGCCGCAGAACGCGACTTGATCCACACCAGATCAGGTTGGAACGAAATGCTATTGACCGCATTGCTTACCGTCTGACTTGCGCCTGTTCCCGTATACAGGCTTGCCGCCATGTAGTTTGCGCCGTTGCTGATCGTCGGCGTTGTGAAGTTTTGCGTGCATAGGGCTTTGAAGCCTGTGGGCGCGGTGTATGCGAAAGCGCGTTGACCGAAGTTGACATCACCTCTGTCGCTGTCGCCTATGCAGCATTGAAATTTAAATGCTGTACCGCCCTGCGCGGAAAACGATGTGCCGTTTGTTCCAGCCGAAGGACTGCCATTCATGTTGCCAGCAGTACCACTCCAAGAATTTGCTTTGCCAAACCAAATCAGTTTATTGTCAATATCAACGGCAACTTGGATGATGTCGCCCTGCGCCCATGTATTAGCAAAGTAATTTACTGCGGTTGTTGACGAATTAACATACAGCCGTCCAGCAGGGTCTACTGCCGCGCCTCTTGGGTTGTTAGCGTCGCCACCGGCTTGATATTGAAAGCCTGATCCGTTTGTATTGAATGAAGTAGCGCACCACCCAGCAGTAGGATAATCGCCTGTTCGCGTTGTTAAAGTTATTTCTGTGTACCACTTACCGGAAGTGACAGCGATTGTGCTGTACGCGCCATCAATCCGTGTTGTTGAAGAACTAAACAGACTCAAGTTACCTTGAGTGATTGTTTGCGCGGTAGAACTTGGAGAGACATCGAGTGGGTTGAATGTGGCGTAATCCCCACGCACCGTACCACCAGCACCTGTATCAGTACCGTAGTTGGTCGGCACATCTACCATGCTGTCGTAGGTCGTGCCAGCAGTCACGCTGATGTTGTTGGCAGTCCAATTGTTGCTGTTACCACTGTAGTCATAGCCGATCGTGGTCGTACTGGTGGCGTCTTTGAAGTTGAGGTAGTAACCGTTCGTGCCATACGTTCCGGTGTAGGCGATAGGATTCCACACGCCGGTAACGGCATCAGTTGCACCGAATGAGGAGGGCGTCAACGCCTGACCGTCGATGAAATTTATCTCGGTCATGTAGCCATCGTAATAAGGCGCACCACCGCCAGCCCTTGCTCCAATTGCTGTTGCTTGATTGTTATTTATTGCAAAAGTTGTACTTTGGTTTGGATAGGTCGCAGTCGTGAGTGCAGTGACTTGCGCTCCGTTGTAATACAACTTCAGCCGGTTAGATGCAGTGGCTTGAGTAGTATCAAGCACTACCACTAAATGAAACCATGCGCTTGGGTCGCGTCTAGCAGGTGTTTCTGCGATGTTTAATACAGCACTCCCACTAATTTGCCCATACACAGCAACACATGGTACAGAAAGGCCATTATCAGTAATTTGAATGGTGAACAAATCACTACCAAAAGAACCTGCACTTAGTAAAGTAAGTGATTGATTGTAGTCAAGTGGTGATTTTTTAATCCATGCACTATATGTCCATGTAGACCTATTGGATGCACTGGCTGGCGTCCGACTAAAATATGCAGACGCAGACGCACGAATCCGTACCGACTTGCTGATGAGGTAGTAGCCGCCTACAGGCCACGTCCCCGCCTTGGTGTACTGGAGCGCCTGATTGATTCTCCACACACCAGACGCGGCTGAGTCTGTCGGGGCGACAGGGTTCTTGGTTATAAAACCACCGATGTAATCCATCTCAACTCCAAACCAAAATTACGATACCCGAGCCGCCAGCGCCGCCATTTTCAACTCCCGGCTCACCTCCGCCGCCGCCGCCTCCACCTGTGTTTGCGGTTCCCGCTACCCCGCCGCCAGCGCCGCCGCCGCCAGCGCCTCCAGCGCCATAACTTCCGCCGACTCCGGGGCGTCCGCCGCCTCCTCCTCCTCCAGCATAGGTGACGCTCGATCCACTGAGACTGGAGGCAGTGCCCGCACCACCCGCTGTTCCTATGTTGTCTGTTGTAGGGGTTGTGCCTGAAGCAGTCGCACCGCCACCACCAGCGCCAGCGTTTGACCCTGTTGAATTCGTGTGGCTTCCACCGTTATTGCCCTGTGATGGGGTTGTTGAGGGGGTGTTTCCAGAGCCGCCGCTTACGCTAGTAGTACGCCCACCCGCGCCGCCGCCCGAGCCTCCTGACCCGCCAGCAGCGCCAATACCGTTTCCGGCTAACCCGCCATAACCGCCACCCGTGGAAGTTATCGTTGAAAATACAGAATTAGAGCCTTGCGTTCCATTTGCTGAACCAACTCCCCCAGCGCCTCCCGCCCCGACAGTCACTGCGTAGGAAGAGCCGCTGGTTACAGAAAGCCCACTGCCGGTTAGGAAACCGCCCGCACCGCCGCCGCCGCATCCATAGTCCGATGCTCCGTTACCTCCACCACCACCGCCGCCAGCAACAACCAAATACTGCACCTGAGTTGCGCCTGATGGAGCAGTCCAGATGCCAGAGGTGTAGAAGATTGCAATTTTGTTTGAGGTCGGCTGGATGTAACGGATGCCCACAAAACCCGATCCGCCAGAGTTGCCCAGACCGTTGCCGCCGTAACCTCCGCCACCGCCACCGGTGTTTACTGTGCCAGCAGTGCCTTGGGTCGAGCCGTTGCCCGATCCGCCATCTCCACCGCCGCCCGATCCACCTGTGCCTGCGCCGCCAAATCCACCACCCGCTCCGCCGCCCGCAAAGGCAACAGCGAGTCCGCTGATCACGGAGGCGATACCAACTCCGCCTGCGCCGCTGGAGACGTCTCCATCACTTCCGGTTCCGCCTGCACCGCCACCGCCACCACCGATCATGGTGATGTCGTTCTGGCCTTTGCCATTGCCTCCGTTGTTACCTTGAGAAGGCGAGACGGTCGGTGTGTTGCCTGTGCCGCCAGTGCCGTTCCGGTTTACGGATGAGCCACCGTCGCCAGCGCCACCACCACCGCCGGAGCCACCAGCCAGCCCGTCTTGATTGTAAGGCGATGGAATGGCGTTTGAGCCAAATGATCCGCCGCCGCCGCCACCAGCGGACGAGACTGAGCCAAGAGACGTTGCCACGCCATTTGTGCCCGTTACAGCACCATTGGTTGCACCAGCGCCGCCAGCACCGATTGTGACTGTGTAGGTCGTTCCCGGCGTCACCGTGGCATTGTTGCCGTACCTAAATCCGCCAGCACCACCACCACCGGCGGTAAAGTATGACCCACCACCGCCGCCACCGGCGACAGAGATGTAGTCAACCTGCGTCACGCCAGTAGGTGCAGTCCACGAACCCGAAGCAGTGAACGACTGATAAACGAATTGATATCCAATCGGGGCAACTTGGAACAAGCCCGCCGACGTGAATGTGTGAATGGTGTACAAACCGCTGGTCGTAATCGTTCCGCCAATTGCGGACATCTGACCAGTGGTGTAACTAATGATGACGACACCCGAGCCGCCCGAGCCAGAAGTTTGTGGACTACCGGCTGAGTTATAACCTGCCCCACCACCCCCGCCGCCCGTGTTGGCAGTTCCTGCAACGCCATTTCCGGTATTGTTGTCGCCGCCTCGACCCCCGCCCCCTGCTCCTCCAGCGCCATACGACCCGCTACTTGATACAACATACGCGCCACCCCCGCCGCCGCCTCCACGGGTAACGCTTGTCCCCGTAATCGAACTACTTGTGCCGCTACCACCCGCGCCGCCCTGAGACGTGCTAGGCGCATTTGACCCAACTGCGTTTGCTCCCCCGCCGCCGCCGCCTCCTGCTTGCGTACCTCCGCCGTTGCCCGTTCCTTGCCCGCCGTTATTGCCTTGTGATGGGCTAGTTGACGGAGTGTTGCCCGCGCCACCTGCGTAAGTTCCACCATCACCCGCGCCGCCACCGCCCGATCCGCCCGCCGTTCCTACGTTTGATCCACTTCCACCTTTGCCGCCGCCCGCAGAAGTAATGGTGCTAAATATAGAGTCGTTGCCACTTGTAATTGAAGATGCGCTACTTGACCCTACCCCACCCGCGCCAATTATTATCGTGTAGGAAGTCCCGGGCGTTATTGAAAATCCAGATGCGGTTCTATAGCCCCCACTTCCCCCGCCACCAAATCCACCTCCCCCGCCTCCACCGGCTACGACTAAATACTCAACAACAGGCGGAGGCCAAGAGCCTTGCGCGTTGTAATACAGTTGCTTGGCAAGCGTCCAGATGCCTGACGCAGACGCCTGCGTGACAGTGGGCGCAGTGGCGCTTACTACACCGCCGGGATAGCCGTGAATAGCCATTACTACTCCAGATTAGGAGATCGCTTCAAACGACGCAACAAACGTCAGCGCACTTGCAGTAGCCGAGGTAACAGCAACAGACTGGCTCTCAGTAACATAGAACGAAGTCGTCTTGTCGGTCACGATCAACGAAGCGTTTGCCGGTACGCTGATCTGATACGCCGGATAGACGGTCACAGTCGCACTACCGAAGGTCGCGTTGTTGCCAACCGCCACCGTTGCATTCACCGCCGACGCCGTGGTGTTTGCCACCACAATGCTGTCGATCTTATTGACCGTGCCAACCGCTGGCGTCAAGCCAGTCAGCGTGGTCGTGCCGTTGTATGTCCATGAAGTCGTAGCAGAGGTTCCACTGGGAACAACATAGGCAGTGTTCCCGTAAATGCTTGTGACGTTAACAATATTTGGGTTTGCCATTTTTTACTCCCTAGAAACCAAAGATAAGAGCCATAGCAATGCTCTTACCAGTTGAAATGCCGGTTGATGTTTGAAACGAAGGCACGGATGTTCCATTGCTTGTCAATACCTGACCAGACGACCCATTCGCAATAAACGATGTCGCACCTGCGCCAGTTTGATACGGAATCTGCGAAGCAATACCACCCGCCAAGTTCGTTGCGGTCGTAGCGGTTCCGACAGATAGAGTTGATTGCGCCACATACTGTGGAGCCGAACCGCTGGAAGTCAACACATAATTCGTCGCGCCAATTCCCAACTTGCTTAGTGCTGTGCCTGTTGCGTAGTAAGGGAGGTCACCAGCCGTAAATGTTGTCAGCCCAGTACCTCCAGAAGACGTATTTAACGTGCCTGCTAGGGTCACTATGCCAGTTGTAGCAGTAGACGGCGTCAAGCCACCCAAAGAGGTTTGAAATGACAAAACAGGCGCAGAGGTGGCGTTTGATGCCAACAACTTGACGGTTCCAGCCGCATTCTTAAAGTACAACTTTTCATCTTGAATGTTGATAGCCAACTCACCATTAGCAAGATTTCCAGATGTTGGGGTCGCCGCCGCAGTTGTACTGTAATACAACTGAATCGGAGTGTAAGTTGCCTGTGCCATTTAAAATGTTCCTCCTGAGATTCCGCCCGGGACAAATAACATTGAGCCATCAAATGTCAATGCTGACCCCATTATTAGTTGATTTCCAGCGTTTTGATAAGCCACACCATAAGATGTTCCGTTCAAAGCGTACAACTCTGTGATGTCGCTGTTCGTACCTGACTTGGCGGCAACTAAGTTTGTCCTTGCATCATTAGCGTTTGTTGCCCCAGTCCCGCCATTGGCAACCGCCACAGTGCCAGAGGTAATCTGGTTACCGTTAATTGCAATTGAGGCATTTGCCGCCAATGTTAGTTGGCCTTGCGCATTGACCGTAAAAGTTGGCACAGATGAAGCAGAACCATACGCGGCGGCTGTTACCGCCGTATTGGTGATGCTGAACTGCGTCCCTGTAAGGGTCAGTCCTGTGCCTGCGGTGTAAGAACCTACGCCAGCAAATTGAACCCAAGTGATGGGGGTCGTGCCTAAAGTACCGCCTGCATTGGAAGTACAAACCCAACCGGTGTCAGCGTATAGGGTTCCTTGCTCAATAAAGGTGAACGCCCCCGGCACTTCCGTCCAAGAGTCCATATCCGTTGCGCGAGTCCATGCGCCCGCCGCAACCAAATAAATTCCGTTGTTTTGGCTCAATGTCTGGTCTTTAACCAAACACCTATCAGACGCAATCAACGCTACACCATCAATCGTCTGCGTTCCAGACAGCGTGATGTTTGCCGTCGTTGCCGCCACGCAAGATGCTTTAGGGTCTAACCCTTGGGCTACTGCATCAACATACTGCTTGGTTGCCAATTGCAAAGCAGATACTGGGTCTTGCGTCACCGCTACCGAGGTCAAACCGCCCAGCGTCAGGCTGCTCGAGCCGAGCGAAATAGCCGTTGTTCCGACAGTCACAGAACTGTTGGTCAGCCCAGCGTTCGGGATGGTCGTAGCAGCGGTCATCGTGCCCGTACCGTTGCCGTAGACGTAACCGGTCAGCGTTGCCGCGCCTGTTCCGCCGTTTGACGGGACTAGCACCCCTGCCAGCGTCACTGCGCCGGTGGTCGCGGTGTTTGGGGTAAACCCTGTGCTTCCGGCGCTGAACGACGTCACCAGCGAACTGTTGCTGCTGGCGGTAGTAATCTGGCCCTGCGCGTTTACCGTGATGTTGGCGGCGGTGTAGGAACCTGCCGAGACGCCGGTGTTGGCAATTGAAATTGTGCCCGTCGAAGTGATTGGCCCGCCTGTAAGCCCCGTGCCGGTCGCAACCGAGGTAACACCCGAGCCGGACGCCAAAGACGTCCACGCGCCGTTCAGGTACGCCTCAAGCAGGGCGACGTCAGTGTTGTAGCGCAGGGTTCCGTTGGTCGGAGAGCCTGACCGCTGTGCCGTTGTACCCGACGGCAACAGCGTTCCAGCATTACCCGGAAGAGTCGGATCGGTCGCAATTCCGATTGTCGGGCTTCCGCCCACCGCATTGCCAAAGGTCACCGCAATTTGGCTGGCTGTGCCCAGAATAGAGGTTGCGTTGACAGAACCAGCGGTCGTAATCGTTAGCAAGCCGTCGGAACTGAGGTTTGCAAGGTTCAGCGGAGCGCCGGTCAACGCCAGCGTTGGATTGCCAGATACCCCGTTGCCGTCAGTAATCGACAGGCCAGCCGTAGAAACCGCCACAGAACGCGCGGAAATGGTTGTAGCCGACGTTTTGACCTGTATCCCTGTACTTGACGCCACCAAAGCCGATAAAGCGCCTGACGTCGTTATATTGAACAGTCCCTGCGCCCCGCCGTCGGTAATTGTCAAACCATTGGTCGCGCCAACATAGCGGCTGTTTGCCAACTGAGGCGTTTGCGTGACTGTCAAATAAGAATAAGTTTGAACAGGCGAACCAGCAAGCGCCGCAGTTGTGGTTTGAACTGTCACCCCATTTTGGACAATAGGAACCGCCTCAGTGCCTGTAATAGCACCAGCGGCGGGGAGTTCTAGTATGGTGACTTGTGCGGACATTTATGTATCCGTATTGTCAGGCGGATTCGGTGCAATCGTGTCTTTGTTGCCCGTCTGTGTTGGCGTTTGAGTGTTCTGCTGAGTTGAAATCTGGAACTCGCTTGTTCCGCCAGTCATCAAATAGTTATCGCCAGCATCGATTGACACATCAGGACGCGCAAATCGCAGGTTGATACGTTCGGTCTTGCGGGCGGGCAGGCGGTACGGGTCGAACTGATCCCGGCAACCTTCCTCACATACCCGCAGGCCGGGGAAGTTCGGGTCTGGCCCAAGCGTAATAAAGGCGCGTTTCATCTTGCATCGGTCGCATACGCCGATGGCAAGGGACGTCAGCCCGCGAGTGTCAAGAAAGATCGGCATTAGCGGGTATACACCGAAATGTTCGGCGCAAAGTAAATCGGCGACTTATCGCGCTCTTCGACCTCGGCTTCAGAGTAGTAGCGGTCAGCCATCTTCTCCAAATATCCGATGCGATCCATGGCGACTTGCGGCAACTCGAGGCTCATACGGTGAGCCAGCATGAAGACCACAGCCTCATACCACCGCTGCGGAACTTCGAGTTCGTCGGTCAGAGCGCCCACGTCCATGATCTGACGCTGATACCACACGGTCATCTGAATGAACGGGTCGGAGGGGGTAGGCCACAGGTACACCGTAGCCTGCGGGATAGTGCGGTCAAACCAGAACTGGAATGGTTGGTTTGCCGTGAAGTTTTTGTTCGGCAGGTTCGTGTAGTCGTCGCGGTTTAGGCGCGACATCTGAATCTCGGTGCTGTTGTTGCCCACATAGAACTCACGCAGCGACAACGTCGTGCTGTTGTAGGCGCGGATGCGGTAGTAGCCAACGCTCTGCCCCGGATCGATGTCCGTCCATACCCAGACGTTGTTGGAGACCGCAATCGTGCCCAGATCATCGAGCATCAGCCACGTTGTGCCGTCCACCGAATACTCAAGCGCAATCGACCATGTAGCCGAGCCGTTGTTGGCGATGTACGGCAAGAAGCCGATAGACCCAGCGTAGATGGGGTTCCCGGTTCCGTAAGTGATCGAGATATTGCCATTCGCGCTGGTTTGCTGACAGAAGGTATCGACATTGTTGTCGAATGCGTTACCGACCGTGCCACCGGCAGAAGACGCATATCCGCCGGTCGGACGGTTCAACGTGCGATACAGCACGTTCAAGACATCAATCGTGCCTACCGGCATCGAATAGATGTACTGGTTGGAATTCAATCCAAAGACTTTTTTGCTGATCGCCCAGTAGTTGATGCCGATGTTTGCAAGGTGCGAGAGCAGGAAAAACAACGACTGACGCGCTGACAGCAATTGCTCAGAGGTTAATTCCTCGGCTAACTTCCCGCAACGCCGCGCACCATGGTCTATCAGCGTCTGGACGTTGATGACGGTGGTTCCGACGGTTTCTGAGTAAGCCATACCTATCCTTTACCAGCCGGGACATTTCCAACGCTTCAACGAAGCCTTTGCCCTTGGTGCATCACCCTTTGAATGCTCAACCACACCCGACATACGGGCGCAGAACGAATCCTTCCTGCCGCCACCCTCTGGCTGCGGTGCTTTCAAGTGACTGCCAGTCTCTCGATTGTACTTCTCCCTGCCTTTTGCCGTAAGCCCAGCACCGCGCTCTACAGAAAGTTTCTCACCACGCCCAACAGCCAACGAGACTCCGCCCTCTTTCATTTTGGCGGTCTTGGCTGACTCTCTAAAAGATTCAGCCGTTGGCGCTCCCGGAG
>Ga0181344_1000417_pt1 | contig 17092 bp, 14 predicted proteins | sample Su13VDMLBDD_FD_130098 | JGI IMG/M metagenome (GOLD analysis project Ga0181344, IMG submission 130098) | Freshwater viral communities from Lake Michigan, USA - Su13.VD.MLB.D.D | ecosystem: Environmental > Aquatic > Freshwater > Lake | place: USA: Michigan | collected 2013-07-15
ACGACCTTGCTCTGCCCATTTGATTAAGTCAGAGTTAGAAGGTAATTCTGCACCTACCATACGTAAGAAAGATGCAATAGAACGATTACCATAACGCTCGAATTCTGCCTCGTAAGTATCAGGAAGATACTGGTTTAAGAAATCGAAGTTAGTAATGTAGTTTGTAGGCAATGTTGCCTTTACCGCTGAGGGCTCTAATTGAAAGCCCGGGGTAGCTTGAACTGATCCAGCCATTGTTTTTGTTTTTTGGTTTTAGTTTTTTAAAGATTTAATCTTAAGTCTGTTACCATGGTCACCATCCAATGCTGTTACTTTAAACCCTCCTTTATCGATATTTTGTGGAGCATTTCTAACGCTCATATCGATGTTCTTGCTTTGACGAACTGAGTCATCAATTGCATCTGCTTTGCCCATATCATAAAAGAATTTGGCCATTGCATCGGGGTTCATTGCCGCAGCAACTGTTTTGTGATACTGTTTAGCATCCTTAATAAATCCATTTTCATCAACAAAATTATTGAAGAATTTGGAAATGTCTGTTTGTTGAGCTTTCAGCTGCTCTGGAGTATTTGGCTTATAAGAAACTTCTTTATCTCCAACTTTGAAATCAAAACCTTTGAAATCATCAGAGAATAATTCGTTTGTTTTATTAACAAAATATTCCGATTTTTTGGAAGCCTCTTGCTGAAAAGTAGCAGTTTGGTCCACATATTGCTTGTAGGTATCGTAAGCCACTTTGTATTCCTCGGGAATTGAAGTCTCCATCCTCGACTCAAGGGGAGCTTTGTATTTTTCCTTTTGTTCCTCAAAGTACTTAGACGCCTTGCCAAGTTCTTTTTTTAATGCTAACTTTTTACGCTTAATATCTTTCTCTTCATCGATGTCTTCATCATATCCGAATTTTGATTCATATTCGAATGCGATATCCTCATCATCAAAATCAGGATTAATCTCACGCATGTAGTCAGCAAGAAGTCTTTCTGGGTTAACCTTAGAAAAATCCTGGTTAACACGATAGAAGTCTTCTAAACCACGCCCTGTCTCTTTCTTGAATTTTAAGAAAGCATTTACATCTTCAGGAAGTAATTCCTGTTGTTGTGGTTTCTCTACAAATAATTCATCCAAAGAGTTAACCTCCTTATTGAACTTTGTTTTTAAATATGAAAGAACGTCGTTGTCACCAAATTGCGGTGACTCAATAACTGGCTCAGATGCAGGTGTTTCTACAACAGGTTCCACAACCTCAGCCATCTTTTGTTCGTGCTCCTCAAGCAACTTTTGCTCGATTTCTTGCACAGACTTTTCTTCAAAGTCTACAAGTTTTACTTGAATATTATCCATTTAATTTAATTTAGTTGCACAAAAGTAATAATAAAATTTATCTTGGGTTAAATTGCTCCAAGTCGAATCCATCTAACGAGTCTTCTTCAGACTCAAAGTTCATTGCAGGTAAGTCTTTCTGACGCTGTTCAATCAACTTAGATTGTTGAGTAGCCTGGATTTTTGTGCGATCATCCTTAGCTTTCTCTTTATCCATATCTAATTGTTTGAGTTGATTAACCTCAACCCCCTTTAATTGCATATTGTAATTAAACTCAACCTCCATTAGCTGTTGCTTAATGGCAGCCTCTGCTTGCATCTTTTGAATATCAAAGTTCATTTGTGCCTGGGCAAGTTGTGCTTTAGCTTGAGCCTCTGCTTGAACTTTTTGTAATGCTGATTGAGCAGCAGCTTGAGATGACTGGATGTTACCTTGAGTTTGCATCTGGATCTTAGCTTGCTCATTCTCCATATCCTTCTTCTGCTTATCCTTACGCTTCATCTTAAGTAACTCATTAGCTAACTTAAGGTTCTTCATTTGACGTATATCAATAGCATCCTCTAGTCCAATTTGGTCACGCTGTAATGCAGTTTGAATGTTAGCCTCTAACTGAGCCTTTTCCTCTTCGTCTGGAGCAACTTCAATAAAGATACCAAAGTCGTGCAAGTACAAGTCTTTAATTTCTTCTAGCATACCAACGGCATACTTACCAATTTGCATTGTAAACTCTTCTTTGAAGTCAGAGTATTCTAATATATCCGCAACACGAAGTGATAATGCTTCAGATAATCTACGAGTAATAAATAAACTTCCTTCTAAGATGTGACGAGTTGCAGTATTTGAGTTAAGTGCTGCAAGTTTCTGTACACCAACCAACGCATCAGGATGAGGCGTAGATCCATCACGAGCTTCATTTAATCCTGTTACATCACGGATCATAGTTAGGTATTGATTATATGCATTGATTAATGCAGTAATCTTACCTTGACCACTATTAGTATTAAGTTCTTGTATTGGGATACGACCGTGGTTCATGTCACCATCGGTTGTCATACTACGTCCAATAACACTACCCGTTTGGAAATACAAACGTAAAGCGTCCTCTGGATTGTAAGAGCCACCTGTACCCAAGTCAACCTCATTGATACCATCAGCATCGATGAACACACCATCCGGCACAACACGTTGTAAAACTTGTTGTAATTTAAGGTGAGTCATTTGAATTAAGTCAGCAAAAGGAATCATACGACGAGTCAATGACTCAACGATTCCTTTGTACATTCTTGGTGCTACAGCTATGTAGTTCGGTAAGGCATACTGAGAAGCAGACTTAGGGCGAACCATATTGCGAGCAAGCTCCCACTTAAGTAAATAAGGAGATCCAGGTACCATAATACCTTCGTACCATACATCAATTCTCTTCTCAATTCTTTCGAATCTTTCTTCAGTTCCTTCAGGAGGGTTGAAACTTTCATCTTTTTGGATTACACGAACACCATTGTTATCAAGATATTTCTTCTTGTAAACAAAAGTCTTATCTGTTTTATAATTAAAATATAATAACGTAACTACGTCTCTATTAAAGATATCGCTACGGTAAGGACGCATAATTCCATAATAATTGTACCACGCAGTTCCTAATTGCTGAATCTCTGCCAACTCCTCTTTTGTAATGTCTGGCTTAATCTTAATTAGTTCCGTGATTGGTACTTGCTTTACTTCACCCCAATAGAAACAATCGTCAAATGTTGGGGATTCAGTGTAACTATATACAATGTTAGCGGGGTCAACATACTCAACACGAACACCAGTTCCTGGGACAAATGAGTGCTTTACTACTCCTATGCCAATTGTTGTGATATCGTAGTCGACCCTTTTACGAACGTCTTGATAATGGTTTAAATCTAAAATAGTATTGATTGCTTCCTCTTCAGCAATCTCAATTGCAGGCTTATAATTAAGCTGCATATATAAATTTAATTCTTGATCATTTGATGGCAAATCTTCCTCTGGGACATTGAAGGCGTCTATTCCTGTCTCTTGTTTAGCTTTAGATAAGAAATCCTTTGCAACCATATCTGCCTCAACCATTTGTTGAAACTTAGAACGCTTGTCAGTTGACATTGCATCTTGTGAATATGCTTTAACCTCAAATAAGCGGTCATGCATACCATTAACAACGATGTCAACAAACTTAGGGATGATAGGAACAGGAGTCCAATCAAGGTTGATGTGCGACATATCGCCATCTACTTCTAATTGGCTTTTGTATTTAGCAATTGGTTGCTCGCCTCTAGCGTATAATCTAATACGGTGAAAGTCAATCCATTGTGAATAGTATCGGCAACTGTTGCCTGTCTTTGCAAACCATTCGTATGAAATGCTTTGCCCAATTCTTAAGCCATATTCCCATGATGCCTTTTCCTGATCAGTCGCTAACTGCGAAGGGAATTGGGTATCTGGCATTAATATTCCAAGAGGTTTGTTCATATCTTGTTAATTCTACTGAAGGAACCAGTGTTATCGTAAGTTGCAAATTTAATGCTTATTTTTGACTCTTTTTTCTCAGGCAAATATACGTGCTTTTGATTTGCCATAATAGCATATCCTGAACTAATTGACGCATCATACTTTGTTCTGTCGTTTACATCGAATCTAGCCCAGTCTTGAAGTGTTTTATTAAACGGCATATCTCCTATCTCATCAGGCTGACGGTAGTTACCCTCCATGTCTAACCCCACAAAACGCTCGATGTATGTCTCGATTGCTGTAGCGTGGGCCTGCTTAATATCTTCGCTCGATGATGGTATGCCACCAATCTCTCTTTCTGTGAATGATAGTTTGTGAGCTGGCTTGTCGGGCCTGTTCATTGAGAACCCACGGTAGCCCCTGTTCTTAAAGTGATACAAAAGTCTAGCCTTGTTATTCTCGCAAAGGATGGGCATGCCATAGAACACGCAAGCCATCAGTACCTCTTCAAAGAATATCTCTGCCGTCTGTGGACGAGCAATGTATTCTAAAAAGAAAGTATTGGATGGGGCTCCTGTCATATTAAACTTGGTCAATCCGTGGAGCGAACCGTTTGATCCACCAAAGGTCGCACCTGAGATGTCGTAGGGGTCACAACCAAACGCACCAATATGCTCATTGCCCGGATATCTATTCCCATTTTTAGTAATATAATTATTGTTCACGCCCGGCCCTGGTATCCAAGATACTAAGAACCTACCGTTCTTATCAGGAGTCCAAATAACCTTGGTGTCTTTCTCTCCGTTAGCCCAGTGAAAGTAGCCACGTGTTATGACGTGGTCTTGAACTAAGCTGTCATTGTAGTCTATCTGCTGATAGATTTTAGTCAAGTTAAACAAAGATGACTTGGTCTCATCACGGAAAGCGTGTGACTCTGTTCTAGGGAACTGACGATAGAATTCATTTAGTGCATCAGGGTTAGCCTTTAGCGATGCAACTTCATTATTCCAATACTCAATTACCCCTTGCGTTATCCAAGTCCCCTCTGCCGAACGTACAGGCTTCTCAGGTCTTTCTAAGACTGCGTGACCATACTCGTCAATATATCCCTCAAAGTTATACTCCATCGGGATAAAGAGCGAATACAGACCTGATATAGTCTGACCATTCTGGTTTCTTTTCTTGACGTTTGAGTCATAGTAAATCCGTTTATAGTTTTCTCCACCTTTGTCGAGTGCGTTTGATGTAGAACCCATCATACACTTGCCAATAATCCTGGCCCCTAAACGAAGACAAGTTTTTCTGACACGCCAACCGTTCTCTATGTTCATAGGACGCTCTAACTTAGCAGCCTCATCCTCAACCAAATATAACAATTTTTCTCCATCATAAGAGTTGTCCGCTGTGTTACGCCAGTCAATAGTTGTATCCAATCCGTCAATCTCTTCCTCGTTCTCCTCGTGCATATTCTTGCGAGTAATCTTAGAAGCTGGAACACGGAATGCAAGTTCTGTCTTTGGTGCAGACATACCGTCACGCACAGGTTGGAAAAAGAATGGATAGTTATTTGCAATCGGAACTACCTTATCGGTAAACATCTTCTTTGCATCGGGACCTGTCTTAGATGTCAAGCCTATACGTGCATCCTTAGCTAAGGTTGCAATGTTGACAGCCTCTGATGAAGCCATAAAAGAGAAACCTGAACGACGGTTCTTAAGGTAGCACATGCCAAAGCATCTGCTGTCAGCCTTACACGCTTCCCAAAATATAAAGAATATTCTGTTTGATTCACGGAAGTCAGGATGACCTACGTCAGTCTTTGACCACTGTAAGTACATATAATGTGCACCTGTGATGTAAGTCTTCTCACTATTGTTGATAAACCAATAGCCTAGCTCACGTCTGTCAAACTCTTTCTCGATGTAGTCTACCCATTGAGACTTAAATGAATTGTCACGACGGTTCCAATCAAAGATGGTCTTGATACGAGATAGTTCTTTAGGTAGCTCTGTGGCTTTCCACTTGTTGCCATCGTAGTCAACATTGTCTGGAGCTAATGGCAGGGCAACTCTTAGCCCACTGATATTATAGACCTCTCCGATCGTGCCATCTTTGGACACGACCACAAAGTCGTACTCAGGGTCCCAACCATATTCCCAATCTTTCTTTGCATTTCTTTTTGCAAGAATCTTCTCAGGAACGGTAGACTCATCAATATAGAATAAACTCATTTAGTCTTTGCTCTTTGTTCTGCAAACCCACGGTTAGTAGGTGCAGAGTTTCCAACTACTCCCTCAATAATATTATTCTCCTCCTCGACTCTTTTAAGAATCTCAAAAGCATCCATGATGGCCAATTTCTTTGCTGCCGCTGCGTTTTTAAGTTTGTCTGCAGACAAGTCATCATCCATGTGGGTGACAATCTTTTCCTCAGCAACCTTAATTAACTCCTCAACGGCTTTATACCCAGAGTCAATGATGCGTTTCTTTAACTCAGTTATTTTGTTCATCTAATTTAATTGTTAGATTCTTAGTATACATACGGTACACTTTCTGTCCGTCAATATAGAATGGATACTCGCTCTCAGGCTCAAACGTGACCGTGTCACCCTCTTTTAATCCTAATGCTAGTACTTCTTCATTCGGGTACTTTATCGTGCCTACAAGAGGCTTCTCTGCGTCCGCAGTAAGGATGCCTGTGTAGTCATTCTCCACAGGAGAAATAAACACGTAGCGACCAATACCTACCCAATCAGTACCAGGCTTTTTGTATGCGTACGGATCGTCAATAAAGTATAAATCCTCTCGGAAGTAATTCCAAGCAGACTTCTCTCTACCACGCATATCGTAGTATAACCTAAAAGTGTTGTGATGCACAATGACCGTATCACCTGGTTCAACAGGACCCTCGTATCCAATAGGCGTAGAGATAACAACAGCCTCACGCATAGTGGCAAGGTGGTCTTCTTTCGATGTAGAAATAATGAGCTCTCCCCTCGTGTTGTCATATCTCTTGCCATCACGGGGTTGCACTATAAAGTAAAATGGGGACTTCATATTAGAAATCTATATTATATTCAATTAAGAATGGCATGTTGCCATTAATCTTTTTCCATAAGACCACCTCATCATTAGCCTCGATATAGATTTCAATATCTCCTGCATCGGTCTGACGAATCAAATGTATCTTATAGTTTCCTTGTAACACAGATTGATTATGCATATAATTCATTGCATTCTTATAATCTGCACCAACTGATATCTTACGAATTACCATCTTTATTCTTGATTTCTCCAGTAGCAAAGTCAATCGTGATATCGCCATACTTAGCGTGTAGCTCTTGCTGAATGCTAACGTGCGTTGCACCAGCTACATCTAATTGAGCTAAAACAGATTGCTTCTCTAACTTGGTGTTGTGGATTTGAATCTCAGCGTCTGCTAAAGCATTGCGAAGATTTCTGATTTCTGTGTGAGCCGCTCTGAAACGGTCCAACTCGTCTTGTGTTAATTTATCCATTGTATTATATTTTTTTGTAAAAGTACTAATTATATTTTAATTTTAGCATATGAAGCTACTATACTTAATTCCACATTGCTCAACTGGAGGGATGCCCGGTTTTGTTTTAAAGAGTATTCAAACTCTTTATAAGACATTCGAGATTGAGGTAGTAGAATATCAATGCCATAGCTTAGACTATGTCGTGCAAAGAAATGCAATCAAAGAACTAGTTCCGTTTCATACCTTGCACGAGGATAAGATGGAGTTGTTTAACATCATCTCGAAATTCAATCCCGATATTGTTCACATTCACGAGCCAGCTGAACGCTTTAATCGTGATATGATATCAGAACTCTACAAAGAAGATAGACTTTATAGAATCGTAGAGACGTGTCACGACGTGTCATTTAAACACGACATAGAAAAGATATTTCATCCTGATGCGTACTACTTCTGTACGCCATATCACTTAGAAACATTCGCTTTATCTCCATCTTACAAAGAGGTGATTGAGTTTCCAATTGATGACAGAACAAGTGAGACGTATGATAATCCTTTTTATACAAACAAAATAAACGTAGTCAACGTAGGTCTTTGGACTCCTGGTAAGAACCAAGCTGAGGGGATTGAGATAGCTAGAAAGTATCCTGATATGGACTTTCATTTTATCGGAAACCAAGCTATTAATTTCAAGCATTACTGGGAGCCATTAATGAAGGATTTGCCATCTAATGTTCACGTGTGGTTGGAGAGAAATGATGCACACAGGTTCATTAAGATGGCAGATATCTTTATGTTCAATTCTACGTGGGAGTGCAACCCATTAGTATTACGTGAGGCTATATCTTATAATAAGCCAATCATTGCTCACAACCTGCCACAGTACGGCTCGATGTTTGATAAGTACATTCAACCTATCGACACTGACCTAAATACTATCAATAGCAATTATACTGTACCTACAGATAATACCACAGATATATTCACAGATAAGCAAATCGCATTCTACAACAAAGTAATGACACTAGACAAACAAGAACAAGATGTAACCATCATCCAGCACTTTGTTGGTCAGCCATACCTAGAAATTAAGTCAGGAGTGAAAGCAGAATTTAAGGTGCAATACTTTGATGGCGATAAGTTAGTATACGAGAATACTATCGGATCAAATAGTTGGGTCAAATTAAACAGACAATACTATACTAAATGGCACAGTAAAGTCTATATGGATGGTAGACTAATACACGACAATGTACTTGACCTAGAAGGTAAACGTGTGTACATCGCTTTATCTAGTAAGTCATTAGGCGATACAATTGCTTTTGCTCCATACGCTTTAGAGTTTCAAAATAAGCATAAGTGTAAAGTAATAATGTCAACTTTTTTAAATAAAATACTAGACATTCCTGAGATAGAATTAGTAGAACCTGGAACCGTTGTGCCCAATATTTATGCTCAATATAACATTGGTTGGTTCTATGATTCAAACAAAGAGCCTATGCTACCTAATACCATTAAGCTACAAGAGGCCGCAACCAACATTCTAGGACTTGAGTTTGAGGAGATTAAGCCAAAGTTAAAGTACGATGCTGGTAATAATAACTATGGCAAATATATTACCATAGCTACTAACTCTACAGCTGGCTGTAAGTTTTGGACAAAAGAAGGATGGCAAGAGCTAATAAACTACTTATCCTACAAAGGTTATAGAGTAATAAATGTTTCGCTAGAAGAAAACCCGTTTGATAACTGTGAGCAAATTATTAATAAAGACATTCAAAAGACGATGGCTATCATTCACCATAGTGAGTTCTTTATTGGGCTAGGGAGTGGCGTGAGCTGGCTCGCTTGGGCATTAGGGAAACAAGTAGTTATGATTAATAACTTCGCTGCAGATGACCACGAGTTTGAGTGCATACGCATTACAAATAAGAATGTTTGTAATGGGTGTTGGAATAATCGCAATTTCAAATTTGATGCAGGAGATTGGGATTGGTGCCCAATTTGGAAAGACACTCCTAGACATTTTGAATGTCAAAAATCTATTGTTGCACAAGATGTAGTATCTGAACTAGAGAGTCATGGACTGATTGATAAGATGTATTTATTGTAATTACATCTTCTCCAATAGGATAATCAAAGTCTTTGACGTGAAACTTTTCTCTACCTCTTTCTCCATCGTAAGTTAGATATATCCATTTTACATTAGGGACAAGAGCATTTAAATATGTTCTTGCTTCTATATATGGATAGACTAGTGACATCACCACATCTAATCCTTTAGAATCTAAATAAGCAGCAATATCACTTGCTCTATTTAGATTAGATATACGACCTTCTTTGCTATAGTCGGTATTATCATACAGTTTTCTTAGTTCATCTCCATCTAAGTGATGCACTTCAGTATGTTTTTTTAGTTGCGTAAATTGTCTAACTAACTCACCTAATGTGGTTTTGCCTGAATGAGGCTGACCGAATAATACTACTATCATTTCTTTAATCCGTAATTAATCCATCTATACCATATACGCTCATGTACATAATACTGTACAGGCTTCCAAAACAACTCAGCAATACTAAACATTGCACTCAGTTCTACTGATCCTGTAGCGATAAGTATAACAATAAATCCTATTAATGTGCTTATGACTCTATAACTTAATGCTTTAGCTATATGTCTTTTTCTTTCGACTGTCATTTTGTATATCTAAACTTATCAAAGAACCACTGATAATTATTCCAAATCCAATCTGTCACATCTTTACCTAATAATGTCTTAGCTCTAGAAGCAACAGGCTCAAGTTTCTTTCTGATGATATGGTCACCGAATGATCCGTATATCTCGTCATCTTCTTTAGTTACTTGCTCAATATTATCAAAGTCGTGCTCAAATGCAGGAATGTCAAGATACTTATATATCTTAAGCATTGTGTTCTCTGGATATAAACACAAGTCTTCGAAGCGAACAAATAACATATTCTTATCTATACCAAGTCTATAGACTTCAGAGAGCCTTTCGATAGCCATACCAACAGGGGCACCTTGAGCCCATATGTCAATACGCTTAGGAACAGTAGTACCCTGCATAGTCGACCAATTTAGTATACTATCCGCCTTGTCAGGATTTTTGCGATAGTTATTCTCCATAGAAGCAAACACATCTCTTAGGTCTCTGACCATACAAATAATCTTAGGTTGCTCACCTCTTACAAATTGCAAGAAGTCATAATGGATGCCCCAACCACGAGATTTGTCTACCACATACTTTTTGTCTGTAATAGCATTATAGTACGCATCCATCCCTTCCTTACAAAATGCTTGGAAGCCTGTACGCATTAAATCTGCGTCCTGAGCCTTAAACTCAGGTGAGTCGGTGTAATTCCCCCTAGCAGCAAAGATAAGCTCTAACATGCCAGATGTAGGGGTCGCATAGATATCAGGGTTCTGTGCTAGTATATTTTGTAATAGAGTAGAACCTGACCTAGGTAAAGATGATTGATAGAATATTTGTTCCATTAGATTGATTTTATAATTTGATCCACAGAGAACATTTCTGTTTCTGCGTTGTAAGGAAACTCTACTGGTTCACCAGAGATGTTATACTTGTTCAAGTATGAGTTACGTAGTTCGGGTGTAATTGTTTCAGGATTTGCTTGGATGTTTGTATGTATATCGTAGCCAAATACATTAGGTTTGTTGCATATCCAAAGAACAGTAGATGGCTTATTGAGTGCAGCAGCAGCGTGTTGCCCAAAGCTATCCATTAATAAACGCTTGTCACTTAATTGAATAAGTACTAATAATCCTCTAAAGTTATCTGATACACCAAAAGTGCCATCATACCGAGGCTGGTCATCTCTTCTGATGTGAACAATGTTATATTCGTCTTTAAATCTATAGACTACATTCTCTACAAAGTAACTAGGGATATCCCTAGCCCAAGAATATTTTAAATCAGAAGGCGAACCGCCATTGGTCTGCATAAGCAACATTGGCTTATCAGATGAATACTTGGCTGAGTAGAAATCAATCTCTCTTTTTGTTAAGAACAACTCACCAACAGTTCGTACAACAGGTAAGTCATATAACTTACACCATGTCTCAATCAGATGTTCTTCATTCTTGATATGTTTAGCTTCAAGATAAGGATCGTGAGCAAATATAATAATATCTTCCTTCTCAATATACTCTTGATAGAAGTATTGCTGTTGACCAAATGCATACGCACGGTCTACATGGGGGTTACCAAGAAACACTTCGGGGTATCCTGATACAACAATAAGTTTATCATCAGGATATTTAGACTTGATAGAAGCACAAATAGCAGTACCAGCAATCACCTTGCCAATACCGCCATTAATTTGAAAGATGATATTCATGGAATATATTTAATTGTATTGTACAAACTTAAATATATTCTACGAGATAATCAAATACTAAAAGCTGTCTGACTGAACAGTAAGTGTCTCAACAACAGTTGTTCCAACAACACCAGCAATCTCATTTAAGATAACCGTATCATCAATACCCCAAGAAGTTAATTGGTCTCCTGATAAAGTTACATATGTATTTAATTGTCCTTGAAATGAATCAAGTGTTCCTACAGGAGAACCTTCTGGAGCTGGAACCAATATTCCATAAGTAACTTGAAAGTTTACCATTGTTGCACCTAAAGCATATGGACGAGCAACTGCTGCCATGTATTCTGCTATAGTTGTTACTGGAGCAAATGGGTCTGATTCTGTTACGATTTGTGCCGCTGGGCTGATTTTTGCTATTAACATTTTTATAATTGTTTAACTTTTTTAAAATTACTAATTTTTATGGACAACCTGTTTGTCCTGATACTATTTGTATTGATCCGTTATACCCTGCTGGTAACGTAGTTTGTGATACTCCGCTATAAGTATAGAATGTTGGGCTCATACCAGGTAGCACATATCTCTGTCCCACTCCTAATGCAGGAGCAATTTTTGTCCAAGCAGCAGCACCACCTGAGCAGTTATTAAGCTGATAGTAGGTAGCAGGAGTAGCCACTAAATTACTCTTTACTACTAACTGATTATTACTCTTGCCTGCTAATGGGGCTGCCTCAATGTCAACTGCTGATAACGCACCTGTTTTTGTTATTTCTCTATTACTAGGTATACCCGATGGTGGTATCAATCCAATCTGTATAAATACATTGTTGTCCACTGCATTTTGTAAGTTTGCCCAACTAACAGTTTGATTACTTGCTAAACCTGCCCAAGACATTATTCTTCGTATTTTTTAAGTTTCTCTTCTAACTTAGCAATTCTTTCTTCTAATTTAGATAACTTGTAAGTATTTACTTGGTTGTAATCTACTTGCTTAAATCCTTCTACGTTATTGTGTACTGCATTAGGAAGAATCTTTTCTACTTCTTGTGCAATATAACCATAACAAGATTTATTATCAGAGTCTGTCTTCCAAGAGAATTGACTAAAATGGATTCCATCGTAAGCACTAAATGTGTTATGAATGTTCTTTAATCTACAATCTGATGTTTCAAAGAATGCAGTAGCATTCATATTTCCACAAGCACAGAAATTATTTGAGTAGAATGTTAATGCTGCAGATGCTGTAAGAGCTGAACCAAATGCTCCTGTACAATTACCTGTGACTACGTTTCCAATTCCACCTAAAGCAGCTGAATGATTTCCACAAACCACATTCCCTCTACCTCCACCAACAAATCCATGAACACCTGCTGCGATTGTGTTTGTATAACCTCCTGAAATTGTACCTGCATAAACACCGCATATACAGTTTGCATATCCTGCACCAATAAATGCATAATATCCTGATGAAGTATTACTTGCCCCACCAACTACTGCAGATTTATGCGGTCCACAAGCTCTATTACCTGTACCACCAACTACTACAGACCCCAAAGTAAATGCTGAATTTTGAAGTCCACCTCCTACAAAAGAACAAACGCCTGATGCTGAATTAGCATATCCTCCACTAATAGTTGAATAAGCCCCACAAGATGCATTTCCTCTACCCCCACCAACAGTAGCAAATGAATTGTTTGCACAATTAGCAAAACCGCCTCCCACGAAAGCGTATCCACTATCTGCTGTATTTTGTCTACCACCAGTTATTGCAGAATAACCTCCAGAAGCTGTATTTACTCTACCACCGGCAACTGTAGAACAACCTCCAGAAGCTACATTGCTTTGACCTCCACCAATAAATGACATATCACCCGTAGATGTATTTCCAAATCCAGATGCAATTGCTGAGAAACAAGACAAACTACCTATAAAATTCGCATATCCTCCACTAATAGTAGAATAAGAACCACAACTAATGTTACCTCTACCACTACTAACACCCGAATAAATACCTATTGATCTATTGTTCCATCCTCCTCCTACTGCACTTGCAGAACCTGATGCTGTATTTGCGCATCCTCCTACTACTGCTGAAAATGCTCCCGAAGCTAAATTTTTATCTACTCCAGGACGACCACCTCCACCAACAAAAGAACTATCCCCTGATGCTAGGTTACCATATCCACCAGCTGCAACAGCCATATACGCTGATGCTGTAGTTCCTGAACCTCCTCCTACAAATGAATAGTTTCCTGTTGCTTTACTATATTCACCACCTGAAATAGCAGATGCTACACCATATGCACAGTTAAATCTACCACCTGCTATTGTAGAAGAGTTTTCGCAAGAAATATTCGTACACCCCCCGCCAATTGTTGAATTAGCTGCGGAAGATGTATTACCAAAACCACCCCCAATACTAGCGTGAGTAGTAGATGCTGTATTAGCTCTACCACCAGCTACTGTTGACCTATAACCTGAAGCTGTATTACCTAAACCTCCTCCAACAGTTGCGTCATCAACTGTAGCAGAATTATTTCTGCCACCACCAATAGTTGATGTAAATGCTGAAGCAGTGTTTGAGAGACCTCCTGACACAACTGTATAATTATTTGATGCTGTGTTACTTTGTCCGCCTGAAACTGTAGCAGCAAAAGCATTTGCCGTATTAGAAATGCCTCCACCAACCGTTGTTCTATCGCCTGATGCAGTATTACTCTGACCTCCTGATACAACAGCAATTTCTCCTGATGCTAAATTCCCAAAACCCCCACCCACTGTTGAACGAAGTCCTGATGCGGTATTACACTGACCGCCACTAACAAAAGACCTTGCACCAGAAGCTGTATTTCTATAACCACCACTTACAGTTGAATAAGTGCCTGATGCTGTATTAACAGCACCTCCGCTAACAACTCCATAATTGTTATTTGCTACATTGGTATCTCCACCAGATACAACAGAAATATATCCTGATGCAGTATTAGCTGAACCACCTCCAACAAATGCTCTTGGTCCTGATGATCTATTATTTGCACCACCTACTGCTGTTGATATACAACCTGTTGCACAAACTAGAGAACCACCACCTACAAAAGAGCAAGCTCCTGTAGACCTATTCTGAAATCCTCCAGCAATAGTAGAAAATTGACCTGCTGCACATATAGCTGTTGGAGCAACAGAGAAATATCCAAAAGCAAGACTATATGTTCCACCTACAGTATTACCACCAATACCACCAGCAATTGTAGCACCTGCTGCACAGGTAACATCTGCTCCACATATCATATTGCATACACCACCACCTGCGGTTGCGTTTTGTGCAACTAAAATGTTTTTATATCCTCCCGAAACTGTTGAGCCAAGACCGCAAACTATATTACGATAACCACCACTTACTACACCATAATTACTTGATGCAGTATTTCTATATCCACCACCAATGAAAGAATAAGTATTTATTGCTGTATTTTGAAATCCACCAACAACAGTAGCTGTGTATGCAGACGCAGTATTACCTGTTCCACCACCAACAAAAGATATATCTCCAGATGCTGTATTACTTTTACCTCCAAGAGAAGCACTACAATTACCAGCCGAAGTATTTGATACCCCACATCTAACAGATGAAGCAGTGCCTCCTCCTGCTACAATAACAGCACAACCATCCGCTCCATTTGATACAGAACCATCAGCCATTAAGTATTGAGTTGATGTACCACCTATCTTAATATACTTATTAGCAGTAATATCTCCGCTGAATGAGGCTGAACCATCTGAGTTTAGAGTAACACCTCCAACCATTGATAATGGCTCAGATTTAAAAGAAAATCCATCTGCCTTAACATATATACCGTTACTACCTGCATCTGTATTAATAAAACTAGCAACAGCATTATCTACAGCAGCACCTGACACAGTAATAGCATTGCTTACTTCTGTAATAATACTATTACCAATTGTATTAGTACCTGTAGCTTTAGGTATTGTATTAGTTGTAAGCGTACCTGTAATCTGACCAACTGGAGTTGTTCCTGATGATCCTGAGGTTCCGTTCACACCTGACGTGCCTGAGGTTCCGTTAACTCCACTAGTACCGTTCACACCTGACGTACCAGATACTCCTGAAGTACCATTAACCCCACTTGTTCCTGAACTTCCGCTTACTCCTGAAGTTCCATTTACACCTGAGGTGCCACTAACACCGCTTGTCCCAGACACACCACTCGTTCCGTCTACACCTGAAGTACCATTAACGCCTGAGGTCCCCGATACACCTGAAGTTCCGTCTGCACCTGAAGTGCCGGAACTACCGCTTTCGCCTGACGTGCCACTGCTACCGCTAACACCGCTTGTACCATCTACTCCTGACGTGCCACTCACTCCTGAAGTGCCGCTTACTCCGCTTGTACCGTCAGCTCCTGAGGTGCCACTAGTTCCTGATTCTCCGCTAGTACCCGAAGAACCTGTAAGTCCTGACGAGCCACTAGTTCCGTTAACACCACTTGAACCTGATGTACCAGAGGTGCCTGACTCAAATCCTATTGATGTAATTACATAAGAGTACTCAGAGTTCTCTGTGTAAAAATCTAATGCTCTTAATTGATTGTCATCATTGTTTACATATAAACTAACTAATACTTTCCATGTTGGGTCAATAGGTGTAGTTGCAAAAACTACATCTACAAAAACATTAGTAGGAGTTGTTGCGTTAACCCAAGCTAATGGAGCTGTATTTGTTAATACAGGGCTACCAATAAGTGTTCCGTTTGATTGGGTAAACTGAACACTAGCATATGTAGATATATTATCGCTTTGGTCTTCTTTTAAATATTCTAAAGTGAATCTTTGAACACCTGCGGGGATAATAGTAAATCCTAATTCTTCTGTGATAAATTGAGCTACTAATTTATCTTGCTCATTTGCTACTAAAGATACAGGTACAATAGACGGAGCTGGCAATGTTGTAGGCTCCTCACTCAAATTTTTGTATGGGGATATAGAACCTGCTTGTGAGTAGTTTAAATAATATATTCTACCACTAGATATTCCTTGAGCACCTGATGTACCTGCACTACCGTTAGTACCTGATGTACCTGATGATCCTGTTAATCCTGATGACCCTGACGTGCCACTAGTACCTGTAGTACCCGATGTGCCGCCTGTTCCGTCTGTACCTGAACTACCTGATGAGCCACTAGTTCCATCAATACCTGATGTACCGTTTACTCCTGAAGTACCATCAATACCTGAAGACCCACTAGACCCTGAAGTTCCACTAGTACCACCTGTACCATCTGTACCTGAAGTACCGCCAGTACCATCTGTACCGCTAGTTCCTCCTGTGCCCGATGTGCCGTCTATTCCGCTTGACCCACTAGTACCACCTGACCCACTTGAGCCGCTAGTGCCATCTATTCCCGATGTACCTCCTGTACCATC
>Ga0181344_1000419_pt1 | contig 17075 bp, 16 predicted proteins | sample Su13VDMLBDD_FD_130098 | JGI IMG/M metagenome (GOLD analysis project Ga0181344, IMG submission 130098) | Freshwater viral communities from Lake Michigan, USA - Su13.VD.MLB.D.D | ecosystem: Environmental > Aquatic > Freshwater > Lake | place: USA: Michigan | collected 2013-07-15
AAGTCCCATGTGGATCACTCCCGTTACCCCCGCCGCTCATCGCTTTGGGGAAAGGTTCACATGGCTCAATTCTCAGTGGAAATTACCCGCCTATCCGGCTCAGTTCTGGGTGGAAATCAACAGGTCAAAGTCTCACGTCGACCGTGCATACGGTAGTCATAGCGGAATACCACGGCGCCCGACGGGTTCACGACGACATACATACAGTCACGGTCAGAGACCTTGTATAATTTATCTTTTGCTTTCAGTGACTTGATTGCGGCATCAGTAAGCATCGGGCCCTCCGAACTCGTTCAAGAAACGTCAGAGAGCCCCCAAAATACCGTCAGGCCAAAATGGGCTGGCGCTGACGGCTAATTTCCTTTCATTCTCAATGGAATAATGTCGAAAAAATACCGTCACAAGCTCTCTAAGCCGTGACGGTATATGCAATTCTGCGAAGTCACAAGACGCCCCATACCGTCAGCTCTGCCGTCGATCGCGAGGCTTGCCCGGCGATTGACGGCGAAAGATGGCGAAGAGAAATTTCTTTATTGTCAGTGTGTTATGGAGAGTTATTGGCGGTTATCGGCGGCGTTTGGGTAGGCGCGAATTATTCCCACTCGATCGTGCCCGGCGGCTTCGAGGTGATGTCGTAGGTGCAGCGGTTGATGCCCTTGACCTCGTTGATGATGCGCGTGGCGGTTTCACCCAGGAAGTCGTGGGTGAAGGGATAGTAATCCGCCGTCATGCCGTCCACGGACGTGACGGCCCGCAGCGCGCAGGCATAGTCGTAGGTCCGCCCGTCGCCCATCACGCCCACGGTGCGCACCGGCAGGATCGCGACAAAGGCCTGCCAGATGTCGTCGTAAAGGCCGTGCCTGCGGATCTGGTCGATAAAGACCGCATCGGCCTTGCGCAGGATGTCCAGCTTTTCGCGCGTGATCTCTCCGGGGCAGCGGATCGCCAGGCCGGGGCCGGGAAAGGGGTGGCGGCCGATGAACTTGTCGGGCAGGCCCAGCTCGCGGCCCAGGGCGCGAACCTCGTCCTTGAACAGTTCGCGCAGGGGCTCCACCAGCTTGAGGCCCATCTTCTCGGGCAGGCCGCCGACATTGTGGTGGGACTTGATCGTGACGGACGGGCCGCCGCTGAAGCTGACGCTTTCGATCACGTCGGGATAAAGGGTGCCCTGGGCCAGGAACTCGGCGCCCTCGATGCCGCTGGCGTAACGCTGGAACACGTCGATGAACAGCCGGCCGATGGTCTTGCGCTTGACCTCGGGGTCGGAGACGCCTTCCAGCGCGCCCAGGAACAGCTCGGATTCGTCGGCGTGGATCAGCGGGATGTTGTAGTTGTCGCGGAACATGGTCACGACTTCCTCGGCCTCGTTGAGGCGCAGAAGCCCGTGGTCCACGAAGACGCAGGTCAGCTGGTCGCCGATGGCCTCGTGGATCAGCACCGCGGCGACGGATGAATCGACGCCGCCCGACAACCCGCAGATGACCTTTTTGTCGCCCACCTGTTCGCGGATCTTGCGGATCGCCTCGTCGCGGTATCCGGCCATGGTCCAGTCGCCGGTGAAGCCCGCCAGGCGGACGAAGTTTTCCAGCATCCGGCGGCCGTTCGGGGTGTGATGCACCTCGGGGTGGAACTGCACGGCATAGAAGCGGCGGGATTCATCCGCGATCATCGCGAAAGGGGCGTTGGGGGACGTGCCGATCACCTCGAACCCCGGCGCAAGCGCGGTCACGCGGTCGCCGTGGCTCATCCAGACTTCTTCCCGCCCGGTATCGAACAGGCCCGCGAAGATGCCGTCGTTCTTGTGGCCTTCGGCGGGGGCGATGAAGGCGCGGCCGTATTCGGCGTGGTGCCCTGCCTCGACCTTGCCGCCCAGCTGCTCCATCATCACCTGCTGGCCGTAGCAGATGCCGAAAACCGGCACGCCCAGGTCGAACACCGCCTGCGGGGCGCGGGGGCTGCCCGGGCGCGTCACGCTGTCCGGCCCGCCCGACAGGATCACCGCCTGCGGGGAAAGCCCGCGCAGGATGTCGTCGGTCAGCAGGTTGTAGGGATGGATTTCGCAAAAGACGTTCAGTTCCCGCAAGCGGCGCGCGATCAGCTGCGTCACCTGGCTGCCGAAGTCGATGATCAGAAGGCGTTGATGCTGGGTCATGGATGCGCTTTAAGCGCGCCCATGCCGCCGCGCAAGGGATTTGGCTGCCGGAACCGCGCTTGTCCGCGGCGCGTTTCCGGCACCAAGAACCGAGGTTTCCATGGCCCCCTTCCGCCTTCTTGCCGCCGCCTTTGGCCTGGCCGCCGTTGCCGCCTGCCAGCAAGGCATCCGCACCACCATGCCCTGGGAAACGCCGACCGTTCCCCCGGCCGAGGAGGCGCTGGCGGCCCAATGCGCGGGCGATGCGGCGATGGCCGCGCAACTGGATGCCGCCGTCGCCGCCGCGCGCGACGGCGGGGGCAAGACACCCCTGGCCCCGGCGCCGCTTCTGGCGCAGATCGCGCAAAGCCATGCCTGCGACATGGCCCGGACCGGCCGGGTCGATGTCGAGGGTTCGAACGGGTCCAGCGTCGTGGACCGGGCACGGGCGGCCGGTTATCCGGTTTGCGGCGTGGTCCAGCTTGTCGGCCGGGGCGGCGGCCCGGCGGATGCCGTCGCGCGCTGGCTGTCCGCCGAGGCGCAGCGGACCGAGCTTCTGGGCCAGGCCAGCCGTCAGATCGGCAGCGGCTATGCCCTCGGCGCGGACGGGGCGGCTTATTACAGTGTGGTGCTGGGGGACGACTGCCGCTGATCCCGGCAAAAAAAAAGGGGGGCCGACTGCCCCCCAATCGCCGTTCCGGCGATTTCCCCCCGTGGATATTTGCACAAAGGTGAAACGGGCGCGTGACGCCCCTTGTCCTATTTCTCGGGAACCAGCCCCCTTGGCGCGAAGCGAAGCACCAGCAGCAGCACAAGGCCCATGGCGATAAAGCGCATATGCGGCGCGCTGCCCAGCAGATGGGCCTTGATGTCGCCGTCGGGCAGGGGCCCCACCAGGACGCCGATCAGGTTCGGTCCCCAGACTTCGGCCTTGATCCACAGAAACCAGATCAGCACAGCGCCCAGGACCGAGCCCCAGTTGTTGCCCGACCCGCCGACGATCACCATCACCCAGATCAGGAAGGTATAGCGCAGCGGGTTGTACGAGGTCGGCGCCATCAGCCCGTCCAGCGTGATCATCATCGCCCCCGCGATGCCGATCACCGCCGAGCCGAGCACGAAGACCTGCAAATGGCGGGCGGTCACGTCCTTGCCCATGGCCTCGGCCGCGGTCTCGTTGTCGCGGATCGCGCGCATCATGCGGCCCCAGGGGGATTTCAGCGCCAGTTCTGCCAAAAGGATGATGACGAGCAGCACCACCAGGAACAGCGACATGTAGCAGAGCTTGACCCAGATGCCCGAGGCCTCGGCAGTGCCGAAGCCCCAGCGGGCGGCAAAGTCCACAAAGGCCGGATTCTGCTGGAGATCGGTCTCGTAGGGCACGGGCCGGGGAATGGCCGCGATGTTCTTGACGCCGCGGGCCAGCCAGTCCTCGTTGCGCAGCACGGCCACGATGATCTCGCCGATGCCCAGGGTGGCGATGGCGAGGTAGTCCGAGCGAAGGCCGAGCGCGACCTTGCCCACGGCCCAGGCGGCGGCGGCGGCAAAGGCCCCGCCCACCAGCCAGGACAGCAGGACCGGCAGGCCCAGGCCGCCGATATTGCCGGTGCGGGCGCTGTCGTTCGCCTCGATCGCGGTGACGGCGGGATCGAACAGCCAGCGATAGGCGACAAAGCCGGCCAGCAGCACAAGGGCCACGGTCCAGCCGCGGCGGGTGCGGGCATAAACGATCCGCGCCAGCGCCAGCGTGCCCAGGCCCACCAGCAGCGACAGGACCAGGCGCGGCCCGCCCGCGGCCCAGGCACCCTCGACCGGGGGCAGAGAGACCAGCACGGGGGCCAGCCCGCCGATGGCCAGAAAGCCCACGACGCCGGTGTTGAACAGCCCGGCATAGCCCCATTGCATGTTCACGCCCAAGGCCGTGATGGCCGAGATCAGACCCATGTTCAGGATCGCCAGCGAGGTGTTCCAGGACCCCGAGAACATGCCGTTCCTGACCGTGCCTTCCAGCACGAACAGAATGGCGAGAACCAGGAACAGAACGGGCGCCCGCCAGGGGTTGGCAGCGGCGGCTTGACGGTTGGATGACATGAACGGACCCCCCTTACGCCGACTTGCCGCGGAACAGCCCGGTCGGGCGGAACAGCAGAACCACGATCAGGATGACGAAGCTGACGGCGAACTTGTATTCGGTGCCCAGCAGTTGCAGCAGCCCCCCGGGCTGCCAGTCCGGGAACAGATAGCCCGCGACCTTGACCCAAGGATAGGTCACGGCGACCTCGGAAAAGGCGACAAGAAAGCCGCCCGCGATGGCGCCGATGGGGTTGCCCAGGCCGCCCACGATGGCGGCGGCGAAGATCGGCAGCAGGATCTGGAAGTAGTTGAAGGGCCGGAACGACTTGTCCAGTCCGTAGAGCACGCCCGCGACCGTCATCAGCGCCGCGGCGATGATCCAGGTCAGGCGCACCACGCGTTCGGGGTCGATGCCCGACAGCAGCGCCAGATCCTCGTTGTCGGAATAGGCGCGCATGGCCTTGCCGGATTTCGTGCGGTTCAGGAACCAGAACAGCGCGGCGCAGACGATCACCGTCACCACCAGCGTCAGCGCCTGCGTGGACCGCAGCGCCAGCCCCTCGGACAGGCCCGTCCATTCACGGAAGTCGCGCACGTTGATGATGAAGCGCGCGCCGTCGTCGAAGCGTTGGTCGTCCACGCCGATGATCAGGCGCGTCAGGCCGTTCATCACGAACATCACCCCGACCGAGGCCATCACGAAGATGATCGGCGCCGCCTTCTGCGCCCGGTAGAAGCGATAAACCGCGCGGTCCGTGCCCAGCACCAGAAGCGCGGTGGCCGCGATCCCCACCGGCAGCGCCAGCAGCGCGGTCGGCAGCGGCCCCAGCGAGACGCCCAGCGATTGCAGCCCCCAGGTCGCAAGGATCGTGATGGCGGTGCCGAAGGCCATGGTGTCGCCATGGGCGAAGTTCGAAAACCGCAGAATGGCATAGATCAGCGTCACCCCGAGCGCGCCAAGCGCCAGTTGCGCCCCGTAGGCGGCGGCGGGGATGAAGACGAAGTTCAGAAAGGCCGCAAGGGCGTTGAGGATGTCCAAGGCTCAACCTCCCAGGAAGGTGCGGCGCACCTCGTCGTTCCGCATCAACTCCTGGCCGGTGCCGGTATGGGCGTTTGCCCCCTGCACCAGCACATAGGCCTTGTCGGCGATCATCATCGCCTGCTTGGCGTTCTGTTCCACCATCAGCACCGGCAGGCCGCCGCGGGCGATGGCGATGATGCGGTCGAACAGCTCGTCCATGACGATGGGGCTGACGCCCGCGGTCGGTTCGTCCAGCATCAGGACCGAAGGCTGCGTCATCAGCGCCCGGCCCACCGCGACCTGCTGGCGCTGCCCGCCCGACAGTTCGCCCGCCGCCTGCCGGCGCTTGGCGGCGACGGCGGGGAACAGGTCGTAAACCTGCTCCATCGTGCGGCGGATGTCGTCCTTGCGGATGAAGGCCCCCATTTCCAGGTTCTCCTCGACCGTCATGGACGGGAAGATGTTGTTGACCTGCGGCACGAAGCCCATGCCCGCCTTCACGCGGTCCTGGGGATTCAGCGCGGTGATGTCGCGCCCGTTCAGCCGCACGCTGCCCTTGCGCAGGTTCAGCATGCCGAAGATCGCCTTCATGGCGGTGGACTTGCCCGCGCCGTTGGGACCGACGATCACGGCGATCTGGCCCTGTTCCACGGAAATGGTGCAGTCGTGCAGGATGTCGGCGCCCTTGCCGTATCCGCCAGTCATGCCCTCTCCGATCAGGAAGGGATCGCCCGCGCGGCCCGGACCGACCGGACCCGAGGGGCGGGTGCCGTCGATGGTGCCGCGCCCCCGGGGGTTCACGACCGACAGGTCGCGGTTGCCGCGATGGCCGAAGACTGCGTCCTGATCGCTCATGCGCCCACCATGTCCTTGTTCTTGAGGCCCGTGCCCAGATAGGCCTCGATCACGGCCTCGTTGCGCATGATGTCCTGGGCGCTGCCCGTGGCCAGGACCTTGCCCTCGGCCATGACGATCACCGGGTCGCACAGCTTGCCGATGAAATCCATGTCGTGTTCGATCACGCAGAAGGTATAGCCGCGTTCCTTGTTCAGCCGGATGATCGCGTCGGCGATGGTCATCAGCAGCGTGCGGTTCACGCCCGCGCCCACCTCGTCCAGAAAGACCACCTTGGCATCGACCATCATCGTGCGGCCCAGTTCCAGAAGCTTCTTCTGGCCGCCCGACAGGTTGCCGGCCTTTTCATGGGTCAGGTGCCGGATGGTCAGGAAATCCAGAACCTCGTCGGCCTTCTTGCGCAGGGCGGCTTCCTCGCGCTCGATCCGGCCGCGCTGGAACCAGGTCTTCCAGATCGTCTCGCCCGACTGGGCGCCGGGAACCATCATCAGGTTCTCGCGCACGGTCATGGAGGAGAACTCATGCGCCAGCTGAAAGGTGCGCAGCAGCCCCTTGTGGAACAGCGCGTTCGGCGGCAGGCCGGTGATGTCCTCGCCGTCCATGAAGACGCGGCCGGATGTCGGCGGCAAGACGCCCGCGATCACGTTGAACAGCGTGGACTTGCCCGCTCCGTTGGGACCGATCAGCCCGGTGATCGAGCCGGTCTCGATGGTCAGGCTGGCGCCATCGACGGCGCGGAAGCCGCCGAAATGGCGATGGAGGTCTTCGACCCTGATCATTCTTCTTTCCCCGTCCTTCACGCCATTGGTGAAGTGTGACCGCATTCAGCGGCTTTTGTCATGAAAAATGGCCCGGCAACCGCGCAGGCTGCCGGGCCGTATCACATGTTTGGCCTCAGCGATAGCCGACGACGGTCATTTCGCCGTTTTCGAAGGCCACCTCGCGATACACGCCGGCGGTTTCGCCGTTGCCCACCATCTCGATGGAGGAGGCGCCGACATAATCGACATCGCCGCCGTTGTTCAGGATTTCCAGCCCCTTGGCCAGTTCGCCCGGCAGGATCTTCTCGCCCGGCTCGTTGGCGACATCCATCACCTTGTCCTTCCAGACCTTGGGATCGCTGGACTTGGCGGCGGCCATCGACAGCAGCATCAGGGCCGCCGCGTCATAGGATTCGGCCGCATAGGCGCTGGTGCCGTCAAAGCCCGCGCCTTCGGCCATTTCCAGGAACTTCTCGCGGCCCTCGCCCTCGGCGGCCGGGTTCTGGCCAAAGCTGCCGTCGATCTCGGAACCGAAGTTGTCGATCAGGGCCTGGCCGACCATGCCGTCGGGAAAGACAAAGGTGTCGAATGCGCCGGTGTCCAGCGCCGCGCGCACCACGCCCGAACCGCCCTGGTCCACATAGCCCACGACCACCAGCGCATCGCCGCCCGCGGCGGCCAGCGCCGCGACCTCGGCCGAATAGTCGGCCTTGCCGTCGTCATGGGCGGCGTTGACCGTGACGGTGCCGCCCTTTTCCTGGAAGGCCGCCGCGAAGGCATCGGCCAGGCCCTTGCCGTAGTCGTTGTTGGTATAGGTGATGGCGGCGTTCTGGATGCCCTTTTCCATCATGATCTCGGCCATGACCTCGCCCTGGCGGGCGTCGGACGGCGAGGTGCGGAAGAACAGCCCGTTGTCCTCGATGGTGGACAGCGCGGGCGAGGTCGCGGAGGGCGAGATCATCACCACCCCGTTCGGCACGGCCACGTTCTGAAGGGACGCGATCGCCTCGCCCGAGCACATGCCGCCGACGATGCCCTTGACCCCTTCGGCGGTGATCAGGCGTTCCACCGTCGCGGTCGCGGCGGCGGCGTCGATGCAGGTCGAGTCGCCCTGAACCGGCACAACGGTCGATCCGTCCAGCAGCAGGCCGGAATCGCTGACCTCTTTCATGGCGAGCTCGGCGCCCGACGCCATGCCGGGCGCCATGGATTCCAGCGGCCCGGTAAAGCCCAGCGACATCCCCAGCTTGATTTCCTCGGCCGACGCGGCACCGGCCATCAACGCGCCCATGGCGGTGGCCAGAAGAAGTTTTTTCATGTGATTGTCTCCCAGTTGGAACAATGTCCTAGGCCGCACGTTAGAAGCGCCCTGCACAAAAGAAAAGCGGGATATTGCCAAGAATCTCTGCCTTTTCGCGCTGGTGACGCCGGGTCAGCGACAGCCGGGGTCAGCGCCAGCCGGGCCGGTCCTGCCTGCGCCGGAAGATCAGGCCGGGCAGGGCGGCAAGGCACCATCCCAGGGCCAGCCCGATCCCCGCCGCCCCCAATCCCGCCGCCGTCACGGGAACGGCGGGCCGGAAATCGCCCCAGGTGGCCGCCAGGGTTTCGGGATCGCGCAAACGGTGCGGCAGCAGCATCCGCTCCAGCGGCCCGGCGAGGCGCAGCATTTGCAGATCGGCGCGCGCCCGGTCCAGGCGGGCGAAGACCGCCCGCATGTTGGCCTGATGGGTGTCGCGGAAGGCGCTGCCGGACAGGTCGGCCAGGGCCTCGTTCCGCGTCAGGCCCGCCGCCCGCGCGCTGGCGTCGAATTCGGCGGCGACGCGGGACAGCGCGTCCACCTGCCCGCCGAGCCGCTGGACATACTGGTCCGAAAAGGCCGGGAACTGCGACAAGGCGGCGGCAAGACAGACCGCCGCCGCCAGCCGCAGGAACCCGGTCACCTGTCCTGCACCTTGAGGCCCAGAACGGGCGCATAAACCTGTTCCAGCCGGGCGATGGCGTCCTTGGGCGACATCTCCTCGGTCGCGCCCGTGCGGCGGTTGGTCAGTTCCACCTTGTTCGCGGCCAGACCGCGCGGGCCGACGGTGATGCGCCAGGGCAGGCCGATCAGGTCCATGGTGGCGAATTTCGCCCCCGCCCGGTCGTCGCGGTCGTCATAAAGCGGATCCAGCCCGCGCGCCTGCAATTCGGCATAGATCGCGTCGCAGGCGCTGTCGGTCGAATTGTCGCCCTGCTTGAGGTTGACGATGCCCACGTGGAAGGGGGTCACCCCCTCGGGCCAGATGATGCCCTTGTCGTCGTGGTTGGCCTCGATGATGGCGCCCAGAAGGCGGGACACGCCGATGCCGTGGCTGCCCATCTCGACGGGCACGCGGGTGCCGTCGGGACCGACAACGGTGGCGCCCATGGCTTCGGAATACTTGGTGCCGAAATAGAAGATCTGGCCCACCTCGATCCCGCGCGCGGTGCGGCGGCGTTCCTCGGGCACCTGGGCGAAGACCGCCTCGTCATGGGTTTCGTCCGTGCGGGCGTAGCGGCTGGTGAACTCCTCCAGCACGGCCTGGCATTGTTCCGCGCTGTCATAGTCGATCTGCCGGTCGCCGAAGGTCAGGTCGGTGATTTGGCTGTCATAGAAGACCTCGGATTCGCCGGTCTCGGCCAGCACCAGGAATTCGTGGGTATAGTCCCCGCCGATCGGCCCGCCGTCCGCGCGCATCGGGATCGCCTGCAAGCCCATGCGTTCGTAGGTGCGCAGATAGCTGACCAGGTGCCGGTTATAAGCGTGGAGCGCGGCGTCGCGCGTCAGGTCGAAGTTGTAGCCGTCCTTCATCAGGAACTCGCGGCCGCGCATCACGCCGAAGCGGGGACGGATCTCGTCGCGGAACTTCCACTGGATGTGGTACAGCGTCAGGGGCAGATCCTTGTAGCTGTTCACATGGCTGCGGAAGATGTCGGTGATCATCTCCTCGTTCGTGGGGCCATACAGCAGGTCGCGCTTGTGGCGGTCCCTGATGCGCAGCATTTCCTCGCCGTAATCGTCGTAGCGTCCGCTTTCGCGCCACAGATCCGCCGGTTGCAGGGTCGGCATCAGCAGGGGAATATGCCCCGCGCGCTGCTGTTCCTCGTGGACGATCTGCTCGATCCGGCGCAGCACCTTGAAGCCCAGCGGCAGCCAGGAATAGATCCCCGCCGCCTGCTGCTTGATCATTCCGGCGCGCAGCATCAGCCGGTGGCTGACGATCTGCGCCTCTTTCGGGTCTTCCTTCAGCACCGGCAGGAAATAGCGCGTGAGACGCATGGCGGGATCCTTTGATCGAACACGGCGCAAACCGTTAGCGGATCGGCCCAGCCTTGCCAAGAACCGCCCGCTTGCAACTGCCGCCCGTCGGGGTCACATTCCTCCGCGACACTCGCACCAGGAACCGGCCATGCGCATACCGATACACAAGCAGCTGATGTGGTGGGGCGTGGCGGCGGTGGCGCTGCTGCTGGCGATGTGGCTGCTGGGGCAGGCGATCCTGCCCTTCATCCTGGGCGCGGGCGTGGCCTATCTGCTGGATCCGGTGGCCGACCGGCTGGAACGCGCGGGCCTGTCGCGCGTGATGTCGGTGGTGGTGATCACCGTCGCCGCCGTTCTGGCCTTTGCGGCGGTGGTGCTGCTGGTGGTGCCGGTCATGCTGCGCCAGGCCACGTCGCTGATCGAAACCGCGCCCGAGATGCTGGAAAAGGCGCGGCTGTTCCTGTCGGCGCGCTTTCCCGAGCTTTTGCCCGCGAACGGCGACATCGGCACGGCGCTGACCGACCTGGGCGCGGCCATGGGCGAGCAGATGGGCACGCTGGCCTCGCGCCTGCTGTCGTCGGTGGGCGGCATCATCAGCGCCATCGCGATCCTGGTGATCGTGCCGGTGGTGGCCTTTTATCTGCTGCTGGACTGGGACCATCTGGTGGACCGCGTGGACACGCTGCTGCCCCGCGAACACGCCCCCACCCTGCGCCGCCTGTCGCGGGAAATCGACGAGGCCTTGTCGGGCTTCGTGCGCGGGCAGGGGCTTGTGATGCTGATCCTGGGCACCTGGTACGCGATCGGGCTGATGATCGTGGGGCTGCCCTTCGGCTTCTTCATCGGCGTGATGGCGGCGCTGCTGTCCTTTATCCCCTATGTCGGCGTGCTGATCGGCGGGGCCACGGCCATCGGGGTCGCGCTGTTCAGCTTTTGGGGCGATCCCTTGTGGATCGGGCTGGTGGTGGCGATCTTCGCGCTTGGCCAGATCGTCGAGGGCAATTATCTGCAACCCAAGATCGTCGGCCATCATGTCGGCCTGCACCCGGTCTGGCTGCTGCTGGCCTTGTCGGTCTTCGGCGCGCTGTTCGGCTTTGTCGGCATGGTCATGGCGGTGCCGCTGGCCGCCGCGCTTGGCGTGGTCGGGCGCTTCCTGACGCAGCGGTATCAGGAAAGCGCCCTGTTCACCGGCCAGGCGCTGCCCCCCGATCCGGGCCAGCCCATGCTGGTCGAGATCGTCCCTCGCGGCACCGTTGCCAACACCATCCGCGAGGCGCGCATCCGCGCCGACGTGAACCGCGCCCAGGGCCAGATCGAGATCATGCGCGAGGAAATCGCCCGCAAGCATCCCAACGCCGGATAGATGGCCGTGATCTTTCGCCAGTTGACGCTGGACCTGACGACGCCGCCCGCCCATTCCCGCGCCGATTTCCTGCCGGCGCCGGCGAACCGGGCGGCGCTGGCCGCGCTGGACGCGCCGCAGGACTGGCCGCAGGGGCGGATGCTGCTGATCGGACCCGAGGGCGCGGGCAAGTCGCACCTGGCGGCCTTCTGGGCGGCCGAGAACGGCGCGCGCCGCATGAAGGCCGCCGCCCTCCGGCCCGATGCCGCCGACCACCTCGCCACCGAGGGCGGCGCCCTGGTGATCGAGGATGCCGACCGCGCGGGCCGGGCGGCGGGGGCGGAACAGGCGCTGTTCCACCTGTGGAACCTTTGCGCGCCGCGCGACTGCCTGCTGCTGCTGACGGCGCGCACGCCGCCCCGCGACTGGGGCCTGGTGCTGCCCGACCTGCGGTCGCGCATGGACGCGATGCCCCAGGTCCGGCTGATGCCGCCCGACGAATCGCTGCTGGCCGCCGTGTTGGTCAAGCTGTTCGCGGACCGCCAGCAGGCCGTGTCCTCGGACCTGATCGACTGGCTGGTTTTGCACATGCCGCGCGACCTGGGGCTGGCCCGCCGGCTTGTCGCCGCCATGGACCGCGCCGCCATGGCCGACAAGCGCCCCATCACGCGCCGCATTGCAGCCGAACTGCTGAACGGTCTATCCGGGGAAGGAACATGACTCGACGCCTCCAAGGTCAGAAACCATGACGCAAGCAGATTTTCTTCGGACACCCTTTCCTGAACCGCAGGATCTGCCCGGCGGCGTGCCGCAGAACGGGTCGCGCTTCTTCAACCGCGAGGTCAGCTGGCTGTCCTTCAATTGGCGGGTGCTGGACGAGGCGCGCAATCCCCGCGTGCCGCTGCTGGAACGGCTGCGCTTCGTGTCGATCAGCGCGACCAACCTGGACGAATTCTACACCGTCCGCGTGGCGGGCCTGCGCGAACTGGTGCGCGAGGGAAACACCACGCCCTCGGATGACGGGCTGACCCCGGCCGAGCAGCTTGCGATGATCAACACCGACGCCCGCCGCCTGATGGGCGCGCAGCAGGGCGTCTGGAACCGCATCCGGCGCGAGATGGAGGATGCGGGCATCGTCATCCTGTCCCGGTCCCGCCTGACCCGCGCCGAGGAGGAGTTCCTCCACGATCATTTCGAACGCAAGGTCTTTCCGGTCCTTTCGCCCCTGGCCATCGACCCGGCGCATCCGTTTCCCTTTATCCCCAACACCGGCTTCTCGCTGGCGCTGGAACTGGCGCGGGAAACCGACGGACGGCAGATGCAGGCGCTGCTGCCGATCCCCGCGCAGCTTCGCCGCTTCATCCCCCTGCCGGGCGGCGAACGGTTCTTCAAGCTGGAAGACCTGCTGCTGATGCATCTGTCCTCGCTGTTTCCCGGATACCGCGACACGGGCCATTGCGCCTTCCGCGTGCTGCGCGACAGCGACCTGGAGGTCGAGGAAGAGGCCGAGGATCTGGTCCGTGAATTCGAAACCGCGCTGAAGCGCCGCCGCCGGGGCAGCGTCATCCGGCTGAAGATCACGCGTGGCGCGCCCGACCGCCTGCGCCGCCTGATCGCCGACGAACTGGAGGTCGGCCCCGACGAGGTGATCGAGGTCGAGGGCCTGCTGGGCATGGCCGACCTGTCCGAACTTGTGCTGGATTCGCGCCGCGACCTTTTGTGGCCCGCCTTCACGCCGCGCGTTCCCGAACGGGTGCAGGACCACGACGGCGACATGTTCGCGGCCATCGGGCAAAAGGACATGCTGCTGCACCACCCGTACGAGACCTTCGACATGGTGGTCCGCTTTCTGGCCCAGGCCGCGCGCGACCCGAACGTGCTGGCGATCAAGCAGACGCTGTACCGCACCAGCCGCGACAGCCCGATCGTCGACGCGCTTTGCGAGGCCGCCGAGTCCGGCAAGTCGGTCACGGCCCTGGTGGAGCTGAAGGCCCGCTTCGACGAGGCCGCCAACATCCGCCAGTCGCGGCGGCTGGAACGGGCGGGCGCGCATGTCGTTTACGGCTTCGTGAACTACAAGACCCACGCCAAGATCAGCACGGTCGTTCGGCGCGAGGGCGACAACCTGGTCACCTATACCCATTACGGCACCGGCAACTATCACCCGATCACGGCGCGGATCTATACCGACCTGTCGCTGTTCACCTGCGATCCGGCGCTTGGCCGGGACGCCACGAAGGTCTTCAACTACCTGTCGGGCTATGTGCAGCCGGCGGGCCTGGAAAACCTGTCCATCTCGCCCATCGACCTCAAGGACCGGCTGCTTTCGCTGATCGGGCGCGAGGCCGAACTGGCCCGGCAAGGGCGGCCCGCCGCGATCTGGGCCAAGATGAACTCGCTGATCGAAAAGGACGTGATCGACGCGCTTTACGCGGCAAGCAGCGCGGGCGTGAAGATCAGCCTCGTGGTGCGCGGCATCTGCGGCATCCGCCCCGGCATCCGCGGCCTGTCCGAAAACATCCGCGTCAAGTCCATCGTCGGGCGTTATCTGGAACATTCGCGCATCGTCTGCTTCGGCAACGGCTACGGGCTGCCGTCCAAGCGGGCGCGGGTCTTCATCAGCTCGGCAGATTGGATGGACCGCAACCTGAACCGGCGCGTGGAAACGCTGGTCGAATGCATGAACGAAACGGTGAAGGCGCAGATCGTCAGCCAGATCATGGCCGCCAACATGGCGGACGAGGCGCAAAGCTGGCTGTTGCAACCCGATGGCCGCTTCGTGCGCTATCTGCCCGAAGGGCGGGACGACCTGTTCAACTGTCACCGCTTCTTCATGGACCATCCCTCGCTGTCCGGGCGGGGCACGGCGGGGGCGGGCGACGTTCCGGCGCTCACCCATTCGAACGATTGACGCGCCCGGAAGGGCACGTCATTAACGCCGCGATGCGGCAGCGGGAGAGGCGGCGATGAACGGCGTACGCACCACGACCGGCAAGACGGTCGAGCCTTTCGGCAAGATGTTCGGAAAATTGCCGAAGCGGGCCTTGTCGCGCGTGGGCGTGGTCGATGTGGGCTCGAACTCGATCCGGCTGGTGGTCTTCGACGGGGCGGCCCGCTCGCCCGCCTATTTCTACAACGAAAAGGTCATGGCGGGGCTTGGCGCCCGGATGGCCCAGACGGGCCGCCTGAACCCCGATGGGGTAGAGCGCGGCTTTGCCGCCCTTCAGCGTTTCGCGGCCCTGGCCAAGGGCATGGACATCGACCCCCTGACCTGCGTGGCCACCGCCGCCGTGCGCGAGGCCGCCGACGGTCCCGCCTTCAAGGACCGCGTCGAACGCGAAACCGGCATCAGGATGCACGTGATCGACGGCGAGGAAGAGGCGCGCCTGTCCGCCCAGGGCGTGCTGCTGGGCTGGCCCGACGCCAGGGGGCTGGTCTGCGACATCGGCGGCAACTCCATGGAGCTGGCCGAGGTCGCGGACGGCCGGATCGGCAAGCGCGTGTCCTCTCAGCTGGGGCCGTTCCGGTTGCAGCAGGTGGGCGGCGGCAAGGACGGGCTGCGCAAGCATATCAAGAAGGTGATGGCCGGGCTGGCGCAGGTCATGGGCACCCATCACGAACGCATCTACCTGGTCGGCGGATCGTGGCGCGCCATCGCCCGGCTGGACATGGAGCGCGTGTCCTATCCCATGACGGTGCTTCACGAATACCGCATGACCCCCAAGGCGGTGGCCGACACGGTCGCCTGGATCGCGGCCAACGACATCGGCGCGCTCAAGGCGCAGACCGGCCTGTCGTCCTCGCGGATCGAGCTGGTGCCGCTGGCCGCGCAGGTGCTGGCGCAGCTGACCGAAACCTTTGCCCCGGCCGAGCTTGCGGTGTCCAGCTATGGCATCCGCGAGGGGCTGCTTTACGAGCAGATGCCCGACAGCCTGCGCAAGCGCGACCCCCTGATCGAGGCCGCGCGCTTCACCGAACGCCAGATGGCCCGAATGCCGGGATCGGGCAAGAAGCTGTATCAGTTCCTGCGGCCCTTGTTCCAGCACGCCGCGCCCGAACGCGACCGCCTGATCCACGCCGCCTGCCTGCTGCACGACATCAGCTGGCGCGCCCATCCCGATTACCGCGCCGACGCCTGCTTCGACAATGTGACACGCGCCAACATGGCCGCGCTGAGCCACCCGGAGCGCGTGTTCCTGGGCCTTGCGCTGCTGCACCGTTACAAGAACAGCCGCGCGGGTTCGCCCATGGCGCCCTTGTTCAAGCTGCTGTCCGACGCCGAGATCGCTGATGCCGAGATTCTGGGCAAGGCGATGCGCTTTGGCGCCATGCTGGCGCTGGACGACCCGGCCGATGCGGGCAAGCTGATCCCCGACGGCAAGCAACTGATCCTGAAGCTGACGCCCACCGGCCGCAAGCTGATGGGCGAGGTGGCCCAGGCCCGCTTCGGATCCCTGTGCGCCGCCCTGGGTGTCGAGGGCAGGATCACCTGACCCAAGGCGCAAGGCGCCCGGCACGAATGCCGGGCGTTCGGGCGGGGGGCCTTACAGCGTTTCGGCCGTGCGCTGCATCCATTCCCGGTGGCGCAGTTCGTCGGCATGGGCCTTCTGGAAGAAGGCGCGCGACTTCTCGATGGCGTCGGGATGCCCCGATGCCCGCTCGTAGGCGGTAACAGTGTCGTTCTCGTTCGTGGCCATTGCCTTGAGAATGGCGCTGTCGCCGAACAGGTCGGCCAGGGCGATCTTGCCGGTGGTCAGCATCTGCTTCATGTCGCCTTCCGTCGGGGCTTCCACCCCGGTTTCGGCGGCCATTTCCCGCAGCACGTCGAGATGCTGAAGATGATCCTGGCGGAAGGATTCGACCTGCTGGGACAGGCTCGGATCCGAAAGCCGGGCGACGGTCGACTCATAGGCCGCGATGGCGTCGTGTTCCAGCAGGATCAGGTTGCGGATCAGGTCGCGGATATTGTCCTCGGTGCCGATGGTGGTTGCCATGCTTGCCTCGTGATGTGGTGGCTTGTGCGGAGGGTGAACCGTTCCGGCAATCGTTTGTTCCGTTGGGGCGGATGATCTTGCCGCATCGGGGACACGGATGGAACAGATGACGACCTTTTCGCTTTCCGACCACCTTGGCCCGCTGACGCCCGCCTTCGAATGGCTGGTGGTCGTCATCGAACTGTTCGCCATCGCGATCCTGCTGCTGGGGCTTGCGCAGTTCGCCCGCGCCTTCGCCTCGGGCGAGATCACCAGGCGCGGCGCCCATGAACGCGGCCATCGGCTGAACCTGGGCCGCCTGACCCTGGGCCGCCATATCCTGTCGGGGCTCGAGGTGCTGATCGTGGCCGACCTGATCCGCACGATGCTGCATCTGACCTTGGACAACATCGCGCTGCTGGGCGGGCTTGTCGCGATCCGGTCGCTGATCTCGTTCTTTCTGGAACGGGAACTGAGCCACCTTCGTCAGGAAGGCGGCGGCTGCTGAGGGGGGGTTGTCCGGGCCTTCTGCGAAACCGGTTGCCGGGGCCGGGGGGCTGGATCGGGCGCCGGTCCTGTTCCTGGCCCCGGTTTTTGGCTCCGGTCTTGGCCCGTCGTCCGGGGCGATCCGGCCATCGG
>Ga0181344_1000421_pt1 | contig 17066 bp, 24 predicted proteins | sample Su13VDMLBDD_FD_130098 | JGI IMG/M metagenome (GOLD analysis project Ga0181344, IMG submission 130098) | Freshwater viral communities from Lake Michigan, USA - Su13.VD.MLB.D.D | ecosystem: Environmental > Aquatic > Freshwater > Lake | place: USA: Michigan | collected 2013-07-15
AAAATATTTGTATTTAGCTTGGTATTCTGGGAGTTCAGACGGGCGTATCCACCCGTATTTTTTAGCCCATCGTTCTTCTATATTGGTACCAGATGCAGTCCATATATGTTCGTTATTCATTCAATCCCCTTTCAGGTCAAAACATACTAACGGGTTTAGGATGACAAGCTACATCAACAATAATGTCGGTGCTTAGGCTAGACGATCCAATACGCCGTTTTGCAAATACTAACACTGCCCGCATATTATTACCCGTACATTCTTGACTAGCCAAAATAACCTCGCTCCTAGACATCGCCTGGACGCTTGGGTCAATAATCAAGGTTTGTATAGGGGCTGCGGATTGATATTGAACTGGCGGGATTGATGTGCAAGCGCACATAACAAAAGGCACCAAAAGTATCATTTTTTTCATTTCAAACTCCTGTTAAGTTGACGATAGGCTTCAATGGCGTCCTTTAATTCTTTTTTTAATTCGGTTATTTCTGTAAAACTTTGCTGTGCAAAACGCTCTAAATTCTCACGGCTCCAGGTGCTAAAGTCGGGCGCGGTCATGGCTTTACCGCCAAGCTCATAAGCTCAATACGCTCGCGGGACACCCGCAAGACGTTATAGCGCTGGTGCAGACGTTGTAATACAGACGACCGCCTCTCATTTAACTTTTCAAAATCAAGCAAAGACAATACTTCAGCCTCGCTCATCATGGAAAGTTGGTTATTTAACGCCCGCCAACTTAGCTTCTTCATTTTTAATCCTTTCTTTAAGGGCTTTAATTTCTTCAATGGTTCTAGTTAACGCCCTAGCCGCCGTGCCATAGTTACGCACCCGAATTACGCTTTCAGCTTGCTTTAGCTTTAGCTTTGCTTTTAGTTGCATTAATCTTTTCACTTTGTAGCCTTTCTTAGTATTGCTCTAGCAAATTCTATTGGGTCTAAATCAGGGTTATGCCAAGCAGTAGCACCCACCAAACATCCATTTGAAATTGCAATTATTTCCTCATCTGTTAGGTCTTTGCTGGGATGGGTGTAGAGCGGAATAGTGTAAGCACCTTCTTCTCTGTCGTGTTCTGCAGGACTAATTGAGTCGTAAATACCGCCTTCACTATCCAACATTCCCCACGCTACTGGTTCATTGTTCATTTCAATTCCTCAAGTGCAATATCAGATAACGCCCGTTTATCCTTCAAGGCGTCCCAAATTCGTAAATCAATCGTTTTATTGGTCAATAAAAGGTAAACCCATACGTCATGCTTTTGACCGCTGCGGTGCAAACGCCCAATGGTTTGCTCGTACAACTCAAGGCTCCAAGGCAGGGATACAAAAACCATCTTGCACCCGCCATGTTGAAGATTGAGGCCATGCCCTGCTGACTTAGGGTGAATCAATAGCAACTCTACCGTGCCATCGTTCCAACGCTCGATTGCCCTAGTGTCATTGATTGTCTGGGAATGAGGGTACCGACGCTTAAGTTCAGCCAATTCTTCCACGTAGTTGTAGACAATGATGGTATTGGCGTGTTGGTTTTCCGCAAGCAACTCATCAAGCAAGTCAAACTTGTGGGTGCTAAACCACATAGGCGTCTTGGTCACGTTCATGCGCCCAGGGCGGTTTGATGCCGTTGTAACCGTTTCGTAGACCCAACCGCCTGCCATCTGTTGCAACTTGCCTGTGACCACGCCTGCGTTGACTGCGGTGATCTGTACGTCCTTAAACTCAATGACAAAATCCTTTTTCATCTTTTCGTATGGCTCGCGGTCAGCCAAGTCACACTTCATCTCAATTGTGTGGCATGGCGGCAGCTTGTCAGCGTATTCACCTGCGTCTAACAGGAATGTTGCAGGTTTGATTCGTTCCATGACTTTTCCTAATGAGCCTACCCGAGGCTCCCACTCGCCAAAGTCCTTATTGACTAGGACGAAATACTGTTGCATAAACGCACCTTTAGCGCGCCCAAGCAGATCTTGATTAACGATCTTGCACTGCCCGAACACATCCTCAAGCCCATTGCTTGTAAACGAGCCTGTAAGCCCCCAACGGATGTTGATGGTGTCTACCACCTTAGCCAATGCTTTAAAGCGCTTGCCTGACGGGTTCTTGAGCTTGGTTAGCTCATCAAACACTACGGCGTCAAAATCTAAGAATTGTTCTGTTAACCATTCGATGTTGTCGTAGTTAACTACCACCACGTTGGTCTTACTACGCAGCGCTTTAAGACGCGCAGCAGGCGCGCCTACCGCAACACTTAGGGATAACCCTGATGCCCACTTGGGTTGTTCTACAGGCCACACATCCGTACAGACGCGCTTAGGGGCAAGGACAAGCCAACGCTTGACTAACCCTTGCTTGATAGCGTCTTGCATGGCTGCAAGCGTTAGAGCCGTCTTACCAGCGCCTACGGGCGCGAGGATCATAGCGCGGTTGTTCTCGTACAAGAAATCGGCTGCCGTTTCTTGATAATCGCGCAATTTCATAGCTTATCTACCAAATCAATACCATCGCCAATCCATTGCATGACAGGCACCGCCATTGAGTTGCCAAGGGCTTTGTAACGTAATCCTTCAGGCGATGTGTCTTTTTTACGCCAAGGCACGTTCGTAAAACTATCAGGAAAACCTTGCAAACGCTCGCACTCAGTCGGTGTTAAGCGACGCACTTTGACTGAATCAGCAACAAACGTCTGAGCGTGATGTGATTGAACCGATGGGCGTAAGGCTTGCAAAGCAGGCGTAACAGTTAACGGCGTAGCGCTAAACGTATTGGCGCCTGCGTCCTCACGGATAGAATATGCCTCAACAATAGGCACATTGCCACCGCCTGTACCCCAACGGCTAGTCACGGTCTGACAGGTTTCACCCATTTCCCTGACACGGCTATCGGCAGGGTGTGTTTCGTATACCTTTTGAACTAAGAAAGTTTCGCTTCCTCCACCGAGGACTCCACCGCTAGCCTTAAGGGTTCCTCCAATATCTCCCTCGCGGTATTGAGCAAGGCTACTTTCAAAGTATGCGGAAGGTTCTTTCCTCTGCGGTGCGCTCGGCGCAGGATTTCGGCGCAGGCTTCCGCGCTCAAATAATACTGCGGCGGTAGGTCGCCAATCTCCAAGGTATCCGACAACGAAGACACGACGGCGTCGCTGTGCCACTCCGCAGTACTGAGCGTCAAGCACTCGGTAGGCGAACCCATACCCGAGTTGAGCCACCGCCCCGAGGAAGGAACCAAAGTCCCGTCCTCCTGAGCTTGACAAGACACCAGGGACGTTTTCCCAGACAAACCAGTTCGGTCTAAAGTAGTTAAGCATTCCGCAATAGACGAGTGCCAAGTTACCACGTGGGTCATCCATTCCTTTCCTAAGTCCTGCAACTGAGAAGGATTGGCAGGGGGTTCCTCCAACGAGAAGGTCAATTGATCCATCTAAATTCCACTCCTTATATTTGGTCATGTCACCAAAATTAGTGACGTTGGGATAGTGATGCGCTAATACGGCTGATGGGAACGGCTCAATCTCAGAGAACCCCGCAGGTGTCCAACCTAAATCGTGCCAAGCCATCGTGGCGGCTTCGATACCGCTACAAACTGATAAATATTTCATAGCTCAGATATCCACTGCAAGATTTGTTCTTTTGTCCATAAACACGCGTATTTTTGCTTTAGCGACCACATTTCATCCGCAAATACATCTTGCATAGGTGATAGATGACCGCCTTTAGGGCGCTTGATCTCGATAAACCACGTATCGCCATTAGGCAAACAAGCAATTCGATCAGCAACCCCACGCTGGCTAACAGACTTGAATTTATAAGTCTTGCCGCCAATTGAAGCAACCGCCCAAACAAAGTATTTTTCAATCTCTGCTTCTCTTTCAGGTTTATTTTTTGTATTCATGTAAAAAAGTTTAGCACAGATTAAAAAGCTGTGGTAAAGTTTAATCTCAGTCAACTAAAGTAAAGGAAACAAAATGAACGATGTAGTCCAACATTCCCGTGTAGTTGGTGGTTCTACCGCCAAACGTGTTATCAGTTGCCCAGGCTCTGTAGCCTTGTGCGACAAGATGCCTCCCAAGCCTAGCAGCAAATACGCTGACGAAGGCACCCTCTTGCATAGTGTCATGGATAAGATCCTTGCCGATGGCGTAACGCCTGAGTCATTGATCGGTATGCAGTATGAGGGCATTAGCCTAACCCAAGAATTGCTTGATGAGAAGGTTTACCCTGCTCTTAAAGCCTTAGATGAAATCGACCCAAATAAGGAGATGGAATATGCGACCGAAACACGTGTTGGCTTTGGTGACCTTTTGCCTGGTGTGTTTGGCAGTACCGATTTGCTTGGTCGTATTGGGAAACGCGCTTTCATTTTGGATTGGAAGTTTGGTAGCGGAGTTCCAGTGGGCGCAGAAGATAATCCTCAATTGATGTTCTATGCAGCCGCAGCCATGCGGACGCCCGAGGTGCAATGGGTGTTCAAGGACATAGAAGAAATCGAGTGCATCATTGTGCAACCCCCATCTGTAAAGCGTTGGGTTACAACAACTAAGCGCATTAAGTTGTTTGAGCAGGAGCTAGCAACGGCAGTCAAGGTTAGCCAAATGCCTGACGCGCCCCTAAGCACAGGCGATCATTGCCGTTGGTGCGCTGCAAAACCCACTTGCCCTAAAATGACAGGCATGGCCGACCGCGCCTTGAACGCTCAACTTGACATCCTCAATGTTGGGTTGATTAGCGAATATCTTAAGAAAACCGATATGCTTGAGCAGTGGATCGCTGATGTGCGTAGCCTAGCCCATCAGATCTTAGAGGCAGGCAAACCTGTGCCAGGCTTTAAATTGGTTGCTAAGCGTGCTACTCGCCAATGGGCTGATGACGATCAGGCTTTGGTAGCGATGTTAAACGAGGGTATTCCTGAGCGTGAGCTACTCACAAGTAAGGTAATATCACCAGCCCAGGCTGAAAAAGTATTGAAAAAGCACGCCAAGCAATTGCCTGCCAATCAAGTAGTAGCAGTAAGCAGTGGCAGTACGCTAGTTGAGGAATCAGACCCAAGACCTGCGGTATTACAAATCGGGCAGCAATTGACCGCAGCCCTTTCTAAAATTCAATAAGGACTTAAAATTATGTCAAATATCACAACATTCTCAGGTGCAAACCTGCCTTCAGTAAAATCATTAGCAACAGCTTTGCGTACCATAGAGGCCGATGTCGGCGGTGCTGGCACCGTCATTATTAAGATGGACAAGACAGGCCATTGGGTATTCGGTGCAGAGCAGACCGAAATCGAAGATGACTCTACTTGGGCAGTCAATCCTTTCTCATTCGTTCACGGATATATTGCGTGGGGTGATGGCGAAGTATTGGCTGAGAAGATGGTCAGCGTAAGCCAGCCATTGCCTGAACTCGAGGCAGCGCCTCCTGGTGCTAAAAAGGGTTGGGAAACGCAGGTCGGTATGTCTATCAAGTGCTTAACAGGCGCTGATGCGGATATGGAAGCGCGTTACACCACAACGTCAGTTGGGGGTAAAAAAGCGGTTCAAGCGTTAGCAGTAGCGATTGCTACACAAGTAGAAAAAGATCAGGAGAACCCTGTTCCTGTGGTTGAGTTGGGCAAAGAGCATTACACCCACAAGTCTTATGGCCGTATCTTTACCCCTGTGTTTAAGGTAATCGATTGGTCAGGCATGGATGGTTCAACAGCAACAGAACCAAACTTGGAGATTGAATCTGAGTTTGAAGAAGATGCGCCTGCCCAAGCTAAACCTGCACGCCGTCGTCGCGGTTAAATGAATAGGGGTGGTTAGGCAGACCCTCGAGGATGTTGCAAGTGTGCTTTTTTTCTGCCTTCCGGCACACGCGCAATAGCAACCAAATCGACACCCCTACCTATCTATGACAATACTTTGGCTTGATTATGAAACACGCTCACGGTGCGATCTACGCACCCGTGGGTCTTATAACTACGCTCAGGATCCTAGCACCGAAATCATTTGCATGGCGTACGCCTTTGATGATGAGGACGTTGTTCTGTGGACGCCTGACCAACCTTTTCCCAATCTTGTCAAGCATCATTTTTTTAATGATGGTCAGATTAGAGCGCATAACGCAGGTTTTGATCGCCTAATCACCGAATACGTTTTATGCCAAGATTTTAATGTAGCTACCCCTGTGTTGTCGCAGTGGTATTGCACGGCTGCACAAGCGCGGGCTAACTGCGCGCCAGGCTCACTCGAGGACGTTGGGCGCTTTGCTAGCAGCAGTATGCGTAAGGATCACCGAGGCAATCAATTGATCCGTTTGTTGTGTATCCCCAAGGCAGATGGTACATTCAATACAGACCCCACCTTGCTGGCAGAAATGGGTAACTACGCTCTACAGGATGTGAGAACCATGCGGGCTATCTCACAAGCGATGCGCCAGTTGTCCGATGAGGAGTTGCTTGATTACCAAATTAACGAGCGCATCAATGATCGCGGGGTGTTATTAGATAAGCCCCTATGCGAGGCCGCAGTGCGTTATGCTGACGAAGAATTACAAGAAATTGAGCAGATTGTTGCTGAAGTAACGCAAGGTGAGATCACCTCGGTTCGTAGCCCTAAAATGCGTGAGTGGGTGCTTGAGCGCGTTGGCGACGAAGCTAAAAAATTAATGGAAGTGTACAAAGATGGCGATAAGAAATATTCGATCGACAAGTCAGTTCGAGCTAACCTACTTATTTTTGCTGAAGAAAACCCCGATGAGATACCGCCGGAAGTTGCGGATGTTATCCAATGTGCGGACGACCTATGGGCGTCTAGTGTTGCGAAATTTAAACGATTAAAGGATTTAGCCGATGAAGAAGATCACCGCGTTCGTGGGGCGTTTGTTTTCGCAGGTGGAAGCGCCACAGGTAGAGCCAGTAGCTACGGCGCCCAAGTCCACAACTTCACACGGAGGTGCGCTCAGGATCCTGATGCCGTTAGACAAGCTATGGTTAGAGGCCACGCAGTTGTCCCTGCCTTTGGAAAGCGCGTCACGGACGTACTCAAAAGTATGCTTCGACCCGCCCTTATCCCTAGACGAGGCTGCTCGCTGGTTGTTGCCGATTGGTCAGGAATCGAAGCAAGAGTTAACCCCTGGCTATCAAACTGTGATGCCGGTGTCAAGAAGCTATCTCTCTTTGCACGCGGAGAGGACGTCTATAAAGTTAACGCCTCCGCAACCTTCCACGTACCCGTCGCTGACGTTGACGGTGAACAGAGGCAAATTGGCAAAGTACAAGAGTTAGCCTGTGGATTTGCAGGTGGTGTGGGCGCGTTTGCGGCGATGGGTAGAGCCTATGGCATATTACTACCTGAGCCACAAGCCAAGCGTATGGTTGCAGGCTGGCGTGCGGCTAATCCGTGGGCGGTTCCGTATTGGCAAGACCTAGAATCAGCTTACACAAGGGCGATGCGTAACCCTAAGCATGAGTTTGGCGCAGGTAGGGTTACCTATATGTACGATAGTCAGCATCTTTGGTATGCTCTACCTTCGGGCAGAGTTCTTTGTTACCCATTTGCTAAGTTAGAGGCAGATGGCGTCACCTACGCTAAAGCTGCATGGAAGCCCGCAGCCGATGCAAAAGAATGGCCAAGAGCAAGATTGTGGAAAGGATTAGCCTGTGAAAACATCACCCAAGCCGTTGCCAATGATTTACTTAGACATTCTTTACGTCAATTGGATAATGTCGTACTACACGTACATGATGAAATTGTGGTCGAAACAGATCGACCCGAAGAAGTAGCGCTTGAGATGGAGCGCGTTATGTGTACGCCGCCCGATTGGGCTACAGGGATTCCCTTGGGCGTAGAGATTCATGCAATGCAGCGGTACGGAAAATAAAATAAAAACCCCCTAGTTTTTAGGCTAGGGGGCAACCCTCACGAAAGGTAGTCCATAAATGAACTTTGTTGAATATATCACCAATTTAGCGCCAGAAGGCGAAACTGCTTTAATTGTTAGACAAAAACCACAGCTAGATGGCAACGGGATGCTACAAACCCATGCGGATGGGGCAATTAAATGCACATGGCCTGCGTTCTTGCCAACGGCTAAAGTCAAGCCTGATTGGGCTATTTACGGCAATACAGGCTCTTTTATCCTAGATCGCTTTGCCGATGGCAAGGTGTCAGCCTCAGCCGCCAACTGTGAATACGTCCTTGTGATGATGTTAGATGACATCGGCACCAAGTCCAAAGAGCCACCCCTTGCGCCTACATGGATTATGGAAACTTCCGAAGGGTCTTATCAGTGGGGCTACGCGTTCAAAGAACAACCGACCAAGGGTGACTTCACCGCAGCCATCAAAGCGATTGCCAAGGCGGGCTACACTGATCCAGGGGCTACTAACGCCGTGCGTAACTTCCGCTTGCCTGGATCTATCAACCTAAAGCCGGGGCGCGATAACTTTGCGTCGCGCTTGGTGGAGTTTTACCCCGATCGTGAATACAACCTTGAAGATATATGTGTCGCTCTAGCTGTCACACCTGACCCTGCTGATACCGCAACGAACGTAGCCATTCGCTTGGCTGACACTGGCAAGGATTCAGTTGTCACTTGGTTGAACGAGCAGGGCATGATCCTGTCCGCTGCCAATGGTGAGGGTTGGATGGGTATTGTTTGCCCTAACAACGCTGAGCATACTGATGGCAATATTGAAGGTAGGTATAAACCCCTAGATCGTAGCTACTGCTGTTTGCATGGTCACTGCGTTGAGTTTAGCTCGCAGATGTTTTTAGATTGGGTAGCGGACAATGGTGGCCCCGAGGTCGATCATGGGCTGCGAGATGAGCTACTAGCAGAAAAGATGAACATGGCCCTGTCAAAATTAACCCCAAATGAGATCTATCGTGACACCGCAGCCGAACTCATTGCAGAGGTTGAACGTAAAGAGCTTGGTCGTGTAGAAAAAGCCGAGTGGTACCAGCGCTTTGCTTACATCCAAGACGATGAGTCCTACTTTGATATGCAAGACCGGCGCGAGGTGTCGCGCCAGACGTTTAACGCCCTGTTCCGTCATATCCCCTGCAAATCCATTCATTCAGGGCGCAAGGTAGAAGCATCGATCTGCTTTGATGAGAACCGTCAAGTGATGGGCGCCAAAGCGCTTGTGGGTGTGACCTACGCTGCGGGTGAGGGTGTGATCGTTACGCGTGATGGCGACTTGTTTGGTAACCGTTGGCGTGACGCAAGACCGGAGCTATCAGGTGCAAACAATGGCGGCATCGATATGTGGATGAAGCATTGCCAGGAACTTGTGCCTGAGCAAGCCGAGCTAGATCATATTTTTGATGTGATGGCGTTTAAAGTACAAAACCCGAAGATTAAAGTTAATCACGCCATCTTGCACGCAGGTGACGAAGGCAGCGGCAAAGATACATTCTGGGCGCCATTCATTTGGGCAGTCTGTGGTGACCATCTAAAGAACCGCGGGATCATGGATAACAACTCTGTAACATCCCAGTGGGGTTATCAATTAGAGTCAGAGATCTTGATCATCAACGAATTAAAAGAGCCTGACGCTGCAACGCGTCGGCAATTAGCTAACCAACTCAAACCGATCATAGCCGCGCCGCCTGAGATGCTGCCGATTAATCGCAAGGGCTTGCACCCGTACATGATGGCCAACCGCTTGTTTGTCCTGGCATTTAGTAATGACCCGGTGCCTATCTCGTTAGCGTCGCAAGATCGCCGGTGGTTCTGCGTGTGGTCTACCGCCCCGCGCATGGATAGTAATAAAGCTAAAAAGATTTGGGATTGGTATCGGGCGGGAGGGTTTGCCTGCATAGCAAAATGGCTTATGGCTCGGGATGTATCTAAATTTAATCCTAGTGCGCCGCCAATATGGACTGAATTTAAAGCAAACCTAGTTGAGCATGGCATGAGCATGGCTGAGAGCTATTTAGTTGAAATGCTACGCAACAGGGTAGGGGAGTTCAATAAAGGTGTGATCGGTTCCCCTTTCCATTCCTTGTGTGATCGCTTAGCGGGTACGGCGCCGTCAGGTGTTAAGGTGCCACAGGCTGCGCTATTACACGCTCTTAAAGAAGCAGGATGGGTAGACCGCGGGCGTTTAAAATCGCGCGACTATGACACAAAGAAACACGTTTTTGCCTGTCCAGAAATGGCCGATCTTTCTAAATCTGAATTGCGTAGGATGGTAGAAGAAAATCCGCAGCCCAAAATGGTTTTAGTCAAGTAAAAAACGGGAGCGTTGCCCTGCAAAAAACGGGAGCGTTGCCCTGCAAAAAACGGGAGCGTTGCCCTGCAAGATTTAAAACAAACTGGTAACCGGCGGGTCATATAGGCAGGCGGGCAGGCGGGCGCGCGGCCAGGCGGGCAGGCGGGCGCGCGGCCAGGCGGGCAGGCGGGCGCAGCGGGCAGCGGCAGGGGCAGGCGGGCGCGCGGCCAGGCGGGCAGGCGGGCGCGGCAGGGGCAGGCGGGCCAGTTACCAGGGCAGCACCCAGGCGGGCCAGTTACCAGGGCAGCACCCAGGCGGGCGCAGCGGGCAGAGGCAGGCGGTTACCAGGGCAGGCGGGCAGGCGGTTACCAGGGCAGCCGGTTACCAGGGCAGCCGGTTACCAGGGCAGCCGGTTACCAGGGCAGCCGGTTACCAGGGCAGCCGGTTACCAGGGCAGGCGGTTACCAGGGCAGCGCCCAGGCGATAAAAAACCCGGCGCTAAGGCCGGGCGGGTTAAGTGCTGCGGGTTTATAAATCTAATAATTCGGCAATTAATAGGGCAATTACAAGGCCGCAAATTATTGCAAGCATAGGCGCGGCCCCTTTTCAATTGTCCCGTTAACTTGGCGCGCAAAACTCTTGGCCTTATGGGCGTTACTAAAGCGCCGGCACGCTTGCGACTCTATCCCGCCTAAGTAGGTTATATAGGTTACGCGATACATTACAGGCTCCCCAGAATTTGAGTTAATACGTTGCGGGCCTGGTTAATATCATGCCAGGCCGCGCGGCCTTCATTGTCGCGGGCATTGAGCGCGGCATTGTGTAGGTGCATGTCTACAGTGGTTATTTTGCGCTCCAACTGCGCCCGTATTAATTGAGCATTGAACGCGCGGTTATCGGCAATTGCCTGCGCCAGTAATTGCTTATCACTATTTGAATAGATCATTTTATTTTCCTTTACATTAAATCAAAACAATAATCAGGCTCCAGGCCAAAAAAAAACCCCGCAGGCCGCTTCCGGGTCCATACCATCGGCGACGGCGTCGCGGGCTTCATTTACTAAATCAATTGCATCATGCAGGCTTAAATTATCGCGGCGCATAATAACGCTTACTATTGAAGGTAGACTCATTTTTTAATTTCCTTTAGATTAGTGAATTGATTGAATACTAAAAACCCGCGCCGCTTTCTTGGCCTGAGTGCCATGCACCGGGAAACCGATAATGGCCTCCCGGTTACTAACGGCGCAAAGCTTACAAGTCGCGCAGCTGATACCCTCCCGAATTGTTGCCGGGCATACTACAATTTTCCGGCCGCCGGGCGTGACTGTATTCTCGCGTTGATCTATTGGTAATACAGTCACTACAGGCCCCAGGCCTAAAGCTGCTAAGTCATCGGCATGGGCCGGCGTGTTGGCGCTCAGGTTGACCGTAAACCCAAAATCATTGCAGCCCTTAATATAGGCAGCATTGCGGCCATTGGCCGGGTTGTAATGGGTATAAGTAAACCCGCGGCGCCCTTTATTGGCCTTTACTAGGTCGCCCAGGGCGCGCCCGTCAATCTCTAGCCCGTTGCCTGGTAAATCGCCCGCCTGGTTATGCCGCCACAATTGGCCGGGTGGCAGCGCCGCGATTTTGTCGCAAAAATCGGCAAAATAATCGCCGCGGTCGCCGCGCGTTACGGCGGCCCAGTGCAGGGCCAGCGGCCCGCTCCCAGCATAGCAGCCATTGGAATTATTAAAAGGGCATTCCGGCGGGCAGGTCGCCGCGCTGGTAGTGCTAACCGGGATTGGCCCGGTTTTTACATTGGCGGATTTTGGCGTTAAGTGATAGCGCAGGCCGCCGCCTATTTTGGATAATTGAGTGTTCATAATGTAAACGCCTTCACAATTACGCGATTATTAAGAAAATCAACGCTGCAACCCTGCTCTAGAATTTTGGCCTTTATGGCCTCTTCCGTCATCGCGGCCGCCGCCTGGCGCATTGTGGGCGCGGTTATTTTGTACGGTTTATCCCAGGCGCCAATATTTAGGTGCATATAGTAAGCGGTATCAAAATAATCTATTTGGGCATTGCTGCGGTCATAGTACCCGGCGGCCTGGAGCGCGTCGCGGCAATCTTTTAATACTTGCAGCGCGTCGCCGGTGTAGTGATCATCTAGCCAATATAAATTAACTTGTTCATAATCGGCGCCAAAATCTACCGGCCCGGCCGCAATTGTGCAGGCGATACTAGAATGATGGCAAACCCGCAGCGAATACTTAAACCCGCGGGCCTTTAGTACCTTATCTAGTGCCGCCTTAATTACGGCCTTTTTTTCCTGGTTCATATACGCCATAATTAAAACCCTCCCATTAGATCGGCCCATTCCTGGCCCATTGTTTTAATTACAAAATCATAAGATCCCGCGGTTCCGGCCTTTACATCGTCGCGGCCTGGTATCGCATTACCCCAGTAATCCCGGCAGCTCTCGCGGCCTAGTAAGCATTGCCCGCTCTTGATCGCGTCCATCATTGCGCGGCCGTATGATCCCTGGAGCGCCCAGGCGCCGTCGTTTATAGCGGCCTGAATGCTTAGAAAATAATCCTCTTCAGTTTCCGCGCCGTTTTCTATTTGATCGATATCATTCAAAGTAAGCATTTTATAAACCCCCATTCAATAGGCCGTAAGCAAATAAAGCGCCTAAGACGGCGCCCAGGGCGCAAGCCCCAAGAATTTCCCAAATAGTTACATTTTGGTATTTTTTATATTCTGATTTAGTCATTTTTAGCCCCTTAGATAATAAAATCCGGTTGATTTGTAAGGCCATTCTCAAGCGCGAATGCTAGCAATGCATTGCGTGATTTGGCGCTCATGGCGGAGCGGATCAGGCCGGATACGCTGCGCGCTGCGCAATCTATCATGCCATTGTTGATATAACGGCGGGCCATTTCAATTTGTTTTAATTGTTGCTTAGTCATTTTTTGCCTTTACTTTAGTTAATTAAATGGGCCTTTATTGCCGCCCATATAAAGACTGTAAACCATTGTTTTACATTTATCAAGCATTTTTTACATAAAAGTGTAGTTTATTTTCTAAGTAGTTTCCCCAATATAGGTAATTTTTGATCGATTGTTGAGCTTATAGGCTGCGCCATTCTTGCTTATGTATAGCACTTGTTTGGCCATACGCTGCGCTATTTCCAAGCTAACGGGATAACCCCCAGCGCATAACGCCATAATCGCGGCGTATTGCGTACGCGTAATTTTGGCATGGGTAAGCAATAGCGCGGCGATTGAGTCTAGCTCATTTTGACTATTGAAATTAGTTAAAGGCAATAAGTTATATTTGGCGGGCATGGTTTTGGTTTCCTAGTAAAATTACAATAGCGTAAATATACACTAAATTGCATAAGTACAATATAGATCTATTGTGGATTGTTTTGCGGGTATTGTGGATTGATTGCGGACAATTTAAAACGGGTTTGAATTGTCCACAATTGGCGCCGGCAAACCCTTACAAAATCAGGAATAAAGATATATTGTGGATAAGGTGGACAATGCTTATAAGATATATAGCTAAGATTTGTATTTTATAGGTAGTGTAATTTTACACTTAGCGAGGTGCTAATGGGCGTGGACAGTTTAAATTGTCCATATTGTCCGCGCTTTTATCTTAAATTTTCGCGCCCGCCGCCGCGTAAATCAAAATAATTGTGGACATTGTGGGCAATTGTTTTTTAACCCGTCCACATTGCCCACAATTGCAGGCCGCGCCCTGGGTGGATATATCCACAATGTCCACGCGCCCGGCTGCGCCCTGGTATCAATACCGGCCACGCGCCCGGCCGCCCTGGTGACATTGCCACGCGCCCGCCGCGCAAATGGTAAAAGGGGAAAACGCCCGGCCATTGTGGCCGCGCCCGCCCGCTAACCCTTATTCTATATAGGGTCACGCTATGCGCCCGCCCGCAAACCCATACGGCGCGCGGGTGCCAGCCGATAGCCCCCGGGTAGGGCCTTGCGGTCGACTGTTGTGGCTAGGGAGGTTCCACGAACAATTTTTTTCTAAATAGAAATCAGCCCCTCAAGCTATTAATTTTTATTTTTTATTAAAAAGTGATAACATCACGCGTATGTTCACTAGCTTCCACTACGAACCTCGCAAGCTCCAAGCTACAGAGTCACGGCTCGAAGCCATAATGAAAGCCGCCAAACTCGGACTTAAGGGTGACTCTTTGGCGCTAGCAGCTGGAATGACCCCGACCGAATACAGGCAGTTAGTGTTGTTTGACCCCATTGCGGAATACGCAGAACTTAAAGGCAGAGCAGATGGAGAACGTGAAATGTCTGAGATCTTGCATCTTGCTGCAAAAGACGGTGACTCCAAAGCCGCCCTTGCCATCCTCCAGCACCAGCACGGATGGGTTGCCAAGCAACAGCTTTCAATCGATGTTGAACAACGAATATCTATCACGGCAGCGCTTGAACAAGCGCAATCAAGAGTTATCAACGCTCTGGAAAACCAACCCGCCCAGACTGTAGAGTTCAAAGAAGTAACAGCTAAACAAAAGAAAGCAGCTTAATGGCTACAGTTAACGCGTTAGCGCCAGAATCCGTCAACGCTTTGGCGCCTGAGAGCCGAAGTAACTCGAACCCGTACATTGACTCGCTGATGCGTAAAGCGTTGCAAGACTATCCATTTTTAAGCCAACATAAGCCTGTCGTTATTACCAACGCAAGGCAAGGTGAAGGTTTTGCACAAACGTACGACCCCGAAGAAACAGGTAGACCTATGGGCGATGGTACGTTTTCGCGCCCAAAAGAGTTACCAATGGGGCAGCTTGGTATTGAAATCTATAGACCTGACGCGTTTACCCACCATGATTTAGTAGGTGAAGTAATGCACGTTGATCCTTACGCAAGAGAAATTAGCGACAAGCTAGCTAAGACTTGGAGTCCTGAACAGCTAAAAAATTTGCGTGAACACGCGTTAGATTACGATGCAACACTAGCAGAAGGACGCCCTGAAACGGATGCTATTCGCAACGCTACTGATTCTGCCCTTCGTGGCTACGTTGTGGGTCAATGGCCTGAAAAGATTAATGAATCGTTTGGCTATCAGCCTGTGCAACGCGCCCTGCTTGAGTCATTAAAAAGTTATACCAAAACGGGCAAACGCTAATTAATGCAAACTACCCGCTATTCCGCGCAAGATGAACAAGAACTCATGGCGCGGTTATGGTCACCCGCCATCAAGGACAACCCGCTAGCGTTTGTGATGTTTGCTTTCCCTTGGGGGCAAGCGGGGACGCCACTTGAACACTTTACTGGCCCACGTAAATGGCAGCGCCAGGTATTGACTGATCTAACAGACCACATCAAAAAGAACGATGGGCAGATTGACTTTAGCGTACTAAGGCTAGCGATTGCGTCAGGCCGTGGTATTGGTAAGTCGGCCTTAGTGTCTTGGCTAGTCCTGTGGATGATGACCACCCGCATCGGGTCAACGGTCATTGTGTCTGCCAACAGCGAAAGTCAGCTACGCTCAGTCACTTGGGCTGAGATCACTAAGTGGTCGTCCATGTCAATCAACACCCACTGGTGGGAGATCAGTGCAACAAGAGTGATGCCCGCCAAATGGCTGACCGAGTTGGTCGAGCGTGATCTGAAGAAAGGCACGCGCTATTGGAACTTAGAAGGGCGGCTGTGGTCGGCTGAGAATCCTGACGCTTTTGCGGGTGTGCATAACTACGATGGGGTAATGGTCGTGTTTGATGAGGCGTCTGGTATTGACGACTCCATCTGGGCGGTGACAAGTGGCTTCTTTACAGAGAACACGCCCAACCGCTTTTGGTGCTGCTTTAGCAATCCACGGCGCAATACGGGCTATTTTTATGAGGCGATCGAGGGTAGCAAACGGGACTTCTGGCAATCTCGGCAGGTCGATGCGCGGGAAGTAGAAGGCACCGACAAGAACGTGTACAACCAGATCATTGAGGAATACGGCGCGGATTCTTACCAAGCGCACGTAGAGGTGTACGGTTCGTTCCCATCAGAAGGGGACGATCAGTTCATCTCATCAAGCCTAGTAGATGACGCTATGAAACGGGACAAATGGCGGGATGACTCCGCGCCCATCGTCATTGGGGTAGACCCTGCCCGCTTTGGCAGCGATTCAACAGTTATTGCAGTGCGTCAAGGACGGGACATCGTGGAGATCCGCAAGTACAAGGGCGACGATACGATGGTGGTGGTTGGTCATGTGATCGAGGCCATCGAGCAGTATGAGCCTGCGGTAGTAGCCATCGATGAAGGTGGGCTTGGGGCGGGTGTGGTTGACCGGCTCAAGGAACAACGCTACAAGATCAGGGGTGTCAACTTTGCGAACAAGTCAAGGAACCCCATGATGTACGGCAACATGAGGGCGCAGATTTGGGGGCAGATGAAGGATTGGTTAAAATCTGCAAGCATCCCCAAGGAAAAAACGCTCAAGACTGACTTAATCAGTCCACTGATGAAACCAGACAGTAAGGGTGCCATTTTCTTGGAATCAAAGAAAGACATGAAAGCGAGAGGTTTGGCATCCCCAGACAGTGCAGACGCTATTGCATTGACTTTTGCATTTCCTGTTGCACACCGCGAATCTAAAGGTATACTTCGCAAACAGACATATCAATCTCAAGGCGCAGCCTTGAACTCATGGATGGGATCGTAATGGCAACAAAAAAACATGACAAACCCATAGCTCGTACAACCACGGGCAAAGGCGCGAACTATAAACCCACCGACAAAGGTGCGGGTATGACTGCCAAAGGAAGGGCTGCGTACAATGCAAAAAATAATGCAAATCTTAAGGCGCCTGCGCCAAATCCTAAATCTAAAGCGGATGCTGGGCGTAAAGC
>Ga0181344_1000422_pt1 | contig 17042 bp, 26 predicted proteins | sample Su13VDMLBDD_FD_130098 | JGI IMG/M metagenome (GOLD analysis project Ga0181344, IMG submission 130098) | Freshwater viral communities from Lake Michigan, USA - Su13.VD.MLB.D.D | ecosystem: Environmental > Aquatic > Freshwater > Lake | place: USA: Michigan | collected 2013-07-15
AAATTCCGACATCGACCGTGCCGCCGTCGATCAAAAACCAAACCTTGCGGCCACCGAACAACGACCCCGCAGTCTCCACGCGCACCCCCGCCTTGCTGAACGAGTCAGCGATCTCTGCGAGGGTGGTGTTCTGCACGGGCGTGTATCCTGCGCCAACCGTAGCGAGGACGGTTTTGTCGTCGCTGCGCCGAAGCGTCTTGTGGGTCTCGACGATGTTGCGGGTCGGGGTCCCGTCAGACTCGACGAAGGTCGCGGTGAGGGCGGTACTCTCCTCGACCGTCCAGTCCAGTCGTCCAATCCGAAGTGCGTCCATCGGACTGAACTGGTCTGGCAGGACGATTCCAAGGCCGTGCCATGCTTGTTTGCGAGCGAGTACAACGGTGTCGTTGCGGTAAATTTCGTGTGCCATTGGTCAGTTTCCTTGCCGCGTCTGCGGCTGTTGAAGTGTCATGCTAGCAGAATTGTGATGAGAAAGCAGGGCCGTCGCATGGCCCCGCGCGTGGTGGTTGTCAATCAACGAAGTCACTTGCGGTTTCGATCAGTTTGTCCCCGCGTTCTGCGAGGATGATGTTGCAGCATCCTGCAACTTCGATGAGGGACGCAGGTCGGTCGCATTGACCGTGGACCTGCCGGATGAGTTCCGTGCAGATGTCCGCGAGTGCAGCCTTCGACAGGGTCTGCAACAGGTTGTTATCCGGTGCGCCGTGGTAGAAACAACGCTTCTTGTTGGCGGGGACCACTGGCGTGTCCGCACCGATTCGCCACACGCGGCCACTCTGCGAGATCATCTCGCAAGCACCAATTCGATACGCTGTCTCGCGTGCTTCGTCGAATGAAAACGGCCAACACCAGTGATCCACCAATTTCACTCCTCCCTCGTGAGGGAGGACGAACTGGCTTCCACGGCGAACGGCAAATTGAATCGATTGGGTCGAGGTTGTCATTGGTCAGTTTCCTGTCGGTTGGGCGGCTGAGTGGTGGCAACGCGCCACCACCCAACCGCATTGGTTGTCAATGTACCACAGATGTGGTCTGTGTCAAATGTTAAGCACGGTTACCGTGCCGAAGTGGGGGTGGTAGTTCGGAAGGATCGCGCGGATGATTGGATGCCCGTCTTCCTCGACGCGGCAGATCGTGGTCTGCGCTGCGAGCAGCGCATTCGCGAGGGCGGCGATTTTTTGTTCGGTGGTTAGGCCAAGCAGCGCCTTGAAGATCGGCTCCGTTCCCGCTTCGGCATCGACGAAGCGAGGCGCGAGGTTGTTGCAGACGACGCGCCAGTTGGTGTTGTACTGAACTTGCTTGCCGTCATCGTGCCGCCGTGGCCCGTCATCTGCGAGGCAAGTGGCTTCGGTGATATCGAATCCGTCTTGCATCGGATCCCAGTCGAACTGGGCGGTGTTGCCAAGGTGGTCGGTGACATACACCACGACGCTTCCCTCGCCGTCGAGGTCGCCGTTGGTTCGGCACAACAACCCAAGATCTCGCAACGCGCCTTCGACTGCGCAGGCGCGGGAGTAGGAATCGCCTTCGGCCTCTGTGTACGCGGCAGTCGCCGCGTCACGAATCTCGTACAGGTCATCGTCGGTCGCGATCGTCGAACGGGTGTCGGGAACCTCGACGGAGATCTGTTCAATTCTTTGCGCCCCTCCCCAACCTGTGATGCGCTTCGACACCTCCATGGCGGCATCGAAAGTGTCGAACATGCACGCATCGTCCTTGACGCGGGTGATTGCTCCTTTCGCTTCCCTAGATGGAGCAGCGAGGTAGATTGGAGTGGCCGAACAGAGAACAACGACGTAACGGTTCACGGTGGTCTTACGCATGGTCATTTCCTTTCAGAGAGTGAAACCTGCCTCGTAGCAGGCGAAGCCCTGCGGAACCAGTCACGGCACCGCAGGGGAAGTGGCTTAGACACGAACGTAGCCTCTGAATACGTCAGAAGCGATTCGCTTGGCTACGAGAAGACGGTCTCGATGCCGTGGCTGCACCTCACACGTTCTCAGAACGCGAAGTGCGCGAGATGCGCGAGATGCGCACTCATCGAACTCTTCTGGTCCGACATTGGGACCGCAGCCCTCGTAGTTCGCTCGTTCTAAGGCTTCGATGGCGTCGATGAATGTTTCGTATTCCTGCGTGGTCATGTCAGTTCCTTTCTGGTTGGTCACTTGCAGATGCGAACGGCACGAACAGCGAAGTTCCATCCGCGATCTGCGAATCCAAAGTGAGTCGCAATCATGCGTCCCGTGCGGCGTGCCTCTGCGGCGTTGGTTGCACGAATCAGTTGAAACTCTTGCGAGTGAACTGTTCCGGCTGCGTCAGAGAAGGGGAACGTCAATTCGTACACGCGCATCTTGCCGTCGAAGTGTTCTTGGCGCTGCGCGGCGCTTAGGTTTGCGAGGAAGGAGAAGACTTGTTCTGTCATGGTCAGTTCCTTTCGTTGTTTCGGACACTTTGAACAAACACTTGAGAGAGAATGCGCAGCGCACCAGTTAAGGCACGCTGCGCTTGGTCGTTTTAGATCTGTCGTCTGTATCCTCTGCGAGCATGGTTAAGCCACACACAGTGCTAGCGGCTATCTGAAACACGCATCTCGTGGTGCGCGGTAGCAATCGCTTGCGTTTCGCAGGTCTGGGTTGTCAAAGAACGCGAGCGGCGGGTGCCGTTGCGATGAAAGGAATATGCACCACAATTGTGGTAGGGTCAAGTGGGTTGGGAGCGTTTTTGGATTTTTTTTTGAGATTGTGGTGTGGTCAGTCTGTAAGGTGAGTAAATTCCTGCACTTATGAAACGAGAACTTGAAGCAGATTTTTTGGCTGGGTCCGTCGATGGAGGAGAGATAACCACGATGGAGGGGATACGGCGCGAGCGAATGGCGCGATTCCTAGAGGTCTACGCGGAGACAGACTGGCGCACAGCCTGTGCAGCGATAGGTGCAGCGGATGGAGACATAATGAGGTGGCGACGGCTGCACCCTGAGTTCAAGGAGGCCATGTCGCACCGCAACGACGCTGTGGCACTGGCACTGGAAGAGATCGCAGACCGCATAGCACGGGGAGATGTGGCAGCGACAACGCCACAGGTGCAGATGTTGCAGTTCCGGCTGAAGGGCTTGCGCCCCGATGTGTACAGAGAACGCAGCACCGTTGACATCAAGGCGACGGCAGCAGCAGCAGAGTCAGGTGACGCAGCGAGGGCGCGCCTGCTACTCGCAGAGTGGAGCGCAGGCGACGGCATGGGCGGGTGACTCGCGACAGTGGGGCGGGGCAGGGGGGGGGCGGCACACCCCGAACGCGATCGCGTCGTCAAGGGAGGTAATAAAACACACCACACCCCCGTGTGTTGCGATACAGGGAGGTGGGGTGAAAAATACGGATGCATCTATGCAAAACCCAACAAATTTCCAGACTCTTTCCCAGATTCGCACTCGCTTTTTGAACAGCACGGACAAGGATCCTGCGGCTCAGGGCGACTTCCGGTCCCTCTTTGCGTCAGATCTACCCCTATGGCTACGGATGACGGGTTGGACCTATGCCCCGAAGGAGGTGGATGCCTCGACTGGTCGGGAGGTGCCGACGAAAAATCCGCACAAGCCATTTGTTTTGTGGCCGTGTCAAGAGCGTGCGGTGAGTGAGATCTTGACGGGGGTGACGGAGGGTCGTGATGTGGTGGTACGGAAGAGCCGTGACATGGGGGCGTCATGGCTTTTGGCGGCTGTGGGTGTGTGGGGGTGGTTGTTTCATGGGTGGCAGAGTCTGTTGGTGAGTCGTGTGGAGGACGGCGTGGACCGTTCTGGCGACCCTGACAGTCTTTTCTGGAAAGTTGACTACTTGCTGGAGAGTCAGCCTAGTTGGTTGCTGCCGTTACCAGCGAGTCAGTTGTTGCGTCGGGGAGGTGAGACGCGGCAACACATGATGTTGCGTCACCCGTTGAGTAATTCGACGATTGCTGGTCAGGCGAGTACGAGCCATGTTGGCCGAGGTGGTCGTAGGACGTTGGTGTTGTTTGACGAGTTTGCGGCGATGGATGACGCGGAGGCTGCTTGGCGGTCTGCGGCTGACTGTACGGCGTGTCGTATTGCGGTGAGTACGCCATTGGGTGCTGGCACGCACTATGCGAATTTGATTCGTCAGGCTCGTTCTACTGGTGATCCGAGGTTGGTGGAGTTGCTGTACACGCAGCATCCTGCGAAGGGTGCTGGCGGAGAGGACCGTATTGACTTTGACGGGTCGATTACTGGTACGGCGGGGTTGAAGTATGTATGGACGCCGTGGTTAGAGGAGCAGTTGGGTCGTCGCGACACGGTGGACATGGCGCAGAATGTCTTTGCGACGGATGTTGGCAGTGGGCAGAACTTCTTTACGCCATCGATTGTGTCGAAGCACATGGACGACTATGGGTTTGTGCCGCAGCGTTGTGAGTTGTTGCGTGGGAAGTTTGTGGCGGATCCGCACGGGCGGTGGCGGGTGTGGAATCAGGGCGAGAGGGGTAAGGAATACGCGATGTTTGCGGATCCGGCGTATGGGACTGGGGCGGCAAATGCGGCTATTTGCGTGATGGATGTGGAGAGTCGGGAGGTGGTTGCGGAGTGGGCTGACCCGAATTGTCCGCCGCATGACTTGGCGAATGAGATGGTGGACGCGGCGATGACGGTGTATCACGGACGGCGTCCGCCATTGATTGGCTGGGAGGTGAATGGGCCGGGAAGCGCGATGCACCACGACTTTGGGCGCATTGGGTACACGAACCTGTACAGGAAGCGGAAGTTGGGAACGAGTACGGAGCCGAGGACGAGTGTGATGGGCTGGCAATCGACGAGGCGGTCGAAGCGTGCATTGCTGTCGAATTTGTCGAGGGCATTGGCGCAGGGCGAGATTGTGATTCGGAGTGAGGAAACGCTGAAGGAGATGCAGGACTATGTGATTTGTGACGATGGGGCGATTGAGGCGGCGTCTGTGAGAGATTTGTCGAGTGGTGCGCGAGAAAGTCACGGAGATCGCGTGATTGCGTTGGCTGGTTGCCTTATGATGTGTGACGAGGGTGTCGGACCAGAAGAGACTCAAGCGCCATTTGCGCAGGACACTCTTGGCTCAATTTTGAAGCACAATGAGGTGATGCGATGAAGTGCAAGAAGTGCGGCAAGAAGAAGTGTTCTTGCAAAGGCGGATGCCGCTAATGGCCGCGAAGAAACGCGGTCCAAGTTTGTCTGTTGGTCGTGGAGAGAAGTTGCCCGTGTCTCGTGGTGCTGGGCTTACGGCGAAGGGCCGTGCGAAGTACAACCGTGAGACTGGCAGCAACTTGAAGGCTCCGCAGCCGGAAGGTGGTCCGCGCAAGAAGTCGTTTTGCGCGCGTTCTGCTGGGTGGACTGGAGATCGCGGCAAGGCCGCGAGAAAGCGATGGAAGTGCTGATGGCCGCGAAGAAGAACTCGCTCGTCGGAAACATCAACAAGCGCAAGGCTGCTGGCACTTCACGACCGAAGTCGAAGTCCACGGTCAGCGACAAGGCGTATTCCGATATGAAGAAGAACTGGGGACGCAAGAAATGACGAAGAAAGAAACTGACATTCTCGACCAACTACTTGAAATTCCTCGTGGCATTGGTGGTGCGTATCACGATGTAGTGCAGCGCGCAGCAGTTGAGATTGAGCGGCTGCGGAAGGAGCGCGATCAAGCACGCCGTTTGGTCTGCCGACACACGAAAAAAACATATCGCACCCTGAAGGAGATGGCTGAGGAACGCGGCTGGGATTGCTTCGACAAGGAGCCTACCGATGACCAATGACATCGTGGCGCGGATACGCTTGTACGCGAATGCCTCCATAGACGGTGGATGGGCAAATGTCTTTCGGTCAGACCTGAATATCGCCGCCGACGAAATCGAACGGCTACGCGAGGCATTGCGAATTGAGCAGGAGGAGTTCGCTGCGTGTTGCATTGACCGGAAAGAGACGCAGCGGGAGCGCGACGAGGCGAGGCGGAGCGTCTGCAAAATGAGCATCCAACTAGGAGGGGTGTTTCGCCGTGTCGGCGGCAAGACTGTTGAAGTCACAACTCCCGAGGGTTGCGCGGAGATCATGCGCTGGGACTGCTTCCGAGTTGATCCGCATTGCAAGTATTGTCAAACGCACGACGATTTGATGCGAGAATCTGACGATGGCATGTGCGTCACATGCCAACGAGAAAGGTTTGACGATGGACCTTGAAGAATTTGACCAAGAGACTGTGTGGACTGACTTGGCTTATGTAGCCAAAGTCCTTGCATGGGAAGTAGCGAAAGCAACTCTCGTGTTGATTGGCATTGTCGTTATTTGTTTAGGGGTGCTGTATGCCGCGTGATTACAAGCGCGAATACGCGAAGTTCCAATCGTCTGCAAAGTCAAAGGCTGACCGCGCTGCCCGTAACCGAAACCGCAGAGTTGCGGAGCGTGAGGGTCGCGTCAGTAAAGGTGACGGCAAGGACATCGACCACATGAATGGAAACCCACGCGACAATCGCAGGTCTAACTTGCGCGTCGTTCACAGATCAATCAACAGAGCGAAGAGGTAATCATGTCATACGCACGATTTCAACGCATTGAGTCGTTTCCCAAGGAAACCCGAGACTACAACATTGAGAAGACTGCCCGTTGGGCGACTGATGGGTTCAATGTTGGAGATTTCGTTGCCTCAACAGGGGCGGGTACCAGTGGGGGAAGTGGAACCGCAACCTACGCGGCAGAATTCTCTAAGCAAGATCAAGTTGCTGGTGTTGCGACTTTGACTGTTCCTAATGGAGCAGAACAGAACGCTTTTGCGCGTTTGTTTGATGCGACATCTGGCACACTAAACACTGGTCTGTTTGAAATGGACCTGTTGTGCCGAACCAAGTTGTCTCTTGGAACAACTTCAAACGACAACTTTTATCCTCGCGTTGGGTTCTTCTCGACGACTGTTGCTGGAAATACTGAAGGATCGTATACGGCAAACGGTATGTACTTTGAACGGATGTTTAACTTAACGACATCCTCAAACGAGACGACTTGGTTTGCTGTATTTACACAGGGTTGGAATGGAACTTCTGGCCGCCGTATCAGAGTGAATACTGGTGCTACGGTTACGAATTGGAATACGCTTGGTATTTGGGTCAGTGAAGATGGACAAAATGCCGTTTGGACTGTGAATGACAGAACCGTGCTGTCTGTTCAAGACGCAAATATCAACTCTGCTGCCATTCGTGCTGGAGCAGAAACTTATGTGTCAGGGACTCTTTCTGCCGCGTTCAACAACAAGATTGATTACATGCAATTGCGCGTGTTTCCACGGAGGCCAGCATGATTGGCACATTAAACTCCGTTGACGCATCTCACTACGACAGCCGAGAATACGACATCAGAAGTTGCAGTCGCTTGTTTGCAAATTGCGCAAGCAAGTCGCCAACGAACAATCTGGTTCTTGGAAATATGAACCTGTCTATTCCAGCAACTAGTGGAGGGACGGTTGCTCTTGTTGGTAGTTACACCGCAGGCGCTGCTCAGTTGTATCAAATGAGCATTCCTCAATCCAGTGGTTTGAGAGTGTCTCTTACAGATCGCGTTGCCGCCGCATCTCAAACTTTGTGGGCTGGCATGTTTGAGATGGATACCACAGCCCGTGTTCGGTGGAATAAGACTGGGCAAGACGACACGATGCCAAGAATTGGTTTTTGCCAATACAGCGCCTCTCTTGGGTCAATCATTGCTTTCACATGCACTGGCACAGAAACGACTTGGCGAGTGCATATCGCGATTACTACGAACGACAACGGCTCTTTGGTTATTGAAGAGAAACGAATCGACACTGGCGTTTCGATTAGTAATTGGACAACGCTGCATGTCTGGGTAGATCAAGACGGAAAGCACGCAAAGTTTTATGCGAATGGCCGTCTCGTGTATCACGAACGAGATCCTTTGTGGATTCCTCGCGCAGACAACCACAAATACAAGTTGTCAACCCGTGTGGATGCTGATTGGAATCCAGAAATAGTTACAAACTATGCGGACAGCCTCAACAACGGCGGCGTGACTCTCCGTGGAACGCAAAACAATGCAAGCCCAGCAACATTCGATGTTGATTGGGTTCGTATTCGATACTTCACAAAGAGGTAGTCATGCCATTTAAGTCGAAGGCCCAACAGAAATACATGTTTGCCACCATGCCAAAGACGGCAAAGAAGTGGGCAAAGGAAACCAAACACATCAAATTGCTGCCGAAGAAGGCACCAAAGAAACGAGGTTGATGATGCTTGTTCCTATCGGCAGAAATGTCTTTGTTGGAGCAGCGAATGTGAAACGCATCACTCTCAATGGAGAGCAGTATGTGATTCACTACTTCGACACTCGCGATGTAGATGTTGTGCAAGGAGCAGACGCGCTGTCTCTCCGAAGATTCCTCAACCGTATCGCTGACGGGGGAAGCGAAGAACGGAAAGACATCCCCCGCATGAACCAGCGAAGGAGATCGTAATGAAGAACACGAAGAAGAAGATGCCGATGAAAGCAATGCCGAAGGCCCGTGGCGGCGCAGCCGTCAAGCGCAATGGAAACAACGGCGCTAAGGGTGGCGGTATGGGTGGCGGTTACGGCGGTGCTATGGGTGGCGGTATGAAGCGCCGCTAAGGAGACTCTGATGCTCGACCTTTCATATGAAAAGTTTCGGCGTGAAATCGACTCTGCTGAGGCGTTCCGTGATGCGCATATCGCAGAGTTTCGCGGAATGGTCGAGAGGTATCACGGCCCTAGTTACCGAGACGACAGGGCCGATCCTTCTAATGATGACCCAGAGAACTTTGCGCATGAGTACATATCGCTCGTGCTTCCGCGCATCATCCATGATGTGCCAAAGTTCCGCGTGCGATGCGCCGAGGCCATGATGGACATGATGTTTGGCAGGCGAATGCAGATTGCTCTGAATCGCTGGTCAAAGGTCACCCGCATTCGACGCACGCTTGAGCGCATTGCCACTGACATGCTGCTGTGTTACGGCGTCGGTTTGGTTGTTAGTGAACCGCGTGCTGAATGCAGGCAGGTTGATGGTCGAGAACCGTATCTTCCACGCCTGTACCGCATCAGTCCTGAGCGGTTCTTCATTGATCCGGCAGCACAGCACATCGAAGACGCCCGTTTCATGGGCCATTGCTACGCCGTAGACAAGTCTGACCTCATTGCCAAGGCCGAAATGGATTCAACATGGGATGCCGATGCCATTGCGGAAATCGCCGCTGGCACGGATCTTGAGTATGCGCGCGATGACACTGGCCGCGATGTCGAGGACCGTCAAGAATTGGCCGTCTACGAGGTTTGGGTACCAGAGATTGCCCAAGAGGCGGCTGAGATTGCCGACGAGTTGCTTGGCGGCGGCATGGTTAATGGCACGATCTACACGATCGTGAAGGGCCGTTCTAAGGAAACCAAGTGGGATGGCTTTATTCGCAAGCCAATCCCGTACTTTGGCCCCCGTAGTGGCCCGTATGTGGTGTTTGGCGTCTACACGGTGCCAGATGACCCGTATCCAATGTCCCCATTGGTTGCGATTGAGTCACAGGTTGGCGACTTGAACCGAAATCTGAGCAGCATGAGAGAAAGTGCTGCGCGGTACAAGCGCATGATCATGGTCGATGCGCGTAACCACAAGTTGGCACAAGACATTAAGGATAAGCCACACGACTTTGTTGTCGTCAGCGAGTCACTGGACAAGGACCGCGTGATGCCCGTCGAAATCGGCGGCATCACCCAGCAGCAGGTTCAGTACAGCCAGATTGCGCAGGATCGACTTGACCGCGTGTCGGGCATCCACGACGCAATGCGAGGAAACATTACTGGCGCTGCGACGGCCACCGAAGTTGCTGTGGCTGAGTCTAGCGCCACGATGCGTATGGCTCACCTGAAGCGTCAATTCCAAGACTGCGTGGACGACATGGCGCGGTCTGTGTGCTGGTATATGTGGCATGACGACCGTGTTGTCCTGCCTCTGGGCAGGGAGGGCGTAGAAGCCCTCAGAGAGGCCAATCCCGTGTTTGTAGGCGGCGTCCGTATGCCGGGATTTGAGGATTTGGATGTGGCCGTCGATGCCTTCAGCATGGAACGAGTGTCTGAGGCGCTCGTGCAGAAACGGGCTTTAGAACTCCTCCAGATCACTACGAATGTCGCCCAAGGCATGGTGTCTATGCCCATGATCAAGTGGCGCGAAATCCTGTCGATTGTGGGCGATGCGCTCAATGTCCCAACGCTTGCGGACATGATTGACATGGACGCAGTCGGACAAATGCAGGCACAGATGGCCGCGCCCCCTGCGGCACCACCCCCGTCAGCCCCAGCCCAACGAAGCAACGAAATGGGAGAGCCAAGCCCAATTCCGGCGTCTAGCCTTGCCGGAATCCGAGGGGCGGCAAACCGAGCATGAAATACGAATTTGAAGATTCTCAAGGAAATGTCGTAGAACTCGACATGCGGATGTCGGAAGCCCCCGCAATCGGTGATATTATCACCCATGATGGGGTAACCCTTCGCCGTATTGCCAGCATCCCACAAGTTGACGCTGGAACCTGCCGTGGGCAGTATCCATATGTGAGTCATGCACTTCCGCGCAAACTTGCAGGGTGCCAGACAACACGCGACGGTAAACCAATCATCAAGTCAAAGCGACATGAGCGGAATGTCATGTCGCAGCATGGTTATGCAAAGGACTGAAATGCCAGAACCCATTGAAAACCAGCAGCAGGAAAGAGCAGAGATCGAAACACCAATCGATACTCCGAAGGAAGTCGCACCACCACAACCTGTTGTGGACGACAACTCCGACGCGGAAATGGATGCGGTGCTTGATCGCTTGCTTGGCGTTGACGAGTCTGATCCACGGACTAATTCCAACACTGTAAGTGCGGCTCCAGACGCGGAATATGACCGCGCACTGAAGGCGCTGCAACGAGACGGTGTTCCGCAAGATGTCATTGATGCCATTAAGTCAGATCCCTCTAAGGTGAAGGATTGGGGACTTAAGGCAGCAAAGCGCCAAGCGGATGTGGACGCCTTTGGAGCGAAAGTTGCGCAGCAAAGCCAAGCAAAGGAAGAGGTAAAGAATTCCGCTGATGCGGAAGATGATGCCGATCCTTTGTCCGAATTCGATGAGATTTTCGGTGATGGTGCTGCGAAGCCAATTCGCACGATGGCTGAACGGCTCAAGAAGGAATTCGATTCCAAAGCGCAAGCGATGGAAATGCAATTTCAAACCTTCCGTGCATATCAGCAATTGGCTTCGCAGGACGGAGCAAATGCTCCCTCTTATGAGGCATTGACTGAGAAGGCTGCGGAAATTGGTCGAGCCAATCCGGGACAGTTCGACAGTGTCGATCAAATCGTGGCCGCTGCATACAAGCAGTTGGCGAAGCCAACTACAAAGAGAGATCCTCGTGATCTTGCCCGTCCAACTGTTGGGAAGTCTGTTCCACGGCCACAGCGCCAAGTGGATCGTGATGATCTCGCATTGGACATTTTGCTGTCTGGTGGAAGCCGCGATGAAGTTCGACGGGTACTCACTCGCTAATTAACACAAGGAGTGGCAAATGCCATCCATTCAAACATTCAACGATTTCATGGCAACGACAGGTCCGACGTACCTGACGAGCGCCGATCAAGTCATCAACGAGGCCGTCAAGAACACTTACGCATTCTCTCGTCTTCTTAAGAACAAGACGAGCGAGGTCACCATTCAAGGTGGTAATGAAATTCGTGATGTCATCATGTTTGATGACTCGCGAACCTATGACCACTACCAGCCAAATGATGTGTTCACTTGGCGCAATCCTCAAGTGACTGACACAATCAAGGCACCGTGGCGATTCTCGATCGACCACATGTCTTGGACTGACGCTGAAGTCGAACTCAACACGGGCGAAACCGCTGCCAGCACCAAGGTTGCTTACAAGCGTCTCAAGCGCATCAAGGAACAGCGGCTTTGGACCTCGATGACTAACGGGTTTGAAGAAGACCTGTGGGCACCACCATCTCTTGCGCAGATGGAAGTTGAATCTGGTCGCCTTCCATACTCTCTTCCATTCTTTATTACGGAAATTGGACGAAATTTTGGTGGGTCTCTTGGCCTTCGTGGAACTCGTCCATTTACGGCATCAGCAAACACTTCGACTGTGATGGGTCTTGATCCAACGGTTGATACTCGTTGGACCAACATCATTGAGCCATATGGCTACAACAGTGGTGCCGGAATTGCTACGGAACCATCTGCTGCTGGAGTTCCGTTGACATTCAATGACAAGTCAACTCTTGGGCAGGGCGCTGGCACTACAACAAGCATCACCGTTAATCCCCTCTTTACGGCGTTTGATCGCATGTTTATGCGCATCAAGTATGAGGCTCCTTCGTCTCATCAAGAATACTTTGAAAAGGACACCCTTAATCGTCAGATGATTCTGACGAGCCGCGAAGGTGTTCAGTTCTATCGCCGTCTTCTTCGTCTGAGCAATGACACTTTGGTTAATTACCAAGATGCTGCCTATAGCAACCCAACATACAGCGGCATTCCTCTGACTTACTGCTCAGACCTTGACACAGCGGCAATTTTCCCAGCGCACAGCGGAACCGTTGCTGACAAATTTAGCGGCACCGCAGGAACGGATTACAACGAAGTTGTAACCACGAATGCTGATGGTGCGTTTAGCGCATTTGGAACAGAGTCTGGTTCAACTACCATTGCAAAGGGTCCGCGTTACTTCTTTGTGAATGGCAACTACCTCACGCCGATCTTCCACAGCAAGCGTTACTTCAAGACCCATGAAGTTCTGCGCCATCCGAATCAGCCATTCACTTATGTGATGCCTGTGGATTGCTGGCACAACCTGTTCTGCAACAGCCGTCAGCGTCATGGCGTCGTTTGCCCAATTCCAACCGCAACTTCCTGATCCCAAAGGAGGGATACACAAATGATTGCAGGTCTTATTACCCCCTCTGGGAACCTGTCGGCCCTTACACCTCAACAAGTTACGGTCAGGCCAATCGCAGCCGCAGCCGTTGCTGTTGGAGACCTCGTTCGGTTTGATGCTGCTTCGGCAACGCTTGACACGACATACTCGTCGCAGGCCAATCTGGAAAACTACGACGAACCGAACTGCCCATTCAATGTTGTTGTTCTGGCTGCGGCTGGCAATGACGCTGGTCCGTTCGGTGTTGTGACTGAAGCAGCGCCAGCAGGTTCTCGATGCACGGTCTGTGTTGCGGGTGTCGTTCCCGTCAAGGCAACTGCCGCAACAATTGCTCGTGGAGATGTCGTAATTCCCGGTGCAGGAGCGGTTCTCGCTGCTGCCGCTGCTGCTGGGTCTGGCGCTCCGCTTGGTGTTGCGTTGGAAGCATTCGGAGCCAGTGAAACGAAGCGCATCCTTTTGAACGGATTCGTGTTTGCCGTTGGCGGCGCGTAATCGTCAATTGGACGGATCGATTAACAACTGAACGGCTTGGCGGGGGAAACCCCGCCAAGCCAATTCCATGGCTCTGACATACGGCAACCTCAAGCAGCACATTTTGCTGGCGCTCGGTGGTCAACCGTCGATCGTCAGTGGTGTGACTCGCGATCAGCGTATCGCTGAAATCATCAATCAGGCTGGGAACTATCTGTTCTCCAAGCAGTGGCGATTCCGTGAACGGACATCTCGTCCGTTGTCGGTAGTCGCAAGTCAAGACTACATCAGTCTTCCCAGTGATGTAGACGAACTTGTCACGCTTACCTGCAAGGCTGGTTTGGGATGGGTTGTCGAGATGACAACGCCAGAACAAATGGAAATCCTGCGCACGGCTATTGAGCCGGGATTGATGGCTGGCACTTACTACGCCGCACTATCACGCCCGTGGGCGCAGTCGAACGGCTCTCCTCTAGTCGATGGCACTGGAATGCCAGAGATTCGACTTGAGTTGTATCCCAAGCCTGCATCATCTAGCAGCGACAGCATTTTCGTTCGGTACCGATCAGCGTGGGTTGCTCTCAATGAGAACACGCTGTCAACCTATTTGATTCCTGTCCCTTCATATGCAGAAGCCCTTCTGATTGCATATGCACGGGCCTTTGCGATGGCGTATGAAGACGAGGGTCTTTCTGCGCGTCTCATTGAGATCGACAATGGTCCGTTGTTTAACAACGCATCGATCAAGGATGGAATCCAACAGCGGGATTACGGGAGGTTGCCGACTCAGAGAGTCGGCCCCTTTCGTCGCGGATCCGGTTCGGTATCGTCTGGGTACGGTTCAGTAGGCGCTCTTCTTGCGCCAGCAACCGCGTTCTCAAACATTCGATGGCGCGGGGTTTGGTCTGGTGCTTCAACCTACACCATTGGCGATGTCATTCGCTATGGCGACAAGGTCTACATTGCAGTCATTGGTAGCACCAATAGCACGCCACCATCAAGTTCATGGGAATTGATGACCCAAGACGGGCAGGTTGGTCCTATTGGACCAACAGGAGCCACAGGCGCTACTGGACCGATGGGAACTCTTCCCGCGATAAATGAAGGCAGTCTCATTGGAAGAGCCACTGGTTTAGGGAACGGTGTTCCTGTAGGTGTTCCAGCAGGTTACGGACTTGGCGTTCTTGCAGATGTTGCAGTGTCGTTGACTATGTATTCAAGCACATTGTCATCGAATGTAGCAATGACAAATGCAGTGACTTGGTATGACGGTCCATCAATTTCATTGACTGCTGGAACATATTCAATTGATTCGACTGTGACCCTTCGCAAGGGAAGCCTTACTGGAACAAGTAACTACGCGGTAAGAATTACAGACGGAACAAATCATTTCTGTTCTACAGAATCATCTTGGAACACACGAGCATCTTCTAACGGCACTGCTTCTTGCAGTTCAAGAATCGTGCTTGCGTCTACAACCACTATAAAAATTCAAGCCATTTCTGATTATGCGGGTGGTCAAATACTTGCTGCAACAGATTTCCAAAGCAGCGGAGCAAACGCTACAAACATCAATGCATTGAGGATCGCATGACTGAGGATTCAAAGAATAAGTCACAGTTGATTGCGTCTTGGGCGCAGTTCGTCGCAATCTGCATTGGCATTGGGACCGTGTTGTTGAACATGGGACGAAAAGACCAACAGTTAGCGACCACCAGCGAACAAGTCAAAGAACTCAGCAGCATCGTCTCCGATCTTGCCAAGGCACAGGTCGGCTTCACACTTACAGACCAGCAGACATCAGAGCGTCTGCGCGAACTAGCCGCACGGCTGGATCGACTTGAAAGGACTAATCGATGACCGAATTCAATCCGTCGTGGCGTACAACGCTTGCTGGTATTGGCGCAATCCTTGTTGCTGTTGGTAGTGCAGTTGCTGCTTACTTTGACAATGACCCGCTTACCAATGCAGATTGGGGTGCAGTGGTCGCTGCAATCATTGCTGGTATTGGCCTTCTCAATGCCCGTGATAACAAGGTAAGCAGCGAGAAGGCTGGCGCTAAGTGACATGCTGGATCGAATCATTGCATCAATTGCATTGGCACTTGTTTCGTACCTTGAGCGCCGTATACGCGAAGGTTCGACTGCTGTGGACGGCACTGTGGATCGTGGGCGTCTTTCTCGCGCTGGCAGCAACATTCGCAAGTGGCTGCACAAGAACGATCTTAGTGCCGGAAGCATCCCCGATAAGGATCGGCCCGATGGTGAAGGGACGAATCTACATTCTTGATGATGGCAAGTGGCGTCTGTCAGATGAAAGCATTGTGTTGAATGAAGGGTGGTATGTCGTACCGCCTTCATTTGTTGAGGAAGAACAATGAGTGCAAAGATCCAAATTCGTCGAGATACATCAGCAAATTGGTCAGGAGTGACTCTTGCCAATGGCGAGATTGGTCTTGATACCACTCTCAAGCAGATCAAGATTGGCGATGGATCAACTGCATGGGGTTCATTGCCGTGGCTTGGCGGAACACTTCCAGTATTCACAAACCCTAATGCGGACGCCAATGACACAACCAATCGCGTGCAGGGCATCTACAGGTTTGCTACTGCTTCGGCAATTACGAATGGTCCTTCTGCGCCAATCAACATTGTTGCCAATGACGGCGGCGCAACGATGCTCGTGATTGTTGCTAATTCCCATGTGGTTCAACAACTGTGGACTGATGGAGATGGTTCTACGCAAGTTCCAAAGTCATACAGTCGCGTGTATGACCACGGCTCGACCGCATGGCGTCCATGGACCCCACAAAATAGTTGGGGCATCAGCGCCACGGAAGGCGTAGATTTATCGGCAAAAAGTTTGACTGTTGAAGACGGAGCAGTCGCAACCCCATCAATCACAAATCGTGATGACACAAATACAGGTTTGTATTTTCCATCGGCAGATCAATTAGGGATTTCCGTAAATGGAACGAATGCGATCCTAGCCGCATCTGATGGAGTGAAAGTCAACACAACCCCATCAATTGCAAATGCTCTCAAAGAGCATGTGATGAGGATGAATGATCTTTCACAGATGGGTGCTATTTCTACATTGATTGCGCAATCCAACACGAGCGTAACGGATGTTGGTGGGCAAATTCAATGGACTGTTGCAAACATTGGAGTGGCTTCTTCCGTAACGCTGACGCCCAACAGTTACACATGGTATGGATGGGCAATCGCATTTGACACTGATGGTGAATTGTATTCAGTCACTTCAATTCAATATGCATCAGCAACTAGTGGAGCGTGGACTTTGCCCGGTACTGGAACGACTGTAGCAACGGTTGTTCTTGTTGCCTTTAGAAAGTTTGCATGACGCACTTTCCCATTCCAATTCCGTTTCGTGGATTTACTGAGCAATCGCAGTTCTCTGCGATTCCAGAAGGCATGACGCCGTCATGCTTGAATGTAATGCCATCGGACATTTGGAATGGTCGAATGCGACTTAGCACTCGCGCTGGCACGCGCAAGTACAACAAAGATAACGCGGCAGCGATTAAGGGCGCGCAGTTTGTCGGTACATACCGCATATACGAAAGCAATGTCCTTGTAGAGCGAATCATCTTTGTCCGCGATGG
>Ga0181344_1000424_pt1 | contig 17013 bp, 28 predicted proteins | sample Su13VDMLBDD_FD_130098 | JGI IMG/M metagenome (GOLD analysis project Ga0181344, IMG submission 130098) | Freshwater viral communities from Lake Michigan, USA - Su13.VD.MLB.D.D | ecosystem: Environmental > Aquatic > Freshwater > Lake | place: USA: Michigan | collected 2013-07-15
GGGTTCAGGCCGCGCTGGGTGATGGTCAAGAAAACAAATTCAACCGGCTCGTGGGCAATACTGGATTCTGCGCGGGACACATACAATCAAGGGTTCAAGTCGCTTTACCCCGACCTGAGCAACGCAGAAGTCACCATCTACGATTTCCGAGACTTCCTGTCTAACGGGTTCAAGCTCAGAACGACAGACCAGAACAGCAACGGCAACGGCGACACCTACATCTACGCCGCGTTCGCAGAAAACCCGTTCAAGTATTCCCTAGCGAGGTAACCCATGTTCCTACTCGATTCAAAACCTATCGGCCTGGATGTGCCGTTCACCACTGCTGATGGCACTCAATTTCCGTCGAACTGGATTCGCCTGGCTAGTCCAGAAGAGCGCGCTGCCATCGGCATTACCGAAGTGGCTGACCCGGTGGCGTATGACGACCGTTTCTACTGGGGGCCTGGCGTTCCTAAGCTGTTGGATGACCGCGAGGAATCTGATGAGCAGGGCAATCCGCTGTACGTCAAGGTTCTGGGCGAGGTGGACGGCAAGCCTGCAATGGTTGACAGCACCGAGCGTCTGGTCACCAAAGGCCTGAAGTCGCAGATGGTCGCCCAGGTCAAGGCTACTGCTGGCTTTCTGCTCGCACCTACCGACTGGAAAGTGACCCGTGCTGCTGAAGGCGTCAAGGCCGTAGACGCTGACACGCTGGCCGCACGCGCTGCTATCCGCGCTGCATCGGATGCGAACGAAACGGCGATCAAGGCTTGCACGACTGTGGAGCAGCTCGCTGCATTGCAACTAACCTGGCCCAATTAAAGGGGTGAGCCATGAGCGTCGAGGTCGTTAAAGTCGCAACCACCGCGCAATACGGCGGCAGCGGCGCCGCTGTTTACTTCGGCCTAACTGCGAACGAGATTGCGGCTTTCGGCGGCCTCATCATCGCCATCATCGGCTTGGCAGTAAATATCTGGTACAAGCACCAGAACCTGAAGATTGCCAAGCAAAAGGCAGAGGATGATGCTTGACTTTGCCCTGGGCTTCGCCGTCGCGGGTTTTCTGGTTGCTTCGCTGATCGGACTGATCAAGCTCGGCATTTGGGTTTTGATGTGACATGGACCCGATCACAGCAGCGGCGACCGCATTCGCTACCGCTCAGGCTGCTGTCGCTGGAATCCAGAAGGCGATAAAGCTAGGCAAGGACATCAACCAGCTAGTCGGCGAATTCGGCAAGTTCTTCGACGCGAAGGACGTCGTCCAGAAGGCGGCTAACGACAAGGCCAAAAAAGGCCAGTCCGACACTGGCAAGGCGATGGAAATCGTCATGCAGGCCAACGCTCTGCGCGAAGCAGAGGAGCAGCTGAAGCATCAGCTCGTCTATGGCGGATACCCTGAATTATGGGAAATGATGCTCAAAGAGCGAGCAAAAATCCGCCACGCCCGCGAGAAGTCTGAAAGAGAAGCAAAGATCGCCAGGCGCAAACTGGTGGCGCAGCGTCTTCTGGCAGCTCAGATCATCGGCGGCGCCATCGCCGTCATCATCATTGGCGTGATCGTTATTTTTATCATCCGACAGGCGATGACTTAAAGGGGACAAGCATGGAATGGCTTAAACAGATTGCACCGACTATTGCGACCGCGATGGGCGGACCTTTGGCCGGCATGGCTGTGGCGGCCATCTCTAAGGCGATTGGCGTTGACGAGGAAAAGGTCGGCGACCTGATTAGCAACAACAAATTGACCGCCGACCAGATCGCTCAAGTCAAGATTGCCGAGATTGAACTTCAGAAGCAGGCTAACGAGCTGGGCCTTAACTTTGAGGCACTGGCTGTGGATGACCGCAAAAGTGCCCGCGAGATGCAGGCGACGACTCGTTCTATCGTCCCGCCTTTGCTGGCTGCATCGGTGACGGTGGGATTTTTCGCCATCCTTGGCGGCATGATGTTTGGCAAGATGTCGGTGGCTGACAACACGGCGCTGACGATGATGCTGGGTTCGCTGGGCACCGCCTGGACGGGCATCATTGCCTACTACTTCGGATCGTCTGCTGGCTCGCAGGCCAAGACCGAACTTCTCGGAGGCAAGAAGTGAAAGAGAACTTTGACCAAGCGCTGGCCGCCATCCTTCACCACGAAGGAGGCTACGTCGACCACCCTAAAGATCCAGGAGGCCGCACTAATTTAGGCTGCACCCAGCGCGTCTGGGAGGAATGGGTCGGCCATCCAGTAGATGAGAAGACCATGCGCGGTCTAACGCCTGAGCTGGTTGCGCCTCTGTATAAGGCGAAATACTGGGATCGGATCAAGGGCGACGAGCTGCCGACCGGCGTCGATTATGTTGTATTCGATGCGGCCATCAACTCCGGCCCAGGCCGAGCCGCCAAGTGGCTGCAGACAGTGGTCGGTGCTGTGCCCGACGGGGCCATTGGCGCGGGCACTCTGGCCAAGGTTGCCGCTATGCCTGCGGCCGACATTGTGGAAAAATACCAGGAAACCCGTTTGCAATTCCTTCAGAGCTTGCCGACATGGGACACTTTTGGCAAAGGCTGGGGGCGTCGCGTCGCGGAAGTTGAGAACGCAGCCGGCAAGATGCTCGCATAAAACAACATGGCTACAAACCTTAATCAGCAGATCCAGGTGCCTGCGCTGCCCGACATCGGGTCGGCGCCGCAGGCATACGACCGCGGGTTTGTAGATCAGAGCAACGGCGTACTTCGCGTATTCCAGCGCAAACTGTTGAGCGCTATTGCGGCCTTGTTTGGGCCTCGTGGCGGCCAGTACATTAATACGCCTTACGGCGCGTTTCAGGACTCCACCAACCAGACGGCCGGATCAACCGCTGTTGCGTATTTCTTTCGCTTAAACACGACGGACTTTAGCAACGGCATTTCAATCGTTTCGCGAACCGCTTCATTTACGGGCTCGATTGCTTCGACGACGCTCACCGTTTCCGCGGTTTCTGCCGGCGCGCTTTTCCCGTCAATGCAGATAACAGGAACTGGCGTAACGGCTGGAACGCGCATTGTTGCGCAGCTAACGGGTACCACCGGGGGGACTGGAACCTATACGGTTTCTGTTTCACAAACCGTTTCATCTACGGCCATGACGGGCGACCTGCCATCAAAAATTGTTGTTGCGCAGTCCGGTTTTTATAACATTCAATTCAGCGCTCAATTTGTCAATACGACAAACGACGTTCAGAAAATTGACATTTGGTTTCGCAAAAACGGCGTTGATGTTGCCAACTCAAATAGCCAGTTTGGCATCAAAGTGCGCCAGTCAGCCGGCTCGCCGAGCCACCTGATTGCCGCAATGAACTTCATCCTCGACCTTGAAGAGAACGATTATTTTGAGATGATGTGGCGGGTGTCTAACTCTGGCGTATCCCTTGAGCAGTTCCCCGCCGTAACGGCCAGCGGAAGCTCACCCGCAATTCCTGCGACTCCGTCTATCATCCTGACGGTATCATTTATGTCTAACCAATCGGCCTGACCTATGCCCTACATCAAGCTGCAGATTCCTCCGGGCGTCTACCGTAACGGCACCGAATACCAGTCGGCCGGCAGGTATTACGACGCCTCTCTTGTTCGCTGGTTTGAGAACACGATGCGCCCGGTTGGCGGGTGGCGCAAGCGTTCCGAGTCCCAGATGACAGGCTCCTGCCGCGGCTTTCTGAACTGGCGCGATAACAGCGGCAACCGTTGGATCGCTGCTGGCACGCACTCCAAGCTGTACGCGATGAACGAGGCCGGAACTTTGAAGGACATTACGCCTACTGGGTTCACCTCTGGGGCTGCTAGTGCCATCTCAAAAATCGGTTACGGCTATGGACCCTATGGCACCTACGCCTACGGCGTCGCTCGCCCCGACACCGGCTCTGTAGCGCCCGCCACCACATGGAGCCTGGACACTTGGGGCGAGTATCTGGTGGGTTGCTCCAACGCTGACGGAAAACTCTACGAGTGGCAGCTGGGCTTTGCCACGCCCACGCTGGCCGCTGCGATCACGAACGCGCCGACCAGCAATGAGGCCGTAATGACCACCTCAGAGCGGTTCGTTTTCGCTCTGGGCTCGGGTGGCAATACCCGTAAGGTCCAATGGTGCGATCAGGAAGACAACACCGTTTGGACGCCGGCAGCTGACAACCAGGCTGGAGACTTTGAGCTCACGACAGTGGGCGACCTCAAATGCGGCAAGCGCGTGCGCGGTCTTAACATCCTATTTACTGACGTGGATGTACACACCGCCACATACGTCGGTCTGCCTTACGTCTACTCGTTTGAGAAGGTGGGCTCGGCCTGCGGCGTGATTTCCTCGCAATCCGTGGCGGCTATTGAGACTGCCGCGATCTGGATGTCGCGCTCCGGCTTCTGGATGTATGACGGATACGTCAAGCCGCTTCCCTGCGACGTCTCGGATTTTGTCTTCCAGGACATCAACTATTCGCAGGCCAGCAAGATCTACGCGGTCAACAATAGCAAATACGGTGAAATCTGGTGGTTCTACCCGTCGGCGCAGTCCAACGAGAATGATTCATATGTAACTTATAACTATCGTGAAAACCATTGGTCTATTGGGGATCTATCGCGTACCGCCGGCACCGACCGCGGTGTTTTCTCCAATCCTCTGATGGTTTCCGCTGATGGATATATCTACGAGCACGAAGTGGGCTACGCCTACGATTCGGCGGTCCCGTTTGCCGAGTCCGGCCCGGTCGAGCTGGGTAACGGCGATCAGACGATGTCGGTTCGCCAGCTGATCCCTGACGAGCAGACGCTGGGCGAGGTCCAGGTTTCTTTTAAGGTGCGCCAGTATCCGATGGCGACGGAAACGACGTACGGCCCGTATACCGCATCGCAGCCTACGGATGTGCGCTTTTCCGGGCGCCAGGTGAAGGTCCGCTACACCGGATCGGTGCTGGACGACTGGCGCGTGGGTGTGCCGCGGATGGAGGCGGTTGCGGCGGGTGGCCGTTAATGGACGAGCAAGAATTCCAAAGATGTGCCAAATACCTAGAGGCGGCGTTAGAATACTCCGGAGGGACACACGGAATTGAAGATATTGCGGAGGGTGTGCGCCAAGGCCGATTCCAGTTCTGGCCGGCGCCTAACGCCGCAGCAATTACCGAGATCATTGTCTATCCGCGACTGAAAGAGCTTCATTGCTTTCTGGCCGGCGGCGACCTCGATGAACTCAAGGTTATGCGACCTTACGTCGAAACTTGGGCAAAGCGTAACGGTTGCAGCAGGTCAACGTTCTCGGGCCGTAGAGGCTGGGAACGAACCTTCATGAAGGACGAAGGCTACAGGCCACAGTGGTTTGTAGTGTACAAGGAGCTATAACGTGGCGACACGACTACCGTACTACACGGGCAACGACGATATTTATTCGCAGCTGATGCGGCAATTTGAAACCGAATTGCCCTATTACAGCGCGCCCGTTATGTCTGGCGGTGGCTACGATCCGACGCTTTACTACAGACAACTGAGCCAGGACTACGGCGCCGGATTGCTCGGTGGCGATATGTATGCAGGCGCTAATGGCGGTTTTTCTCCGACGGAATCCTTTTCTGGTAGCGGACTGCTAGGATCGTCAGGTCTCGGTGGTAGTGGCGTCTCCTCTAATGGAAGCGTTAGCACCGGCTTTGGTGGCGTTTCTTTGTCTCCCGAGGGCGTTGTTTCTCCTAATAGTTTGAGCGTTCCGGGTTCACTCGGTTTAAGTGCTATCGGTTTGGCGACTGGCTTGCCTTTGGGATTAATTGGTTTAATGGGCAATCAATCAGCCATTGCTGCGGCTCAAGGCCTGACCAGCTCGCTTTCCGACACGATGGGCGTCAATGCTCTTAGCGGACCTGCCGCAACCGCCGGCCCTTCGGGCACTGGCGGAGCCGCTGCTGCCGCTAGTGCCGCAGCCGCCGCTGCTGCCTCTGCCGCTGGATTGTCTGACGCAGCAATTGGCGCTGCCGGCCAGGCGGCTGCTGACGCTGCGATTTCTGGCGCAAGCCCATCAGAAGCTGCAGCAGCTGGTGCCGCAGCAGCAGCGGCGGCTGGAATGGCGTCCGAAGGCATTAGCGGCGATTCGGCTGCGGCTGTGGCCGACGCGTCTGCCGCAGGCACTGCAGCCGATGCTCCTGGCTCTATTGGCGGTGATGGTGGCGGTGGCGGCGGTGGTGGAAAAATTATCTGCACCAAGCTGTACGAACTTGGCAAGATGCCCCGCGAAATCTACGAGGCTGATCAAGCATTCGGCGCGATACTGGTGCAGGAAAGCCCCGAGACCTATAACGGTTACGCCTGCTGGGCGAAGCCGGTTGTTCGCTGGATGGGCCGCGACGACTGGTTTGGCAAGTTCGTAGTCTTCGCGGCGTATCACATCGCTACGCCTTGGTCGAAAGCAATGGCGCAAGAAATGGGCGTGAAGGTTGAAAGCGGATGGTTCGGTCGCTTCTTGATGAAGCAGGGACTTAAAGTTTGCCGAATCATCGGCAAGATGTAACAGGATAGGAGCGTTCAAATGTCTAGAAGCAGCGGCGGCACTCAAACCACCAGAACCGAAATCGACCCGGAAATCAAGCAGGCATACCTGCAGAACCTGCAGCAAGCGCGAGGCGTCGCCGCGACTTTGCCTGTTCGAGAATTTGCCGGATTCAATCCGCTGTATCAGGCTGGCGAGGCGCAGCTAACGAACCTCGGCCTCACGCCATTCACCGGCGAAGAGATTACCGCGTTCCAAAATCCTTACGAGCAGCAAGTTGTCCAAAATACTTTACAAGATATTGAGGACCAGCGTCGCATGGGCCAGCTGGCAGAGGCGCAGCGCGCCACGGCCGCTCGCGCCTTTGGCGGCTCCCGCCAGGGTGTGCAGCAGTCGCTGACTAACGCGGCCGCGCTGCGCCAAGCGGCCACGACGGCCGCTAACCTGCGTATGCAAGGCTACGGCCAAGCGGCGCAGCTGGCGCAGCAGGCGCGCAACATCGGCCGTCAGGGTGCGATGGACGTTATGGGTCTGGGCGGTGCTCGTCAGGCGTTCACGCAGCAGCAGCTGGATGCGCTGCGCAACATTGGCCTCGAGCGCCTTGGCATCTCTCAAGCCGGCCTGAGCCTGAACCTGCCCAATCTGGGCATGACGCAAAGCGTGCCGCTGTACCAAAATCGTGCCGCTGGCGCGCTGGGCGGCGCTTTGGGCGGTGCGCAGCTGGGACAGATGGCAGGCTTTGGTGCAGGTCCTGGCGCTGCGCTGGGCGCTCTGGCTGGTCTGCTGTAAGGGGAAATCATGGCAACGTCATTCGACTTCGGCGGCCTGCTTGGGAACACTTTCGGCGGCAACCTGTCCGCACTTGAAGATCTGCTCACGCCTGAGCAACGCGCCGCGATTCAGCAGCAGGCGGGCCTCTCGGCCGCTGCAGCTTTGCTACAGGCCGCGGGGCCGAGCACGACGCGAACCAGTCTGGGCCAGGCTCTGGGCTCTGCCTTTACGGCGGGTCAGGCGGGAATGCAAAAGGGCACTGAGTCTGCTTTGGCTCAGATGCTGACGCGCCAGAAGCTGGACGAGGCAAAGCGTGCGCGTGATCTGCAGGCAAGAATTGCCGGCGTGCTTACGGGCGAAGGCGCCCCTGTGTCTGCGCAAGGCGAGGTTACCCCTGCCGGCGCGCTCGCTGCTCCAGGCATGGCGGTTGGCCCTACTGTAGAGCGCGCAGCCATGATAGGTCAACAGGCCCAACAACCTGCCATGAGCGCCAATGCAGTTAAGGCTGCTCAATATCGCCGAGTTGCTGATGCGTATGCTGCATTCGGGAAAAGCGAGGATGCAACGCGCTTTCTTGATATGGCCGAGAAATTGGCGCCGAGTCGTCAAGAAGTGGTGGGCGATCCGATTAAAACTTCAACCGGCTATGTGCAGCGCACTAAAACTGGCGGCTTTATACAGCTGCCGAAAGAGTTTGAGCCGGCATCTAAACCGACTGGCGAGCCACAAGTTGTTACGGAGCAGGCCAGCGGGAAGCAAGTTCTTGTGCAGCGTTATGACGATGGCACCTATAAAACGGTCGAGCAGTTTGGGCCGCCCCGTAAGATTGAGCGCGTTGATTTTGGCGGCGGCGTTCAGTTTGTTGACATGAATGCAGTTCGTCCTGGAACAACTATCGGAAAAACCTTGGCGCCTCAAGTTGTCGGCGGTGCAGAAACCGGCTATTACGTTCTCGGTGGTGGCCGTGGCGGAATGGGCGCACCTGCTGCCCCCGCTGCCGGTCGCGCTCCTGCAGCTGGCGGCGTTGCCCCGGCTGCTCCAGCTGGTGGCGTGGCACCGGCCGCACCTGCTGCAGCTACTACTGCGCCCGCGGCGGCTGGGCCAGCAACGGAAGGTCTGCAGCCGGTCATTCCGGGCACGGGTAAAGAGTTCGAAAATTCCAAGGCTCTTCGCGCTGAGTTCACGAAGGCAGCGCAGCCATTTGTGGATCTGTCGCAAGCATTCCAGAAGATTGAAAACGCCGCGAAAAATCCTAGCGGTGCCGGCGATATTTCGCTGATTTATGGCTATATGAAGATCCTTGATCCGGGTTCTGTTGTCCGCGAAGGCGAATTCGCAACGGCGGCGAACGCTGGCGGCATTCCTGATTCCGTGAAGAGCATTTACAACAAAGCAATTCAAGGTCAGCGTCTGTCGGAGAATGTGCGCAACGACTTCCTCGGACAAGCCAGAAACCTGATCGAATCGCAGCGTGTTCTTTCTAATGACTTGGTAGAGCGCTATAAGGGTCTGGCAACGCAATACAAACTGCAGCCCGATCAAGTGACATTCGACCCATTCAAGCGAATTAAAAAGCCTGAAGAACTTATTCAAGGCGTTACGCCGCCCGCAGCTCCTGCAGCAGCTGCTGCTCGGCCTACGGCCAGCTCTCCTCGCCGCTTCTGGGAAGACTTTAATTTGATTCCCCGCCCCCAATAAGGATCGCCATGACGAATATTGAGCGCATTCAAGAAAACGTGCGGCGCCTGCAGGCGCAAGGCCAAGGTGGCGACACCATTACGCAATACCTCAAGAGCGAAGGCTATACGCCGACGCGCTACGAGCAGGCCGTAAATCGCGTCTCTAAACTGGCCGGTCCCCCTGTTGAGGCTGGCTTTGGCCGTTTGCTTATGCAAGGCGCGTCGTTCAACACTTCAGATGAGGCAGAGGCTGCACTGCGCGCTGGCGCCGTTTCCGGCCCGAGATATGAACAGGAACTGGCGCGTGTGCGCGAGGGCATCAAGCAATACGAAGAGGCTTACCCTGTCCGCGCATTTGTCGGTGAGGCTGTTGGCAGTCTTGTGCCTACCGTTGCCGGACTTATCGCCGCCCCGTTTACTGGCGGCACCTCTGCGGCCGTCACTGGCGCGCGCGTCGGTCAGCAAGCCGCCAAGATCCCCGGACTGCTGTCGCAGGTCAAGCGCGGCACAGTCTCTGGCGGTACTACTGGCGTTCTTTCCGGTGTTGGCGGTGCTGAAGGCGGTTTAGAGAGCCGCGTTTTGGGCGGCGTTGTCGGCGGCTTAACTGGCGGCACACTGGGCGCTGCGACTCCTGTTGCCACTAATGTGCTAGGCATCGGCGCTCGTAAGGTCGGCGAAACCGTCGGTGTTGTCAAACCGCAAGACGCAACGCAAAAGGCTCAGGAAATTTTGGCTCGCAAGATTGCGCAAGAAGGTCTGACGCCTGAGCAACTCGCAGCGCGCCAGGCCGAAACAGTGCGCACTCTTGGCGCCCGTGATGAGACGCTGGCCGACATTGGTGGCGAAGCTGTTCGTCGTCTTGCCCGCGGCGCGATGGCGATCCCGCAAGCCGCTGAGACTGACGCTCGCCAGATGCTGACCGAGCGCGCAGTCGCCGCTGGTCCGCGAATCATCAAGGACATTACGGACCTCACGGCCGTCGGCGCACGCGATCTGGATGAGGTTGCAAGCGACATCATCACCCGTCGATCTAATCTGGCAACGCCGTTCTATGAGCAGGCCCGCGCTGCGGGTCAGGTCGAATCGTTTGCTATCGACAATCTGCTGAGAAAGTCGAAGGACATCCAGCAAGCGATTTCTAACGCTCGCCGCCTGCCTCAGTACGCAGACCTGCCTGACAACGACATGAATATGCTAGATAAAGCATATAAGTACGTTGGCGATCTGGCGGATATGGCAAAACAATCTGGCGAAAAAGAGCGCTTCCGTGACTTGGACGCGTTGCGCACGCAACTGCGCGCCGCGATTACCGACAAGGTTCCCGTTTACGGTAAGGCACTGGATACATTCTCGGGCGAGTCTGCACTGCTTGATGCGCTGAATTCTGGCCGTGAGAAGTTCCTGCGTAAATCGCCGGCAGAGATCCAGCGCGAAATCGCATCCCTTAAGGATGAAGGCCAACAGCAGATGTATCGCCTGGGTGCGATCCAGACCCTGCGCGATGAGATTTACGGGATGCGCGAAACCGCTGATGTGGCGAGCAAGTTCCTAAACGACCGCAACATGAAGGATCGCTTTAAGCAGATCTTTAATTCGACGGGCGAATATGAGGCGTTCATTAAGAACCTGCAGCGCGAGCAGTCTATGGCTCGCACTCGCGGCATGATCGAAGGCGGCTCTCCTACCGCCAGGATCGGTCAAGAGATTGCGGAAATCCAGGGCCCTGCACCGTCTGAGATCATCTCTGCCGGCGCTCAAATGGCTCGCGGTGACATTCTTGGCGGTGGTACAAACTTGCTGCGCCAGCTGGTGCCGCGGATGCAGGGACTCGATGAGAACGTCGCCGAGCAGATTACTCGCAGCGTGCTGGACCCGAGTTTCGCCCGCCAGCAAGAGACGCTTATTGGCCTGACGCCAGTGCTCGATGAGCTACGGCGCCGGGCCCTGCAGCAGCAGGTGCGCGCAACGGGATACTCTGCCACCGCGGGAACCGCTGTTCCGGGACTTCTAGGCGACTAACCTCCATGCCTAACAAACCAAACGAGCAGCAGGCCAAGCAGTTCGACGAATTTGTTAGGCACTGGCAGCAGCTCCTTAATTTGCAGGACTGGCGCATCGAGAAGGGAATCAAGTCCGCTCGAGGCGCTATGGCGTCGGTGGAATGCGACAGCCCTGCTCGCCTGGCGATTTATCGTTTGGGCGACTTTGGCGCGGAGGCCATAACTGACTCATCTCTGTCACACACCGCACTTCATGAAGTGCTACATATCTTCCTTTACGAGCTGATTGCTGCAGCGCAGGATCAGAAAGCCACGCCGGAGCAACTCGAGAGCGCCGAGCATCGCGTGATTAATGTTCTCGAGCGCGTATTAGGGTCAGCGCATGGCAAACAAAACTGTTAGCGATGAGGAGTTCATTGAGATGTGGCGAACGCTGAAGTCAGCCGCCACGATCTCCCATAAGCTGAACATACAAGAGCGTGCCGTCCACTCTCGTCGCCGTCGCATTGAAAATAAGTACGCGATCAAGCTGGTGGCCAAAGACTTCAGGACAGAGCTGTGGACGCACCGCCAGACGGCGCATGAGCACTCGGCCCGCCATCATCTCGGGATTGAGAACGGCACGATCATCGTCTTTTCTGACGCGCACTTCTGGCCTGGTATTCGCACCACTGCATTTAAAGGACTTTTGTGGGCAATTAAGGAGCTCAAACCCAAGGCTGTAATAAATAATGGTGACGCTTTTGACGGAGCCGCGATCAGTAGATTCCCCAGGGTGGGGTGGGATTCAAAGCCCAGCGTCGTGCAGGAACTCAAGGCTTGCGAGATGTACCTTGGCGAGATCGACGACGAGGCGAAGAAGGCGTATAGCAAGGTAAAACTGATCTGGGCGCTGGGCAACCACGACGCTCGCTTTGAGAACCGCCTAGCCAACACTGTGCCCGAGTTCATGGCCGTCGGCGGGTTCAAGTTGAAGGACCATTTTCCGGCTTGGATTCCCTGCTGGAGCTGCTGGCCGACCGAGGATGTCGTAGTCAAGCACCGAATGAGGGGTGGCATCCACGCCACCCATAACAACACGGTTAGCAGCGGAAAGACCATCGTGACGGGGCACCTGCACTCGCTAAAGGTGACGCCGTTCTCCGACTACAACGGCGAGCGCTTCGGGGTCGACACTGGAACCCTAGCAGACGCTAACGGCCCGCAGTTCGTGGATTACCTCGAGGACAATCCGACGAACTGGCGTTCCGGATTTGCCGTGCTCACATTCCATAATGGCCGGCTCCTGTGGCCCGAACTCGTCCACGCTCTAGCACCAGGTGCTATACAGTTTCGCGGCCAAGTCATCGACGTAAGCAAGCTGTGAGCGCGTGGCTGATCATTGCAACCGGGCTGGCATACGCCTACGTCGCGGTCGAGCAGTTCTTCAAAGGCAACCCGCAGATGACGGTGGTCTACGCAGGATATGCGTTTTCCAACGTCGGGCTTTACATGATGGCCCGTTAACGCGCCCGACGCGCAATCAGATCCAGCACCTCGCGGTCGCCAGACTGCTCCGCGGTAGGAGCAAACAGAGCGCGATTTCTCTCCACCGCGCCCACGCGGGGCTCGCATAGGTAGTACACCGCCAGAGACTTGCGGTACTGCCCCGGCGGGCAGGTGATCGGCTCGGGCAATCCGTGCCAAGCGTTCGTGGTGTCGAAGATCACGGCGCGGTTAAAGATCGGCGCGATGGACTTAACGAGCCGCCCAGGCTTGCCGCCATCGTCGGACCACAGGCCCAGCGCGCCACCCCACGTCTGATCCCAATCAGGATTGAGATACACGATCAAGTTCAGCCGGCGCTCGAGGCCGAGCTTGGGGTGGATGCTGTAGTCCAGATGCGTATTGAGTTTTCCGCCGGCGCCGTGGATGTGCATCCCGCCGCCGTGAAGGCCGTGATCTGGGTAGAGTTTGCAGTGGGTTAGGCGCTCAAAGATCCGATAGCACTCTGGCGAGTTGATGTCAGTAAAGAACTGATACAAATTTGGTGCAAAAAAGTGCCAATTATTTAGTGTCTTTTTCACCTCAATGGCGTTGTCGTAACTGTGCCAGGCGCTGCTGTCGTAAGGCGGGAATTCGCCGGCGAGTTTGTGCGCTAGTTCGTCGTCGAAGAAGTTGTCCAGCACCAGGTGCGGGAACGGGTCGAGGCTTTCCCAATGGTTAGCGTTTGTCATTGCTTTACACCGTAGGCGGCGATCAGGACGGCGTCGCTGCGGCCGTCATCTTTGACGCGAGAGAACATATCGGCGTGCTCGGGGAACAGCTGGGCGGCGCGATAGCGAGAGCCATCCTTTCCCTGCGGCACGTCCAGCGCCTTCTGCCAAGTGCGCGGCGGGATCGTCGTGGTGGGAACCTCGCAGGCAGCCAGTATCCCAAGGACTACACCCAGGCTCTGGCCCATGCTAAACATCGACGTGACGCCCTGGCCGGGCATGGCGTTTAGGCGCTCGAGGTAGGCGGCGTCTGCTTTGGCGCCGCGAATAATGAGGGACAGAGCCTGCGCATTGACCATGCGCTTAGTTTTGTTGTTGCGCTCCAGCGTCACAGTGGGCATATCGTGGATCTCGTGCAGGTCGCCGTCCACGATCAGCGCGATGGCGCCGTTTAGGCCGACGTCAATGCCTAGAACTCTCACGCCTTGGAGGCCACCGAATCGACGGCCTCTGAGAGCGTTTTAAGGCGCGCGGCTATGAGGGCATCAACCGACTGCTCTAAGCGCTTTACGGACCCGTAGAGGGGCTCCGTGACGCCGTTAGACCAGCGGCTGACCTGCGCCTGGTCGATCTCCGCCACCCGGCAGACGTCGCTCATGCGAAACCCTGCCGATTCGGCTTTGCCCTTGATGTCAGAAATTGCTTGTTGCGCCGCTGTAGTCATGCATAAAATTCTAAGCTGTTGATGACTAGGCGGTCAAAAAGAGGGGCGAGGTGTGACCCCCGCCCCGAAGGATGGCAACTGCGGGGAGACACCGCAGCGGGGCGCGGGTAACTGATAACCACGCCCGGAGCTGATTCTAGACGGGTAATAGTTGACTGAACTGTAGGGGAGTTGACGATTTCTACAATTGCCCGATAATCAGGCCGTCAACAACGCAAACGGAGCAAACGACTATGAAGCACATTCAACGCGAATCAGACAAGGCCAAGGCAGCCGCCGCCGCCAATCGCCTGATCTTTCTTGGTTACAACGTCATCTCTAGCGGCTACGGCAACGTGATGGTGAATGTTGGAACCGATTCGCATCGCATCATCAGCGTCAATCACGCAGATGTTGATGCATTCATCGCGCAATATCCCGCTTAAATCAGGAGACCACAAAATGCAAACCACCAAACGCTACGCCAGAACCCTTGAAGAAGCCTTTGGCCCCGGCCACCGAGGCGGCATCTACGAAAAACCCAGCGAGTTCGGTCTGGTCGACAAGGTCATCACCGGCCTGTGCGGTGTGATCCTCTTTGGCCTTCTGCTGGCAATCGTCGGGGGGTGGCTGTGACTGAGCGAATTACTGGAGGCCCCGCGTTTCCTTGGTGTGGCGATCTGAACGACTGCCCCACCATCAACCTTGGCATGACCCTGCGCGACTACTTCGCGGCCAAGGCGATGCTTGGACTTCTTAACTCAACCCGGATCAGTCAACCTGATTGGATTGCCAAAGATGCCTACGAGATGGCCGACGCCATGCTTAAAGAAAGGAACAAATGATGCACGACAAGCTAAACGCCGAGATCGACAAGATCGTCGCGGGGATGGCGCCGCCTCAGAACTCCATTGGGATGCTCTCCACCGATGACGTCGTGCGCATGGTTCGCAAGGCCGCGACGCAAGGCGCAATGGCCGGCTGGGTGGCCGGCGAGAGAACGGCGCGCTCGCACTGGGGCCGCGAGATAGATGCGCTCAGGGAGCGGATCAAGCAGCTGGAGATGGATCAGATTGCGGGGGCGAGATGAGAGTTGACCTATCAGCACGAAATTCAAAATTTGAAAGAAATGATGCTGCGTCGGCACTCCGTAAGCTGTGTGTAGTTGAGGATAGGGACTGTGAAGACGTCTTAGTCACTCTTAGGTGGTTTGAAGCCTTCATACGGAACAAGGCGGGTAATGATCGGATCGCTCTTGATTGTATCGAAAGTTTGCGAAGGTTTATCAGGCGGCACCGCGCCATTGAGCGCGCCCACGGGATCGGGGGTCAGCAATGATCCTCGTCTTCACCCTGCTAATCCTGTGCGTCTGCGCGCTCATCGCAATCCCGCTAGTGCTGGACTCTGATCTGCGCCAAAACGTGGCATTCTGGGGCGCTGTATTCGCTGCGCTTGCAGCTCCTTATCTCATCATGGAAACCATTAAATGAGCGGAAAGCGAGGCCACCGCATCGCGCAAGTGCGAAGCATCCTGCGCCTGGCGGAAGACGGCATGACGGTCAGCCAGCTGTCGCACCGCACCGAACTCGACAGGCCGCACCTATCGCGGATCTTGAACAAGATGCCCGACGCCTACATCGACCGCTGGATCAAGCACACGCGCACCTACGAGGCGGTCTGGGCCGTCGTGGTTCCGCCGGACAACTGCCCTAAACCTAATGTCAAAAACTGAAAGAAGAACATGGAACGACTGAACCACGAAGAAGTGCTGAACCTGCTAAAGGACACGCTGATTTTCAAGAACACGCCGGACAAGATGCGACCGATGCTGATGGTGAGCGTCATGGATCTATCCGATGAGATCCAGGACGAGCTTGAGCGCCGTAACGCGCAGACGCAGGAGGCGTAAGTGCAGGACACGGAACGCCAAACCATGCGCGAGCACATCGTTTTCTTGGGCACGCAGCTGGAGAACGAGCGCCATCGCTCAAAAGAGAAAAGCGATTTCCTGCGCCGGCTGCTGCACCCCGAGGACCTGGGTCACGCCGTGACGCCAGAAGTTCGGAAATTGGCCTACGCAATCATCAATAACGAATTTAACGAACAGCGCGATCGGGAGAACAAGAAGTGACGCCTCTACAGGAATTTGTAAAGAACCGCTGCGTGATGCACGAGGGCTGCTGGGAATGGTCTGGTGCCGTCCAGCCGCACGGCAACACGCCGACGATGCGCCATAACGGACGCGTGGCTGGCGTGCGGCGTTTCCTCGCAATCGACATGGGTAAAGAGGTCAAGGGCAAGGTCGTCACGCACAAATGCGGCAATCCTGCTTGCGTGAACCCGGAGCACTTGGCGGTGATTACCCGCGGCAAGCTGCAAAAACGCATCGCCGGCGAGCGCAGCTACAAGACGAACCCGCTGCGCCAGAAGAAGATCGCGGACAAGGCGCGCGAGAACTCAAAGCTGAATCTGAGCATCGTCGAGCAGATCCGCGCCGCGGACGGCTCGCAGCGCAAGATCGCCGCAGAGTACGGAATCACGCAGGCCACCGTGAGCTGCATCAAAAGCGGACGCACCTGGCGCGATTACAGCAATCCTTTCTCGGCCATCGTGGGGGCGTTGACAAGATGAGCGATCCATTCAAGATAGACAGCCCGACCTGTATATCCTTCAGCGGTGGACGCACAAGCGCCTATATGCTGTGGCGGGTTTTGCAGGCCAATAGCGGGTTGCCAGATGAGGCGGTTGTTTGCTTTGCCAACACTGGCAAGGAAGACGAGGCCACGCTGCAATTCGTGCATGACTGTGGCGAGCGGTGGGGTGTGCCTATCAATTGGTTGGAATACCAGCAAGACGAGCCGCGCTATCGTGTGGTCAATTTTCATAGCGCAAGCCGAAACGGTGAGCCGTTTGAGGCAATCATCAAAAAGCGCAACTTCCTGCCAAATCCGGTGGCTCGCTTCTGCACCGTGGAACTGAAGATCCAGCCGGAGCTTAAGTTTTTAAAGTCGCTTGGCTGGGATGGATGGGACAACTTTGTTGGAATCCGAGCGGATGAGCCTCGGCGCGTAGCGAAGATCCGTGCTAATCCAAGCGGCGGAAAGTCTGGCCCCGAGCGGTTGATGCCTCTCGCAGAAGCTGGCATAACCAAAGATGAAGTCGGCGCTTTCTGGCGTGAGTCGGATTTCGACTTAGGTCTTCCAAACC
>Ga0181344_1000425_pt1 | contig 16971 bp, 14 predicted proteins | sample Su13VDMLBDD_FD_130098 | JGI IMG/M metagenome (GOLD analysis project Ga0181344, IMG submission 130098) | Freshwater viral communities from Lake Michigan, USA - Su13.VD.MLB.D.D | ecosystem: Environmental > Aquatic > Freshwater > Lake | place: USA: Michigan | collected 2013-07-15
ACACCAACAACAGCATATGGTATTAGCTCAAATACACAAGACTTTTTTAGAGCATTTGGTCCATTAAAAGTAAGTGGTCAAGTGTTGGCATCAAGTGGTTCTGCAACTTTGGCAATCACAAGAAGTGCTGGTGATTCTTACGTAGAAGGAAGAAATTATTCTTCTAATCCAAACCAACCAAATTATGTATCAGCAGTTGATGACCCTGCATTAACAACAACAAAGATTTTTTATTCTTGGGTTAGTGGTTCAAGCGTAAATATTGATACAAATGGTGGTGTAGGATACTCTGCATTAATTCCGAATAAATACAACTTAAATGGAACAATCACAACAATAACTCCAACAAATAATAAATTTACTGTTCAAAGAGTTTATTGGTTTCCAAAATCTGTAACAAGAGCATTATTTGTTTATTATGGAACAACCATCTATACCTCACTTGCAGATGCAGTAGCAGCAATAGCAGATGAACCAAATTTTGCAGAAGGCGATAATACAAAAACATCAGCAGTTTATCTTGGCGCTGTTATTATGGAAGCAGGTATATCTAACTTTACCGATACAACAAAATCAAAAGTTGTAAATGGTGGTTTGTTTAGAGCAACTTCAAATGGTGGCGGTGGTGGAGGAGCATCAGCAACTCCCGGTGGTTCAACAAAACAAATTCAATTTAATGATTCTGGTGTGTTCAATGGTTCTGCAAACTTAACATTTGATACAAACGTTCTAACACTAACTGGTTCTTTCAACATGATTGGAACTGGTTCGATAGATATTGATGGCGGATTTATTACAGGTTCTGGTAGAGTAAGTTTCGGTACAGTTTCTGGCTCTGTTATTACAGGCTCAACTGCATTATTTACTACGCTAACAGCATCAAGTATAACAGCATCAAATCAATTGCAAGTTGCATCCGATGCATTTATAGGTGGTAACATTGTTGGTTCTGGTGGATTTAAAGCAGCATATGCAACTTATACTAGTAGTTTTACAGCAGCAGCAAATTCATATTTTGTAGGAATCAGTACAACTGGCTCTGTTGTTACTGCAAGCTTGAATTCTGCAACAAACTATCCAGCAGGACAAACTCTAATATTTAAAGATATTGGTGGAAATGCAGGAACAAATAATATTCGTATTAAACCAAGTGGCTCACAAACAATCGATGGTGCTACAAGCTTGGTCATATCAAGCACTTCTGGTAGTGCGACACTAGTATCAAATGGTGTCGATGGATTCTATATCGTAGGATTAACATAATGGCAACTTATAATAAAACATTAAGCGGAACAGATTACGTAGTATCTTCTGGCGATACTTTATCTACAACATACGGACTTGGATACTTTGGCGATGGTATAGATGGTGATGCTACTATTACAGGTTCTTTTACATTATCAAGAGAGTTTTATTATAATAATTTAATTTTAACTGGTACTGGAAGTATAAAGCCAAATGGTTATAAATTGTATGTCAAAGAAACATTAACAATTAATTCTGGTTGCTCAATTAATGACGATGGAAATAGTGCCTCTGGTCTTACTCCCGGTGCAATTCTGAATGCCAGAAATTATCTTGGTGCTGGCGGCGGTGTCGGAGGTACGGGAAGAAACACAAGCGGTACTGGTAATGCTGGCGGTGGTTCTGGCGGCAATAGTTCATTAAATGTTTTAAATTTGGCACCCACCGGCGGCGCAGGAGGTTCAGCAGCAGCAAACGTTGGCGGTTCTGCTGGCGGTGCTGCACAACCAAATCCAAATCAAAGGTGGAATGGTAGATGGTATGACGGTAGAGCATCCGTAGCAGCATTTAATGGTGGTTCTGGTGGTGGTGGTGGTGCATTGGCTGCAACACCGGGCAACAGCGGCGCGGGTGGTGGTGGAGCAGGAATTGTTTGGATAGCAGCAAAAAATATTGTAAATAGTGGAACAATCTCCGCAAATGGTGGAAACGGTTCAGATGGTACTGGTATCAATGCCGCTGGTGGTGGTGGAGGCGGTGGTGGTGGATTGGTTTGTTTAATAACAAAATCAACATCATATGGAATAATTACTGCTAATGGTGGTTCTGGTGGGCTAGGTGTTAATACTGGTGTAAATGGTAGTGCGGGTTCTTCTGGTTCAGTAGCGATTGTAGTAGTTTCATAAGGAATAAATAAAATGCAAACTTTTATGATGGAAGAAAAAGTTGTTGTTGCACCAACAAGCACACTAGAAGAAGCAGGAGAATTTGCTACACAAAATGGAGTCGCAGTAATTTATTTATCAATTCCTCCATATTTGCAAGAAGAATTAAAAGATAACACAACATGGCCTATTGTGGTAACAAGAGAATATCCACAAACAATAGAGTAATATAATATTTTGTTCTATTTATAGATAATGCCACGCAAAAAGAAATCAGATACCGCTTGGTCGCAACCTGCAACTCCTCCTCCTCCGTTATTTACAGGAGAGAAAGAGCGTAATCTTGTTAAACAAGTCAATGACGAACTTATTGAAAGAGTCATTGGGCAACAAATATTGTATTTTCCAATTGACGTTGAAAGAACAAATTTTCATCCTTTATATGGAGAATCATTAAATAAAACTTTTTATTCTCCTGTAAGAGTATATGCACTTGTTAAATTTGGTGGCGATATAACAAAAAATGAAGATTCGTTTGGTTTGGATACTGAAACAACAATTGAAATTCATTTTCATAAAAAACGCTTAACAGAAGACCAAAACTTATTTGTTCGTGAAGGCGATTTTGTTTTATACGGAGATAACTATTATGAAATAACAGAGTTATCCCAACCAAAAAGATTATTTGGTCAGATAGAAAACAAATTTGAAATTATGGCTAAATGCTTCCGTGTTAGAGAAAACGCATTTAATCCTCAATTTACAGCAGATACTGTACCAACTACAAGACAAACTACATCTACTTCTAGCGGTTCTGCTTCTACATACAATCCAACTTCTACTGGCTTATTTACAAACGTAACTGCATCAAATAATTTAGTAGTTAAGAATAACACTTATTTAGGCGACAACGCAAACGACTCAGTTTATATAACTGGTTCTGTTTATATAAGTGGTAGCTTACTTGTTAATGGAAGTTCGTTTTCGTTATCAAGTTCTGCTGTAACAAACAAAACAATATTGATAACATCAAGTTATACAGTACAAGCAGATGACTATTTTATTGGAGTAGATACAAACTACACAGGCATAACAGTCACTCTTCCTACAATAGCTTCAACAGCTAATGGAAGGATATTGCACATAAAAGATGAAAAAGGATTTGCAGATATTAGATTAGTAACTATATCTGCTTCTTCTGGTAATTTTGTGGATGAGGTTACACACGTAGTTATTGATGTAGATCACGGTGCTGTAAGTTTATATAAATCTTCAACAGGATGGAACTTATTCTAATGGGATATAAAACATTTAAATCCAAACCAAAAATGATAGGCGACCAACCTGTTACCAACCGAGTTAGAGCCGATTTCTTCGAATCTACTCTTATAAAAGTAGATGGTCTTATAGTAAATAGAACAGTTATTTCATCTTCTTATGTAATGGGAAGAACAGAATATTTCATAGGGGTAGATACATCTAACGCAGCAGGTTCAGTAACAATCAGCCTACCATTCGCAAGCGGTTCTGTAAATGGTAGAACTTATATAATAAAAGACGAAGGTGGTATGGCAGATACAAGAAATATTATTATTGACACTCAAAATGGCGACACAATAGATGGACAAGATATAATGATTGTTGATTCGCCTTATGCTTCTTTAAACGTATATACAAACGGAAATAATAAGTGGTTTATTTATTAAATTATTTTCTTGACAACATAATACTTTTGAGTTAGCACGTTTCTATTTATTGTAGTGCGATAGAGTTATTAAGTTTTAGGCTTTCTAATTCTGTCGCACTTTTTTGTTAAGGAGTTAAATATATGGCTTATAAATTTTCGATAGGACAATATAGACACTCTGGTTCATTGGTAGCCGAACAAGGTCTTACCGTTGATTCTGGTGGTCTTACCGTTACAGGTTCCGTTTCTCTTCCTGCTGGTGAAATCAATACAGCAGAATTAGCTGACGCAGCCGTTACAACAATCAAAATTGCTGATCTAAATGTTACAGTAGGTAAATTAGCTGCTGATGCAGTTGAGACAGCAAAAATTAAAGATTTGGCTGTTACAAATGATAAACTTGCTGGTAGCATTGCTTCTACAAAGATTGCAGAACTTAATGCATTCGATACAGCAGACCTCGCAGAAAACGCTGCTAATAAATACTTTACAGATGCAAGAGCAAGAGCCGCAGTATCTGTAAATGATGTAAGTGGCGACGGCTCACTTACCTATGATTCTGGTTCTGGCGTAATCACATACACAGGCCCATCAGCATCAGAAGTAAGAGCACATCTTTCTGCTGGCGATGGTCTTTCCTTTGCTGGTGGTCAATTTGCAGTAACATCATCAATCGCTGGTGCTGGTCTTGCTTTTGCTGCTGGTGTTCTTAGCGTAGATACTGCTGAAATTGCTGCTGGTCTTTCTGGCTCAATTCGCGATGTAGTAGCTGATTTCGTTGAAGGTTCAGACTTTGTAACATTCAATGATGCAAGTGGTACAATCGGTGTTTCCGCTGCTGCATTTACTGCATCTGCTGATGCTGCATTTGACGCTAGATTAGCTGTTAAATCAACAACCAATCTTGCCGAAGGTACAAATCTCTACTTCACAGACGCAAGAGCAAGAGCCGCAGTATCTGCCGTAGATGCTGGTGGCGATGGTTCTTTCGTTTATAACAGCGCAACTGGCGTATTCACATACACCGGTCCATCTGCTGCCGAAGTTAGAGCACACTTCTCTGCTGTTGATACAAACAGCATTGATATGTCCTACAACAGCGCAAGCGGTACAATCGAAGGTGTCTTAAGACTTTCTGGCTCTGCCCTTGAAGTCACAGCAGCAGGTCTTCGTATCGCTTCTGCTGCTGCTGGCGCTGGTCTTGATTGGCTTGCTGCTGGTACTCTTGCAGTAAATACAACTGGTGCAATGGCTATTAAGAACGATTTCGTCGCTCTTTCTGCCTCTGTTTCTGGTCCCGGTCTTGCATTTATCGCTGATGGTTTTGGAGCAGTTTCACAACTCTCTATTGCTAACGGCGGTGTTACCAATGCAATGCTTTCTGGCAATATTGCTAACAACAAACTTATCAACTCTACTGTTGAAGTTGTTGCTGGTGATGCACTCTCTGGCGGTGGTTTAGTAGCACTTGGCTCTTCTATCACTCTTGATGTAGAAGTCAATGGCGATGCTCTTGAAATCACAGGTGATGCAATAGCACTTAAATCACAAATTGCTGGCGCAAGAGAATTCACAGGCAACGTAACAATCGGTGGTGATTTGACTGTAAATGGTACAACCACTTACATCAACACAACTGAATTGGTTGTCGAAGATGCACTCGTCAAGATTGCTTCTGGTTCTGCTGCATTTGCTGCTGACCAAGGCTTGCAACTTGGTGATTACGCCACATTGAAGACCGCTGCTGCTGTTGCTGATGTTGGAAATGCTCTTTCCTCTTCACTCCCATTAGTAGCACCTTCAATGAAGGCTGCAACCTTCTACGGTAACCTTGAAGGTGCAATGTTACTTGGCATGGAAACCAAGAGCGCAAATGCTACAATCAGCAAGAACGTTACCAGAGCCTCTTCTAACATCACTCTTACTCTCCCAACTTCACCAGTTGTTGGTCAAGAACACAGAATCAAGTGTGTTAGCGCAGCAGATAACGTTGTAGTTGCAGCACAAGTTGGTGGAACAATTGATGGTGCTGCCTCAATCGTTCTTGAATCTCCAAATGCTGCCGTTTCATTAGTATGGGACGGCTCTACATGGATGGTCTTCTAATCCTTATTCTTCTGGATTAGAATCTGGGGGTATCCTTTCGGGGATACCCCCTTTTTCTTTTTATCTATCTATTTATAGTATGGCATATGGTTACAATAAACAAACCCAAGTAATTGGCGACTTAGTTGCAGCAGACGACCCAAATAGAGCTACCAAAATTGATTTTAGTAGCGATAAAATTGACTTTTATGTGAGCGGAAATCTTGTTGCTTCAATTTCTGCTACACAACTTAGCGCATCATTATTTGCAGGAAATGGTTCATCACTTGAAGGAGTTTCTGGTGGAGGCGGGGGAAGTGGAGATATAACTTCTGTAACCGCTGGAACAAACTTATCTGGTGGTGGAACTACTGGTGCTGTAACTTTAAATCTTGCAGATAGTATTTCCTTAACAACAATAACAGCATCAAATTATGTAGGATTACCGATAAGTCTTTCAGTATCTGGTACAAGCGCAGAGGGTGTTTCATTCGATAATAAAGTATCAAAAATAAAGTTTGATAACAATACAGGTTTTCAAGTTTCACAATCTGCGACAAACGAAATAGAAGTTTCAATTGGCTCACATTACAAAAATATAGTTGTTAATGGGCAAACAACATTAGTTGCAACTGGTTCTGACTCTTTAGAAATCAGAGGAGCAAGTGGAATACAAGTATTAACATCAATTATTGATGTTAATGGAAATGGAGTATCAAAAGAGTTGTCAATTAGTGGTTTTGCTTTGTCATCTTCAATTGATGAATTAAATGCAAAACAATTTCCTTCAGCAAGCAATAGTGTTCCTTATTATAACTCAACTTCAACTCCATCTGTTTTAGCACCACCATCAGAAAATCGTTCAAGTTATGTTCTTGGGTGGTCAAACAATCAACTTGCTTGGGTTGTTGTAACATTGGGCGTAGCATTTACAACTGCAAGATATGCAGAAATTGCCGTTGAAGGTCAAACATTAAATTATACAGAAACTATTTATTTAGGAAATGGGACAGTAGCATAATGAGTTTATCAGCATTAACATATAAATATATTGGCAAATTTACAGCACCAGCATCAAGCACTTCTGGCACTATGGCTGCGTTAGCAACTGCTTTTTCAAGTACTACTTATGCTGATGGAACTTCAAGAGTAACAGGCTCTGGCGTTGCTTGGACGCCATTTTCACAAGTCTCCGTTGGAACAACAGTTGCTGTTTCACTAACTCCTGTATCCTCTACATTAGGACATAAAATAGTTTATGCTGGTGGTGCTGGTGGTTCTCCAACAATGTTATCACCAGATACATATTCTACTTTAAGAGTTAATTTTGGAATGTGTAAAAATGCTGGAAACTTTAATTCTTGGTCAGACGCAAATCCATTTGGTACAGGACAATTTTCTGGCTACACAGGTTGTTGGGTAGGAACATCAATTTCTTATATACATGCTTACGAAAGTCAAGATACTGTTTTTGTAATAGCAGAAAGTAATACAGGAAATTGTTTTTTAAGTACAGCGGGCGCAAATATTGACCCAGAATCTACAACTTCTGGCACAAGTGAGTCAGATGGTAAAATATATTCATTAATAACTACTGGATATTCTGGTGTTTCTACAATTAGTCATGAATCAATAGGATTACAAGGATTTTTATGGCATGGAACTGGTCAAGGTGATTCGCACGTATATGTTATGAACTTTGGTGGTTCGGGAACAACGACTTCTAGAAAATTCAATGGCACACCAAACGTCGCTGCTACCGCAAATAGTTTAAAAAATGCAGTTGGTGAATATGCTAGATTGCCTATTTATGTTGAAAATATATCTGCTACTCGTACATTTTTTGGTAGATTAAGAGAAATATTTATGTTTCCAAATGGTTCTTCCGCAACAAAATTTACTGTTTCTGGTACAACTAATGGTTATATAATTTCTGCTTCTACTGCGGCAATTGGACAAGCAATTTTATTGAAGGCTTAATATGACAATACACGATTATATAATAAATTTAATAAATGATAACTATCAAATTTTAAAAGTTAAGATAACTAATTATTATCAATACCAACCAACAATTGATGTAAATGGTCAAACAATTGTTGTTGAACAATATACACACGAAGATGAAATTTTGTGTGAGTTTTACAATTCTAACAATGAACTTGTGGCAAGAGCAAAGTCATTTGTGTCATTAATTTAATATTTATGGTTTTTTGTCAAAAACTGTACTATTTATTTTTGATAAATATATATTATTTGGAGAATTTTAATGTCATTGCTTGATGAAGCCATTATAGATGCTATTACACTCAAAGAAGCCGCATTAAAAAATGCAGAGGCTATGGTGTTAGAAAAATATTCCGTTGATGTGAAAAGCATTTTAGAAGGAATGTTAAACGAGCAAGAAGAACTAGGTGGCGAAGAGCAAGGCGATGCATTAGGAATGGGTGGCGGAATACCAAATTTAACCGACGAGATGGGAGCAACACCCGAATCTGGTGAGCCAGAAGCTACAAGCAAATTGCCATATGCTTTCAAAGACCGTAATATGAAGGGCGTTCAAGATAAAGAAAAACTTTGTGATGGTGGCCCCTGTCCAGAAGACGAAGAGCAAGTTGAAATTCCATTAAAGAATATTGCTGAAGCTCTTAATATTCAACTTAATTCTATCAAAGAAAAACAAGCAGCATATGAAGTTGATAAAGAAGGTCTTTTAGATGTTCTTGAACAATTGACAGTAGATGCAAGAGTTGTTCCACACGGACACGTTTATCTTGCTACTGCCGCTGAAATACAACATGCACATGAACTTGCCAAAGCAAAGAAAGTACAACTTGATAAAGAGTTGGAAGAAGAATATGGAAAAGTCAAACAAGAGAACAAACAATTAAAACAAAAAGTATTAACATATCATTCTAAGATGAAAGAGTTGGTTCCCGTAACAGAAGCATTAGCCAACAAAGTTGAGCAATATGAATCTGTGGTTTCAACTCTTCAAGAGAAACTTGACAACTTAACATTATCAAATGCCAAGTTACTCTATAAAAATCGTGTTCTAAGCAACCACTCCTTGAATGAGCGACAAAAAAATAAGATTGTCGAATCGCTTACGAACGCAAAAACAATGGAACAAGCAAAAGTAATTTATGAAACACTTCAAAGCACAACGCAAGGTGCAAACTCTGCATCTGGACCAAAATCGTTAAGCGAAGCAATCGAAAGAAATTCTTCCTCCGTTGTAGAGAGAATGGAAAAGAATTCATTAACTTCACCAGTTACTGATAGAATGAAAATTCTCGCAGGTATTAAATCAAAATAAACATTTAAGGAGTTTATATTATGTCTATTATTCAAAAATTAACAGAAGGCATGGTCAATAGAGACTTACGCAAAGAAGGTCATGCCCTCGTTCAAAAGTGGGAAAAGACTGGTCTTTTAGAAGGCTTGTCAGATGAAAGAACTCGTCACGGCATGGCTCGTTTGCTTGAAAACCAAGCAAAAGAACTTCTCCGTGAATCCTCCAGCATGGCTGCTGGCGACGTAGAAGGTTTTGCTGCCGTAGCATTCCCAATCGTTCGTAGAGTATTCGCTGGCTTGATTGCAAACGACCTCGTTTCCGTTCAACCAATGTCACTCCCAAGCGGTCTTATCTTCTTCCTTGACTTCAACATTTCCTCAACAGCAGGTTCTGGCCCAAGACTTGGATATGAAGCTGGAGATTCCGTTTATGGTCAAGGCGTCGTCGGTCAACAAATCACAGGCGGTGTTAGTTTAACTGGTGTTAATGCTGAGAAGGGTTTCTACAACCTTAATAACGGCTACACCTCACCAACTGGCTCACACGCTGCAACAGTAACAGTCGTTGCTTCTGGTACTTTCGGTGCTGGTGCAACTACTGGTGGTGGTGCATATCTTGACCAATGGGTTCGCTTCGATGCAGACTTTACTTCTGGTACAACAAATGTTGCAGTATATTCTACACCAGTTGCATCATTTAACCAACTCAACCTTAAAGACCTTGTTGCAATTTCCTTTAGTTCATCTTTTGGAAATAACGTAACTGGTTCTGGTGGTAGAACTCGTTTGGTTAGAAGATTGACCCAACTTGGTGATGGTTCAACTGTTCTTGGTGGTTCTTCTGCTACTTCAAAAGCACAAGTTTATCTTGTATTTGCTTCTGATACAACAACAGTTGCAAACGTAACAACTGACGGTGCAGGCTCTGGTGGAACTGCAATTACTCTTTCCTACGCTCAAACTGACGACTTCTCTGGAACACCAGCCGCTGGCACAACCAACGCTCTTGGTGCAGTAGTCGGTACTGATACATGGGGCTTGGAAGGTAACACCGCAATCCCAGAAATCGATATCAAAGTCGATTCTGTAAGCGTTACCGCTGTAACCAAGAAGATGAAGGCAAAGTGGTCCCCAGAACTTGGACAAGACCTCAATGCTTACCACAACTTGGATGCAGAAGTTGAATTAACTTCAATTCTTTCAGAACAAATCGGCCTTGAAATTGACCGTGAAATTCTTGAAGACCTCGTTAAAGGTGCAACTGCTGGTACATTCTACTGGTCTAGAAGCCCCGGCCTCTTCGTCAATAGACTTACTGGTGTAGAAATTGGTGCTTCCGCAAAAGCCCCAGATTTCACCGGTAACGTTTCTATGTGGTACGAAACCCTCATTGAAACCATCAATGACGTTTCTGCTCAAATCCACAGAAAGACTCTCCGTGGCGGTGCAAACTTCCTCGTAGTCAATCCAGAAGTTGCTTCAATCCTTGAAATGACAGCAGGATTTAAAGCCAGAATCGCCGTTGATGACGACAAGGGTGAAGTTGGTGTCGTTAATGTAGGTTCCATTTCCAAGAAATGGGATGTATATGTCGATCCATACTTCCTCCGTAACGTTATCCTCGTCGGTCGTAAGGGAAGCTCCTTCCTTGAAAGCGGCTTCGTATATGCTCCATACGTTCCATTACAAGTTACTCCAACCATCTTTGGTATCGAGGACTTCGTACCACGTAAGGGCGTTATGACCCGTTACGCTAAGAAGATGATTAGACCAGACTTCTACGGCTTGGTCGTCATCCGTGGCATGTTCGGAGAATCCGGCGCTTAATAACTAAACGTTATTAACGATAAGAAGCCCTCCGATAGAAATATCGGGGGGTTTTTTGTTTCCAAATCTAAACTTAAAGTTTAGTTTGTATTTATCAAGTTATTTAACTATTTATTGTATGGCTGTTCCTACCTTAACCCCTGCAAGCACTTTAAGTGCTGTTGTACTTCCATCTGCTGGCACTCTTGGCGATGTTGCTGTAGCATTACCATTTGGAATTTATTCCGATTCGCCAGCATTTATATCTGGTGCGGCAGACCAAGTTGCATATGTTTATAAAAAACTTGGTGGTGACATATTAGATATTGAATTAACAACTGGAAATGTGTATGCTGCATACGAAGAAGCAGTATTAGAATACTCCTATCTTGTTAATTTACATCAAGCAACTAATGCCCTTCCATCAATGCTTGGAAAATCAACTGGTTCATTTGACCAAGACGGAGAAATTGTTTCTGGTGCCATAAATGTTGCCTTAAAGTATCCAAAGTATTCTTTGGATTATTTTAGGAACTACGGCAAAGCATTTGCTCTTGAAGGTGGTTTATCATCAAATGACCCAATATATTCAGCTTCATTAAGTACAGTTGTTGATGTTCAAGATTATGATTTACAAAACATAATAGAATCAGCATCAATTAGTGGCATAGATGTTAATGGAAACAATGTTCCATATGCAGGTAAAGTAGGTTCAAAAAAAGTAGTTATAAGAAGAGTGTTTTATAAGACTCCAGCATCAATGTGGAGATTCTTTGGCTACTATGGTGGTTTAAATACAATCGGTAATATGTCTTCTTATGGTCAATATGCCGATGATTCAACATTTGAAGTTATTCCAACATGGCAAAACAAACTTCAAGCAATGGCATACGAAACTGCAATATATACCAGAAACTCACACTATTCTTTTGAAATCAAAAACAATATGTTAAGATTGTTTCCAGTACCAAATATTGCAACTCCACAAAAGTTCTGGGTTGAATTTACAATTCCAACTGACCCTTGGACAGAAAGTGAAGAAGGAGTTGATACAGGTGTGAATGGTGTCAATAATATGAACACTCTTCCATTTGCCAATATACCATATGAAAGCATAAATTCAATCGGTAAGCAATGGATTAGAAGATATGCACTTGCTGTTTGTAAGGAAATATTAGGACACGTTCGTTCTAAGTTCAATATAATACCAATTCCCGGCGAATCTGTACAATTAAATGGTACTGCTTTATTAACAGAGGCAGCAGCAGAAAAGAAAGAGTTGCGTGATGAATTAAAGACAATTCTTGCTGAAATGACTTATCCAAAGATTATTGAGCAACAAGGTACGTTATCAGATAATCTTCAAAAAGTTGGACAAAAAATACCATCATTGGTATTTGTGGGATAACTAAATGCAAAGACCAATAGACCCAAGAACATTTTCTCTTCCTTTATCTCCATCTAAATTAGAAACAATTGATTTTGCAGTTTATGATTGGTTAAACGAAAGAATAAATGTTCATTTAGTTACGCATGAAGGTTATAAAAAAGTTCCAATTATTTGGACTTCTGCCGAACGCGCATTCCAAATTAAAAACAATAAAGATTTAAGAGATAATTCTGGAAGATTAATACTTCCATTAATTTCAATTGAAAGAACAAATACAACGCCCGCAGCAAACTTTAGAGGAAAGTATCAAGCATCTATACCATCTAAGTTTGATTATTATAATGGTTCTGGTGTAATCTCAATAGATAAGTTAATTCAACAAGCAAAAAGCACAGATTTTGCGAATGTTGATGCATTTAAACAAGCACAGCAATTTAACGATAAGTTTAAAAACAAAAAAATTGTTTATGAAATAATATCTGCACCAATTCCTGTGCATGTTAAGTGTTCCTATACTATAAGTTTAAAAAGTTATTATATAGAACAAATGAATAACATGATTACACAATTTATTGCTGTGAATGGACAATCAAGAATATTCTCAATACGTCGTGATGGTCACAGTTATGAATTAATGTATCCAAATGATTCTGTAGCTACAATGAATAATAATGCTAAAAACATGCAGAACAATGAAAGGGTATATGTAACAGATATTAAATTTGATGTTCTTGGATATATTTTTTCTGATTCTGATTCCAATGATGCTCCAAATATAATTATTAGAGAAACTGTCGTAGAATTTAAAATGCCAAGAGAATCAGTTATTATTAATTCTCTTAAATAAACAATGGGTTTTTGTATTTTTTACGACTATTTACTACCAGATATTTAAATTCAAAGGAGTTCATCCAATATGGCTGCATCAAGTTTCCGTTTTATTTCTCCCGGCATCTACATTAATGAGATTGACAAATCCGTTGTCCCAGCAGCAGAAATTGGTGTAGGACCAATCATAATTGGTAGAGCAGAACATGGTCCTTCAATGCGTCCAATTCAAGTCGCTTCATACGATGATTTCGTTCAAATCTTTGGAGAACCAATTCCCGGTAATGCTGGTGGTGATGTTTGGAGAACAGGAAACTATACAGCACCAACTTACGCTCCTTATGCAGCACAAGCCTACTTAAATGCAAACGTAGGACCAGTTACTTTCTTCCGTATTACTGGTAAGAATGCAAGCAATGCAACAGATGCTGGTAAAGCAGGTTGGCAAACAACTGTAGCAACTGCTAGTGCAACAATTGCACAAAATGGTGGTGCTTACGGATTGTTTATTATTGGTTCTGGCTCCACTCATTTAACTGGAACTCTTGCAGCAGTTTGGTATGTTAATAACGGTGGTTCTATTGTTCTTTCTGGTGCTTCAAGAGGAACAGGTGCTGGTTTAGATACAACTGGTAGTGCTATTCTTGTTAGCTCAACTGGAGATAACGCAGAATTTACAGCAATTGTAAAGAACTCTTCTGATGGTGCAATTTTAACAAGCTCATTCAACTTTAATCCTGCTTCTGATTTATACATTAGAAAAGTATTTAATACCAATCCAATATTTACAAACTCAACAGTAACCACAACAACAAATAGCGAAATATATTGGTTAGGTGAATCTTTCGAACGCTCAATACAAGAAACAGTTGGCGATATTTCATCCTTAACTGCTGGACAACAATTTGGCGTTATTCTTGCTCTTCAAAGCGGCTCTTCTAATAAGGGTAACATGAGAATGGAATCCCAAGCAGCAGAAACTGGTTGGTTTATTTCTCAAGACCTTTCAACAAATTCTGGCTCATACAATCCAGTAAATATGGCAAAACTCTTCAAACTTGTTTCGCTTGATGAAGGAGAATGGACACAAAAGAATATCAAAGTATCTATCATAGATGTTAAAGAGGCATCAAATCCAGACATTTATCCATATGGAACATTTGGTATTCAAGTAAGAGTAGCATCTGATATAGATAGAAGCCCACAAGTTCTTGAAACATTTAGCAGCCTAACTCTTGACCCAAATGCAGAATCTTATCTTGCTAGAAGAATTGGTGATAAATATTATCAATGGGACGAAGTAAATAAGAGACTTGATGAATACGGTAATTACGATAACAAGTCTAAATATCTTAGAGTAGTCATGAATGAAGATGTTGATGCTGGCGCAACAGATACCAGATATCTTCCATTCGGTATTCTTGGTGGCATGAAGTTTAAGGGCTTTACTGTACATTCTGGTAGTGCTTATGCATCTACATTTGGTTCTGCAACTTCTGCTTCTGCTCAATTTAATCAAGTTTATGCTAAAGGCAACAATACAATTGCACATTCCAAGGGAACTGCTAGCGAATTTATGAAAGTTGGAAATGTTGATTTTACTGGTTCATTCATATTCCCATCATATGCAAAACGTGCAGATTATACAGACCACGGCGGAAGAGTTGCCAAGAGAACATATTTTGGTGCCGATTATCAAAGAAATGATTCAAGTACAACTTTTGATACTGGTGTTTCTGATTTATCATACCCACTTCCAGTTGATTTTGCCACATTTGACACTACATCATCAGCAACTGAATATTCATACAAGTTCTCACTTGATGATATAATCGTCACAAGAGATTCAAGTGGAAACGTAACTGGCGTTTCTTACTCTGAAGGTGCAAGAGTAGCAGGAACTTCAGCAACAGCATTGTCTGGTGGATATTCCTATGTTCTCCAAAACGATGTTCTTCCTAGATTCACAGTTTCATTCTATGGTGGTTTTGACGGATTTGATATAACCGAAAAAGAACCAATTATAAACAGCGAAATACTTGGTGATAGCACAAACGCGAATGAAACAACAAACTATGCTTTCTATTCTCTTCAAAGAGCATTAGATACTGTAGATGATGTTGATTTTGTTGAATGTAACCTTATGGCAATGCCCGGCGTTAAAAATTCTACATTGACAGAGAATATGATTAAAGTTTGTGAAAGCAGAACTGATTCTCTTGCAATTATAGACCTTAAATATGATTACATTCCAGTTTATGAAAATGTATCACAAGATGCACAATCAAGAAGACCAGACCCACAACAAGCAGCAGATGATTTGGTTGCTAGAAACATAAATTCAAGTTATGGTTGTTCATTCTTCCCATACGTCAAAGTTGAAGATACAGGTACTTCACAACAATTGTTTATGCCACCTTCAGTTATAGCACTTGGAACTTTAGCTAGCTCCGAAGCAGCTTCCGAAGTTTGGTTTGCACCAGCAGGATTCGTTCGTGGTGGATTGTCTGCTGGAGCAGCAGGATTGAATGTTGTCGGTATTTCTTACAGATTAAACGCTGACGAAAGAGACACACTCTATGAAGCAAATATCAATCCAATTGCTTCATTCCCATCAGAAGGCTTGGTTGTATATGGACAAAAGACTCTTCAAATTACACCATCTGCTCTTGACAGAATTAACGTTCGTAGATTAATGTTGTTTGTTAAGAGAGAAGTTACAAGAATTTCAAGAGACATTCTTTTCCAACAAAACATTGAAGCTACTTGGAATCAATTCAAGAATAGAACAGAAAGATTCTTACGTAACGTCGCAACTCGCGGTGGCATAACCGATTACAAAGTTGTTCTTGATAACAAGACAACAACACCAGATTTAATTGACAGAAATATTATGTACGCAAAAGTTTATATCAAACCAGCCAGAGCAATAGAGTTTATCGCAATTGACTTTATTATTACACGTTCTGGTGCTACTTTAGGTACTTAATACTATTTATATTTAGAAATATAAGGGAGAACTAATAAAATGCCATTTTGGACCGGAGTTGATGGAAAAGCACAAGACCCAAAAAGAGTTTCTAGATTTGTAGTTTCTGTTTCTGCATTGAATGATACTGCAAACGGCTCTACAGTATGGTACGCTAAATCATTTACCAAGCCTGTAGCAACAATTAAAACTACCGCACACAGATATTTAAATCATAGTTTTAACTATCCGGGTTCTGTTGAATGGAATGAAATAACAATCGATATGATTGACCCAACTGACCCAATTGATGCTGCTGGCTCTCTCGCACAACTTTTGGAAGCTATGGGTTACGAAATACCAACATCTGCAACATTTAGTGGTATAATAAATATTTCTAAAAGAAAAGCAACAACCTCACTTGGAGAAGTAACTGTTGCACAAATTGATGACGAAGGAAAGCAATTAGAAACATGGGTTTTAAATCAACCAATTGTTACTAAAATTGATTGGGGTTCTTATAAGTATGATGGTGATGATTTAAACGTTCTTAAATTGTCATTGAAATACGATTGGGCTACTTGCATTATTGATAGAAGAGAGTCGTCAGATGCTACAGAACAAAAAGCATACACTCCAACTATGGGTGGTACAAGAGCATTTATAGAAAAATAATATAATTACGTTTTAATTTAGAGGTGTATATTGCGTAATAATGGTGATAGATTTCAAACATCACCAGATGTTCCACACGATGAATCAACCCCAAGCACAACTGCAA
>Ga0181344_1000426_pt1 | contig 16968 bp, 30 predicted proteins | sample Su13VDMLBDD_FD_130098 | JGI IMG/M metagenome (GOLD analysis project Ga0181344, IMG submission 130098) | Freshwater viral communities from Lake Michigan, USA - Su13.VD.MLB.D.D | ecosystem: Environmental > Aquatic > Freshwater > Lake | place: USA: Michigan | collected 2013-07-15
AGACTTGCTGCTTTCGATGCTATTGTGCTGGGAGCTGGAGCGGCTACAGGATTAAATCTTTATAACTTTATTGTCAATCCAGTCTCGATGGTTCCAACTGGTGGTCCTGCTCTAGATATGTTTAAGGATGCTTCGCTAGGTCTTAGATATATGATGAGCCCAGATGAGAACACGAGAGAATTTGGAAGAAGAATGTTAAGAGACGCTCCGGGTGGTATTCCTTTCTATGAGGATATGATGAAGGGATATGAGTCTTGGAGTGAAAGTGAATCATTCTTTAGAAGTGCTGGACAAGCTCTAGGGTTTGATTTCTTAGAGGAGCAATAAAAAATCCCCACTTACCGTTCCATTGGTAAGTGGGGTTTTTATTTTATCCTCCGGTATAAACTATGTTCCATCCAGCGTCGTGGGGAACACGTTTAATCTTCCTCATTAGAACTAGCCCTTCTAAGAGTTCTAACAACTTATGAGGCTCGGCGGAAGTGGAGAAGTAATTCAACAAGTCTTTCTCCAGAATACCTTCATTATGAGACTTCACAAAGTCCACAATGTCTCTCATTTCTAGAGAGTAAGTATTCTTACCAACACCTTCAAAGACTTGAGGAAGTCTCTTCTCGATCAAATTGAGAATACCTAATGCTGCTTCGATATCTTGCTTCTCAATGACTAGCTCATCTGAATAAGCTACTCTACAAATCTGTGCAATCTTGAGAAGATGAGTAGGTTTTCTCTGATAGTAACCTTGTAGCTTTTTGTGCTGGCGGGATGGATTAAACTTCTGATACCACTCCTCTGCCATATCTAAAGATTCTGGAGTCATCGTAAACTCTCCAGAAACCTCGTTAGCGATATGGTCTAAGTCAGCGATAAGTGCCGCCTTCTTGAGTTCGAAGTTATTCTCCTTCATCTCTGTTCTCCAGAACAATCTCTTCTGTCTCACTTCATTCTCGTAGACGAAGATTACTCTGGAAGCAAACCCGCCGCCAATCGCGCTCTCTGGCATATGCGCGCTAATCCACTCCGGCGTCGTGGCCGCCAACATATTTACGCAAGGTCTTTCTGTTCCCTCCCGCCCCCGCATCATCGTGCCAACCGACAGCTCCTTCTTTGCATCATAAAGAGAAGTGAGAAGTTCATACATCTCCTTGCCACCCTTCATAATCAAATCAGAAAACTCTTCGATTGGAAGATAGATTGATGAATCAGGAGACTGAATGATTCCATCAACCAATGCTTCACGAGTGATTAAGGTTGGAGTCTTAGAAAGGGCAGAGATTGACTGGAGAAGTTCGATTGCAAAGCCCATCGTGGTAGTCTTTCTTAGACCGGGCGGGGCAACGAACATTGTATATGTATGAGGATAACAGGTCCATCCACCAAGAGTAGATTGTCCAATGAATACTCTTCTTCTTAAGGCAGATGACAGGACGAAGATTCCCGCCCAGAAGATAAAGTTATCAGGAGACTCAGAGCGCGGAGCAATCCACTCTCGGAAGGATGACAACCAGTTATCACACTTTCTCACATATCCCATTTTTCCATTTCTCCCCAACGCTCTCCAATCTCAGCGTCAACTGGAATCGTGAACTCTTCACCATTTACCAGAAGAGGACGCTTGAGTAGATTGTAAACTCTAGGTCCGATTTCATCTTCCAAACCTAAAGGACATTCTAAGATTAGAGAATCGTGAGATGTATTGAGTAATTTGATTTCAGGATTCGGAAGCACTACTTCTTTGTAGATTCCTCTGATTCCGCCTTGAACTCCAAGTTCAGGCTGAGTTGCTCCGAGGCAGTGGTCGGCAACAGTAGATTGAGGAATGTAAGCATATGCTTCCTTGAAGAGTGATTCTCCCCATTGTCCGTAGAAAGTTCTTTCTCTTCCATAAGGAGTCTTTAGTCTTCTCGTTTGAGAAAGCTCTCTCTGAATCTCCATCCACCATTGAGTTACTTCAAAGTAAAGTTGTTTCACTTTAACGTGAAGACTCTTGGCTTGTGAGATTGTAAGAGAGATATAGGGTGGATTGATTGATTCGACATTTACCATATGAGCAATCATCTGAGGAGATGTGCCATAGTTAAATGCGTGATTGAACTTCTTACCCATATATCTTTGTTCTTTTGTTACCGGGTTATCCTCCGGTATATCATAGAGTGCGCGAGTTGTCTTGGTGTGAATATCTCCAAACTTCAGCGCATTCTTCATCTCTTCACAGTTTGACAGATGAGCCACAACCCAAGACTCTGCTTGAGCGAAGTCAAATGCTAAGAGAACTTTTCCTGGTGATGCACAAAGAAAACTACGAATCGGAAGTTTCATACTCAATTGACTCTCTCGGTAGAGTTTGCGCGTTTAATCCTGTTCCATCGAACCACACTCCACCCGCCCATCTTCCTGATTCTGTAGCTCCTACCTTGAAGACTCCTCTCATTCTTCCATCGGCGGAGATTCCGATGTTGATGTAAGAAGAGAGCAACTTCTCGTAGCCACGGATGTTTAGGATTAGCTTTAGAATGGCTACCTTCACATCCCACTTAGCTCTAGCTTCTTCTGTCTTTAACTTAGATTGTTCTGTCTTACAATAACCGATGAGAGATACTAGAGCATCTTCGCCTGTCGTGATTGTTCCGTCTTGGTTTCGGCGGGTTGGTAATCCTAAGTCAGTATAGAGTAAGTCCTTTACTTGCTTAGGAGAACTAATCAGAACAGGCTTGCCTAGAATTGCAGAGAGGAATACATAGTCTTTCTGCTTCTTCTCTTCGATTACTTTCTTCAGTAGATTGAGTCTCTCATTGTCAACACAGAATCCTGTAGATGACATATGCATAGAGACTTCTAACATCTCTACTTCATAGTTAAAGACTTCTTGGAGTTTTTTATTCTTAGATAACTCTTCTCTTTGAACTTCAAATGCTTCATATGTTACTACTGTATCCAGACAGTTATAGACATACAAATCTTCCAGAGAACGCTTTGAACTCCAAGACTTATCCTCTGCATCGAACTTGACTGAGCCCCAATAGCAAGGACGCCAAGTTAATGAGAGACATAAGAAGTCTAGACCTCTAGGAAGCTCAGGTTCTAGAACGTGCTGTGCGAGAAGAGTGTCGAAATAAGCAGGGCCAGCTTGTATATTGTGAAAATTCCGAAGCACAGAAATGTCAAACAACCCATTGTGATAGATAGGGCGAGAAATCTGTGGAATAAGTTCCGCCAGAATGTGCTTCGTAGACTCACTTCGATTGACAAAACAAATAGCGCGATTGTCAGAAAGACCAAACCCAACGCATAAAAGAGAAATATCAGCATCCCTTTTAGTTTCGATATCAATGGTAACATATTCGGATGCCAAGATTTCTGGGATAAGGTTTCTTTGTTCTAACGGATCTGCTGTGATTGTAAAGTTATTCTGATAAGTCTTGTGCTTATTGTTGAGATAATCAATAGACTTATTCAAGTCAAACTGGAGAGTTGTAAATACTCCCCATTGACCTGGATGGAATGTTGGAACTAACTTGATTCCTTCATAGAAGAGAGGAGAACCTCTCCAGTTATTGATGTTATAATTTCCTGTTAATGCTCGAAGAGCTTGTTCACCGAAAGTGATGATTAGCTCAGGAGGATGATGCTTGATGTAGGACTTAAGAAGAGCGAGCGAATCTCTTAACTCTGAAGAACCTTCAAGGTAATTGAAGTCATTATTGGCGGGACGATATTCTGAGATGTTCATAATCCGGGCGGCTCTTAAGTCACCTGGATATGCCTTCTCAAGAATTTGCAGATGTTCCGTCGATAATGGAAGTGATTGAGATTCCGCGTTCGCTGATGGAAAGTCCCCCACCATCAACACCTTCGCTCCCAGCGGTCCCACTCCCTGAATTCTTTTGCTGGAGATGTAGCTGTCTGTCATTTAGATGGGGATAGAGATTGGAGATTCTACGATAGAGAGATAGCTTGACCAACTTCTCTTCAAGAATAATCAACTTGTTCCAAGTATCTTCGATTTGCTTTTTGGTGTCAGCAATATCTGAATCTACTTCATTATAAATAGCTAGATCGATGTTCATACTTCCTTTTCTCTTGAGTCGATTTTGTTTTCTAGAGTTGTGAATGGAGGAACTTGATGACGAATCTCTTGCATTAGAGCAGAGTAGTCATAGGTTAGACTACCATTGATTCTTACTTTATGATCAACAATGATTCTAGCCTGAACAAAGTCCTCAGGCATCGTGATGATTAGTTCATCCTCAAATGCAATCAAGTCTCCATTGTAACCAGAGAAGATTACATAATCACCTACTTGTAATTCCTTAACGTTCTTTCCGAGATACTTAACGATACCTTGTGAGCATCTTCCCTTTGCTGCATCCGGAATGATGATTCCACCCTTTGACACAGAGTTGTCGAAGATTGGTTCGATTCCAACAATATTATCCCGTAGCTTGAGGGCTGTTGGATAAGCGTCGAAGTACTCATTTAACTCTCGAAGAATTGCAGATAGTGTTCTCATTTAGTCCACTCTACGTCCTTAAATCCAAAAGTGATTAGGGCTTTCTGACAACCTAAACAGGGCTTAGAATTTACTAGATTGTTATCAGCATCTAAACGAATGACAATCATTTCTGCACGAGCAAAGTTAGAGATATGAAACTTTGTAAGGAATTCTACAATCGCATCAATCTCTGCGTGAAGATAGATTCTCTGTGGTCTGTCGGAGAACCTAGCTTGAAGAGGATGAGACTTCTTTCTGTTTCTTCCAATCGCAGCGAGTCTATTGTCTAACCAGATTCCTGCAACGTGATTACATCTAACCTTTTCCTTTAGAGGAAACTCTCTCTGAGTTCTAGCGATTGCTATAAGGTCATTTAATCTTTGAGTAAGATTACGCATCTTCTGTCAAGTGTTCAATTGATTTATTAATATACCATCTAGCCTTTGACAAGTCTTCAACCATATCGTTCTTAGAACCAGCCCGCCAGAGATACTTGATTGCATTTCCCTTACAGTAAGCTAAGAAACCTGAATGGCCTAAAGCAGATTCAATTGCCTCAATACACTCGATGTTGCCTAAAGTGTAATGGGCGGGATGATTTACGTTGTCAGTCAAAATCCAAAAATCCTCTGAAAGAGTTCTAACTTCTTCTGCTCTACCCAGTAGAGTTCTGAGGAAGATGATGCGTTCTCTTTTGTCTGCTCTAGATTTTGTAACTCAAAAAAGATTCCTGGCTTTAGTCTGAAGAGATTGTTGTCTCTCAGATATAAGTCAGGATGGAATGACTCTTCATCGATAAAGTTCACTTTAGATTCTCCTTGATATAAGCGTAAATAGCTGAAAGTCTCCGCATCTTCTTTGTAGAAGGATGTCCTTCGTGAAATCCCTTAAACTGTCCATAGATTCTAATTTGCTTCTCTATTTCAGCAAGAGCTTCTTGTCTTGTGATTGTGAATGTATAGACAGGCTTGTTGAATGTGATGACTTCTTCGTCATCTAGATTATCGAATAGTGACATATAATGCTCCCGCCCGGACTCGAACCGGGACTCCGTTAGGAAAAAGATTTTAAGTCTCTCGTGTCTACCGATTTCACCACGGGAGCTTCTTTATTAATAGAACTCTAATGTAACTCCTGCTTCCTTAAACATCTGAAGAGTTCTATCAACTTGCTTTTGCCATTGTTCTCCTCTCAATGGACCAATCGAATCTTGACAATAGACAATCTTAATTCCTGAGTTGATGATTGCTCTTGCACAATCGACACAAGGAATTGCTGCGCTGAGATAGAGACTACAATCTAAAGTAGATACTCCAATTCTTGCGGCATTGTAGATTGCATTTCTCTCGGCGTGTTCAAACCAGAAATACTTCTCTGGTCTAGCCTGACGAGATTTGATTCTATCATTGATACCGCGAGGAAAGGAATTGTATCCAGTAGATACGATTTCGTTATCCGGTCCTACAATGATAGCACCAATCTGTGTTGATTCGTCTTTAGACTTAAGTGCGATTGTTGATGCGAGTGTTTTGAAGTAATCAATCCATTCCATTATTTCCTCCGGTATAATGTGGGGGGAGATACCCGCGACAGGACTCGAACCTGTGACCCACAGCTTAGAAGGCTGTTGCTCTATCCAACTGAGCTACGCGGGTGATTTGGATTAGGAAACTAATTTACTTCCGGGGTAAATTAATTTTACGGTACCCCCTTAAGGACCAACCTAATCCATTACTTACTTACTGATAGATGCGCCAGCGAATAGTCTGGCTCTCCATATCACCAAGCATCTTCACATCAACATCTGCGGCGATAAGCTTACCAGAAAGTTCGTGCCAACCAGAACCGACAGACTTATCATCCGTATCAAAGCTCCAGTCTGCACCACCATACTGCTCATTCCACTCATTCTCCTGACGAGCGGTCATTCCGGTAACTGCAAGAAGGAAACCCTTTGCAGCATTACGCGAACCATCATTGTGTAGCCAGAGGCGGGGATAAATCTTACGACCCTTGTAAGTTCCCTCAGAAACAACCTTCGCCTCGAACTGAACACCATAAGATTCCTTGCGCGAACCATCAGGCAAATCCTTCGACATATCGAAAGCCTTGAAGTTCGAGACTTCGAAAGTGTACGAATCCTTAGGAAGGTTCGTGATACCGCCGGAAGCCTGAGTTGGATCGGGATTGAAACGTGGCATTTTACTTTACCTTGATGGGAGTTTGGGTTTTTACTGCGTTAACTACATCTACGAACTTTGGGGACTTTTCGAACAGAACTGGAAACAAGCCGCCCCATCTTGTCTTAGCAACAGTCACACTATCAGGCTGTGTTCTCACTTGATAGAAGATTCTGTCACCACCACCTTTGACTTCTGTATGCCAAGTCAAGTCAAAGAGTCCAGTAATATCATCTGGAAATGTCTTTCCAGTAAAGCCTGGAGAAATCTTTCTGAGGATAGGCGCATCACCCATCGCATCAGCCTTATCATAGGTCAATCTTTCGTGAGCTGTGAGGATGAAGTTCTTTCCAAATCCCTTACAGCGAGTTGTGTACTCACGAACAAATTGCTCGATAAGATTCATCTCAATACCATAATCTTGCACAGCAGGTACGATTACTTCCTTAGACTTGTTGATTGTCTTAGAGAGTCCGAGCTTATTATTCAACTCTAGACCTTTGTTTAGAGCAACTCGTCTAAGTGCTGTCGCATCGTCAACTACGATTGTATCGATTTCTTCGTTATGTTTCTCCAGGTAGAGGTCAATGATATCGGAATACTTATCAAAAGCTTCCGCCTTTGTGGGAATAGGAGACTCATTCACTTCCTCGATAATCGGATTCACTCCGATTTGAGTTCTAAAGAGAGCAGACTTTAGAGTAGCGATACCATTGGAAGGAGAGATGATTAGAGTTCTATCTCCAGATGTACCGATGAAGTAAGTCTTTCCTGTTCCTGAGTTACCATACAAGAGAAGGGTTACACAATTATCGCCTGCTGGAATATCGGATAGACGAGGCATTTAATTTTCCTGTAGAATTGTTTGTTCCACCTTCTCGTGGTCCCACGGAGATAGAATATAATCATTCCTCAAGATGTTCTCTTGAGATGCTTCTGATGGTGCTTTGCAAACCTTAGCGAAGTCACAGAAAGAACAAGACGATTCGCACATCGGCCATACATCTTGCTCTTGACATTGAGCGATTAGAGTATGGAAGAAGACTTGTTCCTTTTCCCATTGCTTAAGTTGAAACTGATTCTTAGTAATGAGAGTAGAATAAATCTTTGGCTTTGTTGTCTTGGTGTTCTGAATTACTTCGAAGATGATTCCCTTGATGAACTTGCCATTCTCGATAGCCTTGTCTCCAAAGTGTAACTTGGATTCCATATAGATGTATCGAGTAGCTTGGTCATTCGGGTCAAGAGTTGCATCGAAGTAGAGTTGTTGCTTCGATGTAGTCTTGAAGTCTCTTCCCCATACTGCACCATTCCATTCAACAATCTGGTCAGCACGGCCTGAGATGAACTTACCATCAGGAAGTTGAACATTGAAAGGTTGTTCAACAGCTAGAACTTTGATTCGTCCTGCGTTCTTCTCATTCTTCCAATGCTCGAAAGCTACGTTACAAGTCTCAATCAAACGTTGGCGAGTATAGAATTCATACTTACCTTCGCCGGGAGAGAGTCTCATTTCTGAGATAGCTTTGAGAGCTTCTCCGTAAGCTACGAGTTGATTGTTAGAATCAGCATAAGATAATTCAAGAACTTCTCTGAACTTGTGATATGCTGAACCAAAGTCAAAGACTGCTTGATACTTGGACTTGTTAGTTGTACGTCCAAGAATGATTCGATAGAAGTACTTGCGGAAACATTCCTTCGCAAGCTTAACTGTCGAATGATCAAAGGTCTTCGGTTGGAATCTCGGCAGAGATGGATAGAGCATCTTTAGCTTCCTTTGCTGATTTTTTGAGGAGCGATGGGATAGAGATGTTTGATGATTCGTGTTCACGAACCAGAGCCCAAAGAAGTTCCGAGACAATGTATGTCATCGAAATCTTCTCTCCATAATAATACTGAATCTTCTCGATGAGTTGGGAATCGAGGTCAATCTTCTTCTTAAGAATTGCCATCGGTTACTGAATCAACACCGATGACGAAATGGCGATATGCCATATTCTTATTGTCCCACGAAAGGACGTTCATATATCCGTGCTTCTGGAACCAGAGAACAGTAAACATCGCAATGATTACCGATGGTCCAATGAGGATTACGAAGTCCTGAGGAGAAGAGAGTTCAACGTACTTGGCAAGAGAAGAACGAACATCTTCCATATCATCGAGAGGCATAAAGCCCTTCGTGACGAAGATTACCTCTCCAAACTTCTTAGCGGGAGAGAAGTTCTTATCCTGGAAGTTTGTGATAAATACCTTATTCATAACTTATCTCTAGAGTTGGTGGATTGTACTTTAACAAAAGGGATTTGGATTGGGCTAATGATTGAAGAGATGAGTAATCCTCTTCGGACAAGAGAGTGTTTAGATATTTAACTGGAATATTATTCGACATAATATCCTGTGCGATATCAAACAACTCTACTACTTCTTCATTATTAGTGAGTTCTAGAGATGGTTTGAGTTCACAAATCACAGAGTTGTTTAGAATCTTTAATTTATACTTATCCTTCAGATGAGGATGTGAAGTATTGAACGCTGAGCGCAGGAGATTCCTAAGTGACTCTGGGGTTTGTGAGTTTAATGTGACTGATTTATCAGAGACATCTAACAACTTAAGGTAAGGAGTTAGGAGTTTCTGATTTCTCTTGGAAAGATAATAGGCCAAGTTCAACCTCGGCATCTAATGACATAGAAAGGAGACTGATTGCTTGCTTCTGATGTTGCTCATCTAAGATTGGAATAAGAAGAACTAGTAAGGCTTGACGAAGAGTGTAGAGATTCTCGTCGGGATAGTTATTCTTAATCAGAGTGAAGATAGCTTCTGCTTTAGCCTGATGTGAGAGTAGGAGCTTCTTCTTTAACTCTATCCATTGCTGTTCGTTTAAACTCTTCAAGGGATGATTCGATGATTGATACTCTGTTTTTGGGTACTCTGAGGAATCCATTTGGCTCGTCATTTTCTAGATAGATAATGAAGTGAATGGCATCGTGACGAACCTCTTTATCCCATTTAACTTTCACCAGTCTCTCGGGATAGTTAGAGATGCAGAGCGAATCTCACGATTAGGTTGAACCTTCATATTACGATACATCAATAGAGCGTGGAAGATACCATCAATGCTAGACTTAATCTGATACTTTCCACTACCAAGAACAAACTTAGCAGATGTAATGTTAGAGAGTTCGTCAAGAATAGTGGAGAGGTCTTGAGACTTAAGAGCAAGAGTAATCATTCTTGCTACACCATCTGCCCAAGATGAAGCAGATGTTCCAGTCTTTCCGATATTGATTAGAACTCTGATTAGATTTCCGGAATGGTCTTCGTGACAATGCACGAACATAGTACCATCTGGAGAAGGAACACGAATTGAATAGGAGTTAAAGATATTAGCTGTTAGTGTCATCATCTAGGCCATCGAAAAGATTAGTTGTATCTTCCTCATCATCTCCATAATCAATATCATCGTAAGCTAAATATGGAGAGAAGTCCTCATCACCCTCAATACCACGACGAAGAACCTCATCGAACTTCTCAATGATTTCATCTGTGGTTGAGGATGGAATATATCCTGCAACATCTAGGTCAGAATCAATTGCTGTGAACAAATCCCAAGCGGCAGTACGGATACTTCTTGGTACTTCGTTACGGAGATTGGAGAAGATTACTGCGCGGAGTTTGTCTGTGAGTACGCTCATTTTACAGGCCAGTAATAAGGGATATTGGGGGGAACTTTGGGAAAGAAATGAGAATAGAAGGCTTCGTTCTTTCTGACTAGGTTAGACTGATGAGAGATGATTACCTTCTGAAGTTCATCTCGATTGCGTATCCATTCAATCTCTCGGATTTCACGAGAAGGAATGTAGTCTGAAAGATGAAGAACCTTCTGCTTAACTGTATCCTTGTAGCCTCTGCTTGTCCATTCATCACAGATTATCTCTACATATACTACAAGATAGAATGGATTGGCTTCCCACATCTTAACGGCGGGATGATTTACGAATCCTTTTAGATTGTTAGGATTAGGTAACCATCCCTGCTTGCGTCCAATGATTTGAAGAATCTGTAAACCTTCTACTCTTTGCTTACCTAGACGCTTGTTGTCCAAGACACGAGCAGAACTAGCAAAAGAATCTTTGGGTAGGAAAGTTTGCATTTACTTCTCCGATTGTTGAGAGTTTTTTCATTAGCTTGTGGAGATTATCTGGATCGTTGTCTAGTGCATTTGTTGCCCTGTGATGAAGTTCATCTAGCAAATCCTTATCTGATTCATAATCTAATTCGATAGAACCAGAACCTCCTAGAAGAACAGCATAGATTGTTACTGCTGTGCAGACAACTATGAACTCTTCATCGCTCAAAGATATTAGCATAGAGGGGGGATTAGGGTACGGGTAATATAGCACCCTCCTGCCAGTTTGTCAAGGGGCATCTGAATCAGACTCGAATTCATTTAAGTCATCTAGATGAAGATAAGACTTGCAGAAGTAACATCTCTCATCATCCTCATTAGTTAGATATGCTACACCATTAGAAGCAATGGTAACGTGATGTTCTGTGTAGCAATGGATACATCTTATGTATTTACTTCTCTCCATAGTTCTAGATGAATATCCTTAGAGTGAGTGATGAATGACATAAGAGTATCATACTCTCTGTCTGTGAGTTTGTACAAAGTTAAGTCACCTTGAAATCTGACTACCCCGTGGTCAAACTCCTGAAACCATCTGACATATAGGATTTGATGGATGGGATAAGTGCAGATTGTTGTGTGATGCTTGATGGTTACGAGTCTCATTTTCTACGGATTGCTATGTAGATAAAGAGAACTCCAAAGACAATCATCCACATAAGTTCATTTGGGTAGAGGATTCTTGCGGCATCATCGTTAAGCAGATAGCCTAAGTGTCTTGAGAAAGTCTCCAATGATTGAAGCATTTTCGTTGGCTGAAGTGTTTACTCCTTCGACTGTTGATTCGATAATGGCAATCTTTTGGCGGAGGATGTTCATAATATCTTCTGTGACTGTGTTCTCAGCTTGCATATAGTATGCAGTAGCAGAGTGAAGGTCATTCATTCTACCATAGCATCTTGCCTCTGCCTGTCGATGGTCCTTTGGAGTCCAACACAAATCATTGAAGATGACATAGTGTGCGGCAGTTAGAGTAAGACCCTCTGCACCTGCCTTTGTAGAAAGAACCATATACTTGATGTTAGGGTCTTTCTGGAACTTGTCAATCTTCTCATATCTAGAATGGTCTGAATCCTCACCCGTGATACAGAGTGAGTCAGGAAGTTTAGAATGAATGTCGTGACAAGACTGGACGAACTGAGAAAAGATTAGAACTTTCTTCTCTGTCTCCTCGTAGATTTCTTTGGCAAGGTCTACGGAATGTTGTGCTGTATCATCTGCTACGATTTGCTTGAGTCTGGTAAGTTGAGCCAGGATGGAATTGATTTCTCTCTCATAGTCTGGATTGCGGAGAGAGACATAGATTCCTTCGAGAGCAGACTTGTAAGCAGCTTTGGCGGGAGTTGAGAGTTCGATGAAATGATCGATACGTTCGATGAGAGGAAGGTCTTTGATAACATCTTCCTTTCTCCGACGAATCATATAAGCAGACAACATCTCACGGAAAGCAGATTCATTCCTTACTCTCCTGCCATTATCCCACAACCATTGACCAGAGAAAGATTCGTAAGAAGAGAAAGCTTGCTTGTCAATGAGATTCAGAAGAGGCCAGATTTCTAGTGGCTTGTTAACTACTGGAGTTCCTGTGAGAGCGATGTAATACTTGGAAGTAAGTTCTCGTGCTGCCTTAGACCTACCAGATTCTACGTTCTTGATATAGTGTGCTTCGTCCATAATGATAGCATCGAACTGACACATATTCAGAACCTTTGCCCAAGGAGAGAGGAAGATATGAGTCTCCTTGTCTCTATCACCTCTACCTAAGATATCATAGTTGATGATATGATACTTGTGATTACCAGAAAGAATAGAGAGGATAGAAAGTTCTGAAGGTGATGCACCAGAGAGGACATTACAATCCAATCCTGTTGCTTTCTTAATCTCTCTCTTCCAATTGGTCTTGAGTGTAGCAGGACAGACGATTAGAACTTTGGAGAGATTAGGAATTGATTCGACTGTAGAGATAGCGATAGGAGTTTTACCTAGACCCATATCGTATGCAAGAATACCACGATAACCAATATGAGAAAGGAACTTCTTCGCTACCTTTTGGAATGGGCGGAGAGGGAAACTGATGTCATCCTGAACATCTGGAGCATCTTCTGCTTGAGAGATTTCCAGGAGATTCTTTCTACTCTCTGCTTCCTTCTCTAGAATTGTAGATACTTCGATAGAGTAGTCGAACTTTACAGAAGGATTATACTTAGGAAGAACGGTAGGAAGTTTATATGATTCTGAAGTTGAGAGAGTATAACGATCATACTCGATTGCCCAAGTAGTGATTCCATTCTGATATAGTTTAGGGACAGAGCCATCACGAGGATTGAGAACGATACGACCACGGCGAGTATCGAGAGTGATTAGATACTCACCACGATTGAGATACTCTTGGATTCCTTCATCTAAGATAGGAGGAATGTCATAAGTGTATTCGTTCTGATTGCAACGAGAGTAGAATTCCTGAAGAGATGAGAGAGGAATCCAGTTGAGTTTAGTTGCATAAGAATACGAACGACCAGAGATGGTACGCATAAAGTTAATATACTCATCTTCGAGTGTATTAATCTTGATACCAATACGACCAACCTCTGAATCGAAATCTATGATTGAGAAGTTACTCGTGATAGTCATACGTCACCATATCCTCAGATGGATTAGAAGACATTGATACAGCAGAAGGTTTAATCTCTGGAACAAATGCTTCCTTCTCTAGTTCTCTTTGAAGAGACTCATTCATAGAGACAAGAGATGTCAGTTCTGAGATGGCTCTAGCACGAATGAGAGATTCGTTAGAACCAGAGAGAGTTACTGAGATTCCTGTAGTTACTTCTCTTACTGTTACTGAGTAAGTGGAAGTAATCTCTAGATGAGATTCTGGAATCTTGTAGATAACCTTCTGAGGAAATGCTGTCTTTACAATCTTCATCGCCTCTGCCTGCATAGCAATAGCTTCTGCAAGTGGAACAATTGCCAGGCTTCTCTCCATTCTAGGAATAAGAGAAACCATCCGTGACATCTTACGACGAAAGACTGACTTTGCTTTCTTAGTATTGTCACTAGATACTAGAGAAAGAATGTAGTCGGAGGAGATTGTTAGAGTTGGTGGATAACCCGCCTCGACTACCATAGCATACTCTGAAAGCGGAGTTACAGATACGACAAAATCGCAGTCAAGCCCTTGGGCCTCTGCGATATCTCTAGCAATACCTTCTCCTGTTGACTGCAAAATCTTTTGTAAATCTACTAGGTTACTCATCTTCTCCTTCTTGCGAAAGGTTTATAATGATACAGCAAACAACAATCATCCTGTCAGAGAATCGAACTCTGAGTAGTTGGAGCCCCCTCCTCTACAAAACCAATCAGGATGTTAGGCGGGGATTTTTTATTTGTGTGAGAACCCCCGAAACTCACATTACTTACTTACTTGGAAGCAAGCTCTGCAATCCGGCGAGCAAGTTCCTCAGGAGCGAGAGAAGAAGCAAGCTTCATAATCTCGTCGAAGCGCTGAGCCTTATCCTTAACTGCAAGCTTCTGCTCCTCGCGCCAAGTAAACGAACGCGAAGTACGAAGACCGAGTTCAATAATCTCATCTTCGCTACCAGAAGTAGCAGTACGAATTGCTGCCTTGCCCGCAGAAGTAGCAACCTTCTGAGTCATATCATTGATAACATCGAGAGCGCGCTCGGCAGAACCACAATCCGAAATGAACTCATCGAAAGTATCATACTGCGGATACTGCATCAACTCTGCAGGAAAACGAATCTCAAGAACAGGAACCTTAGCACCATCGGGAACCGAATCCTTATTACGAACAGAGTTCGAAACAGTGATAAGATTCGGAAGCGGATTGCCAAGCTCATCCTTCTTGTTGAGAGTAGCAGAGAGGGCTTCGTGACGCATTGTTTACATCCTCGATTAGATTTTGCATATCACTTGTGCGCGGATATGCGTTGCGCTTTTATTTGAAACAGCGAGAAAGTTTTACTACGGATACTGCGCCCTGCGGACCATCAATATAACACCTTCCGGGCCGCCTGTCAAGAGTCAGCTTGGGCAGACAGACGAGCCGGGCGGGGAGACTTGCCAGACAACTTAAGAAACTTGAGAACAGTTTTTGATAGACGAATATTCTTGAACTCTTTCCAAACTGGTGGAACTTTCTTACACTTCTCGACTTGAGTTAGTTCGTACATTTACTGAGATACCAAAGAGATGAGATTGGATCAGAGTGTTTACTATTTGGATTGTATAGTAAATCATCTGATGGAATGGAGAAACCTTTCTGAAGCAGCACTTCTTTTATCTGCTGATGATTCTTTACTTTGGATGCAAAGAAGATGTACTTATAAGAGTCCTCTTCGATTAGGGTGATGAAGAACGTTTGTGCATATAAGATTTTCATTAGCGTGTTTGGATTACTGGTTTGTTCTTACCAGAACATTCGTATGCTACGATAGACTTTAGATGAACAGACTTACCATTCTTGAACTCATTACAAAGAACAACAAATCTCTTCTTATATCGAGAGGAAAGATTCCTGGCTAACTTCATCATCTCTTCTAGATTAGGAGAGAATCCCAGGATTCTATGTTCGATAGTCACGCCTGCCTTTCTTTCCTTTCTAATCGTACGACTTACATAGTAGATAATCATTCCTCTTCACCGATTATAACCCACTCATCTGGATGAATACCTAGTTTGATGAAGTCACGAAGTTCTGGAGCCAAGTCAGGAAAGATATCTTGGATGAGCCGAGTACGATTTGGGTCATTGAATTCTTTCATCTGCTCTTGAGTTACTGGAATGTCAAGAGTGTGAATCTTTCCAGTAAGGAATGACCTACGAGTGATTTGCATAAACCCTCAGAAAGTTAGGGAGATACTTGTGACAAACAAACCAAACATTACCTTCTTCATCTTCTACTGCTGAAGCGGGAAGTTGTACGTCAAGAATCAAAGACCAATCATTCCACAGAGTTAGATGTTCTCCGAATGGAGACTTTTGAATCTCAATAGAATCAAATCCTCCTACTGAATTGAGATAGTCTTCCAACTCTTGCTGAGTTTGTGTTAGGATTTTCACTTTTTGTTCCTCATAAGTTCATTGTACTTGTCTGCGGCCATTGCCATTCTTTCAAGTTCTTCAACCACAAACTTATTCTTACTCGTAATTTGTACAGAATGAAGCAGTAGTGGCAAGATAGAACTCCAAGTTGGAGTAAGGTCAATTGCCTTTTTTACAGGCCAATTGATGGGGTCAAAGCCACGTTCGTTTTCAAAGTTAGACATTTTACTTTCTCCTCCGCATTACAAGGTTAGACAACTGACGAAGATTCTCTTTCTCTTCGCCACGAAAGAACACAAGAGTTGGTGCAGTCTTGTGAGAGAATACATTTGCACCAAGATACTTCTTGACACGAGAACACTTTACACAAGTGAGTGTGTCAGGAAGAACTTCTAACCTTTCTTGCGGAATGGGAGAACTACAACAAGCACATAACATTTCTTTCTCCTTTTTAGAGTCTGACGTTCCATCCTTCCAAGACGAACTTACGCGAGGACTTGGTATACTTCCGCAAATCTTTCAACGACAAGGTGTAATCATACTTCATCTCGATACCCTTCAACTCCTTGTAGATTCTGCAGAGCGTGGAACTCCAGAAATAACCATTGGTACCACGGATGATACTCTTACCCAAGACCTTCTTGAAGAGTTCGTATTTTCTCTGCACATCTTTCTTGTTCGTGCTGTTGCCCATAACTTCTCCTTGTTGAAGGGTGAAAAAGATTCCCTTTACCATTGAAGGTTAGACTCACAATCAGCCAGGGAATATGTTACTTACTGCTCTCCAATTATTTCAATAGGCTCTTCGATGATGAAGTTACAATTCTTTGGAAGTTTCTTTAGAAGCTGAGAAACCTTGTCCCAAGCAATCTCTGGATTCTCTGCATCAACACAAAAGTAAACTGGAACTTCCCACGGCTTTTCCATTGTTAGTCCTTGTAAATGGTGATTGTCTCATAGCCAACATCAGAAAGATACTTCAGAGTTGCAAAGTCTACATCATCTCCTTTCTTACAAATAAGTCTCTCCGTGATTGGTGTGAGAA